>Ga0265297_10006652_pt1 | contig 16596 bp, 14 predicted proteins | sample Munlanlwell13791_FD_192502 | JGI IMG/M metagenome (GOLD analysis project Ga0265297, IMG submission 192502) | Leachate microbial communities from a municipal landfill in Southern Ontario, Canada - Leachate well 137-91 | ecosystem: Engineered > Solid waste > Landfill > Unclassified | place... | reverse complement strand
ATTATGTTGGCGATCCTGGGTGCAATTACCCAATACAAACTAAACCGATCATCAAAAAAACGACTAGTTGTTCAGGTGACTTTATGGACAATTGTCTTGATTGGACTCGCCTCAACAGAACTTATTGATTCCTGGCTGTTTACGCACAATCTCACACGGACCGAACCCCTAAGTTTATTCGATGTTATCCAGATTACGGCTATAGTTATACTGACCTACATCACCAATCGATCATTTACAAAAATCGAGGCTATTGAAAAACGACTTCAAGATCTGCACCAAGAATTATCGATACGCTTATCAAAAAAATAATCGGGTAAAGACATGTCTACAAAATCTATAAACACAGTCAACAATGTGCACGTGCTGACGACAAAGGGGTCCTGGCCAACAAAATCTAACGGACAACTCAACGTACTCTTTGGTCTAGATATTGCAACCATTACTAACCAGTACTTTAAATACGATAAATTGGAACTCGATAAAATAACTACTGATGTCCGTGGACTACGGCTATATAGCGTATCCGGCCTGCAAAACAAATCGGTTGGAGCTAATGAATGGCATAAACTGCGAAACGAGCTAGTGTTCGCGATACATGGTTCAGCTAAATGGACGTGTGAGGATGTATTCGGCAAAAAGGTCGAACATATTATCAACCAAAGCTCTGGCTTGTGGGTACCTCCATGCATACTCCATACCTATGAAGCCCTCCAGAATGATACCGAGCTACTCGTTGTCGCAAGTACTCTTTTTATTCCCGACGACTCAACTACACATGATACCTACAGTGCCGATAGCTTCGTAGATATGCAAAAGCTATATTGTAATAGCTAAGCAATACACACCTTGCTGTGATAATATTATAGATAGATAAATAAGCTTTGGAGTAAGTATGTTTAAAGGCAAGACACTATTAATTACCGGTGGAACTGGATCATTTGGTAACGCTGTACTAAAACGTTTTCTAGAGACTGACATAAAAGAGATCCGTATATTCTCGCGCGATGAAAAGAAACAGGACGATATGCGAAAGCTCTATACAAATGATAAGTTAAAATTCTATATTGGCGACGTTCGTAACATCGAGAGTCTCCGAGATGCCGTCAAAGGCGTTGACTACATTTTTCATGCAGCAGCCCTTAAGCAGGTTCCCTCATGTGAGTTTTTTCCTATGGAGGCAGTCCGCACAAATGTTCTTGGAACAGATAATGTACTTACGGCCGCTATCGATGAGGGTGTCAAAAAGATAGTATGTCTATCTACCGACAAAGCGGCCTACCCTATCAATGCCATGGGTACGTCGAAGGCGATGATGGAAAAGGTCATTGTAGCAAAATCACGAAATATTGACCCGAGCGATACAACAATCTGTTGCACTAGGTATGGTAATGTCATGGCTTCGCGAGGGTCAGTTATTCCCTTGTTTGTTGACCAAATAAAATCAGGTCACCCCCTTACAATAACGGATCCGAATATGACAAGGTTCTTGATGAATCTAGATGAGGCGGTCGACTTGGTGTTGTTCGCTTTTAAAAACGCAAACCAGGGCGACTTGTTCGTACAAAAATCACCCGCTAGTACCATAGAAGACCTGGCAAAAGGCATTAAGGAATTGTTAGATCCTAGTGTTGAAATAAAAATAATTGGCACAAGACACGGCGAGAAGGCTCATGAGACCCTCATGACAAGAGAGGAAAAGAGTAAGTCAATAGACTGTGGGGATTATTACAGAATTCCAGCTGACACTAGAGACCTAAATTACGATAAATATTTCACAAAAGGCGATGAGGACGTTACCTCCATAGAAGAGTACAATTCATTTAATACGACAAGACTTGGCGTCAAAGAGGTAATCAAAAAACTCAAAACAACAGACTACATAAAGTCTGTACTTGCAGGAGAAAATGTTCAATCATGAAAAGTATTTTAGTAATTGGAGCATCCGGAATGGCTGGTCATGTAATCAGCACTTACTTAAAAGAGTCTGGATTTCTAGTTGATACACTATCGGGTCATAATAAATATGATGAGTCTACGTCTATTATAGATGTTACCAATAAAGTAGCGTTCGAGAATTATCTGAATTCTAAAAACTATGACGTTGTTATTAACTGCATTGGTATCCTTGTTAAGAACAGTGAGGAGCATAAGGATCTTGCATCCTATATAAATGCACACGTACCTCACTACCTTGAGGCAAAATATAAAAACTCAAACACAAAAATAGTACACCTAAGCACAGATTGTGTATTTTCGGGAAAAAATGCACCATACAAAGAAAACTCCCAGTATGACGGTGAGTCCTTCTACGATCGCTCAAAAGCCTTGGGTGAACTGAATAACGAAAAGGATTTAACCTTACGAATGTCTATAATAGGACCCGATATGCAAGAATCTGGCATAGGATTATTTAACTGGTTCTATGCACAAACCGGAGAAATATATGGATATACCAATGCGATATGGAGCGGCATCACTACTATTGAGTTGGCAAAAGGCATTAAATCTGCTATTGAACAAAATATCACTGGTCTGTACCACCTGGTTCCAAGCAAAAATATCTCAAAATACAATCTGCTAAAACTGCTTATCGAAACATTTCACAGACAGGATATGGTCTTAAAACCAGATGATACAGTTGCATTGGATAAAACGCTAATTAATACTAGAGACGATTTTAATTTTACGGTTAGCGACTATCCAATAATGCTTGTTGAAATGTGCGATTGGATCAATAATCACAAGGATTTCTATCCTCACTATACAGAGGGGCAAAATGAGTAAACTAAAATTAGCTACAATAGTCGGGACTCGGCCAGAAATTATAAAGATGGCAAATACGATAAAAGCGTGTGATCAATATTTTGACCAAGTTCTAATACACACAGGTCAAAACTGGGACTATACGCTTAACGAAGTATTTTTTGAAGATTTTAAATTAAGAAAACCCGACTACTTTCTAGATAGTGTCGGTAAGAACCTTGGTGAGACTATTGGCAATATAATATCAAAATCTTATGATCTACTAGAGAAAGAACGTCCAGATGCACTGCTTATCCTTGGCGACACTAATAGTGCACTAGCTGCCATATCTGCAAAAAGACTCAAAATACCAATCTTTCACATGGAAGCTGGAAATCGATGTTTTGACGAAAACCTTCCAGAAGAAATCAACAGAAAAATTGTAGACCACATTAGTGATGTTAACTTGCCTTATACCGAACATGCACGCCGCTACCTTGACTCTGAGGGCGTGAGAAAAGAGTTCACTTTTGTAACAGGTTCACCTATGGCCGAGATTCTAAATGAAAGTATGGAAAAGATCAGCTCAAGTACAATTCTAGACACCTTGAATCTTAATAAAGATCAATACATCCTCGTGTCAGCGCATCGAGAAGAAAATATCGATAACGAAACTAACTTTAATTCATTAATGACAGCACTGAATAATATTGCAGATAAGTATCAGCTACCAATTATATACTCTACTCACCCGCGTACATTAGACCGACTTACTAAGCGAGGATTCAAACTACACCCACTAATCCAAACATTAAAACCTTTTGGTTTCTTTGACTATAACAAACTTCAATTAGACGCATTCTGCGTACTGTCAGATAGTGGAACACTAGCCGAAGAAAGTTCTATCCTTGGATTTAGCGGCGTATCACTTCGAACATCGACTGAACGCCCAGAAGTACTAGACAAAGGCTCTTTTGTAATAGGTGGCATAAAAACAGAGGATATTATGCAAGCCATAGAACTATCACGCCTTATGAAAAAAAATGAGGCCGAAGCATTAGTCGCAGAAAACTACCAGGATATGAATATATCGATCAAAATCGTAAAGCTAATACAAAGCCACACTAAAATTGTTAATAGGGTTATATGGAGGAAGGACTAACAGGTGCCTAAAAAGATCGGCAATAATGTTCTTATCGTATGTCAACACTTTTGGCCAGAATCTTTTAGAATTAATGATATAGCAAATTTTCTCATTGATAAGTCTTGTGGTGTCGATGTATTATGTGGAATCCCAAACTATCCTAAAGGCCACTACTTCACAGGTTATTCAATTACAAAAAATAGGCATCAGATAATAAACAAACTAAACATACACAGAGCATTCGAGATACCCAGGGGCAACAACTCTAACATACGAATATTCATTAATTACATTTCGTTTCCAATAGCATCTTTATTCCATATACCAAGATTACTAATGAAAAAATACGATAAAATATTGCTATACCAATTGTCACCTGTCATGATGTCAATTACAGGTATACTTGTTGGTAAGATAAAAAAAACTGAGACGATAATGTACATTCTTGACCTTTGGCCAGAAAACTTGTTCTCAGTGATGGATGTAAAAAACCATCTTTTACGTAAATTAGTCACAAAAATATCACACTGGCACTATAAAAATGTCGACAAAATAATTGTTCTGTCTGAACGCATGAAACAACGCATTATTGAAGTTACAAACATACCCAATGAAAAGATTATCGTATTACCACAAGCATGTGAAAAAATATATGAAAAGAGAATACACGACCCGGAGATCGAAAGCCGTTTTAATAAAGGATTCAATATTGTATACACTGGCAATATAAGTCCCGCCCAATCATTTGACACCATTCTTGATGCTGCCGAAATGTTAAAGTTTAAAGGTATTGATGATATCAACTGGATAATAGTCGGCGAAGGTATGTCTTATTCGTGGCTAAAGAAGGAAGTTATCAAACGTAACCTAGAATCCTGTTTCTTTTTTGAGGGCCAAAAGCCAATAGAAGACATCCCCAAGTACACCAATATTGCAGATGTGTTGGTTGGATGCCTTGTAAAAAGTGACCTGCTAGAAGCTACCATTCCCGCAAAGGTTATGTCATATCTTGCTGCAGGCCGCCCAGTCATATTGGCAATGGACGGAGAGGCGCAAGTGCTAATTAATAAGATAATCAGATGTGGATACGCAGGTCCCGCTGGTGATCCAAAATCCCTATATAGAAATATATATAAAATGCACGGACTAAACAACAAGGATAGGATAACTATGGGCAAATTAGCGCAAAGCTATCATTTAAAACACTTTGAAAGGAACCTGATTCTGAACCGAATGTATAATTTTATCTTCGACCGAAGTGAGGTATAATTATGCTAATGTCAACGTTACTACTTATAGCATACGTGCTAGCAACATCTTTCGGACTAGTACTAATAAAGCTAGGTACCGTGTCCGGCCTGCCGATAGAGATAGTAGCGGGTAGCCTAAAGTTCAATATCAATCCATCAATAGTCGCCGGCATTGTTTTGTATGGTTTAAGCTTTGTTCTATATATATACCTAATATCAAAGTTTGAACTAGGATTTATTATTCCACTGACCACTGCTTTGGTATACTCACTAATATTTATTGCGTCATTTTTCATATTCCACGAAGTATTTACCATCATGAAGATTGCGGCAATATCAATGATTATACTTGGTGTAATAATTCTTAACTTGAGTAAATAAATGCTCGACTTACTTAAAAAAACCAAACTATCCAATACCACATTACGTAATCATATAAGCATCTTTCTAAAGGGCATATGGTTGTTTCCGACCATATTAACACTCGGCCTGATAGTACTTTCATTATTGCAATTAAGCGGTAGCTCCATGGGGCAATACCATATCATATTCTACGGTAGCCAATCAGACCCCGACCTGGTCGCAAACCATCCAGAAACCATTAGGTCGGATGAATGGGTAGTCAATACACAAAAGGCAATCGCCCAAAAGAACAACAACTTTAATAGTATAAATAATAATATAGGAGATGGCGAAGACGCCACACTCTTGGCGGATACGCCCACAAATGACTGGTCAACAATATTTAAGCCCCATAATATCGGGTTTTTAGCTCTACCGTTTGACATAGCATTCTCGTTACGATGGTGGATGCTTTCATACCTTCTGGTATTAAGTTGCTACTTCTTTATTGTTACTATGCTACCCAAGAAAAGACTGCTTGCTTCAATTCTATCGCTTGGGTTCTTGTTTAGTCCATTTTTTCAGTGGTGGTACGCATATGGAACACTCGGCTCGGTTTACTACTCACTCTTCGGGGCAGTAGTATTCATAAAGCTACTACAAACAAAAAATAAACTACATGCTTGGCTTTGGGGGCTGCTACTTGCGTACATTGCGATATGCTTTGTATTAATTTTGTATCCACCTTTCCAAATACCATGCGCCTTGGTTCTATTGGCATTTTCTATTGGTTACGTAGTAAACAAACAAAAAGACCTTGGATGGAGACCATTACAAAGAAACCTGATTATCTTTGCGGGATTTATGTTAATTTCAGCCCTTATAGTTGGAATTGTAGTCTATCAACACCAAAGCGTTGTTGCAACCATACAGAATACAGCATATCCCGGGCACAGATCGATCCCCAGTGGCGGATACAGTATAGAGCATCTCTCATCTAGCAATCTTAGCCCCGTTTTTCAAAGTACAACAAAATCGAGCGCATACTCAAGACCGCTAATCGGAGTAACTAACCAGAGTGAATCATCAAACTTTATATTAATATTCCAATTCTTGATGCTGCCACTTCTATATTTAATGTATAAAAGATATAGAAAAAATAAACAGGTGGATTATATTGCCATATCGTTAGCCGCGATCCTGTTATTATTTATGGTCTGGATGTTCTTACCGGGTATAGACATAATTGGTAAGCTAACTCTGTTAGACAAAGTACCTCAATCCAGGCTGCTTATTGGAATGGGGTTGCTGAATATAATGTTTATTGTTCTATTTATCAAACACTTTGAAGAATATAAAAAGCAGCCTTTTAACATATACATGAGCATCATATACTCATTGATAGTCCTGGTACTCTACTTGCTAATAGACTTTCATGTGGCTATACAATTTCCAGGATTTATCGGATTTAAATCGGCAGCCCTATTGGCTATTCCCATTCCAATAATTATATTCCTCATGTTGAGGAGGCACTTCATAGCTGCCGCTATTGCGTTCACGCTATTCTCATTCCTGTCGGTGTATCACATAAACCCGCTCTACAGGGGAACTAGCGTCCTGACAGAGACACCGATATCGTTGGCTATAAGAGAAATCGGTCAATCAAGTAATAAAAAATGGATAAGCGAAGATATAGTACTCGAAAACTTCGCTGCCATGAACGGCCAACCGTCAATTACTGGTACCTATCTATATCCTCAACTGAGCATATGGAGAGGATTAAATGTGCAAGATAAAGAAGATATTTATAATAGGTACGCCCATGTCAACTTCACATTCGACAGGTCCCCTGATCAAACTATAAAACCGGTCGTTACCCTGCCTGGCGCCGATCAGTTCAATGTGCGCATTGAACCCTGTGATGAATTCCTAGCAAAAAATAATGTAGGTTTCTTAATCACTTCGGTTGAGTTTGCGCCAAATGTTGCTTTGTGTGCCGACTTAATACAAAAAGTAATCTACCCAACCGTAACGTTTAACATATACCGGCTGCATCAATAGGGGCTTAATCTATAATTATGGTACAATGGTTACAGGTTAAGCTTAAACACAAACATGAAAACCACTACACATAAAAGAATAAAAAAATGGCCAATTGTCATATTGGTGGTAGTTGTGTGTATTTTTGTCATATCAACACTATATATCTTTGTTTACAGAGGTACTATCATAGGATGGTCACCTTATATGATGGACTCAGATTCTTTGATTAACGAACAAAATACGAATGGTAGCCAAATAAAGCAGCAGTCGTTACAAAATACAGAAAAAGGCACAGGGCAGAGCGGCAGCGATCAACCACCTAGCCCAAAGCCCCAACCCAATGCGAAAAGCATTGTCGATGTTATTTTTACTGCAGCAAATCAGTCAGACTCTACTGTGCAGATAAGGGTATTAATATCCACGGTGGATAGTGGTGGATCATGTGTACTAACATTAACGAGTCGGTCTAGTGGCTCGGTTGTCACCAAACAGTCCAGTGTCCAGGCATTGTCGACTACATCGACATGTCAAGGGTTCAATATACCACTCAGCGAACTGGCCCCTGGAATATGGTTAGCGTCAATATTGTATGAAAACCCCAACTTAACAGGAAGTGCTTCAACCACAATTGAAGTAAAATAAGTATATGATAGGTATACATAAGCAAAACCCCTGGTCGTTACTTATATACGGACTAGTCTCTGTAATTATAAGCATACTTGTAGTATCAGTCATTGCAGCGAAACCCGCCGACGCCTCCGGGCCGATAACAGATTTCAATCCGGGCAGAATAATAGAAGATAGTGTTTTCACTAATTCAGTCAGTATGAGCCCCGCTCAAATTCAATCATTTTTGAATAATAAAGTTCCGGTATGTGATACATGGGGCACCCAGACGTCCGAATTCGGCGGCGGCACACGCGCTCAATGGGGCACAGCCCACGGCTATCCACCGCCATACGTATGTCTGCGCGATTATGTAGAAAATAGTATTAGTGCTGCTCAAATAATTTATAACGTTTCTCAGCAATACCAAATCAATCCCCAGGTATTAATCGTATTACTTCAAAAAGAACAAGCCCTGGTTACAGACACCTGGCCCCTCACCACCCAATACAAAACCGCCACCGGATATGGATGTCCAGACACGGCTGCTTGTGACTCACAGTATTATGGTTTTACGAATCAGGTTACATGGTCTGCAAAAATGTTTAGGGCTGTACTCAACAACAGTCCTACGTGGTATTCACCCTATGTACTTGGAAATAACACAATTCAATGGAATCCAAACGCCTCATGTGGCAGTTCTGTTGTCAACATCCAAAACCGATCAACTCAGGCGTTATATGACTATACTCCATACCGACCCAACCAGGCAGCACTAAATGCAGGATATGGAACGGGTGACGGCTGTAGTGCATATGGAAATAGAAATTTTTACTTATACTTCCGTGATTGGTTTGGTTATAATAGCGGTCCGGCAGCATTCAAAACTACCGACTCCTCGACTATTTATATGCCAATAACTGGATATAGGTTTGCTGTTCCATATACGGCTTCCATGCAAGACTACGGCATATCACTAGAGGCTGTACAGACAGTAAGCCAATCGTACGTAGACTCAATACCAACGCCCCCAAACACAACGGGCCTGAGCACCAGCATAAGCCATATTATTAAATCCCCCGATGACGGCGATGAAGACGGAGGGTCAGTATATTTAATATCGTTAGGCAAGCGTTACAAGCTTCAAGTTATCCAACAGCTCTATGATTTTGGATTTACCGATACCGATATATCCTACCTACCACTTAGTTATATATATTCCATGAACGATGGCGGTCCATTATATAACTTTGTAAAATCTCCATACGGAAATGTATTCAAGTTAGAGTCTCAGACTAAAAAGATATTGTTCGAATATGATACATACATAAATCAAAATCCGACAGACAGAATTACATCACTCAGCTATTTTCTGATAAATAAAATCCCGTCTGGAAATCCAATCACCACTAGACCAGTATTGATAAAGACCGTCGGCAATAATTCTGTTCATCTATACCAAAATAACGTCTACTATTCCATACCCAACTACGACATATTCTCGTGCTGGGGATTTGATGGATCGGCTGGAATAGGACTAAATACACTACAACAAAGTGACTACATTGCTCCAATCATCACCGCAACACCACTAAGCTGTCTAATAAATGACGGCCAAAGTAATACATTAATGAATAGAACATACAGGTCGACTGTACCCGACGTATATGGCCTGAGTGGTGTAGTAGTAAGTTCAGACCTTACTCAATTATCAAACAAACTTCCGCTTAGGGCGACACCCCTAAAACAGTATATAAAGAGTTCGGATGCATCGGCTGTTTGGTATGTGAGTGGCGGAGCCCGCAAGTTAATACCTAGCTATAACAGCTTCGTATTATTAGGGTTAAACGATTCCAGCGTTGATTCCACAAACCAAAGTTTTATAAATACCATACCCGATGCGGGAATCAAGCTTGCGGATGGACAACTAGTAAAAGACTCTTCCAGTGCCGCCATATACGTTATTGGCAATAATAAAAGAGTCCTATACCCGTCAAGCGATCTATTTGTGGCATACAATAACTCATGGAGCTCTATTGAAACATATACACAGAATATCTTAGACCAGTACTATCCTACAACAGGAGGGGTCGTGAGCGACTACCTGATAGATGCGTCGACAAATACGCCGTATATAATTGGCCAAAATGGATGCTTCCACATTAGCGGCAGTACTTTGACGGCTCTTGGAACAGACATACCTACCCTTTCATCAAGTCAAGCGTATAGTGTCAGTATCTTCAAAGGCCTCTCACTAAGCTGCGATATGTCGTCAAACTTCATTAAGCAAGCCGATCAAAACTTGGTTTACTGGATCGACTCTGGTCAAAAACATGCGTTAAACACATATTCATCAATGTTAGATAAAAACGGTGGTATCGAGCCAAGAATTATGGAGGTCACCGGAAGCTTTATATCGAACCTACCGTCAGGACAGGCTTACAATTAACCCTCGCTACTGGACTTCAACTAGGTACCACTTTGCTGTACAATGGGTAAATAGCTATGGTAACAAAAAAAGTCGTACATAAAATAAAAATTGCTCGTGATTTACTCGTAGACGAGGGTATTATAGCGGTTGGTATTAGAGGGCTTGAATTTATTCAAAAACACACTCGAAAAAATGGTAGAAGTAATAAAAAGAGTAAAATTCACACAGTCGCACGCTATGAAGATGTGCTCAAAACAGAACTAACAGATAAGCCACCTGTATGGAACATGGGGTTTGCCAAGAGAATGAGCTTCGTATGGATTATGCCACCGCCAGGCAAAGGAAGTGGTGGCCATCTTAACATATTCCGATTTATTAACTTCTTAGAAAAATCCGGCCATGACTGCAAGATATATTTGTTTGTAGATGGAAAGCATGGAGACATCGAAGGGGTGTTGAACGTAATGGGCGACTCCTATCCGAAAATCAAAGCTGCATATTCAATGGAATGGCTAGACTCGATCGACTCACTTCCAAATGTGCACGGAATTTTTGCGACAAGTTGGGAAACTGCGTATGCATCATATGCCATAGAATCGAATGCTAAAAGATTTTACTTTGTTCAAGATTTTGAACCACACTTTTATCCCGTCGGTGGCTTGTCGACATTAGCTGAAAATACATATAAATTAGGGTTCTATGGTATTACCGCTGGAAATTGGCTAAAAAGAAAACTTGCTACTGACTACGGTATGGACACGGACTCGTTTGACTTTGGTGCTGATGAAGACATATATGAACTTACAAATAAATCTAACCGAAAAGAGATATTCTACTACGCTAGACCCCACACCGAACGAAGAGGATTCGCCGTTGGTATATTGGCACTAGATATATTTCACAGCAAACATCCAGAGTACATAATAAATCTGGTCGGATGGGACGTATCAGAGTATGACATACCCTTTCCATACAAGAACCTAAAAACCTTAGAAATTGACGAGCTCAGCACTCTATACAACAGGTGTGCGGCGGGTCTCGTTCTTTCATACACAAACATGTCCTTATTACCCTTAGAGTTACTGCGTTGTGGTACTATACCGGTCGTCAACGATGGAGATAATAATAGGCTAGTGTCTAACAATAAATATATAGCCTACTCAAATAACGACCCACATTCTCTCGCCGCTAAGCTTTCCGAGGTTGTTTCTAGGCCAGATAAGAACGACTACGCCCAGCGAGCATCTAGGTCCGTAAAGAACACAGGCTGGGGGTCATCTGGTGTAAAGTTCGTGAGTATTATAGAAAGAGAGATGAAGAGATAATGTCAAAAACGGTTGTATTTGGTGGCGATGGATTTATTGGACGTCATCTTGTTACGCGCCTGGCCGAGGCTGACAGTAATAATCAAATATTTGTATTCGATAGATTCAGATCACTCCAAACTGGAGAAAAACACCCATTTGAACAACATAGTAATGTACACATAATCACAGGTGATTTTTTTAATCGTGACGATGTCAGTAATGTATTAAAGGGTGCTAAATATGTTTTTCATCTTATATCCACGACAAACCCGGCAGCATCAAACAATGACCCATTTATTGACATAGACACAAACATCAGAAGTAGTGTGGAATTGTTCCAGCTGTGTGTTGACGCCGGCGTATCCAAGGTAATATTTCTTTCCTCTGGCGGAACTGTTTATGGTGACGTAAACAGTAACAAAATTGACGAGCTGTCACCACCGCAACCCCTATCGCCCTATGGTATCGGCAAGCTTACCATTGAACACTATTTGAGATATTTTAAACATACCCACAATCTTGACTACATTGTGTATAGGGTCGCGAATCCCTATGGACCAGGCCAAAGTATATACGGTAAACAAGGTGTAATACCAATATTCATGCATAAATATATAACAAAAGAACCTATAACAATATATGGTGACGGCAGCATGTCTAGAGACTACATTTACATTGATGATCTTGTATCAATGGTTGTTAAATCTTACAATAAATCCGCCAAACACGGCGTCTATAATATTGGCAGCGGTAGCGGTTCCGATATTAATCAACTCATATCGGCTATTGAAGATTGCGTTGGATATACCGTTGACAAGAACCATATCGAGACACCCTCTACTTACATCCAAAAAAGTGTACTTGATATCAACCGGTTTATTAACGAGTTTAATGTAAAGCCCGAAGTAGGCTTACAAGATGGAATACGAAGGACTTGGGATTATGTCAAAAAAATCAAATAATAAGTATATCACTGTCTTTATACCAACCTATAATGGTGAAAAATACATAGTTGAATCTATTAACTCCGTAATTAATCAAAAATTACCAAGAGGGTACGATTTAGAGATATTAGTAACAGACTCCGGATCAAGCGACGGGACCGTACAGCTAATAAAAAATAATTTTTCTAATCGCGTTACTTTAAACGAGATACCCAACTCTAAATACGGACACGGGAAAACCCGACAGGTGGCCGCTATATTAGCTAAGGGTGAATTCATATTATTTCTGTCTCAAGATGCCACTCCGCTCAACGACAGGTGGATAATAAATATGATTGAGCCATTTTTCGTAAGTGATACGGTTGGTTGTGTATTCGGTAGGCAAATTCCTCGCCCCGACTCGGTACCGACTATTAAGCGAGAAGTGTCGTCTGTTTTTGGTCAGCTTGGATCAACAGACTCAATCATCCTCCACCGCGAAAAATCACTGGTTGATGGTTATCGTATGAATACTCTCAATACGTTCTTCTCGGACGTAAACTCTGCAGTAAGGAAGGATGTTATTACAAAAGTTCCATTCCAAGATGTAAAGTATGCCGAAGATCAGGCACTCGCAGCCGACATACAAAATGCAGGTTACTTAAAGGCATACTCACCCCAGGGATCAGTATGGCATTCTAACGAATATACAGTAAAAGAATTCCATAAACGAAAGTTCGATGAGTTTATCGGACTTCAGGAAAGTGTAGGCTATAAGATTAATCCGTCACTTAGATCACTGCTTCTTGGGTGGATACGTCCGACGATTAAAGACATTACCTTCATATACCACGATTGCGACTACGGCCTTAGGTTGAAGTTTGTATATACTATAAAATCCGTCGGATATAATTACATGTCTGGTTTGGGTAAATATCACGCAGGTAAATATATCAATAATTCATCTGCACGTAAGATTAATTCATTAGAAGAAAGCAGAAAATAGATCTACTTCAGATGGTCCTCCGACCATTCTGGTATATTAGTAGACGCATATCTCCTCGATACAACCCCATCCGTACCGACTTCAAATATATTTCGTTTATCAATCTCTGAAACAAGCGTAAAAAGTCTTTCTAGTGCATGAGGAAATGTACCATCTATCTGTCCTCTCTCTGATTCAAAATTATGTATCGAAAATTTACATAGTTTATATATTGAATCTACGCGAACCCAAAACATTGTGCCACCGAAAAAGCCATACCCACCTCGCTCTGACTGTAGATATTTGTGTGCTATGCTTTTACTGTATACCCTGTTTAGTACATTAGTCATATGATATCCGTTAGCCGGAAAGTTAACAGTTAGCGGGTAGTACACGCCCGATGGGCCGATAACACCTGTATCTTTAGACTGCATGGTTTTATGTATATTCTTCATTATATATTTAGAGTACGGTAACAAACCAGTAAGCATGCCGTCTAGCCACTCTTTTCCATCCTTACGGTGAGTTGATTTCTTTGAGTGAAGCTTTAATACATAAACGTATCCAGCCTTTTTAATAAAGGGTATTAGCCTTACGAACGGCAAAACATCTCTTCCACGGTTTGGTACGAATATAATTTTTGCTTGACTGAAATCGGAATTGATTACATCAACAATCTTAATATTATGTTTTGGCATAGTGATATATAGATCAAATTCATATCCCTCTAGGCTACTCTTAATTCTCTCCGAAAACGTACTCCAAGAATCGGCGTAATAGAGATGTAGTATCACGGCAAATTTGTTGTTATCTCTATTTGAAAAATCAGCCCCCTTAAGCGCATACCTGTATGAGGCCTCGTCGCGTATTAAGCCCGCTGACCCAATTAATCTACGATAAATGTTTAATAGCCTTTTTTTAATCATCTAAATGACCTATGGCTTAAGCTTGTTTATTGTATTTACAATACGCCTAGTAAGTCTGTATGATTTTGACGCTAGCTGCTTGTGCGCTTGTTCTAATTCCGAAGACAGAGACATATTACTATCTGTGATGTTCTTGTAATTAGCCTTAAGTGTACCGTATTCTCTGGTTAGATTCTGGATCGATACGCCTAGTAGTCGCATGTTTTTAACAAGTAAGTCAATATACTTTGACTGATCGAAGTCCGGTAATACTACATTAAAATCTGCTTTCTTAGATATTATAAAGAATGTTCTATAGCCATTCTTTGGAAAATCCTCAAATGCAAAATTATCCAAGTAATATTGGTTAAAAGATGCTAGCTTTTTTGATATTCCTTTATTAACACCATAGATGTTGCCTGCTAAGAAAAAATTATTCCGTAGCATATTTTCCCAAAGTTCTACTGATGTGTGTCCAATGGACTTATGGTGAACACCCAAATTATCCAAAATATTTCCAAGCCACTTCCTGTCTGGTAATACATATTCTTTATGCTCTTTTAGCCAAATATAGTCTTTTCTTGTCATACCTACATAAAATGCATTACTCTTCGCTTCAGCAACTTCTACTCCATTACCACCAAAAGGAGCACCTATAAATACATACCCCTTACTAACACGAACCATCTCGGTAATAAATTCCTTACGCTGTTCAGGTGGTATATGTTCCAGGGTGTCACTACTAACCACGACGTCAAAAGCGTTATCTTTAAACGGAAGTTTTGTACTGTTAACCCGTACATAGTTCTCTAATTTATCATCCTCTTGAATGTCAACTATCGTTGTACGCATTCCAGGCAATATATCCCTAATTGCCCCATTATATCCGCCGACGTCAAGAATATTAACTTGCTTTAAGCCTAATGTGCTCTGTTTTATTAGCTCTGACAGTATTACGTATCTTGTGACATATGATGGATCGAATTTTTTTATACTTGTTGGAATTTTAGGAGATAAATTACTTAAATCGAAAGAAATCATTATTTACTATTCCTTATTAATTTAATTGTCATTTTATCATCAAATGACAATATGGAATGTGGGTTATTACCTCCTTCGATGAAGAAGGATGCAGCATTAAATTGTTGGTCATAGAATACTGTTGTTGATTCGTTAGCTATCGCTGGTTCAACTATATATTCGGCGTTATTCAAGTTATTTGGCAGCTTTACCTTAACGTGTATAATATCGCCTTTTTTATACTCACCTGTTTCAGTGATTCCATCAATTATAGTATTGGCCGCAAGAACGGCTTTGTCTACATTCTTTTGCCAAATAGTAACACCAAAAACAGGGTTCTGTATGTTATGTTTAATCTTAATCTTGTAACTAACAAATATATCTTGATCGGTTGTAAATTTAGACGACGGCTTATCGTGAATATTAGTAGAATTAACGTCAAAAATCTCAGCATACTCTCTTTTCTGTGTATTGCTATCTGACGGATGTTTACTTCCACTATCTAGTTCACTTAGAACAACTGCACTGTAGCTCTTTAGAACGCTATGTATGTCCCCATATTGGACAACTCTGCCCTTATCGATTAAAACGCCCCTATCACAGAATCGTTCCAAAGACCCTTGATCGTGTGAAACAAATATCACAGTCGTATCACTTTTCTTCAACTCATAAAAATAATCAAAACACTTAGCCTGAAATGCAGCGTCACCGACGGCCAGTACTTCATCAATTAGCAATATATCGCTTTTTGCACGTATGGCGATCGAGAATGCCAGTCTGACCTGCATGCCGCTAGAATAATTTTTTAATTTTTGATCCATAAACTCTTCTAATTCGGCAAACTCAACGATTAAATCATACATGTCAAGCATTTCCTGTTTGCCAAAACCCAGAA
>Ga0265297_10006651_pt1 | contig 16599 bp, 19 predicted proteins | sample Munlanlwell13791_FD_192502 | JGI IMG/M metagenome (GOLD analysis project Ga0265297, IMG submission 192502) | Leachate microbial communities from a municipal landfill in Southern Ontario, Canada - Leachate well 137-91 | ecosystem: Engineered > Solid waste > Landfill > Unclassified | place... | reverse complement strand
TATAGCCTGACAATAAACTATCAATGAGGTCGGTAGGGATGGGGTTTGATACGGTCATTTTAACTCCTTACAAAGTAATGGCAGTTTCCTGCATAATGACCGTTTACACAAAAATTCTTACACCCTCAGGCGGTGAACTTAATCATTTTCAACAAGCGGGCTATCCCGCCTAACTGATTAGCGAACTTTGCAATATTTCGTCACAAATTGCTAAATTCGCTATCAGTATTAGTTATCAAAAATCTTGATCCCGCCTGTGTTTTTCTTTAAGCCTAGTTGATCAATTCCGGTTGTGCTTCAGCGATTTTACTGATGATATCTTTGATCTGTAGGTCGGCTTGCTCCGAGTCTGGTATGGGGATCGCTGGCACAGCCTGATCGTCAAAAACAGTTTTTAAAATTGCTTCAGAAATTGCCCAATATAGATTGTCACGAAACTGGCCTTTTTCATCAGCTGTATATCCATTATTAAGACCTTTCGATACCATAATCGCACAAATCAGATTCTTGAGCGGATCAGCCGCTAACGCAACCACTTCACCAGCAAACTGATCAACCATAACGCATGCTATCGCGTTCTTGGACTCACTAACCCGCTGGCGACGGCTATTCAAATGACGTTCAAAAACAGCGATATCTTTATTTTTCTCAGCCAGTGCCTCAATTAACCCGTTTAGTTCTTCTGATTTTTCCTCCATATCTCGTTTTAACTGCAAAAACTCATCGTATGTCAGTCTCTCCCAACGCATATCCTTCTGCGCGGTGTTCAATTTCATTTGCAATGCATTGATGTCAGTCGTAAGCGCTCCAATTTGTTGCTCCAATTTGCCGGCTTCAGCGCTTTTATCTTGAGCCTTTTTGTTAAATTCCTGTAATTCGGCCTTCTTCTGAAAATAGTCGCCAACCAAGGCAGTAGTAGTCTTATTCATAAAATTATTACTCTTTTAAGTTTGAAAAAAAAATCGTGCTGCACTTTTTAAAAATGCAGCACAAAACACCTGATCAATTACCAGTAGGAAGAATTAAACGGGTTGTGCTCGTCGAATATGGACTCGAATTCAGCCATTACCTGACCGAACTGAAACATAGCCTGGTCGTGGGGGGCGCATTTGCCGGATTGTTTCTGAAAATCCTGCTTCAAAAGCTTAAATTCGTAATCGATACTGAAAAAATCATCAGTCTTTTTATCCTTAATCGCGGCTTTAGTTTTGTTGAGGATACCTTGCAGCCGACTGGTAAAATTCGATAATGCCTTTTGTTTCTCTTGGTGGTTCATGGTTTGCCCCCCCTGGTGGATGAGTGGATATGGTTGCCTTTGATGATTGGTTTATTAGATTCATAGCGTTTCCTTTTTAAATTGATTAACCAATTAGGTTTATTGATGTGCCTTACGGCCTCATAAGCCGCGTGCCCTGTGATACTTGAAATAGTGTTAAAGAAAGTTTCGCCGTTAAGTACGTTTTCGATCTTATTTCGCATATCGATTTCACGGCCGCCCATTTCAGAGCGCTGAGGCTCCGGTAATTCCCAAAGAAATACCCCTGCGCTACACGGGGTATTCTTCAATGGATCTGGATCTCTGATGTCGTGAGCTTGTTTACGCAGTTCATCGACGATAGCTGACAAATTGACGGTAATGAAATCGCAAATGTCCTTAGTCATTTTTGATCTTGGCCAAACACGAAAACGACAACTGCTAAAATCAGCGTCTAGTCCTTGCGCACGAATGGCCGCCAATGGGGTTTGTATAGTCATTTTTCACCTCGGATGGTTGTTTGATGCAAATGACTGGTGTTATGAACCAGCCTGTTCTTTCTCCTCAAGCCCGTGCTGGTAATCAAGTTTTAGTTTTTTACACGCTCCTTAAGTTCTATATTTATTCGAAATTGATCCTGTTATTAACAGTGATTTTTAACCAGGCTAGGGGGCGGCTCCTATCAGTTCCTTAAAAATGGTACAGCTATTTGATGTTTTGCCTTTTTACCGATTTTTACAAAACACTGCTTGCGTAACATATTGATTTTATTAGTCACGATTTTCTGTAAAAAAATAAAGAAAAAACCGCTGTTTTTGCTGTACCAACTGTACAAACCTCTGGAGCCAGCGCCGGTCGTGGCCTGCGGGTGGTACAGTTACTTTTTTCAAGTGGTACAGTAAATACGCCATTTTTCCCCCTCTGTTTATTCGCAAAAAAACAAAACGGTATAGTTGGTATAGTTACGGTATAGTTAATTAAAATAGTGCTGTACCACCTTAAAGACTTATACAGCAAGGCTTGCTGCGGTCCGGTACAGTTGGTACAGCCCTTAGCCTGGTTAAATAATTTCATGGCTCCAGCTCGTTTTCCGGAATATCCAGAAAAGCCGCAAAAAACTGTACCAATTCACTCCGGGACGGCAGGTCGTAATATTTGCCTCCACCACGGTCTGATCGCCCCATAACGTCTATGTTCATCCTGGACATCATGCGGCCAATCAGATTCCTGGCCGCCGGTTTACTGATTTTTGTTTCCTCGTCGGCACTCCATGCGACAAAGTCATCTATTAATTCGTGGGCATAGATTCGGGCCTTGCCGCCGAACGGTTCAGGTTTCAGGATCTCGCCATAAAAAAAGCGATTGACGCCGCTCAGGTTCGCCAGTTTCTCGGCAATAAGCGCCTTGGTCTGTGGGCATTTGTACGGGTCGAATTCGGAAATATCGACCTGTAACAAATAGTGCAACAACTTGGCCGAGCCGCCGTCCTTAATCCAAGCCCATAGGTTCCTGAAATAGGCTGAGTCCTGCGCTTTTTCGTCCGAGGGTTCCAGTACCAAATAGCGCCGCTCACGGATGCCGGCATTTAAAACGCGTGTGTGATTGCTGGCAAAAATCAGCCGGCAATAATTCGGCAACGGCTCGATCTCCAGCCCCTTGCGTTCCAGATTTACCGTGGTTTCCGAGATAATGCCCTTGAGCCGGTCGGCCACATGCTTATCGGTTAGATCGACCTCGTCGGCAAAAATAAACAAGCGGCTAGCCAGCGTGCCATTGAACCGGCTGGCAATGGCATAAGCGCCGTTGGTTTTGTTGCCATGCGGCCCCAATATTGTCAGCAACGGCTCCGCCATCGTCCCTTTGCCCGTTCCCTCAACAGATTTCAGCACGATAGCGACATTCGGTTTTATGTCGGGCCGCTGGAATAAGTGCGCCATCCAACCGACTAAATAGGTATACGACGCTTCATCAGCGGCACACATCACCTGTTTCAGATGATTTAGATAAAGGGAACAATCACCCTCAACGGGTTTCACTTGATAGCCCCGAAAAAGATTAAACACGCCGTCAGGGCATTTTTTCGGATCGGGATAAAACCCGGTACCGTTCGGCTTGTAATTCTTATCCGGCCACTCAAGCCATGCCTGACCTTGATTTTTCTTTTTATCACCCACGCCTATCAACGGCTGGTGAAGGAACTTTTTCTTGAATTCGGCCGGCACCTCGAAAGTGAACACACTGCCCTGAACTTGGCAAGTCCGCCGTCCGACAATGATATTTTTGCCGCCCAGGACAGTGTGTGCATAATCATTGTTCATGATTTGCAATCTCTCGACATGCAAATCATCTAACGGCATTCCGCCACCCAAACTTTTTGCGTATTCTTTCAGTGATTTTGTGTCTGCTGATTCCAGTGTGTTACTGGCAACTGGTTCCGGCGCGGTTTTCGCGTTTTGCGGCCCTGTTTCGGGTGGAACTGCCTCCGCTTTACTCTGTCCTGTGCTGGCTTTCATATGCAGCCGCTGATTGTGCTTTGTGATTGTTGGGTTCCAATTGAGGGCCTGAGTAAAATCGCCGCCGCATTCGAGTAGCCGGTAACAATCCCAAGCATCGTGGGCAAAGCCATCATTCAGCGCATCGCCGCCATGCGAAAAGACCCGCTCAACACCATCCGCACAATTACGCAAAATAACCACGCCAGGCGCTTTAGATTCACTGCTAGGCCGAATAAATCTATCGCTGCCTAATTGAGTGTAACCATTGTCCAGCAAGACGGATGAAACACCCTTAGCCTGGTTAAATTCCTCAATCGGGTTTCGCCTGCCCGGCAGGTTTTCGCCTTGCTGCGGCTTGTGGGGACGAATCTTTGGCGGCTTGGCCTGAATGCCCAGCGCGGAATCAAAACAAGGCTTCCAAGCCTCCCAGTGCTGGAGCATATCCAGTAAAACATCGGGAATAAGCGGAATTGCGGCCGGATTGCCGATAAATTGGTATTCGCCGCCCTCCGGATGTTGTCCGACAATGACATCCTGGCAATTGCCCGAACGTAATTCAAAAACAACCTTGCCGGCATGTTTAAACTGTCGCAATCCCACAAACTTTGTCAGCGTTGGCAGTTTGAATAACAGCTTTCCGCGATTCGCTTTGGGGCTTTTGATTTCGGTCCGTGCTTCATCCTTTAACCAGTCTGAGAGCTGGATATTGGCAGTATCTTCAAAAACCTTGCCAGCCAGCGCCACATCATCCAGGTCGAGCGCCAGCGTACTGCTTGCACCGTGGTATAACCCGAAATTAAAGCCAAGACAGTCTTTGAAATGTTCAATGTCACTCGAATAACCGCTCTGATTATTCAAGTTTCCGGACTTATTCCACCCCTTGGCGATGGGGGCTTTGGTCGGTTTACCGTTATGCGGTGGTATGGGCACCAGGTGCAGCCCAGCCGCACAAAATTTTCCTATTGCGTATTGCATGTTTTTTCCCTTGCCGGGATGCAAAACTTGCCGCCATCGGTTATATTAACCGTGCATTGAGGGCAATTTTTACAAAGAACCGGCATCAATTAAGAGTTGAGTGCCGGTTTTTTTATGCTGGACGATTACGCGAGAACGTCTCGTAAGCCCTCACAACATCCTCGATGTTGGCGATTCCACCACTTATCGAATCAAAAACGCCTATGATTTGCGTATTAGTGATGGGCTCAACACCTGCCAGCACGTTGGTAAACTCCGATAGGACATCGATAGCCCGAGACGTTATCTCGTCGATTAAGGCGAGCGTATCAGCTTCTGTTTTGGAATAAAGGCTCCCGTCGCCTTTATTAACTGAGTGAATCCAAGCACGAGTAAGCTCCCTGGTATCCTCAAACACCATCTTGACTGACAGCATCGAGTAATACGCATCATCGCGATTTCTCTTGCTGTCGCCTTCGGCAATGTACGCCCTCCGATTCAGGTTGATAATGCCGCCTGCCATGAATCCGTTGCGGCTTATAGATTCAACAAACCCGGAAACATCCTGACCATCTTCGCACATGTCATGGTGCGTATAATTCGGGTCGAAGCCACGCGGATCATCCGCGTGATCGGTTTGGTTTTGCGTTGATTGGGCAGGTTCAAGCTGTTGATAGGCCTTGATGTTTTTGGTTAGCTGATAGAGCTGTCGTATAGTCTCGTCCAACCGGTCGACATCATCGATTACACAATTTAGTCTCTGAATATCCGGTTCTTTATGCTCATCGATAAATTTTGCAAAACTGGCGGTGAGCGCCTTCAGTCGGTTTTGCGCCTCTGTTAGCGTGTGCGTATATTCCGCTGTTGTGATCTTGTTATTGGGAGTGCTCATGCCGCACCTCCCATTCGATCGAACTTCACAATCAGAGCCGGGTTGTATTGCTTAAAACGGCATGCGCGGGTACCGGGCACATTGGACGCAATCAGTTTGCGAACGTGGTAAATATTAAAAAGCGCTATTAATGGATTTTGACCGCAGTTGGTCGGATTTGTGGCGGGTGTGTTCATGACGGTATTCCTTTGAAAAGATGAATAACCGCCGCCCATTGGTGCGAGTCGTTGGGCGGTGGAATGTATCAAGTTCGCACTACCGGCAAAGGAACCGGCCAGCCTTTTAAGGGGCTGCTCAATACATCCCACCATAACAGAAGACACACGGCATAAGGCCGCTTGTGTTTTTGATGGGCACAAAAAAACCACGTTTAAAAGTGGCCTATTGTGGCCTTTGCGCGGGGTGCGAATCCCGGCTTCCGTTTTTTGCGAAAGCGGAAATAGGATAGCCACGGGATGGATCTGTGTCAACAACATCATGTTAGCAGGATTATAAGAACTCATTAGCCTAGCGCCATTTGCAGTTCGTCAGCCAAGAATTGCCCGGTGACCGGTTTGGGTGGATTAGTGATATAAATCCCGCCGACACTAACCGATTTGCTGTTATCGGCATTATTGATCTGGCTCATGATGCCGCCTTTGGGTACATTGGCCGTTTGGCTTTGGCTGAGCGATGCCGGCGGCGCCACCGGTTGAGGCGGCGCAAAACCGTCCGATAACAAACCCGGCGCCGGTTGTTGCAGCCATTGCGGTTGTGAGGCCATTGCCGATAATGCGGACGACGAGGTTTTCGGCCCCGCGATTGCCGACAGCGCTGGATTATCCGCCCCACCGGTAGCTATATGTACGCCGGGTATCATGTTAATTTTAGAGATTAGCCAGTCAATACCGGCTCCCACCACCGCAAAGGGATTGAGTGAGCTAAGATAATTTTTAAACCCTTGCCACCACCCTTTTAAAACTTCCCAACCGGCAATAGCGTTATCGACCAGGGCAAATACCCCGATTAGTTCAAGCCATTTGGACGAAAAGCTTATAACCGCCTGCGTCCAGGTATCCCAATAAATAACCGCAGCGGCAACGATGCCGATCAATGCAGCAATGCCCACGACGATCCAGGTGATAGGATTGCTGAGTAAGGCTACATTCCAGGCCCAAATAGCCGAAATATTGGTCCATAGTTGAGTGGCAAACGCTATTAAGCCTATTTTTAGCGCGGCGAATACCCCGGTTCCTGCTAGCATTTCCATTTTCATCACCATCCAAGCCATGCGCAACGCCGTCAATAATGGCGCTAATGGAGTCAGGATGAGTCCAATGCCAGCCCAGGCAAGGCCGAAGCCTGTGGCAACTATCGACCCAGCGCCGGCAATAATCGACAGCGCAGAAAGCGAGGCAATTAGGCCAACAATACCTATGGCGGCGTTACCTAGTAATCCTGTTATGTTGGGAAATAAACTACTCCAGCGCGTTATTGTGTCGGCCCCGACCGCTAAACGAGCATTAAACTTGCCAACCCATTCGACAATTTTAGGCAAGAAAATTGTGCCGCCTGAAACCAAAATCTCGTCCCAATGATTTTTAAACAGCTGTAACATGTTCGCGGTAGTCGCCGATTTAATATTGAACTCGTTCAGCATCGAGCCTTGGAATTTCGTTGAGTCCGATACCAGCCCCAGGGTTTTGTTATACGTATCCAATCCGCCCACCAGAATAGCTAAATTATCCGAGTATTCCGCCCCGAATAAATTACCCAATGTCAACGCCTGGTCGTGTTTGGACAGCTGGCTAATGCGACCAAGGAAATCATTAATCGCCTGCTGCGGCCCTGCTTGGATATTTTTTTCCAGTTGATTAACCGACAAGCCAATACCCGATAGAGCACTGATAAAGTCCGCACTTTGATTTCTGGCGGTATTGAGCTTTAAAAGCATGGCGTTGATTGACGTTCCTGCTATTTCAGCGGGTTGACCTAATGACAACATCGCCGCAGACAGTGCCGCAGTTTGGTTAACTGTAATACCCATTTGTCCGGCAATACCGCCCACGCGGCTCAATACATCGACAATCTCACTCGCTTTAGAATTAGTGTTATTGGACAAGTAGTTTATTGCATCGCCCAGCGCGCCCATTTGCGGGATGGGGATACGATAAATATTAGCCAGCTTTCCAATACTCTCACCGGCTTGGCTCGTGCTCATATCGAATGCAGTGGACATCTTCGCCACAGTGTTGACAAAGCCTGGCAGGTCTAATAACTGGATGCCTTGTTCGCCGCCGGCCGCCGCAATTTCCGCCAAACCACTGGCGGCAATGGGTATGGTGCGGCTCATTTTTAAAAGGTCCACGCCAAAGTCTTTAAAACCTTTAGGCGATGCGAAATCGACGACTTTATTAACGGCCGCCATTGAACTTTCAAACTCAATCGCTGGTTTAGTTATTGAATCGATTGCCGATGAAACGCCCCACAATCCCGCCGCCCCATAGCCGATCTTATTAAATCCGCCTTGAATCCTAGTGGTGACATTGTTTACATTGTTCATCATCGTGTGGGCTGGTCCGGACATCCGATCTATCATCGAGACCTGGAACAACAATCTATTAAGGGCGTTCATACGGCTTCCCCTTTTTCAAGAGAAATAGCCGTGCCGACACCGCCTCTAGCTTGGCTAGCACTACCCAGCTTTTCAATCAGCTCTCTGATTTGTTCAACTTTCCATAAGGTGGATCTGCCGATTTTAATGGGTTTCGGATATATGCCAGATTTGACACCATCAAGCCAAGTCGTTCGTCCTATGCCCATCACTCCTTGAATGTTTTTCTTTGGATTGTTGACTAAGACGTTGATTCTTACGAATCCAATTTCAGGTAAAGTTGCTTGTTGTGGGATATTTGCTTCCATTTGTGCGCCTCGATTCGTGATAGTTCGAGGGAGATTCTGCACAAGTAAAAACGAGTTTAAAAGTATGTAAATATAGGTATTATTGGTAGTGCCTATATTTTATAGCGAGCTAACTTGCTGGTTTTTAATGAATGTTTACATTCCAATTTTTTTAAAAATACTTTCTCGATCCTGATTATTACGGCCTCGTCTGTCGTCAGCAATATCACAAATTAATTTTCTTTCTGGTCGGCCCCATAACTGATCGCATGAATCCCAGTCCTTGACATTCCAAACATAATCATTTCTTTTACGTCGATCTTTTTCCCAATCTTTCAAGGCTTGAAACAAATCTTCTTTGGTGCAATCCAGATTGTATTTATCAAAAATAAACCCGTGAATTTTTTTATTTTTTACTGCACATTCAAGCCATGCAATAAATTCATTAAGGCTATCAATCCTTTTTTTGTTTTTTGGTGATAGTTTTTTTGATGGGACGTTAGCAGATGTAGAATTAGATAATTCAGAAATGGTATGTGAACAACTTATTTCTGTTTGGGTCGTGTTTTCGATATTGGTTGGCCCTTCTGTTTTCAAGACCTTAATATCATAAGGAAGTTCGATAACCTTACGAAAGCGTCGATGTTTCTCTACAATCATAAAACAACAGCGCTCAGCGTCTTCGTTTGATAAATTATTTTCCGCCGCCATTTTTAAAAACGCGCTATCAGGGTGAGAACTTGGCAACAACTTTTTCACACGATTAAGACTTTCTGTGTACCGGTAGGCATCCTCATCGTCTTCGGTCAGTCTAAAAATACCATAGACTTCATCGCAAGACCTATAACCAACCCATCCAATGGCAAAACTGGACTCTATATGCGTCATGCGGTTTTCCATGCTGATTGCGTGGCTTATTTCTCCATTGCTGCCTTCGATGAGCCAGTCGCCATGCCCACGAAAAAACACTTCAATCATAAACACTCCGTCAAAGTGCAAGCCGTCCAGAAAGGAATAACCGGAAACGGAAGGACGAGTTCCGCTTGTTGCTCCGTCGAGCTATCCGGTCAGCTGCATCATACCCCAGTCAGTGCTAACGGCCAAGAGCGTGCCGGTCAGGTATAATGCCGCCTTAGCTTACTGGAGCCGCTGCCTGATGATTCTTTGCCCTAACTGCCAACAAAAAGCCCGCATCACTTCCCGCAATACCTTGAACGACGAAGGAACTATCGCCGATCTGTATTGCGGCTGTACCAACATCAAAGATTGCGGGACAACGTTTGTCATGACGCTATCATTTAAGCATTACCTCAACCCGCCGGCTAAATCCACTGCCCAGTTGGCACAAAACCTCCTGAATACTCTCAGCAAAGAAGAACGCGCTGCGCTGTTGCAAGGCATGTAGCTTGACCAATTTGCCCATAGCAAACCATCCGCGTATTGATATGGTTTATTTCAAAGAATAAGGCTCCAGCGCACAAATAGCCCTGGCATTTGAGTAAAGCAGATAAGTCGGCTGGTCATGCGATTGAGTTAGGTCATTATTGATTGATGAACGAACGCACCAAAGCTTCGATTCAGTCATGTATCGGGGCTTTTTTGTTTACTCCGCATTTGCCCAGACAATTTTACAAATCCATCACATATTGACAGGCAGTTAACGGCTAAGCCAAATGGCTTGATGATACGGTTTGGCGCCAAGGCTTACGATGCTATATTAACCTGAGTTCGGGATAAGAAAACTGAGAACGAGCGCCTCCTTTTCGCGTAAGATTCTGTTTCCGCAAACAAATCTCAACATAATCGGGAGGCGCTCATGGACAGTTTAACCGAACTTTATTGTCTGATCGACGATTTTTGCCGTGCGTTTGAGCCGACATGGGAACGACATTTGCTGGCGATGGGGGCGAAGCGGCGCCAGCGCCCCAGCCTGTTGAGTCTACCGGAGTTGATGACTCTCGCCATCCTGTTCCATCAGTTACGCTTCCGCCAGTTCAAGAGCTTTTACCTGTGCTATGTCTGTCGCCATCTGCGCGCTGAATTTCTCAAACTGCCGAGTTATCAGCGCTGCGTGGAGCTGTTGCCTCGCTGTGCGGCACCGCTGGCGGCTTTGTTCGATAGCCTCAAGGGCCAATGCGACGGTATTGCCATCGCCGATGCCACAGTCTTAGCCGTTTGTGACAACAAGCGCATTTCGCGCCACAAGGTCTTCAAAGGGAGTGCCGAGCGTGGTAAGACTTCGATGGGCTGGTTTTACGGTTTTAAGCTGCATGTCATCATTAACTCGAGAGGCGAACTGATCCGACTTAAACTGACTCCGGGCAATATCGATGACCGCAAGCCGATGCCTGAGTTATGCCAAGGGCTGTTCGGCCAACTCTTTGCCGACAGAGGTTATATCGCCCGCTGGCTAACTGAAACGCTCGCTAAGCAAGGGCTTCAACTGATCACGACTGTCAAGAAGAACATGAAGCCCGTTCCCCGCACCGACTTTGAGAAAGCCATCCTACGCCGCCGCTCACTGATCGAAACCGTTTTCGACGAATTAAAGAATCTCTGCCAGATTGAACACACGCGCCACCGTTCTACCTTTAATTTTATGGTCAACCTGATGGCGGGAATCGTTGCCTATTGCCTCAGTGAGAACAAACCCTCGCTCTCATTAACAACCGCTAATTTTTTTCCTCAGCAATAATCGCTTATCCCGAATTCAGGTTATATTATGGTCCGCTAAGGCTCAATGAAATGCGATAAGAGTCGGCAACAGCCGCCCATTACTGGAGTAAACGATATGGCAACACCGATAAAACCGACGCCGGTCTTGCGTGGCAAAGCGGCACGCCGCTTTGCAGAAAACATGCGTCAGGCGGAACAGAATCCGGTTAGCCGCACAGAGTACGAACGCATCATGTCGGTTTACCGTAGCGTTAAGATTGTTGATAAACGAGACAATTTGAACTGAATCGATGCCTAAGCTTGAAAGACTCAGTTCGGACGATATGATCGGGATTGTTCTTTCGATTGTGGCGACAATGATTTAAACGAGTTCTTTTTTAGCGATTCACGACTTGTTTGCCGCGGACTCATAGCGGTAACTTATGCCTGGATAGACAGCAATCAAACGTTAGCCTATTTCAGCATTTCAAACGATGCCATTTATCGGGAAGTCGACAAAGCCGCTTACCGAAGGGCTTCGCGAAACGTTCCTCATCCCAAACGCTTTATGACGCTTCCTGCCGTCAAAATCGGCAGGCTGGCGGTAGATAAGCGATTTCAGTCAAACGGGGTCGGTAGTTTGGTTCTCGATTTCATAAAGGGCTGGTTTACTGAAGGCAATAAAACAGGCTGCCGGTTTATCGTTGTCGATACTTTGAATAAGCCTGACACCCTCAATTTTTATTCTAAAAACGGCTTCTTGTACCTGAATCCGAAGGATGATAAAGATAAAACACGGTTGATGTATTTCAATCTGTTTACGATTTTAGGTCATTCCTGACCAAGTCTTTAATTCACGGATCCAAAGCTACTGCGCCCAGGCCAGCCGGTACAATGTTAATCTCATTTGTCATTTGTTTAGCTCAGGCTTGGGGGCACAAAGATACTGTTTGGGCGCCGGCACGGCAACAGACCCTGATAATGTTTTTGCAGCTGCAATCCGTTTTATCGGGCTATGGTAGAGTGCGTACACAAGTAATCATGCTGTTTTTTTAAACGGCACTACCGCGCAGCCGGCCTTTAAGCCTTCCAGATAATCCGCCCAGGATTGCATCATTTTATGGCGCTCCGGCAGATGTGCCGTTCTGTTATAGGCTCGGCCATTAGGATCTTTAACCGCGTGGGCAAGTTGATGCTCGATGAAGTCAACCCTAACCCCCATTATTTCATCAAGCATAGTCCTCGCCATGGCTCTAAATCCGTGTGCAGTCATCACGTCCTTACCGTAACCCAATCGTTTTAACGCGGCATTAAGGGTATTCTCACTCATACATCTATCGCCCCTCGGTGTGCGTTCTGATGAGAATACAAAGCGCCCATGCCCGGTGAATGGATGCAGCTCTTCCAATATTTTTACAGCTTGAGACGATAACGGGACAATATGTTGCACACTGGTTTTTGAAACGAGGTAACGCCATTCTTTAGCTTCAAGGTCGATATGCTGCCATTCTGCCGCACGTAATTCGCCAGGGCGAACAAATACCAGCGGTGCAAGTTTTAACGCGCAAACGGCAGGAAATGAGCCCTGATAACTGTCAATCGCTCTTAATAGTTCTGCTACGGCTTTCGGTTCGGTAATGGCAGCAAAGTGCTCACCTTTGGCCGGCGGTAATGCACCGCGTAAATCCGGAGTTATGTCTCGATCAACTCTGCCCGTTGCCACTGCATAACGGAAAACCTGCCCGCATATTTGCAATGATCTATGGGCTGTTTCGATAGTGCCACGATCTTCGACGCGTCTTAAGCATTCCAGGATGTCTTTGGGCAGAATGTCGGTTATGGGCTTGCTACCCAGCCAAGGAAAGATATTGCGTTCGAGCATCCGCTTGGAGCGGTTATGTTTTTCTGACCAGGTTTCAACTTTTTTTGATCCCCATTCTCTGGCGATTATTTCAAAGCTGTTTGCGGCGCTTTCTGCTTTTGATGATTTGATTGCTTTTCTGTTTTCGCCAGGATCGATACCATCGGCAATTTGCTTTCTGGCTATGTCTCGTTTTTCTCTAGCTTGCAATAGGCTAGTGTCGGGGTAAGTACCAAAAGAGATACATTTTTCCTTACCCCCAAAACGATACTTAAATCGCCACCACTTACCCCAGCCATCGGCCTGAGGCTTAACTAAAAGATACAACCCTTTTTCATCGGACAGCTTGAAAGGCTTGCCGCTGCTGGCTTTGTCGTTTTTATGGGCATTCTTGCAGGCGGTATCTGATAGTGACATTGGGGGTAACTCCATCATGGGGTAACTGTGTTGCCCCCAATGTTACCCCAACTTATCCCCGGATTCCAACGAACATTAGCGCACTTCGTCGGACATAAAAAAACCCGCTAAGCCTTATGACTTGCAGGTTTATGGACTTCTTTGAATCTGCCTGAATTCACTAATGGAGGCTGCGGGCGGAATCGAACCGCCGTAGATGGCTTTGCAGGCCACTGCATAACCATTTTGCTACGCAGCCCTAAAAGTGAAATAAAAAAGCCGCGATAGTTCGCGGCTTTTTTTTAAATTAATTGGAGCGGGAAACGAGATTCGAACTCGCGACCCCAACCTTGGCAAGGTTGTGCTCTACCACTGAGCTATTCCCGCGCTTCAATTTATTTGGCCATTATAAGCTCTTTTTAACTCTTGTCAACTTTTTATTGAACATCAATTGCCAAAACCCAACCCGAGCTACCTTTACAATCACCATCTTCAACCTGAACCTTAACAAATGCATTTTTCTTCCCTGCAAAATCTTGGAAGTCTACGATAGTTACTGGCGTTCCCTGAGCTATACGTCTACAAGATTCAACCTTACCTTTTTCTACATCTTCACTATCATCAAACGCCGCTATAGCTCCAGGAACTGCAAGCAATTGAATGGGCGATTCAATTTCGTAAGTATTGGGATTTTTTAAAACATAACGCTGCCCGGCAGCAAGATTCTTGGCCGAAGGTCCGGAAACAACGCCTGAATCACCGCCACTCATCATCATGACAATAAGCAGTAAGACTACGCCTCCAATAGCACCAAAAAATACTTTTGGATTTTTTTCTTTTAAGCTCGTCATTAATGAAATTAACTGGCCAGCCGTTTCTTTTGCTGTATCTACCGTTTTTTTAGCGTTTTCTTCATTACTCATTTCGTATCCTCACAATTGTAATTTTTTATTATTTTCAGGTTCTTGCTCGAAGACATATTACCTGATTGACTCGATAACTCATATACAGAAACAATCCCACTACGAGTTAGCCCCCTGAGTTTTATTTAGATGTCCACTTTAAAAAGCCGACAACTCATCACCAATAATCAACTTGACATGTCAACTTACCACGATAAAAAAACTTTTCAAGTGCTATATGTATATAGCACTATATTTCAAGGACATGGGTTATTTAAATGAAATCGTAACCTTTTTTAGCCTGCGCCGATATCGGCTTGCTCTTTTCCGCTACCCGTCGACATTCAAACTGCCAGTAACCCAACCCGACATTCTTCCTGTTACTCAATACAACAGGAAAGTCTTCGTTATTCATAAACATTCGAATAACATCATCATCCTTCAACATAAAACTATCAGTAATGATGTAGCTTTTTTCATATTCCAGCTCCTTCGCGCTATAAAAAAGGCCCTTTTGCGGAACATCTTTCCCCGACTCATCCAACTGGACATAGGAGACGGCAATGGACTGATGAGCCAATAATTGCATGCCAAAGTTTATTCTACCGCTTTGCTTATCAACAATGACCTTGTTAACAATGCCTAATGAACGCTTGTGCTCAGGACTGTCTGTTTTTCTAAAACTGACCAAACTCCCCACCGACAGGACGCCCGTTTTTGTAAATACGCCGGACAATAGTCGGTCAGATGCCGATTGAACGAGAAACTCCAGATCTTTTTCGCCGTCGGATTCCAACGCACTTTGCAGTTCGTGGGTTGACTCCAGGCCTACGGCAATATATCGATCCGTTCTGTCGCTAAAAAAGGGCACTCCCTGCAGATCGACTCCTAACCATCTTTGCTCAAGATAATCGAGTAATTCCGCTGAGGGCTTTCCGATGTCATTTTTCAACCCATGCATCGAACTAAACCTTGCCTCCGCAGCATTAATCAATTTTTCTTTTTGCTTCAGAGCCTTGAACAACTTGGTAAAGTCCAGATACAACATCGCTGAATCGTTTTTAGCGCTTGTTTCAAACTGATAATACGGCGCCTTATCTTCGTCTGTTAAGACAATGCACTGTATTGACTGACCATTCACCGGCTCTCTTTTTAGCCCGACCAAAGAACCTATCGTTTCTATAAAGCTATAAACCAACAACAGTTCCTTTTGCATCAAGCCGGTCGGATCGGCCAGGCTGAGCAAAAGAATCTGTCGATAGCACTCTTCAGGACTGCTGGGCTTATTGGACTGACTTATATCATTGGCGACTTTGGTGGTGCTGTTTTTTATTGTCACGCTCAGGTTGTAAAGCGAATGCAAATCTATCCAAACCCAATCAGGAATCGGCATCCCCATAATAAAATGACTGACGATAATACTGCTCAGCCCTTTAATGCAGCGCTGGATGGCTAATGCCGCATTCTTCCCTTGAAACCAGCCGACATTACGCTTGGTTAGCTCCTTAAGCACCATCCAATAGCCGATAGTGGATTCCTTTTCGATTGAGATCAACACGGTCAGAATTTTCTTGTCATTCTCTTCTTTTGGGAAACCGGCTTTAATCAGCCTGGATCGAAGATAATCTTCAATGACATGAATACTTGGACTTAAGCGCTCCAGCGCATCCAACCTTAACTGGGTGCTCATTTCAACGGTATTGAAATCGATAAGAAAATCGTGAAGCAGGCGCGTGGCTAAGCCGGGATTAGCCGTAGGCAATTCAGCGACCCAATGTTGCAGCGCCTTTGCTTCAAATTCTTTAAGGCGCTGGGGATTATTTTGTTGCGTTGGAATAACCAGAAAAAAAGAGTTCTTCACATATTCACCGAATTTATTTTAATGCCTTACGTTGCCAACAGGGATATAGGCAACGGGCGCGAGCACGACTGCATGGATGCAGGAGCAGTTGCCGAGGAGCGGAAGCTTTGCCTAACAAAAACTTGCGATGGCGTTGTCCATCAGCATCACGATCCGTTGTTTGAGCTATCAAGCCCCGCCTTTTCTCACCATCATCCCTTTCGATGGGTTATAGCCAACAATTGCCGCCGCCATAAATACGATAAAGGCGACCAGCGTATAAATAAATGCCTGTTGATTAAACTGGCCGTACAGGGCAAAGCGGATCAATTCAACGGCTTGAGAAAAGGGATTATATTGAGCCAGATTATAAAGCAGCGCACTGGACTCTTTAATTTTCCATAAAGGATACAGTGCGGTTGACATAAAAAACATCGGGAAAATCACAAAGTTCATCACCCCTGCAAAA
>Ga0265297_10006650_pt1 | contig 16609 bp, 21 predicted proteins | sample Munlanlwell13791_FD_192502 | JGI IMG/M metagenome (GOLD analysis project Ga0265297, IMG submission 192502) | Leachate microbial communities from a municipal landfill in Southern Ontario, Canada - Leachate well 137-91 | ecosystem: Engineered > Solid waste > Landfill > Unclassified | place... | reverse complement strand
AAGTTTGGAGCTTCAGGTATTGCTTTATCATCTGCAATAACTACTGCAAAAAATCCAGAGAAAGCACTAAGGCAATTACTTGGATAAAATATCTTTATCTTTTGTTTCTTAAATAAAAAAATGCTCCAATTATTCCGAGTATAAATAAGGTTCCACCTATCAGGCTTGAAGTTGTTTCATTTAAACTCATAGTTGCATTACCTGTTAGACTCGATGAAATAAAAAAAAGACTTGTAGCCAAGAGTATAACTGTTGCTGCTCCTTCAACCTTTGATTCTAATGCTTTTCTTTCAAAAGCAGTACCAGTCTTATTAACTTGATAATCTTTTCCTGGAACAAACCTTGATTGTAAATGATATTTTTTCAGCATTTGGTCATAAACGTTTCTAATTCCAGCAGGATTATGTGATGATAAAGCATCCATTCTAATATCGTCGTATTTATCTGCATCATTTAATATTTCTTGACTATATTTCCAATTAGATAATCCTTCTTGGAGCTCTTGACTTGTTACAAAATCCGGATCAATAGGAGGGGTTGGAGTTTTTTTAGTCTTTTTTAATATATTGTATCCAAGAATTTTTCCAGTTTTGGGATCTCTTACAGCTATTGGAGCAGATTTCCAACTTGGATTAAATAAAAAAGCTCGTATATCAGTTCCTCCGTGTATTGCTGAACTATGTTTTATTTGTCTTAAATCATTTAGAAAATAACCAAATGTAAAAAAATCAAAGAATTTTTCCCAAGGAGAAGCTTTGAATTTAGATGCATGAGTATGAATAAGTGCATATTTTCTCTTATTTCCTTTATCAAGATATTGCTTTTTCTTTACAAGATCTGCTTCTGGAGAAGCATCTCTTTCCAGTAGTTTATAATCAGTTATATCTCCGGCTGCGATTCCCGGATATTTCATTAACCTGTGCTCATATTCAGGAGAAGGAGACTCTTCAATTACCTCTTTTGTTGGCTTATATTTTTTACTGGGCATTATTAGAACTGACTTCTTTTCTTATATTTTGTATGAAGTAATTTTTCAGCTTTTTTACTTAACGGGTAATCAAGATATTCTTTGTATATTTGTTTAACAACAGGATTTTCATGAGATTTTCTGAGTTTGTCTTTGGAATCAGAACTATAAAGTGCAGCAGCTCTTTTTTTTATAATTTCAGTATTAGTTGGTATTGGTTGTCCTCCCCCCCCAACACATCCCCCTGGACAAGCCATGATCTCAATAAAATGGTAGTCATGACATTCTTCGATTAGTTTTCTTACATTTGCACCCCCATGGGCTGCTGCAAATTTGATTTCTCTTCCATTTATAGTAACCTTTCCCTTTTTTATTCCATCCATGCCCCTTATTACTTTAAAATCTGGATTTTCAAGTTTTTGTTTTGTTCCAATTTCATAAGCAGTTCTAAGTGCTGCTTCCATTACCCCCCCTGTTGCTCCAAAGATAGTTGCAGCACCAGTTGAAACTCCTAGAGGAGAATCAAAATTTTCATCTTTAATATTTTTAAAATCTATATTAAAATGTTTTATTAATTTTGCAGCTTCTCTTGTTGTGAGCACAAAGTCAACTCCTGAGTCAAGTTCTACTCTTGTTGATTCAAATTTTTTTGCAGTGCAGGGCATTATTGAGACTACAATAATATTTTTTTTAGAAAGATTTGCTTTTTTTGCATAATATGTTTTTGTTAAAATTCCAAGCATTTCATGAGGGCTTTTGCATGAAGACATATGATTAAATAAATCCTGATAAAAATGTTCCATAAATAAAATCCATCCAGGACAACATGTTGTAATCATTGGAAATGGTCCGCCTTTTTTTAGTCTTGCGAGAAATTCAGAAGCTTCTTCCATTACAGTCATGTCAGCTCCAAGATCAACATCAAATACTTTTTCAAAACCACATTTTCTAAATGCAGCAACCATTTTTCCAGTAACAATTGTTCCAGGAGCATAGCCAAATTCCTCACCAAGTGAAGCTCTTATTGAAGGTGCAATTTGTACTATTACATGTTTCTTTTTATCGCTCAAGGCTGCTATAACCTCTTTAATATGTTCTCTTTCACTGATTGCTCCAACAGGACAATTAAGTATGCATTGTCCACATTTAATACAGGAGACACTTGCTAGATTTTTTTCAAAATAAGGAGTAACATGCTCATTATATCCTCTTCCTGCAAAGTCAATTGCATAAATTTCTTGTATTTTGGCACAGGTATCAACACATCTCCCGCAATTAATACATTTATTGTTATCTCGAACAACTGAACTTCCAAGGTCCTGCTTATAATTTTTTGTTTTATCAAATCTAAATTCAGTCAAACCAACTTCTTTTAGTAATTTACATAATTCATCTGACTTTGTTTCTACTAAACAGGATTTTCCATGATTTGCCATCATAAGCTCTGTATTTCTTTTTCTTGCATTTTTTGCTTTTTCAGAGTCAGTTACTATTTTTGAGCCTTCTTTTGGATAAGTTGAACACGATGTAACCAGTTTTCCATTCATTTCAACAAGACAAATTCTGCATCTTGCCTCTGGATGAATATTTTCTTGTCTACACAGTGTAGGTATAATAATACCATTGTCCTTACAAATATCATATAGTGTCTTATTTCCGTCACATTCTATTGCTTTTTCATTAAGTGTTATTTTCATTTTACAAAAATTTACCTCTTTATTAATTCTTCAAATTCATCTGGAAAGTTATGCATTGCACTTATAATATGATTTGTTGAAGACTGTCCAAGTCCGCATAAAGAAGTTTCTTTTATATGCATTGCAAGTTCTTTTAAAAGTTCCAAATCTTTTTTTTCACCTTTGCCAGCCCTTAGTTTTTTAAGTAACAATAATATTTGTATTGTTCCTTCTCTGCAAGGCGTGCATTTTCCACATGATTCAAATGTATAAAACTTTGATATTATATATGCCATATCAATTATAGAGGTTTTCTCTCCTACTACAATTATTGTACCAGCCCCATGAATACATTCTTCTTTGCAGATATTTTCAGGAGTAAGTTCCATGTCTTTGTATTCCATGCAGCCCCCAAAGCAACCAAAATAAACTGCCTTGGGTTTTCCAGCAGGTTCTGCTTTTTTTACAACTTCAGTTAATTTTGTCCCAACTTTAAACTCATATACTCCTGGTTTTTTAACAGATCCAGACACAGAAAATAATCTTAAATCAGGGTCATAGTCTGAAAAACCAAGGGCCTGAGCAATATTAACAAGAGTTTCAACATTATTGATTACTGTTGGTTTTCCAAATAATCCTTCTACAGGTGGAAATGGAGGTTTAAAATAAGGTTGGCCTCGAAAGCCTTGTATTGATTTTATTATAGCGGTTTCTTCTCCACAAATATAAGCTCCAGCCCCCATAACAATTTTAATCGAAACATTTGTTTTTGATTTTTTTATAATACTGCTTATCTCTGTCCTAAGATTCTTTAGAAGTCCCTCATATTCCCCCCTTAAATAAATAAAAGCTTCAGATGCACCTATTGTTTCAGCTGCAATAATAATCCCTTCAATAAGAGTCTCAGGATTTTTAATTAAAATAAGTTTATCTTTAAATGTTCCCGGCTCCCCTTCATCTGCATTGCAAATAACATATTTTTTATCAGATTTTGTTTCTATTGCATATTTCCATTTATCAGAAACAGGAAAAGAAGCCCCTCCGCGCCCAACAACTCTTTTTTTATTTAAAGTTTCAATTACTCCAAGAGGTCCAAGCGTTCTTGCAACCTTTAGTGCTTTTAATTGTGTTTTTTTTATTATTTGCATTTTCTCAAGATGATTTTTAATTTTTTTTCATTAAGTTTAGTATAAACCTTTCCATTAAGAAGCATGGCAGGAGGTGAGTCACAACATCCAATACATGAAGTTTTCTTTAAGCTAAATTTTCCATTTTTAGTTGTCTCCCCTATGTCTATTTTTAATTCCTTTTTTAAAAAAGTCTCAAGATTCCAAGAACCATTTAAAAAACAAGAAGGTGAAGCACATAGTTCAATTATATACTTACCCTGTTTTTTTGTATTAAACATCGAATAAAATGTTGCAACCCCATAAAGTCTTGATAATGGAATTTTTAGTTCAAGACTAAGCTTTTTAAGTGCTTCCTCTGAAAGATAACCTTCTTTTTTTTGAATTTCCCTAAGTCTATTGATTAAAACTATTTCCATGCTCTTTTTTACTATTAAAAATAGTATTTTAAGAATTTAAATCTTTCTTACAAAAACTATTTAAGCACTAAATTGCTTTTTATTTAGTAGAGGTGAATAATGGAAATTATAAAAAAACCCTGGGGTCATGAAAAAGTGTTTTCTTTTAATGAAATTTCTACTGTAAAAACTCTTAATGTAAACCCAAATCAGTTATTAAGTTTACAAAAACATAAAAAAAGAAAAGAACTGTGGTATTTTTTAACTCCTGGTTATGTAGAACTAGGTAAGAAAAAGAAAAAAGTAAAAAAAGGCGAAACTGTTATTATTAATAAAAATACTCCTCATAGATTATTTGCTAAAAAAAGCCCAGTCAGTGTTCTTGAAATTTCCTTTGGAAAATTTGAATGGGATGATATCATTAGGCTTGAGGATAATTACCATAGAGAAGGAACTACTAAAAAATGAAAGTTAACAAAATTAAAGCAAGTAAAAAAATAAAAGCTCACAAAGTAATTGCAGTTGATTTAGGCGGAACTAACCTTAGGGTCTCTCTTGTTCATGGTAATAAAATATTAAGATATGTAAAAAATGACACTCCAAAGACAAAAGAAGAACTTTTGAAAGTTATGGACGATTCTATCTCATTATTAATGTCAAAGGATGTAAGGGGTATTGGAGTTGGCTCTCCAGGTCCGCTTGCAAACGGTATTATTAAAAATCCTCCAAACCTGCCCCTTAGAAATTTTAATTTAAAAAAGCATTTAGAAGATAAGTTTAAGAAAAAAGTAGTAATCGAAAACGATGTCCATTGTGTTGCTATCTCCGAAGCAAGATTAGGATGCAAAAAAAAGAACTTTATTGTTGTTGCATTTGGAACAGGTATTGGCGGAGGAATAATCATAGATGGAAAGCTCTATCTTGGAGAAGACTTTGCAGGAGAAGTAGGCCATATCAAGGTAAAAAGGGGAAAGTTTTTTGAAACTCTTTGGCAGGAAACAAGAAAAAAAATACATTCTAATTTTGGAAAAGATGTTCTAATAATAGACTTAATGAAGATGAAAGATAAAAAAGCCCAAGAACTGCTTGAAGACATGTATGATTATATTGGAATGGGACTTGCCTCATTAATTAACATATTTGATCCAGAAATAGTAATTTTAAATGGTGGAATAAAAGAAGCAGGAGAGCCTTTGATTTTAAAAATAAAGGAATCTACAAAAAAATATACAGTTCTTCCTCATCAAACAGAAATTGCTTGGTCTAAACTCGAACATCCCGGAACAATGGGGGCAAGTTTACTAATAAAATGAAAATTCATTCTAAATTTTCAAATACTTATTATAAGGGGTATAATTTCATAAAATGATAAAAAAAGTTAGAGCACCAGTAAGACTCGATTTTGCAGGCGGAACAACCGATATAAAGCCATTTACAGATATCTACGGAGGCGCAGTACTTAATGCAACTATCAACCATTATGTGGTTGGGGAACTTGATGCAACTTCTACAACTACTCATTTAGAATATACAGGAAGCATTCCAACTTCATCAGGTCTTGGGACTTCAAGTGCAATGAATGTTGTTTTTATTGCATTGATTACACATCTTAAAGACAAACATAAAATTTCAGAAGCAGTATATAATTTAGAGCATTCTATTTCAGAGTCAGCTGTCAATGGAAAACAAGATATGTATGCAGCTGCATTTGGTGGTATAAACTATATGGAGTTTAAAAAAGACAAAGTTCAAATTCATTCTCTAAATTTAAAAAAAGAAATTGTCGCAGAGCTAGAAAAAAGACTTGTGCTTATCTATTCAGGAAAGCCCCATTTATCTGGAAGTTCAAACAAGGCAATGATAGATAATCTAATCAAGGGTAAAAACGATGATAACTTATTAAGAATAAAACACATTGCAGGAGAAATGAAAAATGCCCTTCTTCTTGGTGATTTGAATAAATTTGCAGACTTAATGAATCAGGAAACTGTTGAAAGAGCTAAACTTTCTAAAATAACACTTTCTCCTCAACTAAAATCAATCATAGATTCTGGAAAGAAAAATGGGGCTATTGGAGCAAAGATTTGTGGTAGTGGGGGCGGAGGAAGCATCCTTATGTTTGCAGAAGACAAAAAAAAATTAGTTAAACACTTTGGAAGAAAAGTTATTCCCTTCAAATTTGATTTTGAAGGATTAAAGTGGTTAAATTAATTCTTAGAATTAATGCATAGCTTTTTGCTTTCTCTTATGTTCTTCTAGAAATATTCTAGCCATTAAATATGAAATAGTAGATTCTGCACCTTGATTTAAGTTTACAGAATGTTTTCCAAGTCCATCATAACATCCGCCTGTTGTTTCATCATACATCATTTGTTTTAAATGATTTTTTCCAAGAAACCAATTAAAAGCAAGAATTGCCTTAGTATAATATTCTTTTTCTTGGGTTAGACTATAGGCTGTTAAAAAAGTCAAGATAATACATGAAACATCAAGTGGTTGTTGGTCAAAAAATGCTCTTTCTCCATTTCTTTTATACCATCCATTTTGTCCGATTGGACAAAATTCTCCGTCAACTAGCATGAGATTTGTCAAAAAGTCAAGACTTTTTTTTGCAACCTCAAAATATTTTTCATTTCCAGTTAATTCATAAGCAAAGAACAATGCTTCAGGAAGAGTAGAATTTGAATAAGTTAGATATGGTTCAAACCATTGCCAGTCATTTGAAGATTCATGATCATAAATATTTACTAGTTCATTTGCAAATTTAGTTAGTTTAGTCAATATTTCAGGATATCCATAACTTTTATAGTAGTAATAAAGTCCATTGATGCAAAAAGCTTTTGCTCTTGGAGATTCTAAATTGTTCATATACCTAAAAGCACGATCAAACATTTTTTTTGCTCTTTCCTTTATTAAAGGGTCGTCTGAATTATTAATTGCAAAACCTAGTGACCAAATCGCCCTTCCAAATGAATCTTCACTATGGGAATTTGTTATTTCTTCTTCATTACAATGATTATTTTTAAAATTTCCATCGGGTTCCTGACAATGTTCTAAAAATTTTATATAGGATTTTGTAAGTCTGGATGATATTTCAGCAGTATTCTCTCTATTGTAAAGTTTAGAATGTTTAATTGAAAAAATTAGGGCTCTTGAATTGTCATCTAGAGTATAGCCTGAAGCTTTATCAGGGGTTGAATGCCTTGAGAACTGAATTATTCCAAAATCATCTGTTAAGTTAATCATGTGATTTAGTTTAACTTTAGGTAGTTTTTCAGTAGTATCTTCTCTTAATTTGACAATTTTATTAAATATTCTTAAATACTGTATTGCAACATTGGGCCAGGTCATTTGTCTTGAAAATGCATAAGCTTGTCTTTCCATTTCTTTTTTTTGCTCTGGATTTGAAAGCATTTTGTCTATTGCTTTTGTAAATGATTCAGGATTTCTAAATTCTGCAAGTAAACCTCGTCTGTCTGCCAGAAGCTCTTCTGCACAAAAGCTAGGTGTTGAGATAACTGCTTTTCCACCACCAATAGCTTCAGCAAGAGGACCACTTGATATTTGGTTTCTGTCCATATTTGTACCAATATAAACATCTGCAGCCGCCATATATTCTACAAGTTCATTATCTGGAAGATATTTATTATAAAATTTGACATGATTTTCAATTTTTAATTTCCTTGCAAGACTTATAAGTTCATTTCGATATTTTTCACCTTCTTCTTTTCTAACAGCCGGATGAGTTTCCCCCACAATTAAATATAATATATTTGGATATTTTTCAACTAATGGCGGTAATGCCCTTATCATGTATTCTATTCCTTTTCCGCGTCCAAGTAGTCCATAAGTTAAAAGAACTGTTTTTCCGTCTAGTTTTAATCTTTTTTTTGCTCCTTCATTACTTTGGAAAGGAACATTTTCTATTCCATGATATACTACATGTATTTTGCTTTTTTCAATATCATAATCTTTAATTAAAATATCTGCAGCTATTTTTGCAAGAACAACTAGTGCAGAAGACCTTTTTGCTATTGCCTGAACAACTCTTTTTCTTTTTTCATCTGGTTCAGGAAGAACTGTGTGAAATGTTACAACAACCGGTTTTTTTACAGTTTCAAGAAATGGAATTATATAATTTCCATACTCTCCTCCAAAGATTCCAAATTCGTGCTGGATGCATAAGATTTTTATGTTGTCAGTATAATTTACTTTTTTTGCAACCTCGATATAATGTTCAATATCATTTTTTGCAACTTCAAAAATAACTTTTTTATTATAATTATAAAAACTTCCTTCTTCGTTTATTGCAATAACTCTTGATTTTACTTTTGGATTCCACTTTTTATCCATTGCTGTTGCAAGATGTTTTGTGAAGGTAGCTATCCCACATTCCTTGGGAGGATAATTTGCAAAAAAACATGTCTTTGGATTTAATTCATCAGCTGAAATCTCGTTCTCTTTTCCCATTTTTTATTATTTGGAAAATAAAATACCTGGCAATTAAATTGTCTCTCTCTTTTTTCCATAAATTAAACAAGCGTCTGCGATTTATAAAATCTTCTGTTAACAAACGAAAGCGAAACTCTTAGTTTAGATTTTCATCCTCAAACTTTTTCTTTTTAAATCTAATGAATTACTAATATGTATTTGCTATTCTTAGTGGCTTTAAAAGCAAGTTACTTTATTGTTTTAACTACCAAAATAATTATCCGATGACAAAACAAGTATCCTACAAAACAATGATTATCCTCTTAATAGTTGGAGTTTTATTGTTTAGTTCTTCAGTCCTTTCTCAACCTTTAACTTCTCAAACAATTATCTCAGATAATCTAAATCTAGTAAGCTACCTTATTCCAGGAGTTGTAGTATTTTTATGGGGAGCTAATTCTAGATTTCTTTCTTAATACATTAAGATAAGATTAGTTAGAAAAAATTTGCATTAAACTTAAATGCTCCGAATACAATTATAATATTAAGCATAAGTGTAAGTGCATTTGCAGTAATTATTGGTTTTTCTTTGTGGATTATCCCATAAAATAACCAAAAAAATGAAAATATAGTGAATGAAATCCATGAAATTAGTGAAATGCCCTCTGCATTTTGACCCAGCCATATTTTCATTACCTGGGGGATAGTCATAATTGGGCCTAAAAATGCAATAACATAAACTATCTCATCAACTGATCTCTTTAATTTATCAGGATTAGGATACTTTTCCTTTTTTTGATGAACTCTTTTTCTAATGTGAAAATGCAAAAAACCTAGTCCAGATCTCATTTTAAAATTCCCTCATTTTAGATATTAGATTTACTTTCATAGTTTTATAGCCAATTTGGTGTATCATTTTTAATTTGCAGGTTTAACAGGTTCTCCCCCCCTTATTGAAGTAATTATTGTAAATATGAGTCTTATTGTTATTTCAGCAAAAAAGATAAATATAAGGTAAAGAAAAATATTATTTATAAATGAGGGTATCTGACTAATCTTATCAATAAAATCATTTAAAGAAAAAAAGCTAGGGTCTACTAGAAATATTCCTAAAAGTGTAAATGGAAACATCTTGGCAAGATCTTTACTTAGGTCTTCGGAAATATAAGCTGTAAGTCTTATCGCCCCAACTATTCCTGCAGCAATAAGTATAATCAGGTCTATACTTTGACTTTTTGAGAGGAAAATAAGAAATAAAGCTAATACTCCAAACCAAAAAAATATTATTAATGGAAAGATTATCAAAAACTCCAGACAAAAGAAAAAAATCTCCAGCACCTTATCCAGAACAGGATGAGTAGTGGTATTATACTTATTTAAATCCAATTGGAAAATGTCTCTTTTTGCAAGAAATCTATAAAATTTCCAGATAAAAATTGCATATAATGATATAAAAATTATAAAGAATCCGAGATTAATAAATATCCTGTATTTTTCAGGAATATAGCTTTCAGCAGCATTATAAACCTTAAGAACATAAGAATTTACAACCTCTTTTATTACCTCTGTATCCATGTTATTTGTATTAACTAATGATTATTACTATAAAAAGTTTATCTATAAAAAAATAAAATAAAAATAAAAATAAAAAGGCCTTATTCTGCCTGTTCAGCTTTTTCAGAGGATTCATCTACCTTTTTTTCTTCAGGTTTAGTTTCTACCTCTGAAGTTTCTGCTGGTTTTGTTTCTTGTGTTTCTAATTCTTCAGTCATTTTAGTTAACCTCCATTTACAATATAAGAAGAATTTAAAACCTATAAAAAGGGGAGTAGTTTTTTTAGTACTCCTAAATATCAACTCTTGCTTTTTCCCACAGCGTAAAAAATCTTGATTTAAATCCCTCAGAAATGTCAATATTTTTCATTTCAATAACTGTAATTGGGTCTGCTAGGACAGTAAGAATAACAATATCTGAACAAACTATTGTAAACATACTTGTGTTTTCATCAACATGTCTTGCTTGAGTAAATGGGTTTTTATTTATTTTTTTTATTGCATCAAATTGTTCGCAATAGATAATTTTTGCAGGAATTTCTTTTTTTATAATGGTTTCATTTATCTCTTTCAAAAACCATTCACCTAGAATTTCATTGACATTTTTAGGAAGAGTCCAGATAAATATTTCTTTTTTTAAATCAAAAATAGCTGAAAATGAAGCTCTAAGTCTTGTAAGTCCATATGACACTGAAATAGATCCATTTGGAATTTCAGTATTTGAAACTTCTTTAAGGTAAGGGGCGATTTCACTAAGCTCTGCTTGTTTTTGTTTTAAGTATTCTTCAATTGCAGTATGTTCTTTTGTCTGGTATAATTTCTTATTCTCTTTTTGAATTTCAACTATAAATCCTTTTTGTTGTAGTCTTCTTATTGCTTCATAGACTCCTGACCTGTGCTGGTTTATTCTACGTGCAACTACATAAGCTGTTGAAGCATGATTTTTTAGCAAATCAAGATAAACATCAATTTCATTTTGGCTAAGACCTATCGATCTAAGCAATTCTATCAATTTAGCTTCCATAGAAAATCTAATTAAAATTCTTTTATATGTTTTATTATGGTAAAAGGTCCTTTTTAATTCTTTGCTTAAATAAAATAATTTTTAATATTTCTTTTTTGTTAACATTTCTTTTATCTCTTTGATATCTTCTTGCATTATCTGAATTTCTTTTTCAGCTTTTCTGTTAACTGCATAATCATATTTTGATTGAATCCTGTCTTTTTGTGCTTCTCTATTCTGAGACATCAAAATTATTGGTGCTTGTATTGCTGCAAGACAAGATAAAGCTAAATTAAGCAAAATAAATGGATAAGGATCCCATAATTTTCCAAATAAAATCCAGGCAGTATTAACTATCATCCATAAAATAAGAAATGCAAAAAATATAAAAATAAAAATCCAGCTTCCTGCAAAAGTTGTGAGTAAGTCTGCAGCTTTCTGGCCTAAAGTTCTTTTTTCTCTAAAAATCGGGTGTTCTTCATTTAAGTGAAAATGAAGTATGCCGTATTCGCCTTTTTCCTCTTTTTTCATATCTGTATATCTGATTCTTTTTTTATAAATTCTTTGGTTCTTGAATCTAGCTGTGTAAGATAAACAACTGCAGCTCCACTCTAATAAACATGTTTTAGTCTAGAAGAAAGATATAGTCTAGATAGCTAGAACAATTAGATTAGTATTGCCTAAATCAGTTTTTTTGACAATTCCTCTAAATTCTAAATCACTGATTAATCTCGACATTTTTACTTTATGTATTCCTGTCAAAGCTACAAGCTTATTTTGTTCTAAAGAGTTATTATTCTGAATAAGTAAAGAAACCACTTTTCTTTCTTCTTCAGGAAGTATCTTTAAAACACGTTCAAGCTGAACTTTGTTTATTTTCCATTGAAATAAAAAAGAGATAAATACTCCTGTTAAAAGAGAAACAAACGCAATCAAGTAAACAAACAAAGGTAATGAAGATTCTGTACTTTCAGTATAAATCCCATTAGCAATAGCAAAAAGAACTCCTAGTACAAAAACTGAACCTAATGCAAGGACTATCTTTTTTGTTGAGACTTCCATTTATTATTTTCCTAAAATCTCTTTTTTTAATTCAAGATATTGCTTTTTTGATATCTCTCCTTTTGCATATCTTCTGTTTAGAATGTCTGAAGCAGATTCATTTTTTTGAGAACTCTTTACTATCCAATAGACTATTATAAAAAATACTATAAGTATCAAAATCTCAAATAACCATCCATAACCGTACATTCCGGTTGCATGTGCTAAATATTGACCCATTGGCATTTTGTTATTACCTCCTTACAATATGTAATTTTAGTTTAATAATCTAACGAATTTGAATAAAAAATAAAAAAATAAAAAATCAGTTTGGCTCCTTAATTTGCATAAGGGCAGTTTCCATTTTTACCTTGCCCCATGTGCATTCCTTTGCCTTGTCCATTTCCAGAAACAAATCCTAACTCAGATTTAATCTCTTGAACTTTTGCAAAATCTCCTGCTTCCTGTGCCTCATGCATTTCTTTTAGTAAATGAAAGTTTCCTTCATTTATTAGTGAAACCATTTTTCCATTACTAGAAGCATGTAATGCTTTCCATGTTGCATAGTCTCCAGATTCAACTGCATTTTCAGCTGCGACTTTATCAACTACTGCGTTCGTATTATTTTTGTTACCATATTGGTAAGCAAAAACTGAACCTACTGCAAGTACTGAAATTATCATAACTGCCATTAGTGCAAGCATTGTTCTTTTCATCTTGTTATTACCTCCTTACATTGATTGTTTTTCATATATTACCTAAGATGAAACAAGAGATGTAGTTTACTGAAACCTGTTAGAAAAAGCGTTTCATTTTTTGAAACCTCTCCTGCTTTTTGCAGGATGTTGTTGAAACAACATAGAAATAACTAAAAAATAAGGTTAAACTCTAGTCAAGGATATTGATTTCAGGTGTTTAATTCCTAATTCTTAAGAGATCCGCAACTATAAGAACCACAACAGCAATCATACCATGCTGTACCATGACAAGCACAATCATCTCTTCCACAATCAGAAGAGTTGCCATATTTGGGATCAAGAGGATTATTAAGGGCTTTTAAATCACATTCAGAAATAATTTTAGGAGTAATATCTGATTCATGATGGAATCTTTGAATTCTTGTTAATAAAGTATCATCTGGGGCATCTATTGTTCCGAGCATATTATTTTAGATTAATAAAGCTATATAAATATTTCTCTAATCCCAAGGCTATTTTAGATTAATCTAATAATTTATTCATTTTATACCTTAGTAATTCCCTATTAGTCTGGCATCTAGGATTTTTAGAAGTATCAAATAAATCCTGAGTTGTTGAATAGCTTTGAGCAAGACAATCTCCAGAACAGTTAAATTTTGCAAAACATTTATTACAATGAGGAAGGGAATCCACTGTTCTTTGTCTTAAATAATCAATTTTTTGTTCATCAAACTCATAGCTATGGGTTTGAGGATTATATTTACCAATAAAAAAAACTTTGGAACCTGGTTCAGATTCTCTTGAAACTTCAATACAAGTTGAGACATTACCCTCAGGAGTCACAATAAAATTTCTTCCATTAGCCCCACAAAAATTTATATGAACCCGATCTAAACAAGATCCAGAATAGTGAAGATTAACATCAAGTTTATCAGCTAATTCAAAAGCATCAATAAGATTTCTTGTAAATGTATTAGAATCCGGAGCTCTTGAGAGTGTAGTTTTACATCTTCCACATTCACTCAATGGTTCAAAATGATATTTCCTAGATTTAGTATTATCATAAAAAAATTGCACCATCTCACTCATTCTTTCAACACTAAATTCAGTTATTGTTGATCTTATTGAATAATTAAACTCTGCATCATCAAACATTCTAATAGTCTCAAGCAGGTAGGGATAAGAATTTCCTTTCCTTTCAAGAGGCCTTTGGAGATTTTGAATATCTTCAGGGCCATCAAAAGAAAGATTTACGTCATCAAAATTAGCAATAATCCATTCAAGATATCCTCTAGCAATAATTCCATTAGTTGTTGCAGAAACCTTAGATCTCATTCTTTCATGATTAGCTAAATCTCTAAAATAGTTTACACTTTTTTTAACTAAATCCATTTGAAAAGGCAATAAAGGTTCGCCACCTCCATGAAAATCAATCTTAACTAAATCTTGCCCTAGTTCCTTAGCATTAGCCACAATAAAATCTATTCCCGATTTAACATAATCGAAATCTATGACATCTTTTTTCTCTTCTCCAGCCCTGGAATAACAATAAATACATCTTAGGTTACAATCAAATGTTGGAAGAAAAATAGCAGAAGTTGGCTGGTATTTTTTATCTTTTTCAGGAGGAAGTTCCTCAGTATAAGAATCAACTTCAAGAATATGTCTTTCCTGAAGTTTTTTAATTAATCCCTCATCAACACCCTCCAAATTACCTCCTGCATGTATTTCTCTTAAAATTCCTAATATTTCTGGAGTTGCCTCTAATAAAGACCCCTTAATTGGATTATATAGAATTAACCTTCCTTCATTCTCAATTGAAAATACATTCTCCGGAATTTTCATATTTTCACATAATATAATCCCCTTAAAAAGATTATTATACTCTTAATTAAAACATTAAATGCCTTAAGTCAGTGATGTAATGATAAAAAACTTTATCTTAAAATAAAAAAAAACCGCCGACCCAGATGCCAAGAAGGTATAACGCCGCTGCCCGCGACCTCACCATCTTGGCATCCAACCCGGCGGTTTTTTGTAAATTTAATATTTTATGATAAGCATCTATTAAGATACTTAACTCTCATGAAGGTGTGCGATCTAGGACATTTATAAATATTGTCGAGATGGATTGGATAGATGATTAAAATCTAAGTTTAGATATTCTAGTTATTTAAAAATTCCTCTAATAACAAGTATCAACCCTAAAATTAGCCAAAACCAGTCAGAAGATAGTTCAATTATACTAGATAAATTTAATACAGAAAGAACTAATATCAATAATCCCCCAATTATTGTTGAAATAAAACCAATATCTTTTTTTGTTACCATAAAGATATTTAGAAACTTTATCTTATAAACCTAACTCTCTAGCGATACCTTTTTAAAATAACTTTTCCTTTGAATATTAATAAAGAGGTATTTGGAAAGATGTTTGATATTTTTAAAAAGATGAGAAAAAAGGAAGCAGAATATTTTGCAGATGAAGAGGAAATAAAAAAGCTCACCGCAAAAGATGCAATGGTAAGTCCAGTTCTATTATATTCAGATGATGAATGTGACACAATTATTAAAAAATTAAAAAGAGAAGACACTAATGTTTGCATTGTAGTAGATAAAGATAAAAAATTTATTGGTGAAATTAGTGATAATGATTTAATTAAATTATTCTTGCAACAAGTAAAATATGAGCCATTAGTTCAAACCCTAAATATAGGATATAGAAGAGAATTTTTATATAAATCTGCAAAAGAAATGATAAACAAACATAAAGTTACTGTTAAAACAGATACACCAATAAATAAAGTGATTGAATTAATCTATAAAGATGGTTTTAACTATATCCCTGTATTAGATGATAAGCGAAGAGTAATTGGAGTTATAACTCCAAGCAGTGTTATTGAGCTATTAAAAGAAGACTAATTTCTGTAAGTTTATTTCTTTGTTTTAATTACCGAATTAATCAAGAGTATAAAAAATACAACTGAAATAAACATTCCAATAAAACCAGTTAAACTTGCAATTATTCTAGAGAATCCAACAGGGCAGATATCTCCATAACCTACAGTTAATAATGTTGTAGATGTGAAATAAAAGTATTCTTCGTTTAAGTTATTGTAATTTTGGAGGTTATCAGATGAACAATTAGTTGTTAAATGTCCCCAGCCATTGATTTGAATTATACTGAAAAGAATAGATATAAGGAAAGTAATTCCAATTAATAAGAACATATAAGCCAATATAGATTGCCCGAATTTTCCTGAAATCAATTTAGAATTTATTAAAAATAATGTTCCTGCTATAAAATAAACCATAACCAATATAACAAAAATAGATATTATACTATTGACAATATTATTTGTAATATAATGATCAACTAAGACCATAATTAACACCGAAATAATAAAAATAATTGTAAGTCTTGTAAATGATATATTTTTTACTATTTTGTCAAATGAACTTTCTCTCTTTTTCATGATAATGTATAGGAAATCATATTTTAAAAATCTTCTTTATTAACCGCCATTAAGTATAGTATTAACCATGAACTCCACAAAAATATAAATGATATAAAATAGGATTAAAAGAACTCCTTCTTTCTTGTTTAATATTTTTTCAGATTTCATAAATAAAGTGACAAGAAGTCCTGCAATAAACATTGCAGTCCCAGTAACATAAATATTCATAGGATTATAATTAAAGGGGGCAATTAATG
>Ga0265297_10006649_pt1 | contig 16610 bp, 14 predicted proteins | sample Munlanlwell13791_FD_192502 | JGI IMG/M metagenome (GOLD analysis project Ga0265297, IMG submission 192502) | Leachate microbial communities from a municipal landfill in Southern Ontario, Canada - Leachate well 137-91 | ecosystem: Engineered > Solid waste > Landfill > Unclassified | place... | reverse complement strand
AGAAAATGATGTAACAGAACACTCATCTAATTAGAGTTGTTTCTCTTTTGTAACGTTAAAAATAAAGAACTCCATTTTCCCGCTCGAGGCGCTATTCCCCTCCTGATCATACACCTTTGTCTCAAGTGTATGCTTCAAAAACGCTTTTTCGTTCCATTGCCAAAACACGGGGAACGACGACACCTCGTTTTTCAACTGCCCATCGACATAGAACTCTGCCCTACTCAGATGTTCGTCAGGAATTTGAACACTGACTGGTCCGACAATTACTGATTTGAAGAAGGGGATTATTTTTTTATTCCGGATATACACGAATCCATCGACAGAGACATTTTTTACTTTAAAGAAAAGCAACAAGCCCCCGATCACACCTATCCCAAGACTCACGAGGATCAAGAGCCCGTTCGCCTCTAAGAAACTCTTCTGAGGCAGGGGGAGATACGCAAAGTACAGATAAACGACTGACGATGCAAGCGATCCTTTCCCTTGTAACGCCTGTGCAGTGATTTCGAACGGATACGACCCGTTTTCGAGATACCCCGGTGGTGTGTAGAGGTAGCTGCTATCATCCAACCGGATCAACTGGGACTGTACATTCATTGAACCAAACCTCGCAGAGGTGATCATCACTGGGACGTTATACGTGATTGTTATCGTTGGATAATCGCCATTGATGATTCCTCCATCTGATGGTGAAAAAACCGCTATCGGTGCTGGGAAAATAGTGTAGTATGAAAAGTGATAGGTTGTTTCTGGGTCATCAAAGACATAGATTTTGTTGTTTTCTCTCCAGAATTTATCAACAGAAATTGTCCTGCCACTGGTGGTGATGAGCACGGGTGCATCCGGGTATTCATCGTTGATTTCAAAATAAATCCACTGTGCTTTGTTCACGGTCACGATTACCTGGGCTTGTTCATTAGCTATATCCACTACCTTGTTTTGTATGATGCTGATGCTATAGGAGATTGGATACATAAGGTCGGTCGTTGTATTCCAAAAGAATTCAGGGACCGCATCCGAACCGATGGAAAGTAAAAATAAGATATTCCCGTTGAAATTCACTGGTTGGCTATGAACTGCAAAAAGTTCCTGGTTCGGGTCAACAAAGGTATCAACAATCCCATTCCCATCCGAATCATAGCAGAAAAAAGGTTCCGTGAGTGTCATTTGATATCGGATATTGACATAGTCGAGCTGATCGAGAGGGATGACATGCCGGTCTAACGAAATGATTGTCGCCTCTGTACGGCTTATCCCGGTATTTCCCTCATCATCGGTGACCAGCAACGTTACTGGATATGTCCCGTTTGAATGATAGACGTGCGTCACCGTACTGCCATTTCCGGTCGTACCATCACCGAAATCCCATTCATAGCTACTGATGGTTCCATCGAGATCAAAACTCCTGGACCCGTTGAGCAGAATCTTCTCAAGGATATATCCTACATATGGCCCCCCATGATATGCAGAGGGGTTCTTCGAATTATTTGTCTTCCCTGTGATGTCAGTGGCGTTGATGATACAGTAGACTCTCTCCGGTTTTTCTTCGATGAGGATTACTTTTTCGTAGTAGTTATTGCCCTTCGCATTCATGGTGCTACTCATTTTCTTGCTATGGTGATACCAATACTCGATGGTCACTGTTGACACGATGGAATCGTCAGTGACAGTCGCTCCAAACGTATAGCTATTCGGTAACTCTTCAAAGGAAGATCCATACCGGTTGACACGAATCACTGGTTTTTCGGTATCCATGATTTTTATTCTTTTCTCTTCAGTTACTCTAAGATTCCCCCACGTGTCGCATGCATAATAATGATAGGTCAGATTCTCTATGCTATGCGAGAGCGTAATCGTCCCAACAAAATAATTTCCTCGTGCTAGTGTCATTGTTGAATTATTTCCACGGGAACCATGATTCCATACGACGTAGACCTGGAGGTCAGATGCGGTTGCCTCTGAGGAGGTGACTGTCGCATTGAATGTGAATGTTTTTGATGATTTCCCTATGGTCGGTGAATTATCTTTGATGCTGGGTGGGTTGCCTGGTCGAATAGAAAAAGTTTGGTTGGTTGAATTGTTCCAGTTTTGGGGGTCTTTTGCGACGACAAAAAACGTATAGTTACCTGTTGGTGTAAATTTTTTGTTACAATAATACGTGTCTCCTGTTTTGTTCTGGGTGATACTGAAATTCGATGATTGCCCTGTTGGTAAGAGGAGGTTAACGTAGACGTCCTTAATTTCTGTGTTATCGATGATGGTGATAGAGAGGTTCGTCGTTTTTCCTAACGTCTGTACACCTGGGGCGACTGCAGGGAGCCCCATCGTCGGTTTTATCGTATCAAGAAGGGGTCCGTTATCGGAGTTCAACGCATAAATTGTGTAGGGTACATCAGCGACCCCGTCCAAGTCAACGTCGATTGCCCCCTCACTTGATTCATCATAATCATCCCAATAATTCCCACACACCGTTGTTCCTTGGATGATGTTCATCCCTTCTCTTTTCGGGACATTCCATCTGTTGCGATTGATGCTCTTATCCAATGCGTTGTAGAGATTATCCTGGAAAAAATTATTGTAAATCAAATTATTTTGTGCAAAAAAATCAATGTACACACCATATTGATCGTTTGAGAAAAACCGATTGTTTCTGATATTATTGTTAGTTGAGTTATACATCCTGATTCCCGCAAGGGCGTTCGCACTGATTGTATTGTTATACACGGTGTTGTTATCGTCAGCCGAGAAATAGATACCATCTTTTTTGTTGGAGGAAATGATGTTGTTGCGTAGGGTATTGGTCGAACCGACAATCATGATTCCATAGTTCTGATTCCCAACCACCCTGTTATTGTTGATATTGAAATTCATACTACAGTTTTCGAGGACCATCCCTGAATTATTGTTGTAGAATAAATTGTTGTCTTCGATGGTTTGGTAATCGCTATAATCATTCAAGTAGATACCATGAATGCCATTTCGAGAAACGTTATTTCTTCTGATAATATTGTTCTGACACGTGCTGTTCAAGAAGACTCCACTCTGATTGTTGCGTTGGATATTGTTGTTGTAAATATCGATTCCATCGGATGCGTAGAGATACACACCGTTTTTGTTTCCAGTTATCGTATTAAAGCTGATGTTCACATTGTTATAAGATTGATACAACCGGATTCCGTCGCCAGCGTTATTTTGGATGATATTATCGTAAATCAGATTGTTATCCGTCCTTAAGAGAGATACTCCATGATATCCAGAGGAAACAATGTTATCCGTAATAATTGAGTTCTCCCCGTTCATCTGGATAATGCTTGTCGCATCTAACGCATTGGTGTTCGTGATCGTGAAATGGCTGATATTGACGTTATCGGCATTGACGGTTATCACGGTTGTTCTGTTCCCGTTTATGATAGTATTGCTACGGTCTTCACCAAAGAGGTCGATACGATGATTGATGATCAGATTCTCATTATAGGTGCCATTGAACACAAAGATTCTGTATCCATCTGTCGCGTCGTTGAGTGCATCTTGAATACTGCGGTATATCTCCCCAAGTCCAACATACAGCGTTGGTGGGGTGTCTGCTTTACAATGCTGAATGGGGGTAAATAAACTGGTGTAAGAAGTGAATTGGAACACGATAATTATGACTATCAGTAACTTTCTGAGATTCATCCCATCCGTATGCATATGTACTTGCATATGCATATCAACTTTTATCATAAAAACATATCTATGGGCACCTAAGACAAAAGAAGATTTCTTATCGTTCCCAGGTCATCCGTCGGTCGAGATACGACGTCCAAAACAACCGAAGATTTTCTCTAAGCAAACTTTTGGTTTCGACAACCGTTAAATCTCCCAAAATCGTTGCGTCTATGTTTTTCCCCAGACTTAATTGTCTCACCTGGTCTTCTAACAATTCTCTGATGTCCGTATACTCTCGTTCTATCTCAACAAACCATCGGTTGTTTTTTTGAAATGGTTTTTTTGTCGACCGTGGATTGTCAAGCCATTTTTTGAGAAAATCATCAGCATTTTTCTTTAGGCTCACTGGAGGTCCCGAATGCAGAACAGTTTTTGGTAGCGTCCTCGTTTTTGGGACAAGGATGATGTACACGTTTTTCTTTTCAATGGTAAACATAGCATCGAGTAGCACGAATTCGTATTGTTCGCAGAGTTCCCGGATCGCTCGTACTGCTTTTCGGATCTGAGGATATAGGTTCTCAGGGATAATGTCTGGTTTTGGGTATCTCACCCCGATGAACTCTTTCGTTTTGAGCGCCTCCTTGATTTTCTGTAAGGGCCAAGGACGCAGCTTGTTGGGGAAGAAAAAAGTCAGTCGTGGTTCCTTTTTGTACTCCTGACATGCGGTAATCAGCAAGGTGAATTTTTCATGAGAAACGGCAGAGGCTACATTCCGTTCAGGGTCCACCGGGTCGATGAAGGTTAAAGGGGTTGCAAAATCAGGAATGGGTTCCTCTTTGAGAGACAATTTTTCTCCATACTTCCACTGACGAACCTTCTCTACCAACTGTTGAAACGTCCCAAATTTAAGAACCATGATTTCACAGAGATACCCAGAAAACCCTTCGATTTCAGCTTCTGCACCATAGCATCCAATACCTTTCAAGAATTGCTTGAACAGTCGTACCTCATTTTTCTGTGATTCGCGCAGATACTCTTCGATGTAGCGGGTATGTAAAGGGGTTCGGTCCACTGCAGAAAGTTTCTGTGACGCCGTCTTTATCTTATAGCAAGGGACGAGTTCGGTCTTATAGCCTTGAAACAGACCACGGACGTACGGGTGTTCAGCGAAGCATTCTTCCTGCTGTTGGAGAATCGCTCGTCCAATCGCGAGTCCGTCTTTTTCCAGTATCTCTCGTGGGACTGCGGGAGGGAACAGGAGAAAAAGGTCAATGTCAACCGCATTTCGTATGAAGGTGTCTTTTGCGATTGAACCGACTAATTCGATTTCGATTCGGATCTTTGTTTTTTTAATCTCATGCATCACTCGTTTTTTGAGAGATGCGACGACCTTTTGTATTTGTTTTTTTTCCTTTGCGGAAGGTGTTATCTTGTGCAACACCGTGGTTTCTATTCGCTCTGAATCCTTGGCCATCTACGTCTCCTTCATGAAGTGTTGTACGAGGTAGAAAACCCCAAGAGCAAGGAGAATTCCACCGATGACATCAGTTATCCAATGAATAGCTAAATAGATAACGGAGCAGATCACACAGATGGCGCAGAAATACGTTACGTAGATCATTCTTTTATTCTTCGTCAGAGACACGGTCTTTACAAGGAGTAACGACATAGCGACATGAAGGGAAGGAAAGCAATTATTGTTTGTCGTTGTGGTGTAGAAGACATGTTCGATGCTTGGGATGACCATGTTTAATGCTGAGGGCGTCCCGTAGTAACTATAGACGTTTGTGATGGGGACAAAAAGATAAAAGGGGAGGACGATGGCATACATCCCGACGAGAGCGTAGGTAAAGGCTCTCATCGCTTTCCGCTCATCAACGATGATAAAATACAATACTGTAAACCACAGTAGAAATGGGTACAGACCGATGTAGAAAAAGACAAAAAAATAGACAAGCACAGGAGTCCATTGCTGTGAAAACCAATGCACGACCCCGTCCTCTATGAAGAGGATACTTGACGTGAAGTTCATATCCAGTATATCGGTTATGACTGCATCGAGGATGTTTACCTCAAGAAGGTGGACTAAGACGACCGTAATGATTAGACCGAGATAGGCGGAGTGATAGGCAAGAATCTTTGGATATTCGCCGAGTGGTTTTTTCCATGTGTTTTTTGGGAAAAGAACGACCAGGCCACTAACAAATAAGGCAAGGTTCAGAATCGCTAGAGTCAAAAACCAGGTTTCTATGGTTTCACCGCCATCTCATAACCGCACTTCTCGCAAGGTTGTATAGATGGGGCCTTTCTGGGTCAGCTCGCTTTTTTTTAAAACAATGGCTTGAGCTTCTTGGACAGAGAACTCCTCATTCTGGTGGTGTTCCATTATCTGAAGGAGCTTTTCTTTATTTCTGGCGGTTTTCACACGCCCGATCGTCAGATGTGGAGAAAACCCTCTTGCTTCTTTTTTAAAGCCAAGTGAAGCCAACCCAGTGTCAATCTGCTGTGCAATAGGTTTGATCTGGTCATTATCAAGGATGCCTATCCAGATGACTTTCATATAGTTTTTATTTGGAAAAACACCGGTTCCCCGAAGGGTGATGGGAAACGGTTTGATGGTTTTGACCGCTTCTTTCATACTCTGTTCGATAGCTTCAATGAATTTTTCTTCTGTATCTCCAAGGAATTTTAGGGTGATATGGATGTTTTCCGGTTCAACAAGTTTCACATCAGCACCGGTTTTCTCTATCTCGTTTTCAAAGGTGAGTATCTGAGGGGTGGGGGTGATGTCGATTGCGATGAATCCTCGGAAGAGTGTCATGATGTCCTCCAATTGATAAAAAGAAACACTTTTCCCCTATATAGCAGTACTTCATGTTCGGAAATGAATCTAGCCGTCCAAATCAATGTGATAGGTGGCCTGTGGGTTTGTTACATGGATCATATGCGCTTGATGTTCGGATAAGAGGTTTTCCTGCAGAAGATTTTTTGTCAGTTTTGGGACTGATTTTGGGGCTAGTACCGCTCCAGGTCGTCGCAGATCGTCAATATAATCGGTCTCCATGAGGAATCGGTTGCCTTTCTGCAATGCTGCTACGATATTTTTTCTTGTTGCAAGCACTGAGGGCATAAGACCGAAGTTCTCATCCTGAGTGATGAGAGGTGGTGCGAAATGTTTGACGATTTGATTTGCGTGTAAACCAACCCTCTTGCCCATCTCGACGAATTCGTTACATTGCTGTGGTGTGGCACTTTCTGTGTGTAACACGACCGGTACTCCAGCATCTTTTGCCTGCTGCATCCCGTAGGCTACTATATCGTTTGAGTCCTGAATGAGTTGTTGATCGACAGGAAAATGCGGTCGTCCGATCTCTCCGATACCAATACATTTCTGCTCCCTGCAGAGGCTCGCTGCCTCATCCATCCCTTTTTTCATGATCGAAAGAGCGGTCTGTCGTCCGAATTTCTCTTGCAACGACAACAGATCAACAGGGTACGGTCCGACTACAACAAACACCTCAACCCCAAGTATCGTGCGTATCTCCTCTGCCATCTGGATTGTCTGTTGATAACAGGTCTGATAGCTTTTTTCTTTCAGAACAACCTCCGGCATCGGGTACTGGCACAGGACGAAATGGGTCCCCCCCGCGTTCATGAATTCCTTGACCGCCTCAAGGAATCTCCCCTCTCGTCGGAGATGAAGATGGTTATCAAAGCAAATCATCGTCTACTACCTCAAAAAAGGGAATACAAAAGAAAGATATAAAGAGATGGAGGAAATAAAATCGCTTATGTCTCCATCTCAACTTCGTTATGACTGATTTTCTTCCCTGCAACAATAACGAGAACATCCCGTGCGAGAATCCAACCAAGGTACCCCATAAAGAACGTGAAGAACCCCATGATGCTGTAGATGACGATATTTTTTAACGATTCAGCCCCATCTTGAATCATCATAGCACCTGTGCCTGCTGCCAGGTAGATGACGATGAGCAGCAAAATCCATCGTAACGTACTTATCTTCCCATGGAAATTCCAAAAGGGTTTTATCGTAAGCGGTCTTTTCATCCCGGATTTTTTCCCGTGTTTATCGTTTATTCGGGAGAAATTTTCGAGGCTGCATTGGACTGGTGATGATGGGAACTGTTTCGCAATAGTGTCCTGTAACGTTTTTTTTCGTGTTTTTTGTTTCAGGCGATGTCTTGTATAAAAAGTTGCCAGGGGAAGCACTCGTAAGGGTGCTTTTTTTGTCTTTAAATTTCGCGTAAGTCTTTTATTGCTGATTTTTCTTATTGACACCGGTCTTCCTCCTAGTGAAGATTATTTTTTGAGTGATCCCAAACAAAGCAACCAATGGGACCTATAAAAGTCTGTTTTGTAGATACCTATGCATCTACAGGGCAGCTCGTTATCCCTTCGCCATGCAGCCTTATATGCACCTACATGTTCGGCACAGTATCCTCTTCTACGAGATTAGATATCTGCGATGATGCTGACGATGTCACCGTCTTTTAGCTGATGATCTGCACCGATGATCCGATGGGTCCGTGCATCGACACCCCGGATAAAGTGATCTCCGAGATCCGTATGGACCTTATAGGCAAGGTCTTTTGCGGTTGAGCCGCGGGGGATTAAGTGGGCATCGGGGAGCACTCTGCCTTCTTTATCCGTGAGATGATGCTCGTCTTGTACCGGGTAGACAACGATAAGATCCAGCATCCGAACTGCTTCGTCGATGCAACGTTGTACACCCGTTGATCCATATTTTTCCAATACATGCGTTTTGATGTACTCCAATGCCTTGAGTTGTTTCTCTGTTACGTTTTCTTTGTTCAAGAGTGTATACTGGTCGCTTCCCGGGGTGTAAGCGATGATACCTTTTTCTGCAGCATTACTTAACGCCAATTCGCTTTCAGCACTACAAGGGATAACAATATACCCGGTCAATTCTTCCTTTTTTTCCATGATGTGGTCTGGTGCCTTGTCACTTTTATTAAACGCGATAATGATGGGTTTGCTGATGGCGCGCACGTAATCGGTGAGTTTGAAAATTTGCTCGTCTTTCCACTGGGACGGTTTCGTAATATCGAGATTGATTTTTCGTATCGCTCCGTTGATATGTTCTTCCTTTATTCCTAGGCCGGTGAGTTGCTCCGTGAGCATTTTTTCGATTTTTTTGTTTTCAAGTTCGCATTTTCGTGCAATAATCTCCCAACTTTTTTTGATGATTCCAAACAACCAATAGTTGATTTCTTTTTCAAGAAATGCGATGTCTAAGAACGGGTCATGAGCACCGAGTTCACAGGGGTTTCCTTCTGCATCAGTGCTTCCCGAAGCATCGACGATATGGATCAATGCATGGGCTTGTCGTAAATCATCGAGGAATTTATTGCCTAGTCCTTTTCCTTTATGGGCATCAGGGACTAACCCTGCGACATCAATAGCTTCGATAGGTACGAATCTGATTCCATCGATGCATCGTGAGTTATGAGGGGTACACGTGACATGGGTCTCGCGGCAGGGGCATGGTTTCCGTATGTACATTACCCCACGGTTTGCCTCGATGGTCGTAAAAGGATAATTTGCAATCTCTGCATGGGCTTTGGTTGCGGCGTTGAAAAAAGTGGATTTTCCGACGTTTGGTTTTCCAACAATCCCAAGCTGCATTTTTTTTACTCCAACATTTCTTTTACTTCGTCGATCACATCAACATCGTTTTCAAAGCGTGTAATCTTCTCCGTTGCTTTTTCTTTTGAACTATCGACAAAGTTAATTCCTTTTCTTGCATGAAAGGTTCCTTGTATGGACGCAGTTTTTGCAAGTAAGATTTCCTCTGCGGAGACATTTCCTATGATCTCCACGCACTCAGTGATGTTAACCAACGCTAACGACTCGATGTTCCCGTGGATTTTTGCCTTTTTACCGACAAAGATGTTCCCTGTGGCTTTCAACGTCCCGAAGATTTCAGATTTCTCCTCAACCGAGACATTCCCTTTAACATCGTAGTTCCCCACGAGTTTGCATTCTTTGCCGATCTGAAGATTTCCTTCGACTTTTGAATTGGAGATGCTGATGATTGAATTATTCGGTAAAAAGAGAAAGGATTCTGAGATAGGAATGGTATCTCCGTCGTTTTGTTCCAATTCTTCAAGGATGCGTTCGATTTCTTCACTTCGTCCCATTTTCAACAACTGCATAAGATATACAAAGATATATATAACAATGGGAATCGGGTTCCGGATATTGATCCATCCTTTTGCTTCGAATCCCTTTTCAATCTCGACACTATCCCCCACATCTAAATCACCTTTGAGAGACAACGCACCTTTAATCTTCGTTTTCTCCCCTAAATAGACGTTACCCCCGCTTTGGATATTGCCTCCAATCGTAGAAAAAATATCCACGCGCACGTCGTGAGGTGAGTCAAGATTCCCGTCGATGATGACATGCTCGCCAACAAAAATACGACCATCGGTATTCACCCCGAATCGCAGGAGCGACCGATCACCGATAACAACATCGCCCTTCGTGACAATAACGTTTTCTTCAAAAATGGTTTTATCCGGAATAACAAGAGTTTCTCTGTCAAAAGCCATTGTCTAAGGATATGAACTATTGCATTATAAAACCAACGGCGACGCCTTTTCCAGGAAAGAAAAAAATTGATATATGAAATGCGTATATGTCGGTGAATCTGAAACGAGGGTGTTTGATTAGCATCTCGTCGTGTGGAAGTTTTTACCATGTCAACAAAACAAACAGACAATCAACAACAAAATGAACCCGAAAAACAGGAGCTACCCCCTATTGACCTCTGGATTCAGAACATTAAATTCACCACTACCGAGGAATTAAAGGTCCCGGAAAACCTCCTTGATCAAGTCATTGGACAGGACCAGACTGTTGCCATCGTCAAGAAAGCAGCGGAACAAAAACGGCATGTCATGCTCATCGGAGACCCAGGAACAGGAAAATCAATGGTCGCTCGTGCCATGACTGAGTTTTTACCAAAAGGAGAACTCGAAGATATCATTGTCTATCCCAATACTGAGGATACCAATACACCGACAATCCGAGTTGTTCCTGCGGGAAAAGCACATGAAATTATTCGCATGCAACGAGAGGAAGCAAAACGAAAAGTCGAACAGCAAAATAGTATGATTCTTGGGATTGTTCTCTTGATAGTCACCTTATCTCTCGTCGGAGCGATGGTGACCGGTCATTTGGAGTACGCGATTTTTGGGGTGATTGCTGCTGTTATGGTCTATCTCATTGTTGCACGAGGTGGCTTTTCGCAGAGACGAGAAATACAAATGATTCCGAAACTCCTCGTCTCCCATGAAAAAACCGATGTCCCTCCCTTCATTGATGCGACCGCTGCACATTCTGGTGCGTTGCTCGGTGATGTACGGCATGACCCGTTTCAATCCGCTGGGTTAGAAACCCCACCTCATCAACTCGTCGAAGCTGGTGCGATTCATCGAGCACACAAGGGAGTACTTTATATCGATGAGATTAACACCTTAAGTTTACCCTCGCAGCAACATTTACTCACTGCGATCCAGGAGAAAAAATTTCAGATCACGGGACAGTCAGAACGAAGTTTCGGCGCAATGGTGAAGACAGAACCGGCCCCTTGTGATTTTATCCTGGTCTCTGCAGGAAACCTCGATGCATTAAAAGGTATGCATCCTGCATTACGATCACGTATCCGAGGATACGGGTACGAAAGTTACCTCAATAGCGTCATGGATGATTCCCATGAAAATCGGGAAAAACTCATTCGATTTGTGGCTCAAGAAGTAAAGAAAGATGGGAAAATCAAGCATTTCAACAAAGAAGCAGTAGCAGAAGTGATTCATGAGGCGCAACGAAGAGCTGGCCGAAAGGGAAAACTCTCCTTACGATTACGTGAACTCGGTGGATTAATCCGAGTCGCTGGAGATATCGCCTATGAGCGACGGGACTCCATCATCACACAGCAGCATGTCATCGAAGCGAAACGAATCGCGCGCTCGTTAGAACAACAAGTCTCTGATCGGGCATTGGAGTCACAGAAAAGCTACCGATCCTTTAGAACCCTCGGGGAAGAAGTCGGTGTGGTCAACGGCCTTGCGGTGCATTCTGCTGACCCTTCCATGAGTGAATTCTCCGGATTAGTTCTTCCGATCGTTGCGGAAGTGACTCCTGCGGGGTCACAGTCTGAAGGAAAGGTGATCGCGACTGGGAAACTTGGGGATATCGCGAAAGAATCAGTTCAGAACATCTCTGCAATTATCAAGAAATATATGGGGCGAGACATCTCCAAGCATGATATTCATATTCAATTTATCGGGACCTACGAGGGCGTCGAAGGTGACTCTGCAAGCATTTCTCTGATTACCGCGGTCATCTCAGCAATGGAGAATGTTCCGGTACGACAGGATGTTGCGATGACCGGTTCGATTAGCATTCGAGGAACCGTGCTTCCGATTGGTGGTGTCACCGCAAAGATTGAGGCAGCTGCTGAAGCCGGGGTGAAAACTGTCCTGATTCCCAAAGCGAATCTCAATGATGTGCTAATCGAAGATAAATACAAAAAAATAATAGAAATCATCCCTGTTGAGACCTTGACCGATGTTCTTCAAACCGCGCTTATTGGTTCTGGAAAAGAAGATCTCTTACGCAAATTAAAAGAAATGCGTCCTCCGAAAATCATCGGAAAAGTAGAACTGGAATCGGAACGGAAGAAACCAGCCGCTCTTTATTCAGAAGAACAGAAGAAAAAACCAACGCAATCATTCGTAAGATGAAAGAAAAAACATAATCTCCCTTTATGGTTCGTAGGTTTGATATGAAAGCATTGTTTATCGGTCGTTTTCAACCCTTCCATCAAGGACATCTCTTGTTGTTACAACGTTTAACTACCCAATATGAGGAAATCATTATCGGTCTTGGATCTTCTCAATACCATGATACGGCTGATAATCCTTTTTCAGAGGAAGAACGCATTCAGATGATTATCCGATCGTTAGATGCTGTGGGCATTCAGAACTACCGTATTGTTCCCATCCCTGATATTCACAATCCTCCGAAATGGGTCGATCATGTTTGTTCCCTTGTCTCAGACTTTGATGTGATCATAGCAAATAATCCTTTCACGAGAAAATTATTCTCCGAAAAAGGATATGTGGTAAAAGGAACGAAATATTTTGATCGAAAACGATATTCAGGAAAAGAGATACGCAGACGGATGATGCAAAATGAAAACTGGGCGGAGCTCGTTCCCCGTGCTGTCTTTGATTTTATCTGTACTATCCATGGAGTGGAGCGTCTCAAGCGCCTCTCATCCTAATCCCCAGTAGTTTTTTTAAAAAAATTAATCTTTTGATAAGAACTGTAAAGATATGTTTATATAAATTTACTTCAGAATAAAGATATACAAAGTATTAAATACCGGGGAGTCGATGTATTCTTGGAGATAAATATGAGACTACCCAACCCGAAAAATGAAATAATTGATTCGTATCTTCTCAATTGTAGAAGTAAGGCAACCGTGCACACATATCAAACAGCGATATGGAAATACTTTAAATTTTTCAATACAACACCAGAGAAATACCTCAAACAAAAACGAGATTTCAATAAAGACCTAAAGGACTTCAATGATTCGATTCAAAATAAATCGCCTCTTACCATACACCAAACCATTATCGCAGTAAATAAATTCCTTTCATATCATAAAATCAATATTGATATACAAACACTTACCTCAATCAAGGCAGGAAACAGGCGACCATTAATTGCCACTGAAGATGTATGTCCAACAAACCAAGAAATAAGGCAGATACTATCCCACGGACAACTCTTGGACAAGGCACTTTTCACACTCATGGCAACATCCGGTCTCCGAATCAACGAGGCAACCCACATTAACTGGGACGATATCGACCTCGAAGGAAGAAAAATTCACATAAGAGCCAGTATCGCAAAGAAAGAGGAAAAACGGGACACATTCTTCACCGAAGAGGCAAGAGATCTCTTATTAGAGTGGAAAAAAGAAATGCCTCGCTTCTTTGAACAATCGAAACGTGTTACAGAAAAATTCCGCAACGAGAAAAAACAGGACAAACGAGTGTTCCCTGTTTCAACCTCATACATGCAGATTCGCTTCGCAAACCTCGTTGAGGCAACAGGACACCCAGTGAACAAGAAGGACCCAGAAACAGGACGGTATCTGATACACACCCATTCCCTTCGCAAATTCTTCGCATCACGGCTCGAATACAACAAGATGCCTGAGGCAATCGTCCAGAAATTACTCGGACACCGGGGATACTGCAACGGTTCATATACAAAAATATCCCTACAAGAAATGAAAGAGACCTATGATAAATTCTCCAACTGTTTAAGTGTTTTCTCAACCCTCGAGGTCTTACAACCACAGATAAAGAAACAGGACGATACCATAAAGATTCTCCAAGAAGAAAACCAATTACTGAAATTAAAAGTTATGAGATTAGAGAACCAAGAACAGAACCTCGAAACACTCGTCCAGCAAAAAGTGCAGGAAATGATTTCCCAAGTTATGAATTTTACAAAATAACCCCATCTTTTTTTCTATTTTTGTTATTCTTTGATAGTATCTATATTACACTATTGGGCTGCAGAGCAGATAAAACAACTTCAACAAGAACCAACCGATGAGGATCTCAAAGAACACTACCGGCAACACCCGACGTCTGAGACGATTAAACTATCGCCTAAAAAAAGCGCAGAATACAAAAAAATGTTAAAGATTTAAAGATAAAAATTATTTTCTATCTTTTAATATTTTTTTCAATAATTCTTTATCAATTTTTGTTAGTGTTATTACTGTCTCTTTACCTAATTCTTTTGTTAAAAATTTCAATAATTCTGGATATGAATTCGGTTCGTTATATGGAAAATCTGGATACAGTAATTTAAGTGGATGAGATTTCATTATTTTATCATTGTATTTTACGATTAATTCCCTATAGTAATTTGACAAATCTTGTTCATATTTTTTTAACTCGTATGCATCCTGTTCTTTTGTAGTACGAGATTTAATAATTTTATGTTCATTAAAATAATTTAAAGCTTCTTTTTGCGAGATACATTGTTGAAAAGTATTTCCATAATTTTTTATCCAACTATAAATCGTTTGTTTTGGTATTCGTTTTTGTTTTATATCAGTCACAGACGCAAACGAATTAGCCCAAGATACAGTCTCTTTTAAATTTTTATTTGTTGAATAAACATATAATACGAGACCAACGAATTCATATGGATATTTTGTTTTAGGATATCCTTTGAATGTAGACTCCATGAATGTTCTGTTGCAGTTTTGACATTTCCATCGTTGTTTGCCAGATTTTTTGCCATGCAAATTGATGTTTTCTGAATTACAATAGCAGCAGCGTTCCATTGAGATACAGCATAATTTTTTCAAATATAATTTTTTCCACACGATTTCGGACAAATCAGCTAATAAACTAGAGAAAATGATAATCTAATAAACCCCCGAGGTAAAAAAATGAAAGATAACCAAAAGGAGTTAAAAAAACTAAAAGCAGAATATGAAGCACTCGACAAGCAACTGGAACCACTCGAACAGGACCACAACAACCAATATAAAAAGATTGAAAAATTGAGGAGTAAAAAGGTGGAAATCACTGAACAAATGGACCGGTTGCGGTATCAATTGAAACAGGACGCAACAAAGGACCTCAAACCCGGTGATTATCTCGAGGTGGCAAAACCCGGTAACCTTGATGGTGAAGTAGTACAACTGGCATACAAAACGGAGGACGCACTCTTCTGCACACGCCCACATAGTATAATGGCATTCCAAGGGAAAATTACCAAACAGGAATACGATAGTTACTGGAACCTCGAGGAGTGATTCTGCATGGATAAGACACGAGACGAGGTAGAGCAGGAAATCGAACTGAAAATGATGAAACGGGACCAACTGAATAAAGAGATCCACGACCTCGCATGGAGATACAACGATATCCTCCAGCAGGACGATAGAGACACACCAAAGGACGGCGAATATGTGATGATCGAACCTAATAGTGGAAAATTCCCCTGTTATGTCCGTAACAACGAATATGTGGTGCCTTTGGATAAATCTATCATAGTGCGCAAGGCGACCAAACAGGAATACCGGTTGTTTTGGGACTTCGATTCCGTGTCCTGCTATGGGGACTGAAAACTATGAATAAAAAACAACAACTCAAAGAGGAGATGGATGAGGCAAAAGCATGACCTATACATGCGTATTGTGCGGGGATGATTTTCCTGGCAAACCAAAATACTTCTTATCAGCACCGTGCGAACCATTATGCGAAGAGTGTTTTTTACTAGCAAGAATCCCTCCACCACATACCATAACATTGATAGATAAAAACAGCAAGTTCGCAACAGATGGAGAAGTATGCCACCCAGGTGAGAAGAATGCCAGAAAGAAATAGAGCACAGTTATACCGTTTGCGGAAATACAGGAAGGATGATAATCCTTTGCCAGAGAATTGGTTGGACTATTATTTCGCTACGCATAAATTAATAAAAAAATTCTATTCCACCACATGCAAGATGCACTGGCGTGAAAAATGGTTGGATGAAAAGAAGAAATCGCCTGAGCAGTTAGCACAAGCAGAAAAGGAATTTACTGAATTATTCAACAAATCAGTGGATCTACTCGAGGAGTTAAATATGATAGACCAGAAATACGGGTATCCTTACGGTGATAAACATAAAAAACTTCTTGAAAAGATTGTTGCAGAGGGAGCATAATCACTTTTTTTATTTTTTTGAGTAGGTAATTATGGCGAATGCAACAAAACCACGAACCACACCGGGAAAACGATTAATACCCGTTCTGAACAATAATAAGTGATTGTAACAGGAGATGGGACATGTATACAGTAACACCCTTGTGTATAAAACAAAAA
>Ga0265297_10006648_pt1 | contig 16610 bp, 8 predicted proteins | sample Munlanlwell13791_FD_192502 | JGI IMG/M metagenome (GOLD analysis project Ga0265297, IMG submission 192502) | Leachate microbial communities from a municipal landfill in Southern Ontario, Canada - Leachate well 137-91 | ecosystem: Engineered > Solid waste > Landfill > Unclassified | place... | reverse complement strand
AACACAAGCGCCTCATTGATGGTGGCGTTGATCTTCACGGCATCATCATCGAGTTTGACGAAGATTGAGCCTGAATCCAAGATTGCGCCGATAGCGTTGAGGGTTTGAACCGTGAATTGGTACTGACCTGCCAAGACCGGATTTTGATCAAGAACAGTATTATCAAAATCAATTTGGAGAGAGGAGGCGGCGGCGATTTGAGAGGAAATTACGATGGTGATTTTATGATTGATGAGGGTGGCGGAAGCGATGTCGCTGTAACTGATGCCATCCTTGAGGAAGGCGGTAATGTTGGAGGTTAGATTGGAAACATTGTTTGCGACGAAACTATCCGGTAAACCGATTTCGATTTTGCCGTTGGCCGGAATGGCTGTTTCATTTTCAAAGTAAACGGAGAATGTTCCGGTGGCTTCACTCAAATTATTATTTTCAAGAATCACATCAGTGTTCGTGAAGTTACCAAAAGTTGTAAAGTGGTAAGTCCAGATGATGGTTTGAGAAGCATTCTTGATGAAACATTCGCTTGGGAATGCGAGTGAACCGGCGGAGTTTTCGGTGGCATCAGTACAAGCTGCGACTTCATGCCAAGTGTTTTCGTTGGTGGAATAGTAAGTGATACCGCTAATAGAAGGAATGATGATTTTGGCAGCCTTGTCGAGTACGAGCGGAGTGCCGGTACGACCGATGGCGATGGCGCTCTTGGTCATAAGATCGCCGTTTGTAACGGAGGCGGTGCGATCACGCGGGGAATCAAATTTGCCATCCCAATCGCTTGGCGCGTAGAGTTTGGTATCGTCTGCGAGTTGAACTGTGGCATCGCTGGTGCGAAGTGTAAGCTTGTCGGAGGAAGAGCCCGCACCAACTGAAAGTGTAATTTCCTGGACGGAAGAGACGGCGGAACCGAGTAAGCTGGTCAATGCGCTACCAACGGTTGTACCACTGTAGGAGTCATCGGCATTACCGGCGACAGATGCAGAACCGATGTTCCATTTTTGATCGGGACGCAAAATCATTTCGGATTTATAATCTCCCAATGTTGCCGCATTGGCGGTACCAGAGATTTCGACTTCGGAACCTTCGGCGGTGTAGTTGGAGATACCTTCGTCAATGTTGATTGTGAAGGAAGAAGCATCGGACCAATCGCCGTTGTCGTTGCGTTCTTGAACATAGAGAGTGTGAGAAGCGTAAGTGAGCGCGGATGCGGGAGTGTAAGTGAGGTCGGTTGTTTCGGTTGCGCCGGAAGTCAAATCACTGTCATCGAGTTCATAACGGAAAGTGCCGTTGCCGTTGCCGCCGGAGACCCAGTTCCATGTAGGAGTGGTGTCAGTGGTTGTGTCGCCGGAAGCAGAAACGGTGGAGGAAGAAATCACTGTAGCGTTTGGCTTAGGGGAAATAATGATTGTAAAGGAAGTAACGGCTGACCATTGGTTATAAACATTGGTTTCCTGAACATAGAGAATGTGTGTAGCATAGGTCAAATCTGTGGCAGGAGTGTAGGTCAGGTCGGTTGTGGTAGTTGCACCGCTACTCAAATCAGAACTATCGAGTTTGTAGCGGAAGGTGCCGTTACCGTTACCACCGGAAACCCAGTTCCATGTAGGAGTCAGATCGTTGGTTGTACCACCGTCTGTAGCAACGCTGGAAGATGACATAACCGGAGTGTTTGGAAGCGGGGAGATGATGATTGTGAAGTAAGAGGTATCGGACCAATCACCACCATCGTTGCGCTCCTGAATATAAAATGTGTGTGTCTCATAACTGAGTGCGCTAGCCGGCGTATAACTTGCACTGGTTGTTTCAGTAGCACCACTAGTCAAATCATCATTATCGAGTTTGTAACGGAAAGTACCATTGCCGTTGCCACCAGAAGTCCACATCCAAGTCGGCATTGTGTTGTCAGTTACATCACCGCTTGCGGAAACGGTGGTGGAGGAGAGGATGGGGGTGTTGGGTTTATATGATTTAAGACTTGGAGTTTCGGCTCCGTTGGAGTACCAAACCGGAGTTGTAAAATCCCAAACCGGAGTACCATTGTAAACCGCATGAGAGATGTTGTAGAAATTTGTAAGAGTAGCTTCTGCGGTACCATTAACAGATGCACAGTTTGTACAAGTGCTACCGCTGTAATAGTATGAATTTGTAATAACAGATGACTCTGGTCTTCCGAGAAAACGACCCGTATATGTGGTATAAGAAGTACTGGTGTTTGTTACATTACCAAGAGAGTAAGAATTTGTAACATAAGGGGACTGTGCATATCCAATTAAGCCACCTACATAATTATTACTTCCTATAACATTACCAGTAGCATAGGAATTTAAAATCTTACCCGCGCTCTGACCAATTAAACCACCAACACTTACAGTACCCTGTACATTACCTTTGGCGTATGAGTTTGAAATCGTGCCCGAATTATTACCAACCAAACCACCTATGGCCGAAGATGTTCCTTGCACTGAACCGGTCGCATAACAATTCTCAATAATCGATGAATCGTTGTAACCCACCAAGCCACCAGAAGAAGAAGCTGTGATTATATTTACGGAAGAGCTGGAATCTCTAACGATTGAGTTATTTTTTTGACCAACAAGACCACCTATGTATTGATTATATCCGCGTAAACTACCAGAAGTTTGGCAATTTGAAATAACCGAATTGTATTGCCCTCCAACCAATACTGCTGAACTGTTATAGGCTTTGATATCTACATCAACGAGTTTGACATTTTCGACTTTAGCACCATAAGTTTGTCCAAATAGACCAACATAATAACCATAATTTGTCGCACCAGCGGTAGAAGATATGCGATTAATATAAAGGTTGGAAATGGTTTTATTATTACCATCTAGAACACCCGTGAATTTAGTTGCTATGCCTGTCGTGTTGTCACCAATCGGCTTAAATCCATATCCGGAATCCCAAGTTGTTGTTTCTGAACAATCGATATCGTTTGTCAATTTGTAGTATCCGAAGGGGTTATTGGCAATCCCCTGAAGCTCAGAACAATCAGAAATATCTATCCATACCATGTCGGAACATTGGTTTGTTGCGGTACTGCAATAATCACTAATACAATGTGAATCGGAAGAACATGCCTGTCCGTTTTGTTTGGGCGAACGAAATGTAGGATACGATGTACCTGTAAATTGCCATGTGTTTGAAGTGTCCCAATATGGCTCGGTTGATCCATATACACCATGTGTGCTTGCATAAAAAGCCGAAATATCACTGACTGCGACGCCGTTGACAGAATTACAATTTATACAACTTGATCCGCTGTAATAGTAAGAATTCGTAACGGTGCCAAGCTGACCACCAACAAATCGACCAGTATTTGCTATATATGAAGTACTGGTATTGTTTACATTACCGGTAGAGTATGAATTTGTGATAATTGATGAAGCAGCGTTACCTCCAGTAAAACCGCCTACGTAGTTGTTGTTCGCCACAACATTACCGGTAGAATAGGAATTTGTAACAGACAGACCAGCATTGTACCCAACAAAACCGCCCACTCTTTGTCCATTACTGTTTATGTTACCGGTTGAATAACAATCTGAAATACTGGCGCTGCCTGCGTTTGAGCCAACAAGACCACCGACATTACCAGAGGTGGTATTTGGCCCAGATGCATTCGCAGAGGAATGAGAGTTTCTAATAACTGTCGAAAGATTATTGGCACCAATAAGCCCACCTGTATTGCTATTCAAACCAGATACAGACCCTCCTTCGACATAACAATTGTCTACATAGGAATAGCTGGTATATCCCACAAGCCCGCCAGTATTAGAAAATCCAGTAATGTTCGGATTTAAAACACCCACATTGCTGATTTTTGCGCCAGATATTGAACCAAATAATCCCACATAATAACCGTAATTTTCATCGGTTTCGGTATTCGAAATTCGATTAATGTAAAGATTTGATATAATATATCCCTCTCCGTTAAAAATTCCCATAAATGGCAAGGATTTGTCTCCAATCGGATCAAAGCCATAGCCAGAGTTCCAGCTGGAAGTGGCGGAACAATCAATATTGTTCGCTAGTTTATAATATGCCGTAAGATCGCTATTCATTTCCTGCAATTGTGTACAGGTTGTGATCATGTACGGACTTGTGAGAGTGCCACTACCTGCGCCCGAGAAGGCCGAAGCGGAGTTAACTGACAAAATGCTGAGCGCGAATGCGCTGAGACAAAGTGCGATTTTTTTATGGTTCGCATGGAGTTGGGGTTAGTTTTTATATTTGTTTTTAAAAATAAGAACAATGTGTTTTACCGCTCTCCGAGAGACTTCCTCTGTTTTTTGTTTATTTTTCGGGAAACATAACTGAATATATTATACAATATTTCAATAAATAATGCAACAGGCAAATTCCAAGAAAAACGGTTTTGTGAAAAAATTTACACAAAAAAAATAATTAAAATACCAAATTGGTATCCCCACTAGGAGTCGAACCTAGGTCTTCGACTTAGAAGGTCGCTGCTCTATCCGTTGAGCTATGGGGACAAGACGATTTGGGTCTCAAATCAGACAACAGAACCACTCTTGGGCGCTATTTTGAAGCAAAAAAATCCCGCAAGACGCGGGATTGAGAAGCTTTTATCTATATTTTTTCTGCCAGAGTGTGAGAAGCGGAGCTGCGACGAAGATGGAGGAATATGTACCGAAACTGATACCGATCACAAGTGCCAAAACGAACCAGCGAATGGATTCCGGACCGAGAATAAGCAGAGCGAAAAGCGTAATCAGTGTAGAAAAGGAAGTGTTGATAGAGCGACCGATGGTTTGGTTAACGGAAAGTTCAGCTACATCGGCAAATGACTCGTCACGACGAATGTTTTTCAGATTTTCACGAATGCGATCAAACACGACAATCGTGTCATTAACGGAATAACCCAAAATTGTCATAAGTGCCGTAATAAAAAGCGCGTCAATCTCAACGCCTAGAAAGTATCCCAATAAAACAAAAATTCCGGAAGTAATGGTAACGTCATGAATAAGCGCAACCACGGCAATAGCCCCAAATTTCCAAGCCTCAACATGGCGTGGTACATGGCGGAAAGCATAAGCGATATAAGCGATAATGGCCACTATGGCTACGAGGATAGCGACATAAGCGCGATACATAAAGGTCTGTGCAAAAGTCGGAGAGATGTTGCGGATTTCACTGATTTCATAAGCACCGAATTTGTCTTGCAGGGACTGTAGAACATAATTTTGCGTGGCATCACTCTGGCGTAAAGTACGGATAGCGGTTATACCATTGGAAAGTGTGCGCACTTGGGGTTCGCCCAAATCGGAATATTCTCCGGCAGATTCGGTAGTTTTATTCAACTCAACCAACTGCATATTGATGTCTTTGCTCATAAACTCGGTAAGGGCGACATTGTCAATTTGCTTCGCAAAAGAAAGCTTCATCATGGTGCCGGGAACAAAGTCTGCAGAAAGATTGAGGCCAATGGTAAAAATAAAAACAAGACTCGCCAAAACTAAAGAAGCGGAGAAAGTAAGCCAGATTTTGGAATTCTTTATGATGGGTAGCAAGGGAAATTAGTTAAGAATAAGAATAAATATAAAACTAAATATCGAGATTTTTGACATTCTTGGCACGCGTCTGGATAAATTTGCGACGCGGAGCGACCTCGTCGCCCATAAGCATTTCGAAAACTTGGTCGGCACGCTCAGCATCATCAATGGTTACACGCAACATGCGGCGTTTAGTAACATCCATAGTGGTTTCTTTGAGCTGATCCGGATTCATCTCACCAAGACCTTTGTAACGCTGAACATTAATTTTTGGTCCTGATTTTTCGGAATCTTCTTCATTGTTTTCCAAGTTTTCCGGATTTTCCAGCTTTTCAACTTTGATTTTTTCGGCTTTTTTGAGAGATTTTTTATCTGCGACATTTTTACGAATATCGGCCAAAATACCATCTCGCTCTTCCTCGGTCATGGCATACCAGCTCTGCTTTCCGAAAGAAATTTTGAAAAGTGGAGGGCAGGCTATATAAAGATGTCCATAGTCAATCAGGGGACGGAAATAACGATAAAATAAAGTCAAAAGCAGTGTGCGGATATGGGCACCGTCCACATCGGCATCGGTCATGATAATAATACGATCATAACGCAATTTACTCATATCGAAGCTATCACCGATACCAACACCCAAGGCGATTGTGAGAGCTTTGATTTCTTCGTAAGCGAGCAGACGGTCGATACGCGCGCGTTCGGCGTTCATGATTTTACCCTTGAGCGGGAGAATGGCCTGATGCTCACGATCGCGTCCTTGTTTGGCGCTACCGCCAGCGGAATCGCCCTCGACAAGAAATAATTCACATTCGGATGGCTCTTTGCTGGAGCAATCTGCAAGCTTGCCGGGAAGGGTCATGCCTTCTAGTGCCCCTTTACGAATCACGGTATCGCGTGCGGCGCGCGCCGCCATACGAGCACGAGAGGCGAGCAAACATTTGCCGAGCATTGTCCTAGCGTCGTTTGGGTTTTCGAGTAGGTATTGCATGAGGCCTTCACCGAAAACGCGTTCAACGGCGGACTTCATGTCGGCATTACCGAGCTTGGATTTGGTTTGTCCTTCAAATTGCGGATCGGAAAGTTTGACGGAAATAACCGCTGTAAGACCCTCGCGCACATCTTCATTGAGCAGATTATCGTCTTTTTCTTTGAGAAATTCTTTATCGCGTGCGTATTTGTTGATAGTGCGAGTAAGTGCGGTTAAGAAACCTGAAATATGCGCACCACCATCCGGTGTATGAATATTGTTTGCAAAACCGATGATTTGTTCTTGAAAAGAATTGTTGTACTGAAGAGAAACTTCGACGATACCCTCCTCTACTTCTTTGTGAATTGAAACAATTCCGCCCAAAGGACCTTTGACGAGATTGATTTGGCGAACATAAGAACGCACACCACCTTCGAAATGAAAGCGACAGCGACGCTCCTCGGTATGATCTTTTTGGCGTTCATCAAGAAAAGAAATGGTCAAACCTTTGGTCAAATAAGCTTGCTGACGAAGACGCGTCTTGACTATGTCGTATTTGAACTCAATTGTGTCAAAAATCTTCGCATCCGGCCAAAAATGGATAATGGTACCGGTATGGTCTGTCTTGCCAATCTGTTTCGGATCGGACTCTGCCACACCATATTTGAAATTCTGTTGGTAAACTTTGCCATCACGATGCACGACTGCCTCGATGCGCGTAGAAAGAGCATTGACCACAGAGACACCCACGCCATGTAAACCACCGGAAACTTTGTAAGAATTGGAGTCAAATTTACCACCGGCGTGCAAAACACAAAGCACCGTTTCAAGCGCGGATTTGCCGGTTTTGGGATGAATATCCACCGGGATACCGCGACCGTTGTCTTCTACACTACAGCTTCCATCAGCGTGCAAAATAACCAAAATATGACTACAAAAACCACCCATCGCCTCATCGATAGAGTTATCGACGACTTCCCAGATGAGATGATGCAAACCGCGCACATCCGTGGAGCCGATATACATACCTGGACGCTTGCGCACAGGATCAAGACCCTCCAAGACGGTAATATTGGAAGCGTCGTATTTTTTATTGTTTGGATTCACTGTATAGGGAGTTAAACTCTAGTTACAAATGGATTCTAGCGAAGGCGAGGCGAAAGTGCAAACTATTTTTGCATAAGAATTTCGATCGCACGATCAAGCTGAACATCGCGTCCAGCCTCTGTATCCTCCGGCGTGAAAGCAATAAATTCGTCTGGAGTAATGCCTTCTTCGTCTATACTGGTACCGTTTGGGGTGTACCATTTTGCGATAGTCACACGCAAAGTGCTACTATCTGAAAGCGCAACAAGCTCCTGCACTGTGCCTTTGCCGTAGGTCTGGTCGCCAATCACAATGGCGCGATCGTGATCCTTGAGTGCGCCTACCATGATTTCGGAAGCGGAAGCGGTGCCTTCATTGACTAGAACAACTACCGGCAAAGTAAGATTGTTTTGAATATCGGAAGCGACTAGTGTCTGGTTTGTAAAGACATTGCGTCCGCGCACATCGACGATAGTCTGCCCCGGCTCCAGAAAATAAGAAGTGATATCAACCGCGTCGTCCAAAAATCCTCCACCATTGTAGCGTAAATCAATAATCAGACCTTTGGGGTTTTTATAATTGATTTCATACATTTTCTCGAAAAATTCTTTGGAGGTGTTTTCATTGAAAGCATTAATGGTCATGAGGGCAATGCCATTTTTGCGCTCACCTGCCCAATCCCACTCCACACTTGGCACATGGATTTCCGCTCGTGTGATAAAAAAATCCAAATTTTCTTGAGTGGATTCACGCCAGATGTTGAGCTTAACCGCTGTACCGGCTTTGCCACGAATTTTTTGGACAACTTCAAAGGTAGTCGCGTCCAAAACCGGCTCATCGTCCACCGCGAGAATAACATCTTTTGGCAGAAGCCCAGCTCCCTCTGCTGGTGATTTGCGTAGGGGTGAGACTACGACAATCTTGTCGTTTTCACGATTGAGTTCCGCCCCGATACCGGTTAGATTGCCAGCAAGAGATTGGTTAAATTCAGCGGATTGCTCCGGATCCATAAACTCGGAATATTGGTCCCCTAGCGCTTCGACAAGTCCGCGCGCGAGTCCATATTCAAAATCTTTGGAATCAACTTGGTCAAAATTGAGATATTGTAATTTGAGATGATTGTAAACTTCATCCGCAACAGAAGTATTCACGGAAAAATCCTGCGTCGGATGGTCAGTCTGAATAGTCGAAGGTTCAGTGCAAGCGGTCAGGCCAAATGCGAGTAAAATGAGAAATTTTTTCATAAAGATTTTTTAGTTTTGGATTTGGAAAGCGAAACAATAAACAAAAGCATAACTCCAGTGGTAATGGCCATGTCTGCCAGATTGAAAACCGGCCAAAAGGTGCAAGAAATGAAGTCCACTACACCAAACTGCAAGAGACGGTCGAGCAAATTGCCCATGCCTCCGCCCAAAATCAGCCCAAGTGAGATTTGCTCAAGGTTGTCGCGTGGTGGATTTTTGCGAACCCAAACCAAGATACAACCAAGTAAAAAAACGGTTAGCCCAGCCAAAATGGCGTTGGGAAGCTGTACCGAAAAAGCACCGGCGGTGTTTTGGGTGGGCGCTATGAACCGACACAAACCCATATCCAAAGACCCCGCAAACTGAGGCGCGAGGAACTTTGAAAGCTGGTCGAGAACGAGTGTCAGAAAAGTTACGAGGAAAATCATGTCTTAAGTATATATAAGTATAAAGATGGTTGCAAAAAATTTTACGGTGGTTTGGTGCTTGCGCTAAAATCTCCTTTCATAAAAAAAAATTTTAGATTATATTGGGTAAGTAATCTTAAAATAGAAAATTGCAAAAAAAAGGAGATTCGTTACTAAAACTAACAGTCGTCACTCTGGCGGTCATCGGCCTAGTGATGATTTCTTCGGTTTCGGTTTTTGAGTCGAACAATTTGACTTTTGAGATTGAGGGTAAAAATATTTTGCGCGAACATTATGCGAACAATGAAAGTGATTTTGAGTCGGAAGCGCAAATCGACAATCTGAGTCTGGGCGCAGTCAAAGCCAATCTCACACCACAAGAACTAAAAACCGTAAATGGTCTGGCGCGTAATGATTTTTATTTTTGGAGACATTTTGAGCACTTAGTGGTAGGACTAATAGTATTTTTGATTTGTTCACGGATTCCATATTATTTTTGGCGCAAGTTCGCTTTCCCGATGTTTGTTATCGCGGTTATTTTGCTGGCAGTGGTTTTGACGCACCTTGGCGCGGACTATGGTACGGCGCGCAGTTGGATCAACCTACCAGGCTTGCCGAGTATTCAACCGACTGAGTTTGCGAAACTGGCGCTGATATTTTATTTGTCGAGCTGGCTTGATCAGCGCGAGGACGAAGTGGCGACTTTCAATTATGGCTTTTTGCCGTTTGTGGGTGTAATGGGTATTATCTCGGCGATGATCGCTCTCCAGCCGGATCTTGGTTCTCTATTGGTGGTCATTTTGATTTCAACTTCGATTTTTTATGTGGCGGGAGCGAATACTTTTCATTTGGTTTTCGGATCTTTGGTGGCGGTAACACTATCTTTGCCGGTTATGCTGAGTATGGATTATGTCAAAAAAAGATTCTTGGCTTATTGGGATCCAAATACGGATATTCTTGGTATCGGTTATCAGATTTTGAATTCATTGGTGGCCATCGGTTCGGGTGGTTTCTGGGGGGCTGGTTTCGGCAAGAGTGTGCAGAAATTCGGTTATTTGCCGGAAGTGCAAGCGGACTCAATCTTCTCGGCGATTTGTGAAGAAATAGGATTATTGAAAGTAATTTTGTTTCTGGGACTTTTTGCGGTGATTGCTTGGCGCGGATATCTCATCGCGGAACACACAACTGACCGTTTCGGTAAACTTTTGGCAGTGGGCATCACGAGTTGGATTGTTTTTCAAACGATTATTAATATTGCGGTGAATCTGGCGCTGGTGCCAAATACGGGCATCACGCTTCCTTTTATTAGTTATGGCGGTAGCTCACTGATTATGCTTCTGGCAGCTTCGGGTATTTTGGTTAATATTTCTAAAGGTAGTAACCCTAAAAATTATGAAGGTTTTGGTAACAGGCGGAGGATCGGGCGGGCACATCTCTCCCGCTCTAGCGGTCGCAGATTCTCTCTCTAATTCCGGTGAAGAAGTTTTTTATGTCGGTTCCGGTAGTGGACCAGAGGTAGCTTTGGCGCGCGAAGCCGGACTGCGCTACTATGGTGTGGCAACCGGAAAATTGCGCCGTTATTTTTCGTGGGAAAATTTCATTGACCCGTTCCGTGTGATTTGGGGAATTTGGCAAAGTATTGTGATTATTCTTCGAGAAAAACCTGATGTGGTTTTTTGTGCGGGAGGTTTTGTGGCACTTCCGGTAGGTCTGGCGGGCTGGCTTTGTCGCAAAAAATTAATTCTCAATGAGGCTGATTCGCATTTTGGATTGACTACGCGTGTTTTGGGTAAATTCGCACAAAAAATTTGTCTGGCTTTTCCGGATGCTAAACAGACTTTTCCGGATGGCAAAGCTTTCCTTACCGGACTACCATTGCGCCAAAAAATCCTGCATGGGGATCGTAAAAATGCTCTCGCAAAAACCGGACTCGATGGGCAAAAACCGATTTTGTTGGTCTTGGGCGGAAGTCAAGGCGCGCAGTTTCTCAATAACACCATTGCGGAAATTTTGCCGGAAATCGGTGGACTCTGTGATGTGATTCATCAAACCGGTGTGGGCAAAAAAACACTGGAAAATTCCAAAAATTATTTCGCCTGTGAATTTGTAAGCCAAGATGATTTGGCGGATTTTTATAAGGTTGCCAATGTGAGTTTGTGTCGAGGCGGGGCGAACAGTTTGTTTGAATTGGCGGGTAATGGAATCCCCTGTATCGTCGTACCGCTACCAAGCTCTGCCGGCAATCACCAAACCAAAAATGGAAATTATTTTGTACAATCCGGAGGAGCGAAAATGCTTCAAGAAGATCAAATAACTCCAAACATTTTGACTCAAAATTTGAGTAACATAATCGCAAATGAAAAAGTACATGCGGAAATGAGCCAAGCTATGCTCAAGGTGTCGCAAAACGGTACGGAGAATGTCGTAAAAATAATCAAAAATTATGCGAATTGGGGTTAATGGATATTTTTTGGGATTACCAAATACCGGTATTGAGACGGTCTTGCGGGGGTATCTGGAACAATGGGCGGAAACCGAACACGATTTGGTGATTTTTTGCACAAAAAAACCGGAGCAAAAATTGCCGGAAAACTTGCGCGTGGTAGTGGTTGCCGAACCAAAATTACCCAACAGTCTGGCAAAATATTATTGGGAAAGAAAAGTTTTGCCAAAAGCAATCGCAAAGGAAAATTGCGAGGTTTTTTGGAGTCCGTATCCGAATGTCACACGGCTGAAAATCCCCCATCTGATGACGGTGCATGATATTATCCCGTGGGTGGATCGACGCTATGCGCGCTGGCGAACCTGGTTTTATTATAAATGCGTCGCCAAAAATCTTGCCGAGGTAACCAAACTGCATTTTGTTTCGGAAAGTGCGTGTGTCGAGTTTCAAAAATTTTTTCCAAAAATTAAAACTTCGCAAATCGTAGTGCCTAACGCGATCAATGTGCCAAATTCCAAAGATGAATTCGTCGGTTTGCAAAAGCCGTATTTGTTTTATTTGGGGGGATATGATCCACGCAAAAATGTAGCCCTGTTGATAAAAACTTGGGCAAAATATGTCGGACCGAAGTTGGGCGTGGATTTGGTTTTGGGTGGAAAACCTCCGCGCGAAAATCGCCTTGCCTACTCGCCTGAAAAACTGATTCGGGATTTGCCGGAGGGTTTGCGTGAGCTGGTGCACCTAACCGGAGCACTTAGCGAAACGGAAAAATTTTCGCTCTATCGCCACGCTTTGGGTTTTGTACATTTGAGTGAAAGTGAGGGGTTTAATTTGCCTCTTTTGGAGGCAATCAGTGTGGGTTGTCCCGCCTTGGTTTCAGATCTGCTCGTACATCGCGAAGTCGGAGGTGGAGCGTGTCTGTATATACCCTTACATGAGCCGGAACAATTGGAAGATTTATTCAAAAAATTTGTACAAGAAAAAGATTTGCGTCAGAAATTGAAAAACAAATGCAAAACCCAGGCGGCACTTTTTTCTTGGAAAAAATCGGCGGATAGGCTCTTGCAAGCCCTCATAAAAATCTAAAATAAAACCGCCCTCTTGGCGGAGAGCGGTGGTTTATGGCAGAAGAGGGTTTATTCGGCAGTGGTAGCGCCGGAATAGAGGGTTTCGGTCAACTTCTTGAATTCGTCTTTGGCAAGCGGTCGGTTGAAGACCTTGCCGTCGTCAAATTTGATTTGGCGGAGGGTTTTATTGACTGCGTTGTAGATTGCGGAGAAGTAAATGTCCTTGCCGGAGCGTGAAATATAAACATTCTTTATAGAGAACTCCTGAAGTGTTTCGTCGGTATGACTGATTTGTGTTGTGTCGAGACGAATAGTCCAGCCACTGAGTTCTTTTTGAACTAATGTGCTAACTTCTTCGACATTATTGAGAAACTGGTTTGCGGAGATAACGGCCTGACGAAGGGCAACCGCAAGACTAACATCCGCAATGACATAATTTTGGCGTTGCATCACAGCCTGTGAGATTTGCTTTGTTTCGATATTGTAGTCAAAAGAGAAATAAATTTTTTCTCCGTTTTTTTCGGGATTCATTATCCATGCATCTTGCACAAAACAAGATTTGTAGGTTTCCGTGTCACAATCGGTCAAACTGGCGACATTGATGTAAATCTCGTGTGTGAGAAGCTGATCACGAATGAGCGTTTGAAGAATTTGCAAACTGGTGGCGGTAGTGAGACTAGTCTGTTCTGAGTCAGCAGGAGCGGCGGCGTGGTAGGTTTCTTTTTGGAAAGCGAGATCATCAAGGCGTGTCGGAAGTGCCAAAAAGTTCTTGAAAGTGAAATTATGAACAATGAAGATTTCGGCCAGTTGGGTTTGTTCGCTTTGAGCGACGATAGTGTCCACCAAAGCGGAAATCTCACTAGGTCGACTTTGGGCAATGAGATTGTAGAGACTACGTGGTCCGGTTGCCAAAACTTGCGCGAGCGCGATGTCGACGAATTCGTTTTCGGGATAGAGCTTCAGACCTCGTACCAAATTAACCAAGTCAACGGGTAGGAAATAAGCTTTAGCGACAGCTTCATTGTAATAAACCGGAGTTTTGGTCGTGTTAAATTCTTCATCCAGCGCACCCAGTTCTCCAATTAAGACGAGAGTCTTGGCATCTGAGCCGACTTCGGAGAAGACATTGAGGGCATAATCATAAACCACATCAAAGTTGTATTGCTGGAGTTTGATTCCGGAGATTTTAAAACGATACTGGTCCAGAGGGGAAATTTCGGAAATCACGATACTGTTTTGCGCTTCAACTTTGGCACCCTTTGGCAAGATGAGGCGATCGTTTGCGAGCCCCTTGGTTGCCTGTGTCCAGCCGTAGTACCCCTCTGTTTGGAGAGAGTAAGTCAGACCTTTTGGAATAGATGGGTAATTGACGGAAGTGCGTAGATTTTCGTCAGCGTCATAGAGATAGAGAAGCTGTCCACTTGGAGAAAGCTCAAGCGTCTTGGCGTCAAAGTCCAATGTAATATATTGCCCAGGGTTGATGGTTTGAGCCGGAACGGCATAGCGTTTAGGGTTGTTTTCGAGACGGTCTTTGGTCAGGAACCAGCCAGTCAGATCAAAACGATCGTAACTATGATTTGCCAATTCTATCCAGCCCGGAAGCGCACTGACTTGGGTGGTCTGGACGGACAAACCAAGCTCTGTGAAGCGATTGAGTACATCTTGGAGTGTCGGTGGGCGTTGGTAAGAAACCGGTTTATTCTCGAGATAGGAAATGTATTCTTGGTAGAATTCCATAGCGAAAATGTCGTCGTTGGTAAGGGTATATTCTTCGTTTTTACCGCTCTGATAGTTCATGGATTTCTCAATGATGGCACTATTTTCTTCGAAAATAACCGCTACGAAACTATTGAGCGCCACGAGTTTGTCATAGTTGTCGCGGAAGAAACTGTATTTGATTTGTTTTCCGGAATCCAAGAAAGAGAACTCACCCATGATGGTCTTGGCCACCAATGAAGCGTCGTACTTGTCCGTACCGAGCCAAAGATAACCAACTTGTTTGATTTTTTCGATAATTAGCTCGGAACCGAAAGCATCCGCTTCGTCTGTGTCGAGCTGATTTAAGACGGTGTATTCGATTTCGAAAAGTGTATCCCAGAAATCTTCGTAAATATAAACAGTGTTGGCGGAGAAGAGATTTTCGAGATAAAGTAACTGCGCATTCAGGTCGGCTGCAGAGTATTTTGTGATGTTTTTATCGAGATTTTTGTAATATTGTTCGAGAACCGCCAGTGCGGAAGTGGTATTGAGTTCGCTCAAGAGATCCTCAAAGAAATACACACGCTCCCATTGGAAGAAATCGGCGGAACCGGTGATCTCGGTATAAGTTTCTTCAATTTGAGATTTGATTTGATATTCCGGTTCTTGGATTTTTTCGGAGGCAAGTGTGTAAGGCGCTTCATAACGGAGCTTCTCCCAACGACCGAGCAGATAACTCTGGACGGTTTCCTTGGAGCTCGCGGAAGCGGCAAGCGCTTCTTTGTTAAATTCACGCATGAGAATATTGAGCTTGTCGGGAGTTTCGAGCGCTTCGGTAATCAATGTGTCAAGATTACCAAACTTTGCGCTGGCGCGTTCTTCGTCGGAAACAATCATGAAAGCAAACCAGTTCTTCAGGAAGCCATTGACCTCGCTGTTCGTGAAGCTTGTTTCGGCGTATTTTCCTTGCTGGCTCTTAAGCCAAGCGCGTTCTTCCGCCATGCGTCCGATGTCCCATGTATCCAAGGTAATATCTTGGAAAATGCGTGGACTGATACTAGAAACAATTGTTGCGACATCGCGCTCTGCGATCGCGGTTTGGCGCGCAGTGAGCTGAAGACTGCTCTGATTATCGGTATTGGTAATGGATGAGAAGCGACTGATTTGGTTGAGAGTAATTTGAGAATCCAAAACCTCCAAATCAGCTACGGCGCGGTCTTCTAATATAATAGTATAAGGATCGACATTGAGTTTGATTTGACCATAGCGTGGAGCGCGTACCCAAACGCGTCCTCCGGAAACCGTAAACTCAGCTTGGTTGTTTGTGAAATCGAGAGAATTGATCTGGAAAGAAGAATTTTCTTGAATATAAACGCGTGCCTCATCAAAAAGCTCCAACTCGGTATTGGTAGAACAAGTGCCCTCACAAACGGAAGTTGTTTTGGGAGTGGTAACCAGTGTGATATCGGCCTTGAGTTCAGTAGAACCAGCCTCTAAGATTTGCCCTTCGGCATTGACGGAAGCCAGCTCAACCCCCTCACCCATGCGGATAGAGATGCGATTTGTGATTTCGGATTTTTGGAGATCGGTCAAGTCCCGAGTGGTAGTTTGGGCACTAGACAAGACACTCAAAATCAAAACGCAAACCAAAACAGACGCTAAAATAATAGTACCCGTTCCAAGATAACTTTTGACCTTGGGTTTTTTGGCCTTGGTCTTTTTTTTCTTGTCCTGAAAAGCTTCAGAGAGCTTCAAGGGTTTCGAAATAAGTGAATATGGCATACTTTTTGTTTTTATTTTTTCATTACATTTTACCAAAAAACACGAAAAATAGCAAGAGTCTGAATTTGCGATACCAAAAATTTCCGTTTTGGTTTAAAATCAGGGCAACTTCAAAAAATAAGCTTTCCTTGTGAGTTTCTTCTCCCGCCGTAAAAAATCCGCCCTTCCGCGCAACAATGTCAGCCGTGCTTATATTCCACAGCGTAACCGTAAAATCGGCACGGATAGATTGCGTCCCGCTTCAACTGGGCAAATCGCACGCGAACTGACACGCTCGCTTCAACCGAGATCTTGGCGAAAACACTGGCGGACTTTTTGGATTATGGCGGGCATTTCGCTTTTGGTGGCGGGTTATATTTTCGTTTTCAAATCTAATTATTTTTTG
>Ga0265297_10006646_pt1 | contig 16613 bp, 21 predicted proteins | sample Munlanlwell13791_FD_192502 | JGI IMG/M metagenome (GOLD analysis project Ga0265297, IMG submission 192502) | Leachate microbial communities from a municipal landfill in Southern Ontario, Canada - Leachate well 137-91 | ecosystem: Engineered > Solid waste > Landfill > Unclassified | place... | reverse complement strand
AAAAGCGATTTCCTCTGCAGTTGGGCCGCTGACAATTTCTGCCGGCGGAGGTGAGGCATTCTCTGGCAAACTTTGAGTAGGATCAGAACCAGAATTAGCCTCAGCTTTCTGATCAGCTAACAATTTTTGCAGCGCAGCTAAGGGATCTTGATTATCGGCCATAATTTAATATTAGCAGATCTAAACTAAATTGAGTTGCTGACTTTCTCTGTTTAAACGACGATAATCAGTTTTCTTTTCCTTGGCTTGACACATTTTACGCAAAGCTGCATTGGTGGCATCAACTATGGCATCATAAAAATCATAACCATTAATTTCAATCCATAAATCTTTGCCCGGTATTTCAATGTTATATTTAACGCTCACTTTCTTAGTGTCACTGGGTTTTTTGGTATCCTGCTCTAAATAAATTGTCACCTTACTGATTTTCAAGTCTTTTAATTTATTAAGTTTGTTTCCTTGTCTTTGAATAAATTCACGGAGAGCTCTGGTTACTTTGAGACTTTTTGCTTGAACAATCACGTCTGTCATTTGATTCTCCTTTCAGTCCTTTGATGAAAAGGACCAGATATTTAATTTTAAAAAAAACGACCCCTCAATTAGTAAAAAACTAATTGTTTGATCGTTAATTTCATCTAAATTTAGAATAACAAAAAATGTCCTAAAAGTCAAAAAGAGGGTTTAACTTCTATTTTTAAAAATTATTAAATCTTCCTTCTTCCCTCAAGCGCTCTAGCTAAAGTCACACCATCGGCGTACTCAATATCCGCCCCAATTGGTAAACCGTGACCAATGCGGGTAATGTTGATTTGATCTTTATTTTTTAAATTAGAGGTGGCAATCATTTCTTTGATATATAAAGCAGTAGCCTCACCTTCCATGGTTGGATTAGTGGCTAGGATTAGCTCGGTCACTCCATCTAAGCGTTTCAGCAAATCACGCAAATAAAGTTGATCTGGACCAATATTGTTCAAAGGGGCAATCGAACCGTGCAAAACATGATATAAACCATAATATTTGTCAGATTTTTCAAGCGCCAATAAATCCAACGGTTGTTCTACAACACATAAAATACTTTGGTCACGATTCTGATCAGCACAAACTGAGCATGGATCGCTTTCTGCAATGTTATGACATTTGGCACACATCACTGTCTCTTTTTTTAAAGCTAACAGTTTGTCAGCAAAATCTTCTAATTCATGCTCTGGATTATGTAAAAGATAAAAAACTAATCTTTGTGCCGATCGCGGACCAATACCTGGCAATCGTTCAAATTTTTCGACTAATTGACGGACTGCTTTGGGTAATTTTTGCATGATTAATCTTGAGTTTTAACTTTACTTAGAAAAGCTTGGGTTTTTTCCCAAAGCTGCTCTTGAACTGCCTCTGTCGTGACAGAGGCGTCTATGATTTGCCAACGCGAATGGCTACCATATTTGTTTTGGTCAGCACGTGCAACTTGTAAATAAGCTTGCCTCACTTTTTCGTGAAAATCTTTGGCTTCATAATCAATACGGTCAGATCCATCAACACTCAGACGACGTCCTAAACCAATTTCAACTGGAGCATCAAGTAAAAAAGTCAAATCTGGATAAGTTTTTTTGGTAGAGATATCGTTAAGTTGTTCCACAGTTTCCACTCCGAAACCTCTTACTATGCCCTGATAAACTAGACTACTATCTCTAGAACGATCCATTAACACAATTTTACCTAGCTCCAAAGAAGGCAAGACAATTTCCCGATAAATTTGTGCCCTAGCCGCTTGAAACAGTAAGACCTCAGTAGTGTAAGCCATGTCTACATTTTTGTTAGACAAGACCACCTCGCGAATTTGTTCGCTGATAACTGTGCCGCCTGGTTCCCTCAAAATTACAACGTCTTTTCCTGATTGGACAAGTTTTTCTTTAAGCCTGGCTACTTGAGTAGTTTTCCCCACTCCTTCGCCACCTTCTAAAGTAATAAGCAAGCCTTTTTTTTCCATATCACCTTTTGTTTTAACTGATTATACCTAAGTTACAGAAGACGATGGAAGGAGATTATCTTTGCCTCCAATCAACTTGGCTCCTGCCATAACCATTTTCATTTCTAAAGATGAATTGACTGATGATGGTTTTTTCTGATTCATTAATTCACAAGTCAACTCGCTGCTAATTTTTTGCCGAAAAAGACTAATTCTTACTTGTAAAAGCTCTAAAGCTTGAGCGCTATGCTTCCAATCCAAAATTTCTGCTTGAAAAAAATCGGTAATCCAAGGCTGCAGAGTATTTTCTAGACCGAACTTATCTAACAATTCATTTCTTAATAACCGCAGCGTTTTAAAAACATGTTGACTTTTTTCGACCATATCTGTGTCACTCATACCTGGCTCTATCTGAAAAAAACGCGCTTCGCGATTCAGTTGCAATTTGTGATTGGTCAAGGAAACATACAGTTGTCCCTGTAACTTGACATCAAGATATTTAAGTAAAGATAAAATTTCTATAAACACCAATTCTAGGTTGCGTGAAGCATTACCTTCAGTCAAGTTGCTAGTTTTTTCTTTAAAAGATTTAAAATCACCTTTGAATTGGCCATCGACAGAAAAGTTTGTCTCTTCTGGTGAAAATTTTGGGGCAATTTTTTGTTGGATAATTTTAAGCATCACTAAAAAATCCGCTAATTCCATAAACCATTCTCGATGTAGAGGTAAATTGCTTTGAGCTTCTTGGCAGGCGTGCCAATGATTCTCTTGTTCGATCTCCAATTCTTCACACTCATCTAGAGTAGAAGTTAAAAAGCTCCTAACATCAACCAAACTATCGGCAAAATGTTTGATCGGATGAGTTGCCGCTTGGTAACCCACACCCTGATAAAGAATAGCTAATTGTTCTTGATTGCCTACACCTCCCACGTTACTTTCTACCGGTGCTCCCGAAACCCCCACGATCGGGGTTAGTAAAAACTTTTAATTGCGTCAACTCGACTTTTTCTCTAGGCAAAACAATCATCTGCACTAAACGCTCACCCTTTTGAATTGTCACTGCCTCCTTGCTGAAATTATATAAAGCTGCCTGATATTCATCGCCATCACCGCAATAGTCGTAATCACCGATGCCAATGCCATTAGCCATCATCAGACCTTTTTTATGTAAAGAGCTCCGCGCCGAAAGTAGCACAAAATAATTATCTGGAACTTGCAAAGCAATGTTTAACGGCACATAAGCTACTTCACCAGCCTTGATCTGTAAATCTAAACGACTGTACAAATCAAGAGCGGCTGCACCAGTGGTTTTATATTCCGGCAAAGGCAAAGACTGATCAAAAAGTTTGATTTTAACTTTCATCAACCCATGCTAACATGGCTTTATGCAAATGAAAACTTTCATTTTGGGCAATTTGCAAACCAACTGCCACTTGTTGTGGAATGATTTAAGTGGCGAAGCGCTCATAATCGATCCCGCTGATGATGGCGAGTTTTTGAATGAAGAATTACTACAAAACCATTTGACTTTGAAAGCTATCATTTTGACACATGGGCATTTTGATCATTGCCTGGGTTTGTTGAGTCTGAAAGCTGCCTGGCAAGTACCCGTCATGATGAGTTTCGCTGACCAATTCTTACTTGCCAAAGCTCAAAATAGCGCGCAACATTGGCTAGGAATTAAAAGCGATCCAGTTCCACCAGCCGACTTTGACTTGGAAAATCAGAATGAGATTGACTTAATTGGAGAAAATTTCAAAATTCTTCACACTCCTGGACATACCCCGGGTAGTATTTGTTTGCTGCATGAAAAAAGCAAAACCTTATTTAGCGGCGATACTATTTTTGCAGAGGGCAATATTGGGCGCACTGACTTCTCTTACTCTAAACAAAAAAAAATGAAAGAGAGTCTAGCTAAGTTGAAAAAAATGGCTCAAACTGGTGAGTATTCAGAAGTTTGTTCGGGACATGGCGAAAGATTTTTTGTCTAAGGTCGTCTCAACATACACCAATTAATATTGCAAAATTCTCGAGTATCGTTAAAATACACCTGTTTATGAGTGAAAATCCATATAATAAACCTAATGATCTTGCAGAAACCAACCAGGAGGCTAATAATCACCCCCCCCTGCTAAAGACAAACCAAGAAGTAAGAAGTTTCATCGATGCCTGTATCGATATTATTGAAATGGAAAAAGGCAAATCAATTAGACAAATAATTCAAGACCAATCAATTGATAAACCAAAAGATTAATAAACTCAAAGTGAGTATTCTAATAAAAGAGTACCCTTTTCATTCAGTTTTTTTTGATTTAATAATTTAAATTTTTCTTTCATCTTGCCACTAAACAATTTGACACCCTCACCAAAAACATGCGGTTCAACAGTAATAAACATCCTATCCACTAAGCATTTTTGTAAAAAGACATTATAAACGCTCGCTCCACCGCACAAAGCCACTTGCTGAATGCCTTGCTTATTTAAATCAGTTAAGATTTCCTCCGGGCTCTGACTAGTAAAAATTAAGTTTGGACCATCAAACTTGGCATATTTTTTTGGCTGACTGGTCATCACAATACTACGTCTACCTGGCAAAGCTTTACCAATTGTCTCAAAAGTTTTTGAACCGATAATCATCACACCAATTGCTTTACTTTTTTCTGTAAAAAATTGTTTATCTTCTGGGCTGGTCCAAACCGTGGAAGGTAATTTTTCTTGGTGCAAAGGTGCGATAAAGCCATCTACACTCATCGCTACTAATAAGATTACTTCTGGTTTATGCATTCTTAGCACCTCCTTTTTGCCAATCTACTTTAGTCAGTAACGGAGCATACAAATCATCTGCTAGACTGATTTTATTAGCGGCGAGGTCTTCGCTACTTGGCACTGCATCAGCAAATTGCACTTTTTTCAAATCAGAAACTAAAACAAAAGGCGTTTGTTCTGCCACTTCACCCATTTCAAAAGTCGCTGCCACACCCAAAGCTTCAGCAACATTAACTTGCTCCATAACCATTTTACGACCAAATAAATCTGACTCACCAATGTGATTATTAAGCCCCTTGAATCCACAATAAGCAATGGTGGTACCAACCACTCCCCAACGCAGCGGAAAAGAACGACTGTCGGTAGTAATGACACCAAAGTTTTTTAGTTGATACTTAGTGCGCAAATAATGCCAAACTGCATTGAGAGTTTCTTGAATCTTCTCTGGCCACAACACGTAACAAGCTTCCCCATCCATGGAAGCATTGGATTCATCGATGCCCGCATTAACAATTAAAGTTGAATTTTTAATTGTTAACATTAAATCAAATTTGGAAGACGCAGGATCGGTATAAAGTTCTGCTTCTTTTTTAACCAAACTATGTTTAGTTTCTTTATCTTCACTTTTTTTAACCACACGACCCTGACAATAGCTAATCACTTTGGAACTAATGGCCAAAACAGAATTCTCTGGGAGTTTACCTTTTATATTGGGATCGAGAGCAATTGCCTCATCAATTGCCACGAATAAATCGTCATTGGGCTTTATGATACGAGAAGATATGGCTTGAACTTGCATTGTTTGTATTCTATATCAAGTTTCCACCTCTTGCACCCACAACAAAACTGCCATATATTGTGTTTGTTATGTTACATCAACTTTCTCCTTATCAAAAACTCCTTAAAGAAATTTTAGACGAAGGCTCCCAAGGACAAAGCCAACAAGAAGTTGATACCATCAGTAAAATTGCCCCCGCTCCCCTGCATTTTAAGTTAAGCGAAGGTTTTCCAATCATCACTGAGCGCAAAATCAGTGAAAAAATGTGGAAAGGAGCCATTGGTGAAATTATTGGTTTTATTAATGGTGCTCGTACTCAAACTGAGCTAGAAAAATATGGCTGTAGTTGGTGGAAATCCTGGGTCACCGAAGAAAAATGTCATAAACGTGGTCTTGAAACTGGTGATTTGGGACCCGGTTCTTACGGAGCCGCTTTTCACGATTTTCCAACCGCTGATGGAGGAACTTTTAACCAATTCAAAGAAATTATTGAACAAATTAAGGAATTGCCTCACCTCAAAACTCATTTTATCAGTCCCTGGATTCCTCAATATACGATTCGTGGTAAAGGCAAAACCCAAAAAGTTGTGGTTTGTCCTTGTCATGGCTGGATCCACATTCGCATCATTAATAACAAATTAACTTTGCACATGTTCCAGCGTTCAAGCGATGTGCCAATCGGTCTGCCTGCTAACCTCGCTCAATACGCCGCTCTAACCATGATGATTGCCGAGGTTACTGGCTACGAAGCTTACGAATATATTCATAGTTTTTCTGATGCCCATATTTTTGTCGATCAAGTTAATCATGTCAAAGAATTATTAAAACGCGAGACTCGTCCCTTACCAAAAATGATTCTTAAAAATAAGAAGAAAAACCTTTTTGATTATCGCGTGGACGATTTCGAGTTAGTTGATTACAATCCACATCCAGGCATGTGGGATATTCCAGTCGCAGTTTAAAAACTGTGCAAAAAAAAGAAAATGAGTAAAAATAAAAACGACTTCATCAATATCAATAATTCCAGAGAAAAAGACCAGACTGAGGTCATGCAAAAAATTGCTGATCAAGCGCATTGCCCTTTTTGTGAAGAAAATATACGCCTTTATCATAAAAATCCCATCATGATGGAAGGCAAGTATTGGCTGGTTACTAAAAACCAATGGCCCTACAAACATACTAAACACCACTTGCTTCTAATTTATAAAAAACATGCCACCAAACTGGCAGAATTGGAAACAGCGGCTGGTATAGAACTGTTTAACATGATCAAAGATCTAGAAAAAGAATTTAAGTTTGAAGGTGGTGGTCTTGCGATGCGCTTCGGTGACACCGACTTTTCTGCTGGTACCGTCAATCATCTACATGTGCAGTTGGTTATACCCGATGCGATGGCCGAAGATTTTGAACCAGTGAAAATTAAATTAGGTCTGCAGTGGGACCGCAGGAAGTAAATTAGCCAAGATTATAGCAATCTTTAACAATCGATCGCTCTTGTTCCAGTTTTTCGATTTCAGCAAATTCCTCTTTGGAAAATTGCACCAACACTGTCTTCACTCCAAAACTTTGCAGAATTTCCAAACCATCTAAAACAACGTAACCCTTGGCATAATAAACCTTTTTAATTCCTGACACAGCAATTTGTTTGGCGCAAACTGGGCAAGGAAAAGTGGTAACAAACATTTCTGCCCCATCTAAAGAAATGCCTTTTTTGGCGGCTAAAGCAATTAGGTTTGCTTCAGCATGAATGGAACTACTGAAATCAGCACCAACACCAGAAGTAAAAGAAATGCGCGGATCACTATTTTCATATTGTTGATCTTCACTCGGCAGATGTTTGTTGCAACCAGCTAAGATAATCTGCCCATCCTTAATGATGACACTGCCGACATGACGCCACCAATCACTACTTTTACCAGATTCTAGAAAAGCCTTAATCATAGTTTTTTGCTCAAAATCCGTTTTACTGACAACCATATCATTGGTAACTTCATTTTGTTGACGCATCAAATTTTTATCCCAACGCAAAAAAATTGACTCAAAAAATTTGTTGTGGAAATCTTTGAAAAACTTATCAGCAATAAAATGCCCAATATCATCATTCGTAAAAATTAACTGGCATTCTTCTTTTGAATAATTTAATTGTTCTAATTTAGATAATTGGATTGATTCAACAATACCAAATATGTCCCATGATTTAATAGATTTGACTGCTAAAGATAAATCCAAAACCCGAATGTCTTTTTTTAAATATTCTAGTTCTTCAAAATCCAAAAGGTCTGCTCTATCCAAAAGATAGAGGTCTGCATGTTGGTATTTGGCAAAAAACTCCTGATAACCACGATGTAAAACTGGAACATAAGCAAAAAGAATTTGTTTCATAATATGAATCTCCCTTAAGCTGTTTTTAATTCCTCTAATACCTCTTCGATACTTCCAATCAATTTAGTGCGCATGCGATCTTGAATTTTGCGAGCTGTATTCATCTGCATCAGACGAATCTTGGCAGTAGTGGAAGTAGTCGCCATAGGATCAAGAACTACGACTTTACCACAAATTTTTTCTAGTTTTTTGATAGTTTTTTCGTCATAAGTTTTTTCCGTGGCAATTAAAACATCTGGTTTAATGAGCTTAATTAAATTGAATTTTACCTCTCCCACCTCTTTAAGGACCACATAATCGACACTACGCAGGTGAGTGAGCATTTCCATGCGTTCATCCTCTGGGACGATGGGACGATTGGGACCTTTACGTTGACGAACTTTCTCATCACTATCCACCCCAACAATTAAAACATCACCATAATCGCGTGCTTTATCACAGTAACGCGCATGACCGATGTGCACTAAATCAAAAGACCCTTGAGTCAGGACTATTTTCTTCTTTTCTTGACGGAGTTGTTTGACAATGGGCACGATATCTACGGATTTCAGGATGATATGTGCACTAGAATTAGTCATAATTATGATAAAGAATAAGGCACTTCTCGCTTAAAAACCATGCCTTGAATTCTTGCTAAAATTTTTACTACCTCATCCTGTTTTTCTTTGACAAAAAGTGCTGGAATTTCTACTGACGGAATTTTTTGATCAATTAAATCGGCTAAAACCTGATCTGCCAATTCATAGCTAAAACCTAGCTCCTGTTCATCGCTTTGATCTAACCACAGATCTGCCGACGGTTTTTTCTCTAAAAATATTTCTGGTAAATTCAATTCTCTAGCCATTTGACGAACTTGGGTTTTATATAAATTTATTAGTGGTTCAATGTCTGATGCTTCATCACCGAATCTAGTAAAGTAACCAAGATAATATTCTGATTTATTTTCTGTTCCAACCACCAAAGCATCTTTACTCTTAGCATAATCAAAAACAGCGATCATGCGCACTCTAGCCATCACATTACCCTTGCGCAATTTGTCGGTGTCATCGATGAGTAAAGATTTATCAATCGCATCGACTATAGAAGAAATGTTTAGAATTTTTCTGTTTTCGGCAGGAATTTGCCAAAAGTCCAAGATCGTCTCAGCATCACTCATGTCTTGGCGACCATAGGGCAATAAAATTGGCCAAATTTGCTTTTTTGGCAAAGCTTGAACTAACAAAGACAAAGACAAAGCACTATCTATGCCACCAGAAACAGCGATGACTGCATTTTTTTTATTATTTTTAGCAAAAGTATCTTGCAAGAATTGAGAAAGATTGTGCATAAAATCTCAAATTAGCGCTTAGCGCGTTTCTTAAGTTTTGGGGCAATTTTTATAACTGGTTCTGCAATAGTTTTACCTTTAGTCTTACGTGTAAAGAAAAGTAGGTAAATAATTGGCAAAATGCCAACAGTATTAAAAACAATTAGAAATATAAACCAACCCATCTGATCGGCACGAGCAGCTTTCCACAAGGCTACAGCTTTGAGAATCACATCTAGTAAAATTAGAAATATAAAAAAAGTTGTAAAGCCAGCTAACAAAGGCCAAGTCCCATCAAATAAAGGCCAAACATCATCAAGAAATTCGTAAGACTGTATGTTGTATTTCATAATTTGATTCTAGCACATTTTACTTGACTGTTTTTACTTTTACTCCCACCATGTCAATTTGGTCAAAATCCTGACGTGTCAAATCCCAAAATTTTTCTGATAGTTTTTGTGAATAGGTGCTATAAATTCCTCGTCCCATAGCGCTACATAAACGACGATCAAAGTCGCGAATCTTATCTACCACTTTTTGACCAATTTGGTGAAATTCTTCTGCATGCAACTGCGGATCGCTTTTGAAAAGATCATTTACTTTAAGAAAGTCATCAAACAATTGACGATTTTCTGCTACCATTTTTTCATAATACTCGCTGTACTTAGTCTTCGCCATAATGCTTTCTAAACAAAAAGCTTGTTCTCTCTAATATATGCGATTACTTTAGCATTCAATAAATCATTTAGGCTAGTCTTGTTTGTCAAAGCCTCTCTTACTTGAGTTGATGAAACCTGCATTTTGGGAAAGCTATCTAAAGTAACCATACCTTCATAGAGTGGCTGAAAAGGAAAATTCACTCTTGGATATACATAAAAGGGATATTTGGAAAGCATTAATTCATAATCATGCCAAAGGTGGAACTTTTCTAAATTGTCAGAACCAATTAAAAAAGCAAACTGATGCTCTGGATATTGTTTTGACAAGGCTTCTAGCGTTGCAAAGGTTTGGCTTTCTTCATCATGCTCTAATTCGTACTTTTCTGTAAAAATTTTCCCTTTCAAACCTGGCACCTTTTCATGAATTGCTCGTTTCATTAATTCAAGCATGGCTAAGCGATGCTCAGTGCCAACAAATTGCTTGGCAAAACTGTGCTGACCAACTGGCAAAAGCCATAACTGATCAAATGAAACACCATTATGAAGAGTTTTCGTTAAAACTTGTTCAACCATCAATTGATGGCCTAAATGTGGTGGATTAAAGGTGCCTCCAAAAACAAGGATTTTCATTTTTTCTTAGCTTTACTGACTTTTTTTATAGTTTTAGCTTTGGCGGCAGGTTTTGTTTTGTTAGCGGGTTTTTCTTTAGTAACCGGCTTTTTATTTTTATTCATCCTAGCTTTCCATTCTTCTCTTTTTCTCTTAATTTCTGCCCATTCTTCTTGAGTTAATTTGTAGTCAGGTTCAGGTTTTTTCCAAGAAGCAAAATCGCATTTAGGATACAGAGAACACCCATAAAAAGGTTTTCCCCATCTGGTATTTTTAACTACCACCTCACCTTCACCGCACAATGGACAGTGTTGATCTGGCAAAGTTTCGACAATATTCTTGGTGTATTTGCATTCTGGGAAGCGGCTGCAGCTCATAAATTTACCAAAACGACCAGTGCGAATCACTACTTCACCCTCACCGCATTCTGGACATTTTTCTCCAGTTTTCTCAACTGGCACTTGGACGCGTTCTGCTTCTTTGGTGACTTCACCAATTTTTTTCGCCAAGGGTTTGTAAAATAAATCAATAATATTCACCCAGTTCTTTTCGCCAAGAGCAATCAAGTCTAAGTCTTCTTCCATGGAAGCAGTAAAGTCATAATCCATAAAATTGTCAAAATGTTCAACTAAAAAATCACAAACCGTGATACCAATCGCAGTGGCAAAAAACTTCTTTTGAGTGCGCTCCACATAAGCCCTATCAACAATGACTGAAATGATTGAAGCATAAGTGCTAGGTCTACCGATGCCTCTTTTTTCCAACTCTTTGACCAATGAAGCGTCATTATATCTTGGCGGAGCTTGTGTGAATTTTTGCAGTGAAGCCATATCCAAATAAGATAGATCATCTTTTTCTTGCAAGTCAGGCAAAACTTGGTCTTCTGCTATAGAAAACAAGCGACGCCAACCATCAAATTTAAGTACTGAGCCACTGCTACGCAAGAGATATTCATTTTTATTTTCCTTTGCTTTAGCTACAACCAAAATGGTGGTTTGATCATAAATAGTGGCATTCATTTGTGAAGCTAAGAAACGACGCCAAATCAAATCATAAAGCTTGATGTGTTGCTCTGTTAGCGCTCCAGCTCTGCTGGCAATATTACTGCGATCAATCGACAAATCTGTGACGCGAATTGCTTCATGAGCTTCTTGTGCATTTTTAGATTTTTTGGCAAAAACTCTAGCCTTGTCTGGCAAGTAGTTTTGACCAAAATTACTTGCAATGTATTCACGAGCTTTCTCAATGGCACTACTAGCTAAATTAAAAGAATCGGTACGATGATAAGTAATCAAACCCTCCTCATAAAGTCTCTGCGCTAAACTCATGGTTTGTTTGGCTGAAAAGCCAAAACTGGTGGCAGCAGCTTGTTGAATCAAAGAAGTGGTGAAAGGAGGTAAACTTTGACGATTGCGCTGAGTTTTTTCTATTTTGTCCACCACATAACTAGCGGTTAATAGATCTGCCGCAATCTTTTTTGCTTGGTCAGCATTTTCTACTTTGGCTTTTTTATCATTCAGTTTATCTAAACTTGCAACAAAAACATTTTTATCTACACCCTCTTTGGTTTTACCCTCTTGATCAAAAATTGTTTGTGGCGAAACTAATCCTTGTTTAGCTAAAGCTACTGATAATTCCCAAAATTCCTCTGGTTTAAAGGCAACAATTTCTTTTTCTCTCTCTACAATTAAACGTAATGCCACTGACTGAACACGACCAGCAGACAGACCACGACGAATCTTCTTCCACAAAACTGGAGAGACTTGATAGCCTACCAAACGATCAAGCACACGACGCGCTTGCTGAGCATCAACTAAATCAATATTTAATTTACCTGGTTTTTCAATAGCCTTCATAACCGCAGGTTTAGTAATTTCGTGAAAAGTGGAACGATAAAAATTATCTTTGTTTTTGGCATCTTCAAGCAAAAACTTAATATGCCAAGCAATCGCCTCACCTTCTCGATCAGGGTCAGTCGCTAAATAAATTTTGTCAGCTGTTTTGGCTAGTTTCTTCAAATTGGCTACCACTTTTTTCTTATCATCACTTACTTCATAAACAGGTTGGTAGTTATTTTCTAAATCAATGCCTAAAGTTTTCTTGGGAAGATCTCTCACGTGCCCTACAGAAGCCTCAATGACATATTTATTACCTAAATAGTCTTTTAGTTTTCTAGCTTTAGTAGGTGATTCAACAATGATTAAATCCATAATATAAACTTTCTTTCAAAAAACATGCAACAGTTGCTCATTCTAAAGCTATTTTAGCTTACTAAGCAATACTTGCCCCATTTTTTGATAATTTTACCTTGTAATTCCAGATCAAATAAGAGCTGATTTAGCTTTTCAGTGGAAAGTTTAGTTTGGTTTTGCAAGCTTTCAAAACCAATCTCAGGATAAAAACTTAAATTCTCTAAAAGTAATTTATTTTCATTATCTCGAGCAAGAGACTCATTGGTGCCTTCGTCAAGCATTTTGAGATGATAGTCTTTTTCTGTTTCAATCAAAATATCTTGTGCATTATTGACTAGAATTGCCCCCTGGTTCACTAATTCTTTTGTCCCTTCACTAAAAGGATTAGTAATCGGGCCAGGCACTGCCATCACTAAGCGGCCATAATTATTAGCATAACTAGCAGTAATGTGAGAACCACTGCGTTTAGCTGCTTCGATAACCACCGTTGCCTTAGACAGACCTGCCACAATGCGATTGCGTGTCACAAAGTTTGAAGCTCTAGCAAGTGTTGCAGGAGTAAATTCAGTTAAGAAAATGGCCCCACGCTCCAAAAATTCTTGCATCAGTTTTTTCTGACTCGAAGGAAAACAATAATTAAAACCAAAACCGAGTACAGCAACTGTTTGGCCCTGATGATTTAGCGCAGTTTTAGCCGCCATGAGATCCACTCCATACATAAATCCAGAAACAATCACTTTATTAGCATCAACTAAGGGTGGAACCAATCTATTAATAACTAACTTTCCATAACCAGTAATTTTTCTAGTACCAACTATCGAAATCGTGTTAGCAAAAGCATCTTTCCAAGCTTGACTGCCAACTTTGACATGACTTTTAACAAATAAAACTGCGGGCAAATCGTCAATCTTTGACAAAAGCGGTGGATAGCTAGATTCTTCAAAGCTGATTAGCTGAATACCCAAAGCTTCTAACCTAGACAAATTGTCTAGTAAATTATGTTCTTTTTTGAACTTTTTGATTGATTCTATCGTTCTTTCCTTAAGCTTCATTTCCTGCCAAATGTGATGTCTATTAACCCAAAACTCAGCTCTACTTAAGTGCCTTCGCTGACAAACATCAAGAATTTTAAAAATGGTCTGAGAACCTACTCCCTCTAGTGAAACTAGTGCTAATAAAAAAGCTTTTTGTTCTAATAAATATTTTTGCACTCTACAAAGTATTATGAGAGATGAAAGTTACAAGAAGTGTGATCAAAGTTGAATCTCAAAACAACCATTCTAAAATTTGTGCGATAACTGGAGCGGCATCCTGTGAACCCTCTGAGTAAACCTTATCACTACTACTTTCTACTAAAACCGTAATAACAAGTTTTTTTGGAAAACCATGGGTTTTAACCAAAGCCAACCATTTTTCTTTATCTTGAATTTCATCGGATGACGCATTCTCATCAGGAGAATTTGATATTTTTTCTTGATCAATGCCCACAATCGCTGTCGTCCAAGCATGAGTTTGACGATAACCCTTAGCATCAGCAGAACCAAATTCAGCTGTTCCAGTTTTACAAGCAATCATTCCCTGATCAATTTTCTCGCTATCAGATAAATCAGAACCTAAAACTGTAGTCAACTCATTGTTATAAGGAAAAAGTGGGTAAGCTGTTCCTCCCTGACTACAGGCAGCCAACATGCCAGATAGAACTAAATCCAAATTCTGCTCATCAATCGATAAATCTCGACAATTTTGCGCAGAGATTGGCAATAATGAACTTTGACACAAAGTACCATGATTAGCGATTGCTTGGGTCATGTTGGCGATTTGTAGTGGCGTGACCAATAAATCTCCCTGACCTATCCCAAAATGATAAGTATTCCCCAAATACCAATTCTCCCCTTTTTGTATTTCTTTCCATTTAGGATCAGGTACTAAACCACTGGCTTCTTGGCTGTTTTGCAAACCAGTTTTGCCACCAAAGCCAAATAAACGCGCATATTCTGCCAATTTAGTTGGGCCAAGCCACTCGGCTGCTTTATAAAAGAAAATATCGTTACTGCGCGCTAAAGCCTTAACCACGCTAATTGCTCCTTCCACTCGACCATATTGAGTGAAATACCAGTTAGCGTATTCATAATCCCCTACTTTGAGGGTGCCCTGATCATCAACTATTGTATTTTCATCAATCACACCTTCCTCCAAAGCTGCTAACGCAGTAATTAATTTAAAAACTGAACCAGGAGGATAAGATCCACTAATACTACGATTAAAAAAAACTTGATTCTCATCATTGAGATAATTTTTAATTTTAGCCAAACTATCCTGAGTACTACGTTTATAGAGACTATTAATAAAGTGTTCTTCAAAAACATTAGCGTCAAAACTAGGACTGCTGAGTAAAACCAAAAGCTCACCATTACTGGCGTCCATGATCACTACAGCTCCTTTTTTGCCAGCCATCGCTTGATAGGCTACTTGACTCAAATATGGATCCAATGCGGTTTTAATGTTTTGGCCATAAACTGCAGGTGTTTCTTCGATCAGGCGCTGTTTTTGTCCTAAAGCATTGGTTTCGAATTTCATTAAAGAGGCTTGAGTTTGCAAATGACTATCGAAAAATTGTTCTAAACCTAAACTACCAACTCTGGCAGACAAAGCCAAAGACGGATTCTTAGTCAAATCTTTTTCCGTCACTGGAGATAAATAACCGAGCACTGAAGAAAGAGCTTCTTTATAAGGATAAACTCTGGTGAATTCGTAATTAATACTGGCGCTATCACTGGCCAAGAGTGGTAAAGCTTCTTCCCTAGTAATAAAGGTTTTGTCAGAATAAAGCTGCTCTTTTTGGAGATAGTGAAAATATTGTTTTTCGTTTTTAACTAGTGGCTGATTATAACGATCTAAAAAAACAGCTCGCTCGGCAGAATTTTTCTTGATAAAATAACGATTTTCTTCAGCTAAAGTAAAAAAATGTGCTCCTTGAATTAGCTCTACATCAATTAATCTAACCAGTAGCAAACTGAAAACCAGCATTAATCCAATAAATAGAAGCAAAAACTTAGGACGCATAATGTTTAAGATTAGTTTTATAAAAATAAAAAGCAAAAATGACGATATGAATGAAATAAAAATAATTAAACTGTAATTTGCCCACCACAAAAATTGCTAAATTGAATAAAGCAAAACTTAAAACTTTCCAAAGAAAATTGGGACTGATCAGGTTCTGCCAGATGAGATGAAAAACAAAAACTAACAAAGCAAGCAATGGCCAAGAAAGTGAGTAAAAAATAGCTAAAAGTAAACTTATGACAAATAAAGCCAGAATTTTAAATTGTTCTTGACGATGACTGATTAATTTATAAGATAAGTAAATAAAAAAAATTGGCAAACCAATGGTAGCTTCCAAACTTAAAACGAGTAGTAATAAAATTATATGCAAAATCATTTTTATTTAACCTCCACCAGACTAGCTTCATAAAAACTAACTAATTGATCGACAACAACAGTTTTAACCGCCAAAGCTTGATTATCTAGTAAAATACGAGCAACTCTGCCTATTAAAAGACCTTTTTCTATTCCTAATTGAGAAGAAGTAAAAACTAATTGACCAATTTCTATTTGGTCCTCATTCTTGATTTCAGTCAAAAGAATTTCTCGACCATTTCCCTTAATGATCCCTTTAACACCCGTTTCTGTTTCAGCCAAAATATATGAATCATTTAGTTTTGCTAAAAGCAAAACACTGGACTGCTTGTCCTCTACCTGATCAACTAATCCTAATAAAGTTTCTTTGTATAAGACTGCAGAGCCCGGTTTAATGCCAGATTGGCTACCTGCTGCGATAAAACTCTGAGCAAAAGAAATAATTGGAGCAGTAATAACCACTTGCTGATAAGAACGATCGCTATTTTCTAAAATCTTGCGTAATTCCTGATTTTCTTGCTCTAGTGATTTAATTTTTACTAAA
>Ga0265297_10006645_pt1 | contig 16622 bp, 16 predicted proteins | sample Munlanlwell13791_FD_192502 | JGI IMG/M metagenome (GOLD analysis project Ga0265297, IMG submission 192502) | Leachate microbial communities from a municipal landfill in Southern Ontario, Canada - Leachate well 137-91 | ecosystem: Engineered > Solid waste > Landfill > Unclassified | place... | reverse complement strand
GCTTCGGATGTACACCGTGCCGGACAAGATCAGCGCTGAAGAGGCCGTGCACTTTGCCATGCTGGAGCATCCGGATCCCAAGACCGTGCTTATCATAGGAGGTCTTTTTGGAGGATTGCTGGAAGAGGCGCTGAAGCATCCGGTCTCATCGGTTGATTATGTCGAGCTCGATCCGGTAATAATAAAGATGGCCAAAGAGATCCTGCCGTCCAAGTATTCGGCCCAGTTGTCGGACAAGCGGGTTTCGATACAGAATGCCGACGGGCGATATTTCGTAAAGAACGCCCGGCGCAAGTATGACTGCGTCATCATAGACGTCGGGGATCCGTTAAGCGCCCAGATCAACCGTTACTACACGCTGGAATTTTTCGAAGAGATAAGATCATTATTGAAGAAAAACGGAATCGTATCCTTAGGCTTAAGTTCGTCGGAAAGTTATATCAATAGGCAGCTTAGAGAGCTCTTGCAGTCGGTCTATCTGACGATGAGCGAAGTCTTCGCCGATATAAAAATAATCCCGGGCTTCAAATCTTATTTTCTGGCAAGCAATAGCCCCGGCAGTTTAACATATGATTATAATATTCTCGTGGATAGGGCCGCCTCGCGCAAGATATCCCTGGAATATGTGCGCGATTATTACCTGTTCGAAAAACTTTCAAAGGATAAGGTCTCCTATGCCGAAAGCATAATAAAGGATACCTCCGGCGCCAGGATAAATTACGATTTCCGTCCGGTCACTTATTACTATGACATAATATTCTGGGCCGGCCTATTTAAGGATTCCGTCTTCGGCAAGATGCTCAGTTTTTTAAAAGGGGCCGTTACGATGCGGCGTTTATTATTATTGTGCGCCTCCGGGCTCTTGGTGCTAGTTTTTGTATTCCGAAAAAGAGGATCTGCCGGACGCGCCGCCTCGCTATCGATCATGACGACAGGCTTGAGCGTCATGGCTTTTCAGATGATATTGCTTATGTCCTTTCAAATAATATATGGATATGTATATTATAAATTAGGTTTCATTTTGACAGCGTTCATGATAGGCTTGACCGTAGGTTCCCGGCGCGCCGTTAAGTTGATGCCAAAGATACTGAGCGAAGCGGGGCTTTATGTAAGATTGCAGGCCGCGTTATGTGTGTATCCGCTGATATTGACGCTTCTGCTTCTGTGGCTTTCCAAGTCGCACGGCAGGCCCATATACTGGTTTGGTTCGAACGTCGTCTTTCTTATCATGCCGGCATTGGCCGGGTTTTTAGGCGGACTGCAATTTCCGTTAGCCAATAAAATTTGCGTGAAAGATGAACCATTGGCCGGGCGCGTGTCGGGGCTCAACTACGGGCTGGATCTGTTAGGTTCGGCCATAGGCGCTATCGCCACCGGCGCTTTCCTGATGCCTTTGGTGGGATTGGTCAATACGTCCATCCTCCTTGCCGCGCTCAACCTTATAATTATGATTATTTTGATAAGATCTTTAACCTGGAAGGATGATCGATAATGCGTCTAAACAGTTTTATCGCTAAAAGCGGATTTTGCTCCAGAAGGAAAGCGGCCGATTATGTGAAGAATGGAAAGGTGCAGGTGAACGGCAAGATGGTGTTAGAGCCCTGGCTGGAAATAAAGAGCGGGGATTCGGTTGCTGTCGGCGGAAAGGCGATAAGCTGCCAGGACCATTCATACATAATCATAAACAAACCTAAAGGCGTTACGAGCACGGTGGAGGATAGTTTTGCTGCAAAAAAGGTAGTGGACCTGGTCCCGAAAAAGTACGGCAGGCTCTATCCCGTCGGCAGGCTCGATAAGGAGTCGGAGGGGCTGATGATCCTGACGAACGACGGGGAATTATGCTACCGGATAACCCATCCAAAATTCCAGATTGAAAAAGAGTATGCGGTTTCGGTGGAAGGCATGATCCGAGGTCCGGACCTGGAGAAGATAAGAAAAGGCGTTAAGGATAAAGAGGAGCATCTGAAGGTCAGGTCCGCGGTAATCGTTTCCAGTAATAAGGATAGGACCGATCTGGATGTGGTAATTTGCGAGGGGAAGAAGAGGCATATTCGACGGCTCTTTAAACAGCTTGGTTTTTCTGTTATCGACTTGACGAGAGTCCGTATAGGCAGTCTGGAACTAGGGAAATTAAGACCCGGTTCATTTAAGGCCATGGAGAGGGAGTCGATATATAAGCTTGTGCTGGGAAAAATTTTCTAAAGCCGTTATTGTATGTTATACTATAAATGGATCATGAAGTAATGAGCTATCTTTTATAATTACCAGGTCATGTGGGGGGGCGAGATGGCTAAAAAGACAATACTGATAATTGATGATGAAGCCGATTTTATCGATGTTGTTAAGGTCAGGCTTGAGGCCTTGGGCTATAAGGTGATAGGGGCCTATAACGGCGAAGAAGGGGTGGATGTGGCCAGGAAGGAACGGCCGGATCTCATTTTTTTGGATCTCGTTATGCCTAAGTCAAACGGTTTTACCGCGCTTTCCAAATTAAGACTTGATCCGCATACGGCCCTTACACCCGTCATAATATTATCAGCTAAAAGCGAATCTGAATTTATGTTAGATGCCGAAAAACTCGGTGCAGTCGATTATGTGATCAAGCCCGCCACATTGAAAGCAATGGTAGATATGATAAATAAGCATATTAAGTAGAGCCTCTTCGGTTAAGAATGAAAAACCAGGCGGGGCTGTCCTTGTTTTTTCATTAATATATGATATAGTAATCATAGAAGCACCAAAAAGCGCTTGGCAAAGACTAAGCGCTTTTTTTTATGGTTAATAAAGTCACTACGCGGAGGGGGTATGGAATTCCCTCAAGAGAGAAGAAGGTTCAAAAGGTATGCCGTATGCCTGCCAATACAATATCAGCGTGAGTATGGCCTCTCCCGCGATCGTTCCATTACTATCAATGTGAGCGAGGGCGGCATGCTGATCTCCGCGCGGCGACTGATAGACATAGCCGCAAGCATTCTTTTAAAGTTTCTCTTGCGGCATGAAGACTTCTTCCTGAGGGGCAGGGTTGTGCATGTTCAACGGACCGATGATTTTAACCCATACAGTGTAGGCGTCGAGTTTTTGGCGAGGCCTCAATCTTTTATACGCAGGCTATATGAAGAGTTGGAAATATTAATGCTGTATCAGAGGCAGTGTAATGAAGAGCTTGGCGCGGAGATATCGCTTACCGAGGCCTCAGTAAGGTGGTACAGGACGTCCCGCGAATGGATGTAGCGGCGCTTGTGACCTATCGCGGGGGTGGTGGTGAGTTGAATAATATCTCCACTTGCCGGATAATTCTTAATCTGGTATACTTACTATAAATGGAGACGATATCCGGAAGAGAATGAAAGGACACCCTAAACAACAGGTGCCCTTTCATTTTTTTTGCGCAAAATATGAGGCATATGATAAAAAATATCATTCTATCGTGCTGTATGGTTTGTGTTTTCGCGTTTTGGTGCGGCGCGGATACGATAGACCTTAAGAGCGGTAAGAGATTTGATGGGGCGATAGTCAGAGAGGGCGATGACTCCGTGGAATTCGATATAGGTTTTGGGACTATGGTATTTCGCAAAGATCAAATAGCGAAGATCACCAGGTCCGGTCCGGATGAGCTCAAGGATATAAAGCGTAAATGGAATAGCAGGAAAAAACAGTTGAAACAGCAGGAAGATGTTTTAGCCAAGGAGAGAGATGACAGGTTTGACGCTTACGAGGCCTGGAGTAAAGAAGGGGAAGCGAAGCGGAAGCAAGAGATCTCGGAATCGAAAGAGATAAAGATTTTTAAGGATGCCGACTCCAAGAGCGTATTGACCGAAGTGATGCTTAACGGAAAGACCAAGGCTATGCTGGTCCTGGATACCGGCGCGTCCATAATTGTATTGTCGAGAAGAATGGGCGATGCCTTGGGGATCGACCTGAGCGATCTCACGAAAGATATGATGGAGCTTCAGCTTGCCGGCGGCAAACGTGTAAAGGCAAAGGCGACTCTACTCAAAAGCGTTGCCATTAAGGATGTTGAAGAAAATAATATCCTCGCAGCTATACTTATAGATGAGGTGGTAGATCCGTCATTCAAGGATGGATTATTAGGCAGGACGTTCTTGAGCCGTTTTAATATCTCCTTGGATATGAAGAATATGAAAATGACTTTAGAAAAGATCAAGCATTAGACCGGTAATCAATACCAGTACGGCACCATCAACTCTTCATTCTCTTCGTTTTGCTCCTCCTGAGTCATCTCTTCTGACCTGCGTCCTTCTTTCTTATACATAAGTTCGTCATCGTATGCGTCGACTTTGATATTCTCTTTTGGTTCTCTTTCCGCAATCTCCTCCCGCTTGAGCACTTCTTCCATTAGCGGCGTGTCGTCGGAACCTGTTTCGGTCTCCTCGGCCAGGATCGGAGATACCAGCATAGCTATCAATGAAAGCGCAAGAAGTAATGCGTGTTTATGTTTTGTCATATATACCTCCTTATAAAAGAATACACGTACCCCGATTTAAAAGCAAGCCAAAAAATTGCAATAATTTACGATGATTATACGTCTTAAGGAGTAAGAAAGGGGGTATTATATATTTGATTAAAAATAAAATTAAAGTTGACAAAAAATCAAATAGATGGTATCGTAAATTATCATAGGAGGGTGTTATGTGTAAAAGGATGGGGATACTTGTGGTGCTGTTTTTGGCTGTGTGGTTTGAGGCCGGTATAGTGTTTAGTGAAGATGATAAACATCCTGTTTTCAGAAATACGGAGGTCCGATCCATCTATATCTCTGATTCCGGTATGTATGCAGCTACTAAAAAAGAATTGTACATATATGGAAAGGAAGAGGGCGAGTGGATTCCGGTCTTTAAACTACCTGCAAGTGAAAATGAGATAAATTGTATTTGGGCGGATGCGGAGAATATTTTAGTGGGCACTAAACGGGGATTGCTGCTATCCCGGAACCGCGGCGAAAGCTGGCTTACCGTATTTCGCAGTATGGTTTCAGAGAAGAGCGATATACTCTGCATAGAGGCCAGCGATAATGGCGGTAATGATATTTTTATCGGAACAAGAAGAGGAATATTCTCCGGTGATAATAGCCTTAAACGATGGAAGGACGTGAGCGCCAGCTTAAGAAATAAGCCGGTCAAATGCATTAAATTTATAGATGGTATCTTGTATGCCGGATCAGAAGACGGATTATATGCGGCGAGAGATCCTGGGCGGGGCTGGGAGAGGCGTATCGCTATTAATGGTCCGGAGAATGAGATCGAGGCCGATGAGCCGGATGCCGTAATACCGGAAGAGGATCTGTCCGATCTGGGGATAAATTCAGTGCTGAAAGACGGATCCGGTCTATATGCCAGCAGCTCTAAGCGTATATTTCGGTCAGTTGACGGCGCGCTCTCCTGGCAGCCTATATCTACGGATGGGGTATCGGGCCGAATAAACCGTGTCCTGGCACTGGATGCGCCAGGATCATTGTATTGCGCAAGCAGTAAAGGCATATTTTTCACTGTTATGAATGACGAAAATAGCTCAGCGAGGTGGTCGAAGATAGAGGACAGAATAGGCCGCGCTGTTTGGGTATATGATATACGATTTGATCGGCAAGAGACGAATTTTTTGTGGGCAGCTACAAATAAAGGGCTTTACAGGATATTGCTGAATGACCGCGCCGGCCAAACATCCGTAGATGTTGAAAAGCCCGCTATCCGGTTAAGGGCAATATTCGACCAAGAGCCCACTTTTAAAGAGTTGCAGGGTGCGGCAATGGAATTTGCCGAGGTCGACCCAGATAAGATAACAAGGTGGAGGAACCAGGCCAAGCTCAAGGCCCTTCTGCCGAAGGTGAGCCTGGGTTTTGACAAGGACCGCTCGAGCACTGCGGAGATATATACCAGCGCAACCCGGGATTATGTCATTGCTGGGCCGGATGATGTCTCGAACGGGTTTGACGTTTCCTTATCCTGGGAACTGGCGGATCTTATATGGTCGGATGATCAGACGAATATAGATGTCCGCTCAAGGCTGACCACCCAGTTGAGGAATGATATACTGGATGATCTCAGACGGGCATATTTTGAGCGGCGCAGACTGCAATTCGAGCTTGCACAGTCACCCCCAAAAGACCTGAGGACGCGATTTGAGAAGGAGACCCGTCTTCAAGAGCTTACTCAAGCGATAGATGACCTGACGGGCAACTATCTATCAAATCATATCGCCAGGTCTCCAGATATGTAAATATGTCCTCGTAATATAAAAATCTGATTTTAAATATTGTATAATGCGCTTTTTCAAATTATAATTATACATACGGTAAAATCGGAGGAATCAAAAATGAATAATATGATGATATATTTTTTATTTATCTGCTTTTTAATGGTTTCACCTGGCGCGATGGCCTATGACAGCGCTTCTGACGCGCTTGAGGCGGAGGGCGAGGCGGCGCGGGAGATGAGAGAGGACGAGGCGCTGGCGTCCAGGGAGATGGAGGGCAGTATACAGGGCAGGGTTATTAGCGCGAACGCATTCGGGAAAACGCTGGTAGTGAAGGAGAATCAATATAGCGACGACCTCTACACTTTTAATGTGCATGAGGATGCCGAGATACAGGGCGCGGCCTCCCTGTCGGATATTCATCCAGGCGATATAGTAAGCGTGGATTTTTATGACATGGGAGATGATCGGATAACCGATAATATCGTTTTAGAGTCGAGGGCCGAGAACAGGGAAGTTCCCAGCAAGCTCGAAAAGGTCCTAGTGGATTAATGTCCCAATCGTATTATGCGAGGAGATGCGTTATCAAGATAAGATCTACGGCGGCTGCATTGATAGCTGCGCTGATACTGCTGCTTTTCTATGCCGATGACGCATCCGCGGATTTTAATTTTAAACATTTTGATAAATTTCTGGAAAGATATTCCGACATACTGAACGATTATAGAAAAGAATCGCTGGGGTTATTGCAAAGATCCAGGGTTGAGTCCGATACCGTGCTGGGCGAGGAGTACAGGATAATCAAAGACGATATCCTGGCAGAGCAGGAGATCGTAAGAAGGCTTAATATATTTTCCGAATTTCGGGGCTTAATATCACAGAAAAAGATGAAGGAGTTTAAGGTGCGGCTGTACAGGGAGATGGTGCGGATAGAAAAGCAGAGGACCAGCATACTTATACATAAGGGGCGCCAGGGAAAAAATAGAGATGAATATAGGGCAACGCTATCGGAGCTGATCACTCCTGACGCTATAGATATATATCAAAGGCTTTGCAGGACTATGAGGGAGATGGATGGCTGGCTGCACTTATTTGTTAAAGAGTTGAGGCGGGAATTGAGGGCAAAAAAAGAATGATAGGCAGGGTATTCTTATTTAGCATATTGATCTTGTGCGTATTCTCGGTTTTCGTGTCGGCCGAAGTGAACCCTTATGCCACCGGTCATGAATGGATGCAGTATTCTCAGAAACAAAAGACGGAGCTTATCGACACCCTGTATTACATACTAAAAGTGGACAGGGTAAAGTACCCGGCAAAGAACGGTATAGTTGCCCTGGATGTCATGTATTCCTCCTTCTTTAAGCAAGCTCAAAAACTGAACGATGCCCGTACCACAGAGGCAGTGCGGCTGCTTTTGGATATGCCGTGCATAAAGGTATTAGCGGATATATTGGCCTCAAAAGAGTGATTTTACCCATTAATAGCATTATTTAACATTTTTCTTGACAAAATTTGTCATATTAATATAATAATTACAGTTAAAAGCGGGCTTGGGCGCATATGGCCGGCCGTGAAGTTTGCAAGTCGAGTTCCCTCTCTAAAATTTGACGAAGGTTCAATTCGAGAGAAATAATTTCCCAAAAATATCTTAAAAGAAGAACGATGCCAAAGACATCCTTCTATAGTTGCAACCTCTTATAGGGCTTGCCTTGTAATGTCCAAGAAAAAATTATTCTTGATTGACGGTAATTCTTTTTGTTATAGGGCGTATTATGCCATAAGGACCCTTATTAATTCCAAGGGGCAGGCCACGAATGCCGTATATGGTTTCGTCACTATGCTTAATAAGATAGTGAAGGACGCCAATCCCGACATGCTGGCCATAGCCTTTGACCTCAAGGGACCCACATTCAGGCACAAGAAATTTGAGGATTACAAGGTGCATAGAAAGCCTATGCCCGATGACCTTGTATCGCAGATTCCATACATAAAAGATATCGTCCGGGCATATAACATCCCAATATACGAGATGCAGGGGTATGAGGCGGATGATGTGCTGGCCACTTTGGCCAGAAAGGCGGAGGCTGCCGGGATAGAGACTTATATAGTGACCGGCGATAAGGATGCCCTCCAGCTTGTGGGTGAGAATATAAAAGTTTACAGCACGCACAAAGACGGTCTGATATATGATGCAAAGGCCGTTAAAGAGTCTTATGGTGTGGAACCGGAAAAGATGATAGATATAATGGCCCTTATGGGTGACGCGACCGACAATATACCCGGAGTTAACGGGATAGGAGAGAAGACCGCCGTTGATCTGATAACGCAATTCGGCAGCCTCGATAACCTTTATAAAAATCTGGAAAATGTCGGAAGTCAGGCGAGAAAGAGCAAGCTTAAAGAGAATGAGAAGATGGCCTATTTGAGCCGGGAGCTGGCCATTCTTGATGCCAATGTCCCTGTGAAAATAGATTTTGAGGGGCTGGCATTAAAAGAGCCTGATAATAAAAAGCTGACGGAGCTCTTCAGGGAGCTTGAGTTCAAGTCCCTTTTAAAGGACGCCACGCCAAAGGGGCAATTGAATTCCGTATATACCCTCGTGGATAACGAAGAACTCTTGCGGAAGCTGATGACGGGTTTAAGGGGAGCGAAAGAGTTCGCTTTGGACCTGGAGACTACGAGCGAAGACCCTATGCTCGCCAAAATTGTCGGGGTCTCTTTTTCTTGGAATACGGGCGAGGCGTTCTATCTTCCCATGAACAAATATTTTAATGCCGAAGAGGTCCTGGCCAAGCTGAAGCCGATACTCGAGGACGAAGGGACAGGGAAGATAGGACAGAATATAAAGTATGAGTACATAGTTTTATCCAATTACGGCATAACCCTGCGCAATATGACTTTCGACACTATGGTGGCATCGTATCTTTTGAATCCTTCTAAACTGAATCATAACCTTGAGGATATCGCGATCGAACATCTTAACCATAAGATGACCACCCCGATCGAGGAGCTTATAGGCAAGGGGAAGAAGGCCGTCACCATGGATATGGTGGATGTCGACAAGGTCTGCCGGTATTGCTGTGAGGATAGCGACGTTACGTTCAGGCTGAAAAATATCCTCGAAAAGGAACTGAAAGAAAAAGGGCTCGATCCGCTTTTTCATGATGTTGAGATGCCGCTGGTGGAAGTTTTAGCTACGATGGAGATGAGCGGCGTATCGATAGACAGAGAGTATCTGTCCGTATTATCTGTTGAGATGAACAGGAAGCTTTTAGGCATCACGGAGGAGATATATAAGCTGGCCGGGGAAGAGTTTAATGTCAATTCGCCAAAGCAGCTCTCCCGCATTCTATTCGAAAAACTTAAACTGCCGATAATAAAAAAGACGAAGACCGGAATATCCACGGATGAAGAGGTATTGACTAAGCTTGCGGCAAAACATGATCTGCCGAATGCCTTGTTGAAATGCCGGGAGCTGGCTAAGCTGAAATCCACATATGTGGACGCGTTGCCAAGCATAGTCAATCCCCGCACCGGGAGGATCCATGCTTCATTCAATCAGACGGTGACGGCTACGGGCAGGCTTTCTTCAAGCGAACCGAATTTACAGAATATACCGATAAAGACGGAAGAGGGCAGGAAGATAAGAAGGAGCTTCATACCCTCCAGCAAAGATAACGTCCTTTTGTCGGCAGACTATTCACAGATAGAGCTTCGGGTGCTTGCGCATTTTTCCAGAGATAAGCAGTTGACGAAGGCCTTTAATGACGGCCTGGACATCCATGCGTTCACGGCCAGCCTGGTTTTCGGCGTGCAGGAAGATGCGGTGACGGACCAGATGCGCAACATGGCCAAGACCGTGAATTTTGGTATAGTTTACGGTATGAGCCCTTACGGGCTTTCCCAGAGCCTTGGCATAGAAGTGAATAAGGCGAAGGATTTCATCGATGCATATTTTGAAAGATATCCGCAAGTTCGGCAATATCTGGATGGACTTATAGCAGATGCCCAAAAGAACGGTTTCGTTACTACCATACTGGGAAGGCGGCGTTATATTCCTGAGATAAACAGCCACGACGCACGAATGAAATCGTTTGCGGAACGCACGGCTATAAATACGCCTATACAAGGTACCGCAGCCGATATAATAAAAGTTGCCATGATAGCGATCAACGAAAAGCTCGCCAAGGTTCCCGAAGCCGGAAAGATGATAATCCAGGTCCACGATGAGCTTGTCTTTGATGTTCCGAAAAAGGAATTGAAGCGCCTCTACGGGATAGTTAAGAACGGGATGGAGAACGTAATAAAGCTGAATGTGCCTGTCCTGGCCCATATAGAAGCCGGCGACAATTGGCTTGAGCTTTCCCCGTATGAAGGATAGGGATGCGTCGGCCCCTTGGAGGGGCGTGATAATATAAAAGGAGAATAGATGGATAAGTTAAAAGTGCTGTTTGTGGCAAGCGAAGCAGTGCCGTTTGCGAAGACCGGCGGATTGGCGGATGTGGCCGGAAGCTTGCCCCTTGCCCTCGAGGAACTAGGAGTGGACGTCCGGATAATCATGCCGAAATATTCATCGGTAAAGACGCCCGGCAGCGAGGCCAAGATAGGCAAAGGTATCAAGGTATATTTCGTAGAGAACGACGATTATTTTAACCGCAAGGAACTCTATGGCGATAAGTTCGGGGATTATCAGGATAACCTGGACAGGTTCTCTTTCTTCTGCCAAAAGACGCTGGAGCGATGTAAGGCGGAAGGGTTCAGCCCCGATGTGATACATTGCAACGATTGGCAGACAGCGCTTATACCGGTTTATCTGAATACCAATTATAAGTACGACCCGTTCTTTTCTAAAACAAAAGTCCTTTTCACTATACATAACATGGCATATCAGGGGGTATTCAGCAAGGACGAGTATCCTAAGATGGGGCTCGATTGGGTATTGTTCCATATCGATTATTTCGAATTTTACGATAAAGTAAACCTTATGAAGGCCGGGATAGTATATTCGGATGCGATAAGCACGGTCAGCCCGAGCTACGCGAAAGAGATAATGACTAAAGAGTTCGGATGCGGCCTGGAAGGCGTGTTGAAAATACGTGAGAAGGCGCTTTACGGCATCCTGAACGGTATAGATTATGGGGCATGGAATCCCGCCACGGATAGGAAGATATTCAAGAACTACTCGCTGGAAAGCCTTTCGGATAAATATTTGAATAAAGAGAAGCTCCAGAAGGAGCTTGGACTGAAAGTGGATAGAGATGTCCCGATGGTAAGTATAACCTCCAGGTTGGCGGACCAGAAGGGGCTGGACTTACTGGCGAAGATAATCGATGATCTGCTGAATCTCAAGATCCAGTTTGTTCTGCTGGGCACGGGCGACAATAGGTACCATGCGCTTTTTACGAAGATGGCAGCCGCGCACCCAAAGAACACATCGGTAAACCTCAGATTCGATGCGACGCTGGCGCAGAAGATATATGCCGCCTCAGATATATTTCTTCTGCCGTCCAAATATGAACCGTGCGGACTGAGCCAGATGATAAGCTTCAAATACGGGACCATTCCTGTGGCCAGGCAGGTCGGCGGGCTCAAGGATAGTGTGAAGGAATATAATCCGAAGACAGGGGAAGGAAACGGCTTTGTTTTTGAGGAATATAAGCCGGACATATTCTTCTCGGCGATAAAACGGGCCTTGGCCCTTTACAAGAATAGGGTGGTCTGGTTCAACTTGATGAAGAAGGCTATGGGGCTCGATTTTTCATGGAAAGAATCCGCGAAAGAGTATATAAAACTTTATGGCCAGATCAGGAAAAAATAGAGATATCCAGATGCAGTCTCGCCCAGGCCTTAAGATAATAGGCGTAACCGGGGGCTTCGGCACCGGCAAGACGTTTGTGGCCGCGATCTTTAAAAAACTCGGAGCGAGGGTAATAGACGCGGACAGGCTGTCGCGCCGGGCGGTGAAGCGCGGGACTGTCTGCTATGATCGTATAGTGAGGGCTTTCGGGCCGGGCATATTGACGAAAACCGGCAGCATTGACCGTAAGCGATTGGCCGGAATGGTCTTTAATAGTAAGCGCAAGCTTTCCAGGCTCAACCGCATCGTGCACCCATTTGTTATCAAATCGATAAAGAAGAACGCGGCCGGTTCCCGGAACGGTGTCGTTGTCCTTGACGCCCCGCTATTGATAGAGGCCAAGCTGACAGCGTTTGTGGACAAAGTGGTTGTGGTCAAGTGTTCGAAACCTGTGCAGCTGAAAAGGACTATGAAGAAATTTGGCATGGAAGAGTACGAGGTGACGAGCAGGATAAATAGCCAGTTGCCGATAATTGAAAAGGAGAAGATGGCTGATTTTGTGATCAATAATAATGGTAAAAAAGAAGAGACCGAAAAACAAGTGATAAAGATATGGAGGAGAATACATGGAAATAGCTGATCTTAAAGGGATGAGCATAGCAGAGCTCACGAAGCTCGCTAAGGAATTGAACGTCAACGGGGTGAGCGGGCTGAAGAAGCAGGATCTCATATTCAAGATACTGCAGGCAAAGACCGAAAAAGAAGGTTTGATATTTGGGGAGGGCGTGCTGGAGATACTGCCGGACGGGTTCGGATTCTTAAGGAGCCCCGACTATAACTATCTTCCCGGACCGGATGACATATACGTCTCCCCGTCCCAGATACGAAAATTTAATTTGAGGACCGGTGATACCGTCAGCGGACAGATACGGCCGCCGAAAGAAGGAGAGAGATATTTCGCGCTCCTGAAAGTCGAGGCGGTAAATTTCGGAAATCCGGACGATACCAAGGACAAGACGCTTTTCGACAACCTGACGCCGCTCTATCCTAACGAGAGGTTCCTGCTGGAGACTAAGCCGGAAGAGATATCGATGAGGGTCATGGACCTTTTTACGCCTGTCGGAAAAGGTCAGCGCGGCATGATAGTCGCTCCGCCTTACAGCGGAAAGACCGTCCTTCTACAGAAGTTCGCGAACAGCATAACCACCAACTATCCCGAAGCCATTCTGATCGTCCTTTTGATCGATGAGCGCCCGGAGGAAGTCACTGATATGCAGCGTTCGGTCAAGGGCGAGGTAATAAGCTCGACATTCGATGAACCGGCGGAACGGCACATACAGGTCGCGGAGATAGTGCTCGAGAAGGCCAAGAGGCTTGTTGAGAACAGGAAGGATGTCGTCATACTCCTTGACTCGATAACCCGTCTGGCAAGGGCATATAATTCATGTGTTCCGCATTCCGGAAAGATACTATCCGGAGGCGTTGACTCGAATGCCCTCCAGAAACCGAAGAGGTTCTTCGGCGCAGCGAGGAATATTGAAGAGGGCGGAAGCCTTACTATAATATCTACCGCGCTTGTCGATACGGGGTCGAGGATGGATGAAGTTATATTCGAAGAGTTCAAGGGCACCGGAAATATGGAATTACAGCTGGACAGGAACCTCTTCCAGAAAAGAATATATCCCGCCATCGATATCAAGCGTTCCAACACCAGAAAAGAGGAGCTCTTGGTGCATCCGGATGAGCTTAAAAGGATATGGCTCATACGTAAAGTCCTCAACGAGCTCAATAGTGATGAGGCGATGCAGCTTTTAATAGAGAAGCTGTCGAAGACCAAGACCAATGCGGAATTTTTAATGTCGATGAATAAATAAAACTATAAGGAGGAAGATAAAATGAAAGATAAAGTGCATCCGGAGTATAAAGCGACGACCATCGCATGCGTATGCGGAGCCGTCATTCACACCAGGTCCACCAAGCAGAATATTCACGTTGACCTCTGTTCTCAATGTCACCCGTTCTTCACCGGCAAGCAGAAGCTGGTTGACGCGGCAGGGAGGGTGGAGAGGTTCACGAAGAGATATGCCGGAAAGACCGGTGCCAAGGCTTCAAAAGATAAGGCCGTGGAAGGTAAGTCCGAAACAAACGGATAAAAGCGCTATATGATAAGTAAATTGGCCGAAGAGAAACTTCGGCGATATGAGAAACTCCAGGAGCTTTTAGCGGAGCCTAAGGTCATCGATAACGCGTCGGAGTACCAGGCCTACGCCAGAGAGATGTCCGGCCTTGCTCCCATTGTGAACTCTTACAAGGAATATCTTAAGATAACCAAGGACATCGAAGAGCTCGTCAAGGTCCTTTCCGAGAAAGGCCATGACAAGGATTTTTTGGTTATGGCCGAAGAGGAGAAGCTTAAGCTTAAGGCCCAGCAGGAAGAGCTTAAGGGCAAGATAGAGGATCTTCTCCTTGAGAAGGAATCCGGGTCCGGCAGAAATATCATCATGGAGATCAGGGCGGGAACCGGCGGTCTCGAGGCGAGCCTTTTCGCCGCGGATCTTATGCGTATGTATTCGAAGTATGCCGCTAAGAAGGGGTGGAGGGTCGAGCTTGTTGATTCGAGTGTTACAGAAAAAGGCGGATATAAAGAAGTTATATTTTCAGTCAGCGGTAACGGTGTTTACGGCAGAATGAAGTTCGAGAGCGGAACCCACCGCGTCCAGCGCGTCCCTGAGACCGAGGCGAGCGGCCGTATCCATACTTCAGCAGTCACTGTGGCCGTGCTGCCGGAAGCTGAGGATGTCGAGATAGATATCAAGCCCGAAGATCTGCGCATTGATGTATTCAGAGCCGGAGGCAAAGGCGGCCAAGGCGTGAACAGGACCGATTCTGCCGTTAGGCTGACGCATCTTGCCACAGGCATAGTCGTGACCTGCCAGGATGAGCGTTCGCAGCTTAAGAATAAGGCCAAGGCCCTAAGGGTCCTGCGCGCAAGGCTTTTCGACATGAAACAGACGGAGCAGCAGAACAAGATAACGCAGTCCAGGCGCATGCAGGTAGGCACCGGAGACCGTTCCGAAAAGATACGTACATATAATTTCCCGGATAGGCGCATAACAGACCACCGCATAGGTTTTACCGTCCACAATCTCGAGGGGGTGCTGGAGGGCGATCTGGATGAGATAATAAACGCGCTGCGGGAAGAGGACAAGAGGCTCAAGCTGGGGGCCGATAGATGAGCCCGGTCGCTGCGCATACGCCTATTCAGTATATAATGGGAAGCACGGAGTTCTTTGGTTTGGATCTCCTTGTGGACGAGAGGGCGCTCATACCCAGGCCCGAGACAGAATTTTTAGTGCAGGCAGCTATAGATATATCGATTAACCAAACCGGCTCAGGCCGGACTTTAAAGATACTGGATCTTTGCACCGGTTCGGGAAATATAGCAATCTCTTTGACAAAACATATAACTAATTGTAAAATAATCGCTTCGGATATTTCCGGAGCTGCATTAGATCTGGCGCGGCAGAATGCCGATCGATGCGGAGTTTTAAGCAGAATAGATTTCGAACAGAGCGATCTATTTAACGGTATAGACGGCTTTTTTGATATAATAGTATCGAATCCGCCTTATGTCGCAAGGCCTGAATTTTCGGAACTTCAGAGAGAAGTGCTGATGGAACCTCGCATGGCCTTGGATGGCGGTGAGGACGGTTTGGATTTTTACAGGAAAATAATTGACGAAGCCCCGAAGCATTTATCGCCGGGCGGATATCTGGCGCTGGAGATCGGCTACGGCCAGTTGGATCGCATCTCCGGCATGATGGCGGCCTCACGCGGTTTGAAATTTTTGGAAGCCAGAAAAGACCAGAATAATATAGACAGGATAGTGTTGGCACAATGGATAAACTATTAATAGCGGGCGGCAGAAGGCTTAAGGGGACCGTGGAGATAAGCGGCGCGAAGAACGCGTCGTTGCCTATACTCGCGGCGACCCTTTTGTCCGACGACAAATCCGTGATACGCAATGCTCCCGATCTTCGGGATGTATCTACAATGCTGAAGATAATCAAGAATCTAGGCGTGCGGGTACAGCAGGAAGACGGTGTTATAACGATAGAGCCCAGAGGGTATAAGAGACATGTCGCTCCATATGAGCTTGTCAGCACTATGCGCGCTTCTGTATGCGTGCTCGGTCCTTTGATAGCTAAACAGCGGATGGCCGAAGTATCGTTTCCCGGCGGATGCGTCATAGGTCCCAGGCCGATCGACCTGCATATAAAAGGATTGAAGGCGCTGGGAGTGGATATTAAGATAGAGAAGGGATATATAGTTGCCGACGGCAGGAAGCTGCGCGGCGGGAACGTCTATCTGGGCGGACATTTCGGGTCCAGTGTTCTGGCGACAGCCAATACGATGATGGCGGCAACTCTCAGCAAGGGAGTGACGGTCATCGAGAATGCGGCGTCGGAGCCGGAAGTGGTAGACCTGGCTAGTTTTCTCATAAAGATGGGCGCTAAGATAAAAGGGCACTCGACACACAGGATCATCGTGGAGGGCGTTAAGAGGCTTCATGGCGCCGAACATTCCGTGATCCCGGACAGGATAGAGGCCGGTA
>Ga0265297_10006644_pt1 | contig 16622 bp, 17 predicted proteins | sample Munlanlwell13791_FD_192502 | JGI IMG/M metagenome (GOLD analysis project Ga0265297, IMG submission 192502) | Leachate microbial communities from a municipal landfill in Southern Ontario, Canada - Leachate well 137-91 | ecosystem: Engineered > Solid waste > Landfill > Unclassified | place... | reverse complement strand
GGACGAGCTTGCGGTGATGTGGGATACGGTTGACAAGGAATGCAGGGCGCTCGGCATAGCGGTGGTGACAGGTCATACCGCGAGATACGCGGGATGCAATTATCCCATGGTAGGCGGCGCCACGGTATTCGGCATTGATAAAAAAGAGAAACTGATCGCGCCGAAATGCCGGATCGGGGACGCCATAGTCATCTCAAAAGGCCCGGCGATAGAGACCACCGGCCTCATGGCGGCGTATTTCCCGAAATTCCTGGAAGAAAAATACGGCAAGGGTTTTGTCAAGCGGGCGCAGGATGTTTATTATCAGATGTCCACTGTGAAGGACGCCCTGGTCACGGCTGAGGTGGGCGGCGTCACCGCGATGCATGACGCCACGGAGTGCGGTATCTTTGGCGGGCTTTACGAGATGGCGGCCCATTCCAGGGTCGGCATGCGCATCGATATAGACGACATCGTAATGCAGGATGAGGTGAAAAAGACCTGCGAGTGTTTCAGGATAGATCCTTACAGGGCGATAAGCGAAGGTACTTTGTTGGCGACGGTTAATAAAAAGAAGGCCGGCGCGGTGGTGAATGCGCTGAAGGCCGAAGGCATACCCGCGAGCGTAGCGGGCGAGGTCGTTGACGAAAAAGAAGGGATTTGCACGGTAGAGAATGGCAGGAAACAGAATCTCGAGCACCCAAAAGTGGATCCTTTCTGGGTACGTTTCGAGGAATACCTCCTTCTAAGTTGACACACGAGTAATACTCCTTTTGTCAACTTACGCATATGGATTTTAAACGCGTTCATGTATTTTATTCGGGAAACGTGCAGGGGGTCGGGTTCAGGTATACCGCCAGCGATATCGCATCCGCGATAGGCGTTACCGGCTGGGTTAAAAATCTGAGAGACGGCAGGGTGGAGATAGTCGCTGAGGCGGAAGAAGGATTGCTTAAAGAATTTTTGGACAGGATAGAAAACGGCCAGCTTGGTTCTTATATACGCGATGTGGATTTGTCCTGGGGAAAACCGGAAAAGGAATTCACGGCTTTTGACATAGAATTTTAGCCGCTAAGTTGACAAAAGGAGTATTGCTTCAGTGTCAACTAAGGTGAGATGAAGAAGAATATTGAGAAAAGGATAATGGAGCTGAGGGGGATAATCGATCGGCACGACGTGAAATATTACGTTGATAATAAGCCGGAGATATCTGATCGGGAATACGATCTTCTCATGGCGGAGCTCAAGAGGCTCGAAGAGGCCCATCCGGAGCTTGTCTCGCCGGAATCTCCTACCCAGAGGGTAAGCGGCCAGGTCCTGAAAGAATTTCAGACAGTGGAGCACAGGGTGCCCATGCTCAGCATGGATAATACCTATTCCGCGGAAGAGATACGGGAGTTTGATAAGCGGGTCAGGAAGAATTTAGAAGTAGATCAGCTGGATTACACGGTTGAACTGAAAATAGACGGTGTAAGTATATCGCTTTTATATGAAAAAGGCAGGTTTGTCCGGGGCGCTACGCGCGGGGACGGTTTTAAAGGGGATGACGTTACGGTTAACCTGAAGACAATAAAAAGCCTGCCGCTCACGCTCAGGAAAGACGCCAAGGCGCCGGAATTGTTTGAGGCAAGGGGCGAGGTTTATCTGCCGCGCAAGGTATTTTTGAAGATAAACGAGGAAAAAGAAGACGCCGGCGGAGAGCTTTTCGCGAATCCAAGGAACGCCGCGGCCGGTTCCCTGAAATTACTGGATAGTTCCATTGTCGCGAAGAGGCGCCTGGACATGTGGATTTACGGCATGGGATACGCCGGGAAAAAATCGTTCAGGACGCAATTCGAGGCGCTTGAATTTTTAAGGGAATCTGGGTTTCGGGTCAACCCGCACATAAAAAAATGCCGCTCGATAGACGAGGTCATTGGTTATTGCGATGAGTGGGAATTAAAGAGACGCGGTCTGGATTATGATATAGACGGCATGGTGATAAAAGTGGATTCCTTTTTGTATCAGGACGCGCTCGGCCAGACCGCGAAGAGCCCGAGATGGATGATAGCTTATAAATTTCCCGCGGAGAGAAAAGAAACTATCCTGGAGGATATCATTGTCCAGGTCGGAAGGACAGGGGCGCTCACGCCCGTGGCCGTGCTGAAACCGATTGAACTGGCCGGCAGTGTCGTGAGCCGCGCGTCGCTTCATAACCAGGACGAGATTGAGCGCAAGGACGTGAGGATAGGCGACCATGTTTTGATTGAAAAGGCGGGCGAGATAATCCCTCAGATAGTGGAGGTAGTGAAAAAGAAGCGCGCCGGATCTGAGAAGAAATTCTCAATGCCGCGCAAGTGCCCGGTATGCAAGTCAGAGGTGGTAAGCGTCGCGGGAGAGGTCGCTTTCAGGTGCGATAACGCCGCGTGCCCGGCCCAGGTAAAGGAAAAGATACTGCATTTCGCGTCAAGAGAGGCGATGGATATAGAGGGCATGGGAGACGCGATAGTGTCCCAGCTTGTGGATAAGAAAATAATACGCGATTACGGCGATATATATTTCCTGAAACAGGAAGGGCTGGCCGGGTTGGAGAGGATGGCTGAAAAATCAGCGTCAAATCTGATGGCCGCCATAGAGAATAGCAAGTCAAACGCGCTGAACCGCCTGGTATACGGCCTCGGCATACGGCACGTGGGGGTCAGGAGCGCATGGGTAATCGCCTCCAGGTTCCGTTCGCTCGAAAAGATAGCCGGCGCCGGGATTGGCGAACTACAGGACATAAATGAGATAGGGCCGGTGATGGCCGAAAGCATATTTAATTTTTTCAGGACAAGGGAAAATAAGCAGGTTATCGAAAAATTGAAGAAGGCGGGGGTCAATGTGGCCCTCAGGCCGTCAGGCCGCCAGGCCGCCGGATTATTGGAGGGCAAGACTTTTGTGGTCACTGGCTCGCTGGAGGATTTTTCAAGGCCGCGGATAGAGGAATTGATACGCTCTTTAGGCGGCAACGCGTCTTCGAGCGTGAGCGGGAATACGGATTATCTGATAGCCGGAAAGGAGCCCGGGACAAAGCTTGAAAAGGCGAGGGCCCTCGGGGTCAAGGTCATAGACGAAGGCGATTTTAAAAAAATGATAGGCGGTGCCGGATGATAAAGAACAGGAAAGCGATGTGTCTGATCGTGTTTATGCTGTGCGTGAGCGTCGCGGGCTGCGCCGGTGTCCAGCGGAAATTCGCGCGCAAGAAAAAAGAGGAGCCGAAGCCCCTTCCCATAGTCGCTACTTATGATTACGCGAAAGAGCTCAGGGTGGACGAATTGTATAAAAAGCATTTTTTGTTCTGGAAGACGTGGCAGGGGGAATTGATAGACCGCATGGGGGGCGGATACAAGAAACGCGTGGAATGTTATGACCAGATCATAGCCAATCTGATTGAGATGAAGAAATATCTCAATGACCCGAAGGGCCTGGAATTGGAGCCTTTCATAAACGAGATCCTGTCTATCGACCCCTCGATCAGAAAGATAGACCTGACAAGGAACGAGACGTACAGGATGCGGCGGCTCCTTGAGCAGACCAGGCGGCAGATAGAGAAGAGGTTTTCGTATTCCGACGTCAAAAATTCGCTGGAATTGAAAAATAAAAATGTTAATTAAGAAAATAGTCGCCGGTATGATGGAGGCGAATTGTTATCTGGCCGGCGACGCCTCGACAAGAGATATCTTCGTGATAGATCCCGGCGGGGATTATTCGAAGATCAGGAAGGTGATAGAGAAAGAGGGCCTTAGGCCTATGGCGGTGATAAATACTCACGGCCACGGCGACCACATAGGGGCCGACGGCGAGTTCGGTGTCCCCATATGGATACACCGCCTGGACGCGGATTTTCTCCGCGACCCCTCAAAAAATCTCTCAGGGGTGTTTGGTTTCATGCTGAAGACAAAGTCCGCGTCGCGTCTTTTGGAACACGGCGATGTCCTGGAAATAGGCAATACCGCGCTCCAGGTGATCCATACCCCGGGCCACACGCCGGGTTCCATATGCCTTAAAGGCGAAGGCGTGGTCTTTACGGGCGACACCCTTTTTTGCCAGGGCATAGGCAGGACTGATTTTGAGTACGGCTCGGAAAGAGACATAGCGCGTTCCATAAAAGAGAGATTGCTGACGCTTGACGACGGGTATGTCGTGTATCCGGGCCACGGGCCGAGCACGACAATAGGAAATGAGAAAAGGATTTTATGAGAGAGATTATTGAGGAGTTCCTGAGTTACCTGTCTGTGGAAAGGGGCATGGCCAAAAACACGCTTACCTCATACAGGAGAGACCTGGGAAAATTTTCAGAATTTTTAAAGACGGAGAAGCCGGGGGCGGTGGGGAGTATCTCCAGACAGACAATAATGTCTTTCATGCTGAAGGAAAGGGACAGGGGGCTCGCCTCCAATTCCGTGTCCCGCGAGCTGGCGTGCCTGAAAAGTTTTTTTAAATTCCTCATAAAGGAAAACAGGATCAAGGAAGACCCCGCCAACATCATAGAATCCCCGAAACTCTGGAAAAAACTGCCGTTCGCCCTGAACCTGTCCGAGGTCGAGGCGCTCCTGGCGGCCCCGAACCTCAGGGATCCGATGGGCATCAGGGACAAGGCGTGCCTGGAACTCATGTACGCCACCGGCATGAGGGTTTCCGAGATAGTTTATCTGAAGATGGACGACGTGAATATGGAGGTCGGCTTCGTGAAGTGTTTCGGCAAGGGTTCCAAGGAAAGGATAGTGCCTTTTGGCAGGAAGGCGAAGGAGGCCGTGGCGAGGTATCTTGATAAGGCCAGGCCCGTGTTTCTTAAAAAAAAGGTTTCGAATTTCCTGTTTTTGACCCGTCTCGGCGGATCAATGTCCCGCCAGACGTTTTGGAAGATCATAAAAAGATACGCGAAAGAGGCGGGGATCAAAAAGAAGATCACCCCTCATACCCTCAGGCATTCTTTCGCGACGCATATCCTGGAGAGGGGCGCGGACTTGAGGGTCGTGCAGGAACTGCTGGGGCATTCGGACATCTCTACCACCCAGATTTACACGCACGTGAGCAAGGACCGCCTGAAGTCAATCCACCAGAAATTTCACCCAAGGCCGTGAGTATACATGCAGACTCCCAGATTCGCTAATATCGTAATAAACCGCCCCATAGAAGGCCCTTTTACCTATTCCGTCCCGGACGCGCTGAGAGAAGAGGCGAAGGTAGGGTGTATCGCCGAGGTGTCTTTCGGGAATAAGGTGGTCACCGGTTTTATCGTCGGGTTTTTATCGGAAACAAAGATAAAAAACATAAAGCCGATAATGAGCGTCGTTAAAATGCCGCCTCTGGAAGAGGAGATACTGAAGCTTACCAAATGGATCGCGGAATATTATTATTCCTCATGGGGCGAGGCGCTCGCCGCGGCCGTGCCGGGCGCGCTGAAAAAAATCTCAAAATCAAAAAGGGCCGTAAAGGCAAGGGAGGACAAAGAGGCCCCGGCGCCGGAATACGTGGACGGGTCAGACACGCATCTTGATCCCACGCCTGAGCAGAAAGAGGCCCTGGATTCCCTGAAGACGTGCGTAGACTCAAGGAAACATAAAGTCTTTCTCCTGCACGGCGTCACGGGCAGCGGAAAGACGGAGGTATACCTGCAGTCCATAGATCACGCGCTTAAAGACGGGCTTTCAAGCATAGTGCTTGTCCCGGAGATCTCGCTTACCCCGCAGACAGTGGCGCGTTTCAGGGCGAGGTTCGGGGACAATATAGCGGTCCTGCATTCGCGGCTTCTGGATTCCAGGCGCGGCAGGGAGTGGGAAAGGATCACGTCAGGCGAGGCGCGGATAGTGGTCGGCGCGCGCTCAGCCATATTCGCGCCGGTGAGGAATTTAGGGTTGATAGTGGTGGACGAGGAGCATGAGACCTCTTATAAGCAGGACGACGCGCCGAGGTATAACGCCAGGGAGGTCGCGATAAAAAGGGCGGAGCTCAATGGCGCGGTTGTTATACTCGGGAGCGCGACGCCGTCGTTGGAATCTTTTTACGCGGCGAAAAAAGGGGATTTCCAGCTCATTGAACTGGCCGAGAGGATTGACTCGCGGCTGATGCCCGAGGTGGAGATAGTGGACATGAAAGACGAGGTGACCAAGGTAAAGAGGATACCGATTTTCTCGATGCGGCTCAAGGAATGGATCGAAAAAGACGTGAACGAGGAAAGGCAGGTGATACTCTTTTTAAACAGGCGAGGGTTCTCGACTTTCATAAACTGCAGGAAGTGCGGACACGTGGTCAAGTGCAAGCGCTGCAGCGTGAGCCTCACCTATCATTTTGACACGAGAAAACTCATATGCCATCACTGCGATTACAGGATAGACCCGCCCGAGATATGCCCGAAGTGCAATTCGTCTTACATCAAATATTGGGGCCTCGGCACGGAGAAGGTCGAGAGCGAGGCGCACCGTCTTTTTCCGCAGGCGGCCATCGCTCGCATGGATACCGACGCGACCCACAAGCGCGGCGCGCATGAGAAGGTGCTTTCAAGATTTAAAGACCACAAGATAGACGTGCTCATAGGGACTCAGATGATAGCCAAAGGGCTTGATTTTCCGAAGGTCACGCTTGTCGGTGTCATATCCGCTGACACCGCGCTGAGCCTGCCTGATTTCCGCGCCGGCGAAAGGACCTTTAATCTCCTGACCCAGGTGGCGGGCCGCGCCGGGAGGAGCGACCTCGGCGGACGGGTAATCATACAGACCTACACGCCCCAGCATTATTCAATACAGGCGGCCAAGACCCACGATTACAATGCCTTTTATGACAAGGAGATTCAATTCCGCAAAGAGCTCAATCTCCCGCCTTTCTGCCACATGGTGAGCATCACGATAAGGGGCAGAAACGAGAAAAGGGTCATGGACCTGAGCGAACGGCTAAGGGATTCTCTGGAGAGGAATAAGCCGGAGAATGTGGATGTCCTTGGCCCGGCGCCCGCGCCGATTTCAAGGATGAAAGGCATGTACAGATGGAACGTATTTCTGAAATCGGAAAAGGTCGAGACCATCACCGGTATTTTAAAAAAGGTATTGGATGGCGTCAGGGGTTCCGGCATGTTCGTGACCGTTGACGTGGACCCGTATTAGGAGTTGAACTCGCGTTTTATGGTGCCGAGGGCGTCCAGGTTTTTGAGGGATCTCAGGGCGTCGGTGTCGTTGGGGTTGATCTTGAGGGCTGATTCGTAATTCACCCGCGCGTTCTGGTAATCGTCTTTTTTCAAGTATATCTCCCCGAGTTTTTTTAACACGTCTATGTCTTTCGGGTTGATCGTCTTCGCCTCTTCGAGGTTGTTTGCCGCGTGGCTCAGGAGACCTTTTTTATAAAACACCTCCGCGATTTTTTTAAACGCGCTGATGTTAGCCGGGTCGGAGGCGATCATATTTTCCAGGGTTTCAAGCGCCGCGGCGGTATTATCTTTTTTCAGCAGGCCCTCGGCTTTCATGGAGAGGAGAAGGCCCGAGACAGCGCCCATGGTCTTGGCGGTAAAAGAAGGCGGTTCGTTTTTCGCCTTTTGCATAAGCGAGAGATGCAGGAAATGCCTTGCCTCGAGGTTGTCGTAATGCAAAGATAATATCTGAGAGAATATCTCTATGGCGTACCCGTAATTCTGTTTCTCGAACGCCAGGACGCCCTTATTATAAAATTCCTTTAATTCCTGTTCGTTTATCATATAGATAGAGTTTACAGGAAGGTTATCTGGTTGTCAAGGCGGAAGAGATGTGTTAAAATAATTTATCATGGCTATTTTAGAAATCAAAAAATATCCTGACAGGGTATTGCGTAAAAAAGCGGCGGCCATCAGAAAGGTGGGCGACAAGGAGAGGACTCTTGCCCGCGATATGGTAGAGACAATGCGTTCCGCGAGGGGCGTGGGTCTGGCCGCGCCGCAGGTCGGGGTCTCCAGGCGTCTCATAGTCATAGAGGCCCTGGATGGGGGCGCCGAGCCGCTCGCGCTCATAAATCCCAGGATCCTGAAGAAAAAAGGTAAGTCAAGTTACTGCGAAGGCTGTCTCAGCGTACCTGAGCTGACGAGCGATGTCATAAGGCCTGAGTGGATCGCGGTCGAGGCGCTGAACCTGGACGGCAAGTTCGTTAGGATAGAGACAGGCGGCCTCCTCGCGAGGGTAATCCAGCATGAGGCTGACCATCTTGACGGCGTGCTTTTCATAGACCGGCTCGGGTTTTTCAGGCGCAATAGGGCCATGAAACACATTAATTCCAAAATCTGCGTTGAATTATGAAGATAATCTTTTTTGGCAGTTCAAATTTCGCGATCCCGATCCTTGATGTCCTGATAAAAGAAGAAGACGTCGCCCTTATCGTTACTCAGCCTGACAGGAAAAAAGGTAGGGACCTCGCGATGGGCCATACGCCCGTCAAGGACTACGCTGAAAAAAATAAAATAAAGATATACCAGCCCTTGAGGGTCAACGACTCTGCTTCGATAGCGTACCTGAAAAAGGCCGACGCCGATCTTTTTGTGGTGGTGAGTTTCGGGCAGATATTGAGCAGGGCCGTATTGGCGGTGCCGAAAAAATTTTCACTTAATGTCCACGCGTCCTTGCTGCCGAAGTACCGCGGCGCGGCGCCCATAAACCGGGCCATCGCCGGCGGGGAAAAGGCGACGGGCGTGACTATCATGAGGATGAACGAAAAGATGGACGAGGGCGATATTGTCCTGCAGGGGTCGGTCCGCATAGACGATGAGGATGACGCCGTTTCTCTCGCGGAAAAACTTTCCAGAAAAGGCGCCGAGCTTGTCAGGGAAACGCTGCGGGCCATCAGGAACAATGAGCTCGATTCCGCGCCGCAGGACAGCGCGAAGGCGACTTACGCGCCAAAATTGAAAAAAGATGATGGGTTGATAGATTGGACCGGGTCCGCGGAAGAGATCCGTGGCAGGGTCAGGGCCTTTGTGCCGTGGCCCGGATGCTTCACGTATCTGGATAAAAAGATGCTCAAGATATGGAAGGCGGAGCCAGCCGGCGCCCCAGCGGAGGACGCCAGGCCCGGCGAGGTCCTGAAGGCGGACAAAGACGGCATATTGGTCAAGACGGGAAAAGGCGTCCTGAGGATAAAAGAGCTTCAGTTGGAAGGTTCGCGCAGGATGACCGCTGAGGAATTCATCGCGGGCCACAAGCTGACAAAATTTTTCTTGCGGAAATAAAAAAAGATGTTATAATGTCTAAGACTTATAACTTAAAACTTACAACTTAAAACTGAAAAAATGCCAGAATTAAGAAAAGATCCGGTCATAGGAAGATGGGTGATAATTTCCACTGAGAGGGCCAAGAGGCCGAACGATTTCAAGATCGTTCACCAGGACGCCCCTGAAGGGCATTGTCCTTTTTGCGAGGGTCATGAGAAGTCCACTCCGCCGGAGATATACGCCATAAGAAAACCGGGCACCAAGCAGGATTCTCCCGGATGGGAAGTCAGGGTGGTGCCGAGCGTAGCCCCCAAATTCAAGATAGAGGGAGAGCTCCAGCGGCGCGGGCAGGGCATGTACGATGTCATGAACCCGATAGGCGCTCATGAAGTGATAATAGAATCTTCAAAGCATCTTACCGATATATATCAATTGTCCGAACATGAGATATCGAACGTCATAAATACCAGCGTGTACCGCATAAAAGAGCTGGAAAGGGACCAGAGGTTTAAGTATTGCCTGCTTTTCAAAAATCACGGCCTGAAGGCGGGAGGGAGCGGCAAGACAAAACATCTGCGTTCCCAGCTCATAGCGACGCCCGTTACCCCCACCAGGGTCAAGGAAGAGCTGAGGGGTACGCGTTTTTATTACGAATACAAGGACAGGTGCATATTCTGCGACATGATAAGGCAGGAGATAGAGACAGGTTCCAGGATTGTCATGGAAACGGAAAAGATGGTGGCCATCGCGCCATTCGCGTCGAGATTCCCTTTTGAGCTTTGGATATTGCCCAAGACGCACAGGTCGGATTACATGAACATCCAGCCTGATGAGGTGGCGGATCTTTCAAAGGTGATGAAGACAGTGTTCGCGAAGCTGTCAAAGGCCCTGAACGACCCCCCGTATAATTACATGGTGCACACGGCCCCTTTCAGGCACGTCAAGAGGCCGGGTTACTGGAATACCATAGAAGAGGATTATCATTGGCACATAGAGGTGATGCCGAGGATAACGCAGGTGGCCGGTTTTGAGTGGGGCACGGGTTTTTATATAAATCCGACCCCGCCCGAGGAAGCGGCTAAATATTTGCGAGAGGTAACTTTATAATGTCACAGTTAAGGCGGGAACCCATATCCGGGAGATGGGTGACGGTTGAGGTCACCAGGCCGAAAAATCCATCAGATTATGACCTGAGGCCGCAGATTAAAAAAGGCGGGACATGCCCTTTTTGTGTCGGGAACGAGAAGATGACGCCTCCGGAGATAGAGGCGGTCAGGGCGCCTGACACAAAGGCGGATACGCCGGGCTGGTCAGTCAGGGTAGTTTCCAATAAATTTCCGGCGCTGAAGATAGAAGGCGGCATAGATAAGCGCGGCATAGGGATATTCGATTTGTCCAACGGCGTCGGCGCTCACGAGGTCATCGTGGAGAACACTGACCACGGCAAGGACCTGGCTGATCTGACCCCAAGCCAGATAAAGGACGTGATACTGAAATATCGCTCGAGAAGCCTTGACCTGGAGAATGACCAGAGGTTCAGGTATATATTGATATTCAAGAATCACGGCGAGCCGGCAGGCGCTTCGCTGGAACACTCGCATACTCAGCTCGTGGCCCTGCCGATAGTGCCCAAGCGGGTCAAGGAAGAATTGAAGGGCGCTTCCAATTATTTCAAGTACAGGGAAAGGTGTGTCTTCTGCGACATGATCGCGCAGGAGCTTCAGGAAAAGGAGCGCGTGGTTTCGGAAAATAAGAATTTTATCGTCCTGTGCCCGTTCGTGTCGCGTTTTCCTTTCGAGGCGTGGATAATACCCAAGAATCACAACCCTCATTTCAAGACAATAGACGATGCGACAGTGAACGACATGGCGCTGATGCTGAAGGATATCCTGATGCGGCTCAAGGTGGCGTTGAACGACCCGGCCTATAATTTCATAATACACACCGCGCCGATAAGGGACGGCGTGAATGAGGAGTTTCACTGGCATCTGGAGATAATGCCGAAATTGACGAATGTCGCGGGTTTTGAGTGGGGCTCGGGACTTTACATAAACCCGACATCGCCCGAATTCGCGGCGAAGATTCTCAGGGAAACTAAGATATAAACAACAAGGAGGTAATATCATGGCGGTAAAAGTAGGCATCAATGGTTTTGGCAGGATAGGCAGAAACGTTTTCAGGGCGGCGATTGAGAGCCGCAATATAGATTTTGTCGCGGTAAACGATCTGCCCACACCCACCGCGACGCTCGCGCATCTCTTAAAATACGATTCTATCCTCGGTGAGCTAAAGGTGAATATAGAGGCCAGGGAAAATTCGCTTGTCGTCAACGGCAAGGAGATAAAGGTATTGAATTTCAAGGATCCGGCCGAGATCCCGTGGGCAAGCCTGGGCGTGCAGATAGTCATAGAGTCCTCCGGCGTATTCACGGAAAAGGAAAAGGCGGTAAAGCACATACAGGCGGGGGCGAAAAAAGTCATCATCACGGCCCCGGCCAAAAATGAGGACTTGACCGTGGTGATGGGCGTGAACGAGAAGGTATACGACCCGTCAAAGCACAGCGTCATATCGAACGCCTCCTGCACCACGAATTGCCTGGCGCCAGTCGCCAAGGTATTGATAGAAAAATTCGGGATTAAGAGAGGCCTGATGACGACAATACATTCCTACACGAATGACCAGAAGGTCCTTGACCTGGTACATAAGGATCTTAGAAGGGCAAGGGCGGCCGCGCTTTCGATGATACCCACGACCACCGGCGCCGCTAAGGCGGTAAGCCTCGTGTTGCCTGAATTAAAGGGTAAGCTGGACGGTCTGGCGATAAGGGTGCCGACACCCAACGTTTCTTTAGTGGACCTTGTCTGCGAGGTGGAAAAAGACACGACCAAGGAAGAGGTCAATCAGGCGATGAAAGAAGCCGCTGAAGGCCGTCTGAACGGCATCCTGGAGTACTGCGACAAGCCGCTCGTGTCAAAGGATTTTAACGGCAACCCGAGATCCTCGATATTCGATTCGGGGCTCACCTACGTGATCGACAAGAGGCTCGTTAAGGTATTGAGCTGGTACGATAACGAATGGGGTTATTCCTGCAGGGTAGTCGATCTGATAGAGTACATAGCCAATAAAGGCCTGTAGTTTTTATGGCAGAGGCAGAATCAAGGGAACACTCAAAGCACATACTGGCGATCCAGGAAGAGGAACGCAGCCGGATATCGCGCGACCTCCACGATGAGACGGGCCAGTTGTCGGTTTCCCTTGGTTCTGCCTTGAATATTTTAGAGAAGGAAATAGAAAAAGGGAATTACAAAAAGGCCCTGACCATCATCAGGGACGCCAAGTCGATCCTCAGCGAATCCTCCAGGAGGATAAAGACACTGGTGCTGGACCTGAGGCCCGCGGAGCTGGACATCCTCGGCATAGCCGCTGTCCTGCGCGAACTTTTCTCCCATTATACCAAGACTTATCCCCTGGACATAAAATTCAGGGAAAACCTCAACAACGTCAGCATAAAAGAAGAGCTCGCCATAAATCTGTACAGGATCATCCAGGAGGCCCTTAACAATATAGTGAAACACGCCAGGGCAAAGCACGTCAAGATGGACCTTCTGATAGAGAATAATAAGATCAATCTTTTCATAGAGGATGACGGGGTGGGTTTTGACCAGAAGGAAATCATGAAGAACATGAGCCCCGACCAGGTGGGTCTGCGCGGCATGAGAGAGCGCGTGGACCTTTTGAGCGGCAAGTTTTTGATTGACTCAAAACCCCGCAAGGGCACCAGCATAACGGCGTCTTTTTCCTTAAAAGACGCGTAAAACACGCGCGCTAAGTTGACACTCAAGTAATACTCCTTTTGTCAACTTAGACGAAGATTATGCCCATAGAAGTAGTATTGGCGGATGACCATTCGATTGTAAGGCAGGGTTTGGGAGCCATTATTTCCCAGGAATCTGATATAAAGGTAGTAGCGGAGGCCTCTAACGGCGAAGAGGTCGTGAATATCGCCAAAAAACTTTCCCCGGATATATTCATCATCGACATAACAATGCCCATCCTGAACGGCCTTGAGGCCTCAAATCGCATAATACAGCTGGACCAGAATAACAAGATAATCATACTCAGCATGCACGACAACCGCGCGTTCATAGAAAAGGCGCTGAGTTTCGGCATAAAAGGATATGTCCTTAAGGACTCGGCCGCGGACGAGATAATCCAGGCGATCCGCACGGTTAATAAAGGCGAATACTTTTTAAGCCCTAAGATATCAAATTTTGTCATACAGGATTACATTGACAGGAAAGGCAAGAAAATCAGCCAGAGGAAGATAGTCGCGCTCACCCAGCGCGAAAGGGAGATATTACAGCTTGTGGCGGAAGGGCATACCAACAAGGAAGTAGCGGCCCACCTGAAGATATCCGTAAAGACAGCCCTTGCCCACAGGAACAATATAATGCAGAAATTGAGCATCCACCGCCAGGCAGACCTCATCAGGTACGCATTGAAGGAAGGCATAACCACTATATAGTGTATAGGTAAAAATACCCCCGGGGAATAGGCATTTATGCCTATTTACAAAATTCCCCTTACGGGATATAATTATGTCCCATTGTAAGAGAGGGGTGTCATCCATTTTTAAACTAACAGGAGGTGTTGAAATGGCAAGATCATCATCCGGCAAGACCATAACTTTCAAGTACAGCGCGCCCGAGGCCAAGGAAGTAAAACTGGCGGGGGATTTTAATTCCTGGAATCCTTCAAAGACAACTCTCAAGAAGTCGAAAAACGGGACATGGACAAGGGATTTGAACCTTAAGCCCGGCAGGTACGAGTATAAATTCGTGGTTGACGGCCAATGGCAGAAGGATCCGTTTAACAGTCTTTTCGCGAAGAACACATACGGCACCGAGAATTCAGTAATTCAGATATAACAAGTTGACACTGAAGTAATACTAGTTTTGTCAACTTAGAGGTTCCTTAGTTGACAAAAGGAGTATTACTCGTGTGTCAACTAAGGGGAATGATTTAGTATGAGAATAGCGCTTTTTTCATGGGAGGCAATCCATTCCATATGCGTAGGCGGGGTGGGGGTACACGTTTCTGAATTGGCGTGCGCCCTTGAGCGCAAGGGCCACGAGGTCCACGTGTTTACCCGCATGGGCAAGCCGGATCACGCCTGGTACGAATGCATCCACGGGGTGCATTATCACAGGTGTCCTTATCGTTCAAGCGGGGATTTTGTCGAAGAGATAAATAACATGTGCCGCGCGTTCGTGGACGTGTATTTCAAGACAGAGGCCTTTGGCGGGCCTTTTGATGTCGTGCACGCTCATGACTGGCTCAGTTCCAACGCCATGGTCTGGATAAAAGAGGTGAGGCCGGTCAAGGGTATTATGACCATGCATTCCACTGAATACGGCAGGTGCGGCAATAATTTTCACGGCGGGAATTCGGCCAGGATAATAGATCATGAGAGACACGGGACATTCTGCGCGGATAACGTCATAGCTGTCTCAAAGGCCATAAAGGGAGAGATCGGCTGGATGTATAACGTGCCTGATTGGAAGGTGGACGTCGTGTATAACGGGGTCAATTACAGGCATTTTGACGGATGGATAGACCCTGCCGCGGTGCGAAAATATTACGGCATAGGCCCGTTGGATCCCATGGTGCTTTTTGTGGGCAGGATGGTTTACCAGAAGGGCCCTGATTTATTGGTGGACGCCATACCTAATATACTTAAATATCACAATAACGCGAAGTTTGTTTTTGTCGGGGACGGGGAGATGCGCTGGGGCGTGGAAGACAAGGCCAGGCATATGGGCGTGAGCCACGCGACAAGATTCTTGGGTCATACCAACGGCTGGAAATTGACTGATCTGTACAAGGCCGCGGATACGGTATGCGTTCCTTCGAGGAACGAGCCTTTCGGGATAGTGCTTCTGGAGGCGTGGAGTTCCGGGAAGCCCGTAGTGGCCACTTCCAACGGCGGGCCCGCGGAGATTATCTGGCACGACGTGACAGGGCTTAAGATTTACGCGAATCCTGATTCCATCGCATGGGGCATAGGGACCTTGTTTTCAGACTTTGATCACGCGAGATGGATGGGCCGAAACGGCCGCCTCGCCGTTGAAACCGCCTTTTCCTGGGACGTTGTCGCTGACCAGGTTTTGAGCGTGTACTGCAAATAAGCCATGGCTAAAAGAAATAAAAATAAGGCAAGGCCGGTAGAAAGGGTCTATAAAAATGGGAGAGAGGCCATTGTCTTGTCCACCAGGAGGAAGTCAGCTGTTCAGAAACCATCCGCCAGTAAGCAGACGGTCATGGCGCCTGCCGCGGCCGCGGTTAAGCCGGCCCTAGTCCCGGCGCCCGCTTTTGTTTCCCGCGTAAAAGAGAATGAATATGAATTACCTTCTTATGACGTTACCCGCATAACGCTGATAGCCAAGGACCCGCACTGGATATACGCGTACTGGGAGATATCAGGCGCTTGCCTGGATTCAGTGAGGCGCGAGCTGGGCGGAAGCCTGGACGGCTGCAGGCATGTGATAAGGATGTATGACGTGACCTTGATTGATTTTAACGGGTTTAACGCCAATCACTGGTATGACATAGAGGTCGGGCCGCACGCCACAAACTGGTACATTAATCTCTGGCAGGATAGCGTTTCTTATTGCGCCGACCTCGGGATAATCGCTCCGTCGGGCAGGTTTTTCCAGATGGCCAGGTCGAATTTCGTGAATACCCCGAGAGTGAATACATCGGACAGGATAGACGAGATATGGATGGACCTGAAGGGTGAGTTTAATAATTGGCCCGAGGCCATACGGCATGAACACCGCTCTTTTGAGTCGCCGCTGTACGCGCAATACTATAAGGGTATCATGGATGTCCAGCCGTCGCCCAGGAAGGGCACGAGGAGAAGGATCTATCTGACAGAGGACGATATAAGGAGATATTACGGACGGCTTTCGCCGTTATTAAAGGAAATAATGTTTGCCCGCCTTTCAAGAAACAGGCTGTACAGGTATCTGTATCCCGGGCAGGGCGCCGGCGCCTCGGACACGGCGTATTACAAGAGCTTGTCGAGAGGGGCATTGAGGAAGATCCTGCTCGGCGCCTCCGACGTCATGTTTTTGGGCGGGAGCGAATCCCTCCAGCAGGGCGCGAGCGAATCGATAATGGGCCCCGCCGCCAGGAAATTCTTTTTTGAGATAGGCGCGGAACTCATCGTGTACGGCCGCACTGAGCCGGACGCCGAGGTCCGTCTCGGAGACGAAAAGGTCGATCTGCGTCCTGACGGGACATTCAGCATGAGGTTCGCGTTGCCCGACGGAAAGATCCCTCTGCCTTTTACCGCTGTTTCTAAAGATAAAATCGATGTGAGAAAAATAACGACTGTTGTCGAACGGAATACCACAAAGTAGGGGAGGTTTAAACCTCCCCTACTTTGTGGATAACTATT
>Ga0265297_10006642_pt1 | contig 16629 bp, 18 predicted proteins | sample Munlanlwell13791_FD_192502 | JGI IMG/M metagenome (GOLD analysis project Ga0265297, IMG submission 192502) | Leachate microbial communities from a municipal landfill in Southern Ontario, Canada - Leachate well 137-91 | ecosystem: Engineered > Solid waste > Landfill > Unclassified | place... | reverse complement strand
AAAGGGAGAAAAGCTTTTCAGCAGCCTGAAGCCGTACCAGAAGTTTTTTTCCTACGGAACCATTGAGATGGTTGAAATGGGGGAAGAAACAGGAAAAACATCTACGATTTTAAAAACAATGGCTGATTTTTATGAAGAAGAAGTTTTAAATGACGCATATACAATATCAACGTTAATTGAGCCAATTTTAATAATTGTTTTGGGCTCGGTTGTCGGTGTGTTTGCAATTTCAATAATAGGTCCGCTGTATTCGGTTATGGGAAATATATAATTTTATGTATAAAAAATTAGGAATGTTTCAAAAAGGCATAACTTTAATTGAGATACTTGTTTGTCTGGCGATATTTGCTGTTTTGAGCGCGAGCATTTATGGAGTTTTTATTTCTGTCATAAATGGAATTGCATATTACAGGGAAAGAATGACTATTTCTTTTTTTGCCGACCAATATTTGGAAATTGTCAGGAATATCGCTTATGCTGATATAGGAACAATTGAGGGGAATCCGCATGGTAATTTACCCGATCTTCCAAATCCCGTTACCGCTCAAATGAATGGAGAAAACTATCAAATTTATTACGCCGTAAGTTATGTTGATGATCCTGCTGACGGAACCGCCATATTGGGAAGCGATCCTTCTCCGAATGATTATAAGCAAGTTAAGCTTTATGTAAAAAATATAATCAGAAACACAGTAAACAGTTTTTTGACGAACATTTCTCCAATAGGGTTGGAGGGGATGGAAGGCGGAGGGGCGCTTTATGTAAAAGTTTTTGATGCTGTTGGCCAGCCTGTTCCCGGAGCAACAATACATATAATAAATGAAAGCATAACGCCCAATATTGATCTGACAAGAATTAGTGATGAAAACGGAAATTGGGTTGAAGTTGGGTTGCCCAGCAGTGAAATAAGTTATAATATTGAAGTTTCAAAAGAAGGTTATTCGGTTGATAAGACCTATCCGATTTCGGAACAAAACCCAAACCCCATAAAACCGGATGCAACAATTATTGACGGTCAGGTTACTCAGATAAGTTTTTCAATAGATAAATTAAGTAATTTAACTTTTTATATTTTAAATAGAACTTGCAGTCCGATTTCCGATGTAGGATTGGGAATTCGCGGAGCAAAACTAATTGGCACTCCGGATGTTTTCAAATTTGATGAGGAATATTATTCTGATAACAGCGGAGAGATTTCTCTTGAAGGAATTGAATGGGATAATTATACGCCGGGTCTTATAAGTTATGATTATATGATATACGGGTCATCACCAATTCAAGAGACCAATATTTTGCCCAATACGACTCAAGATTTCACTCTTATAATTGGACCCAAAACAGAAAATAGCTTATTGGCCATAATTAAAGACGCAACAAACGGAAACCCTATTGAGTCAGCAGAAGTTACTTTGGCATTTAATGAATTTTCTGATACCGGATTGACAAGCGGAAGCGTATGGAACCAGCAAGATTGGTCCGGAGGTTCAGGACAGTCTGATTTTGTTGATTCCTCAAAGTATTATCAAGATGATGGAAACATTGATGTTAATAAAATTCCTTTGGGTTTACGGCTTTCTAAAAACGGAGAACTTTATGTTTCTTCTGGGATATTAACATCATCTTCTTTTGATACCGGCACAGATTTCACATCATACACGATATTAAATTGGGAGCCGACTTCTCAAGACCCATTAACTGAGGTCAAGTTTCAAATAGCGGCGAATAATGATAATGAAACATGGAACTACAAGGGGCCTGATGGTACCAGTCAAACATATTACACTGTACCCGGAACAACCATCACTAATACGGATAATAATCGTTATGTCAGATATAAAGCTTTTCTTTCAACTTTTGATTCTGCAAAAACTCCGGTAATCACCAGTGTAAATATTAATTATATCTCAGGATGCTCTACTCCCGGCCAGATATTTTTTTCTGACCTGCAGGAAGGTTCAGGATATGTGTTGACAGTAAACGCAAGCGGATACCAACCCCAAACAATAAACGATATTAATATTGAAGGATACAATGTTTTACAAGTTTATTTGGCGGAATAAAATATTTTTTGAGAGAAATGGATTCACCTTGATAGAGATTATTATTACAATATCAATATTTTTGGCAATTATGTTTTTTGTTTCCGCGTTAACTAACGATATTTTTTTAAATTCCAGCAGAAGTCTTTTATCAATGGACAATATTGATCAAGCAAGGATAATTTCTTCTGCTTTTGCAAATGAAATAAGGAACGCCACAATCGGGAATAACGGTTCTTACCCTTTAAATAAAGCCGACCAGTTTGAAATAATTTTTTATTCTAATTTTGGCAGCGAAAATCCGTTAGTTTCAAATAGGATACGTTATTATATTTCAGATAATAATCTGTATAAGGGGACAATCATACCCAGTGGAAATCCGTTAACCTATAACTTATCTTCTGAATCTGTCAGAATTATTCAGTCTGATTTGCAAAATGAGGAAACTCCATTGTTTTATTATTACAGCGGGGAATATGACGGCAGTTCAGAAGCGCTCCAAGATCCGGTAAATATAAACGATGTAAGATTTATAAAAATTAATTTGATGATTTTAAATAGAAATTTTGAAGATGACAGCGGTGTATTTTCAGTATCATCGGGAGCCGTAATAAGGTCCGTAAAAAGCAATTTAGGAAATTAAAATTTAAAATGATTGCAAAAATAAACAAACAAAAAGGGTCTTTGCTTATATATTTAATAGTTGCTATTTTTGTTTTTGTAATAGTGATGTTTCCTGTGGTTGCTGTTTTTAGTTCAAAACTCCAATTATTAAGGTCATCTATTGACAGGGAACAGGCTTTGCAGATAGCTGAGTCAGGAATAAATTATTATCAGTGGCACCTGGCTCATTTCATAGATGATTATCAAGACGGAACGGGCACTTCTGGTCATTATGTGCATGATTATATTGATTTTGACACTCAACAGAAGATAGGCAGTTTTAGCCTGACAATAACCCCTCCTCTTCCCGGTTCAAGCGTTGTCACAGTCCAATCAACAGGTTGGATTGATAGCAGTCCCGATAAAACAAGGACAATTATCGCCAAATTTGGAATTCCTTCCCTTGCGAAATATGCTTTTTTAAGCAATGATGTTATTTGGATAGGGGACAATGAGTCAGTTAACGGAATTTTACACTCTAATAATGGAATCAGATTTGATGGTTTTGGAAATGCTCCGATACAATCTGCCAAATCAACATATATATGCCCGTCTTCTCAGGGATCTCCTTGTCCCACTCTTAAAAACGGCGTATGGGGATCTGCTTTTCAAGAAACCCAAAATTTTTGGCAGTTTCCAGTGCCAACAGTTGATTTTTTATCTATAACTTCGGATTTTTATGATATGAAAAGCGTCGCTCAGGAATCGGGCATTTACTTACCCCCTTCAAGCGAGCAAGGATATTCGATAGTGTTTAACGATAATGGAACAGTAAGCATCTATAAAGTTAGAAATCTTTTATATAATCCAACCGGCTATGATACAAATTGGTTGGCCCATAATGAATATACAGATTACAATAAGAGAGATTTGCAATATACTGTTGACATACCTGGAAATGGGATCATATATATAGAAGATAAAACATGGGTTGAAGGGACTGTGGACGGGAGCGTGACGATTGTTGTTGCCAAATTACCTTATAATCCCTCAACGGCTCCTACAATTTATATTCCAAAGAATATAATTTACGAAACAAAAGACGGTTCTGATGTTTTGGGTCTTATTGCTCAAAATGACATTGTTGTTACATATCATGCCCCTGATGACATAGAGATAGATGCCGCTATGATATCGCAAAACGGGGGAACTCAATTTTTTTATTACCCTTATAATATAAAAAACAGCATAAATATTTATGGATCAATTATGACGTTTGACCAATGGACATGGACTTGGGTTGATAGTTACGGGAGTGTTGTTTCAGGATATAGAAACACATACGACGTTTACGATAGCAATCTTTTATATAATCCTCCTCCAAGTTTTCCCATATCTTCTTCTGGGTATCAAATATTAAATTGGACGAGCGACTAATGGTATGAAAAACAGTATTAAAATTTTAGCATTATTTTTATTTATTCTTTTCTGTTTTTCGCCATGTTCTCAGGCAGCTTTAAAACCGGATTTTCCAGATAATTCTAAGCTGCAAAAAATGCCAGATGGCATTAACGCCGATATCTCGCGGAATATAGATTCATCAGAAGGTGGAGATAGCGCCTCAGAAGAATCTAATTCAAATTATGAAAATTCTCGAGACAGGATCCAGCAAAAAAACACAGATAATATTAATTATAGTCAGCAAGAGGGCAAAGCAGATTACCATTTCAACGAATACACTGTTTTTTTTGTGATTTCCGCGTTTTTTTTAATGATTTTCGCGTTTTTTGCAATGAGAGAAAAAAAGAATTAGCATAGAATTTTTATAGTGTTGATATTATTTTATTAAAATGCGAAAATAATATAATAAGCAAACAAGATGTTCAAATTTTTAGCACTAAAAAAAGAAACATTTGGTTTGGATATTAATGATTTGTCCCTGAAATTAGTAAAGCTTAAAAAAAAGCGCAAAGGTTTTGTTTTAATGTCTGTGGCAGAATCAAGCATACCGCCGGGAGTGATTATTGAGGGTGTGATTAAAGATGAAGACGCTTTGGCAAAAACCATAAAATCAACAATTAAATCAGTAAAAGGGAAAAAAATAAAAACAAAATATGCAGTCGCTTCTTTGCCAGAAGAAAAATCTTTTTTACATATAATGCAAATGCCGAAAATGAAGGAAAAAGAATTATTTTTGGCTGTTCCTCTTGAAGCGGAGAATTATATTCCTTTGCCTATTAATGAGGTTTATTTGGACTTTCATGTAATTTCCGATGAAAGAAATAAATCTGAGTACATAGATGTGCTTGTAGTGGCTATGCCTAAAAAAATAGTCAATTCTTATGTTTCCTGTTTTAAAAAGGCTGGTATTGTGCCGGTAATATTTGAAACTGAATCAGAAGCGATTGCCAGGTCTGTCGTCAGAAGAGAAAAAAATCCTTCGTCTTTAGTTTTAATTGATATTGGCCAAGATGTAACAAACTTCATAATTCATACTGCTAATTTCAATCGTTTTACTTCTTCTGTTACTTTCTCCTCCCAGCAAATGACAGCTGCTGTATCAGAGTCTATGGGTATTAGTTTAAAAGAAGCTGAAAAACTAAAAATAGAACACGGTCTTATCTCCAAGAAAAGTCAAAAATCTCAACAAGTTGCGAATGTTCTAATCCCTCTTGTTAAAGAATTAGCTCAGCAAATTAGCAAATACATAAGTTTTTACTGCAACCATTCTTCTTATGAATATTTTTTGCCAACAGGAAAAATCAATAAAATTCTGATTTGCGGAGGCGGTTCAAAATTAAACGGATTAACAGATTTTATTTCAAAAGAATTGAATATCCCAACAGAAATAGCCGATCCGTTAACAAATCTATTACATAAGCGAAAACGGATTATGAAAGATAGAAATATTCCTTCTTTCGCAACTGCAATAGGATTAGCAATGAGAGAGGAGGATATAGGTAAAAATTTATTTTAAATTCGTAACCTGGGTTTATGATTAACCTTTTGCCAACAGAAGAAAAAAAACAGTTATTTTTGGACAAGAGAAGAAAATTGACCATTGTTTTTAATATTGTTATTTTGGTTGCTTTAATTTGTCTGAATTTAATTTTGCTTTCCATAAAATTTTATGTCTTGGCAGACGTTGATATTCAAAAAAATGTATTAGATGGGATAAAAAACCAGAGCGAATCTCCCGAGTATATATCATTTAGTGAAACTATTAAAAAATATAATGCAACAATAGGGGATATAAATTCTTTTTATTTAAACAAGACATATTTTAGCCATATATTGGAGACAATATTAAACATTCAAAAACCGGAAAATTTATATTTAACGAATTTTTCCATAGAGAAGCAAGGTGGCCAAATTAATGTGAATATTTCAGGCGCAAGCGACTCAAGGGATGATCTGCTCATATTTAAAAAAAATCTGGAAGAAACGCCTCAAGTAAAGAATTTACTTTTCTCCAAATCAAGCTGGGTAAGTCCGTATGATGTAAAATTTTCACTAACTTTTCAAATTCACGAAAATGAAGAGTAACAAAAAAAATTCAGCAATATTTTTTATTTTTGCATTAATAATAGCGGCTTTGATAATATTGGGAGCCTGGCCGCTGAAAGATGGAATCAAAAAGGATTCCGAAGATTTTGTTTCTGCAAAAAATGAGGTATCAACTTTTGAATCACAAATTAACGAGATAGAAAATTTTAAGAATAGCTATGAGACCTATAAGGGAAATTTGGAAAAAATGGACCAGCTTTTTGTGGACTCGGAAAATCCTGTTGGTTTCATAAAATTTTTAGAAAATGCGGCTTCAGATTCTAATATAAATCTGCAGATTTCAATTTTGCCTTATTCTGGTAATGAAGAGCCTTCTTTGAGCTTTATTTTTTTTCAACTTTTTCCAAAGGGAAAGTTTGATGATATTTTGTCGTTTATCAACAAGGTGGAGTTTGGGAGTTATCTGGTTGAGATTAACAGTTTGACAATTGAAAATCAAAAAGAAAATTCAAGTATTAAAAAGGACAATAATACGCCTCGCGAAAACACAGGTGTTATAAATATAAAAGTTTTTGCAAAAAGATGAAATTTTCAAAATTAACAATTAATTTGCCCAAATTAAAAGAAGTTTTTTCAGCAATAATATGGGACTTGGGCCATCGAGCTTTTCTTCTTATATTATTGTTTATTTTGCTTGATTTGATTTTTAGCGGATTTATTTTTTACAAGTACGTATTTTTAGCAGAACTTAAAGAAGGAAGAGCCTCAGGCAAAGTTTTGAAGTTTGATGCAGAAGGTTATTATGATGCCCTTGATTTGCTAAATAAAAATGTAGAAAAAGATGAAAATCTTATTCAAATTGAGGAGGAATATTTGACTGGTGGCGAGGTTAAAGAAGTCAAATAATGTTTTATCTTATCGCAAATTATGGTATTTTCAGGCTTAATTAAAGCCTTTTTTTCATTGAAAAAATGTTTTTTTTATGGTATTTTGAATTAATATATAATTTATGAAAGGGGGTGTAGTTCAATGGCAGAATAGAGGTCTCCAAAACCTTTGATCAGGGTTCGACTCCTTGCACCCCCGCAAATATCTCATTTATGTTATAAAAATAATGAGAAAAGCATGATTTTCAAAAAAGAAATTCCCCAAAATTTAATGGTTAAAATTAAAAACACCGATTTTTCAAAAATAAACCTTAAGACATTAGTCAAAGGAACTAAGATAGTTTTAGTTTTATGTCTGCTGTTTTTAATTTATTCTGCAATTGAAATTTATATTCCCCTTAATATGATGTCTCATGAAAGTGTTGTTTATCTAGTTAAAAAAGGATCGGGGAATAGCGAAATAGCAAAAGATTTAAAGGATTTGGGAGTTATAAGAAGCAGTTATTTTTTTAAAATTTATGTCATCGCTTCTTTTAACCATACTGAGCTAAAGGCAGGGAAGTATACTGTTTCCTCAAATATGTCTATCTACCAAATTGCCCAAAAAATGGCAAAAGGTGATGTGATAAAAGACAGATTTGTTATCTATGAGGGATGGACATCAAATGATATCGGAGAATATTTGGAGTCGCGCTCCGTATGTTCAAAAGAGGAGTTTTTGGCGGAAATAGAAAAAGATTTTTCAGGAGAGTATTATTTTTTGTCAGACAAACCAGATGATCTAAATTTGGAGGGGTATCTTTTTCCGGATACATATGAGATTTCCCAACAACAGACATGTCGCAATATTGTTGAGGCAATGCTGGCAAACTTTGGGAAAAAATTAACTGTTGAAATACAGGAAGAAATAAATTCCCAAGGGAAAACTATTTTTGATGTGGTAACGATGGCTTCCTTATTAGAGAAGGAGGTAAAGACGATAGAAGATAAAAAAACAGTTGCAGGAATCTTGTGGAAAAGGCTGGAGGCAGGAATGCCCTTGCAGTTAGACTCAACAGTCAATTATATTACTGGCAAAAACGATCCTGGCGTTTTAATAAAAGACACTAAAATTGACTCTCTTTATAATACATATAAATATCAAGGGTTGCCAAAGGGACCTATTTCAAACCCGGGAATAGATTCAATAACAGCCGTCTTATATCCTACAAAAAGCCCTTATTGGTATTATTTATCGGACGGAAAGACAATATTTAGCAAAACATTAGAAGAGCATAATATAGCCAAGGCCAAATATTTGGATTAACAAGGTATTGACAAATGCCTAATTATAGAATAATATAGAAACATAATCAAAAATGTCCGCAGACAGCAGGTATCCGCCCGTGAGGCGGGATAAATCCTGCCAAGGATAAGCATTTTGTGTTTATTTTTTTCTGCGGAGCAACGCAGTTTTTTATTATTGTTTTTAAAATTTTAAATTAAACTATTATGGCTTTAACCAAAGAGCAAAAAATAAAACAAATAGAAAATGTAAAAGAAAAAATTTTAAATCAAAAATCAATAGTTTTTGTTGATTTTAGCAAGGTCTCTTCAAAGGATATTTTTAGCTTAAGGAAAACCTTAAAAGAATCGGGGTGCAACTTCAAAATAGCTAAAAAAACATTGATTAGAATTGCCCTTGGTCAATTAAATGTTTCTTTTTGGAATAAAATAAAACCTTCGGTTCCCGGCCAATTAGCTTTAGTGTTGGGTATAGACGATGAAATAGCTCCCGCAAGAATTTCAAATAAATTTGCAAAAGACCACGAAACATTTAAAATTTTAGGAGGAATTTTTCCCAGCCAAGGAAAATCAAAATCTGCTTGGGAATTTATAGATAGAGAAAAAGTTCTTGTATTGGCAATCATACCTCCGAGAAATGAGTTATTGGGAAGATTGGTCGGATCAATTTCCAGTCCAATATCAAGCTTTGCGAGAGTACTGGATAAAATAAGTAAAATAGAAAAATAATATTTAATATTTTTTTGGAATGTAGAATTTTGAAGTTAAAATTTGAAATAAAATTCTAAATTCAGAATACTAAATTCTAAATTCAGACATTATGGCAGAAGAAAATAATATAGAAATTCCGGAGAAGTTTCAAAAACTTGTATCAGAAATAGAGAAGATGCCGGTTATGGAACTGGCAGAATTGGTAAAGGTTTTGGAAAATAAATTCGGCGTTTCGGCCGCAGCTCCGGTTGCAGTATCTGGAGCCGCAGGGTCAGCCCCTGCCGAAGAAAAGACTTCTTTTAATGTTGAGTTAAAAGAAGTAGGATCTCAGAAAATTGAGGTTATAAAAGTTGTCAGGGATGTTACTGCAAAAGGATTGAAAGAATCAAAAGATTTAGTTGATGCTGCAGCCACAGGCACGGCCCAGACAGTAAAAGAAGGGGTTAAAAAAGAAGAGGCAGATGAAATCGTAAAGAAATTTACAGCAGCAGGAGCAAAAGCAGAAATAAAATAATCATCATTAAAACAGTTCTTCGACTACGCTCAGGGCCAATGGTCCTGAGCGAACAAAGTGAGCGAAGGGCTGTTTTTTTGCTGTAAAAATGATAAAATAATTAAATATAATTTTGGGCGATTAGCTCAGCTGGCCATAGCGTTGCATTTTTACACTGTTAGATTTTGGGTTCGTAGCTCAGTGGTAGAGCGTTCCGTTCACATCGGAAAGGTCAGAGGTTCGATACCTCTCGAGCCCACAAAATATAGCGATATGTCACAAGTTTTTAGAAAATTTCATTGGACAGACCACTCAAAAATAAAAATGAAGCAATACGGGTTGTCAAAACAGAAAATTATGGGAATTCTGCGCAATCCGGAAAGAAAAGAAAAAGCAATTGTGCCAGGTTTGGTTGCTGTAATGAAAACAAACAAGGTTTATTTTAGTCAGAAACAAATAACTTTAAAGCAGGCTTGGAAAAATCCAAAAATGAATTCCCAAAAAGCTCCCGGGGAGATCTGGGTAATGTTTAAAGATACAAAGATAAATTTAGGGTCAATTAGAAAGATAATTTCAGCATGGAGATATCCTGGAGTTACAATACCCGGAGAGCAGGCACTTGTTCCAGAAGACATAAAGAGAGAATTGGAAAATTACCGCAGTTTATAGTTTTTGATATTTTAATTTTCACCGTAAATGTTAAAATAGAACAATAATGGAAAATACTGCAAAAGAAAACATTTTCATATCTTGGATATTGTGGCAGTTTTATGAAATGCCAAAATTTTTAATTGGCGTGTGTGTGAATTATCTTGTTTTTGCATCAAATATTTTCTCGGTTTTTCTGCTTTTAAAAACACTATTTTTTCCATGGAAAAAATATAAATGGAATTACCCCAAGGGATTTAATGTTACGGAATTTTTTAATACTTTAATATCAAATATCTTTTCAAGATTTTTAGGAGCCCTAATGAGGTTATTTTTGATAATAGCCGGAATTTTGTTTCAAATTTTTGTTATTATAGCAACAGCAGCGATTATTTTTATTTGGATAGCTCTGCCTTTTATAATAATTGCGGGATTTATTTTTATTATTGTGTTTTAATATATGGAATTTAATATTAAAAATACGCCAATTTACGCAGCTGAAAAAAGGTCAAGGATTTTTTTGTTTAAATACGCCGATTTTTTAAATAAATTATTTTTGTCTGTTTTTATGCTTTCTTGTTTTTTTGTATTTACTTTATATCTTAGTGGAGCAGATAAAACTTTAGCCATAAAAACGGCGGTTGCCTTTTTTCTTTTAGGCATTATTTTTTGGGATATAAAATTATTTGCGGAATTAAAAATAAAAAGTTCAAAAATAAGAAGTAGTTTGTCAGAAGCCGTTTTGGGAACCGATAACTATAATCTTGCCGAATTTTTAAGTTTAAATTCTGTTTCCATTGTCAGGAACATGATAAAATTTTGTAAAAATAAAAAAAATATTCCGGATTCGTCGGTACTTCTTTATTCTTTGTTGGAAAAGGGAACAGAGGCTCCTTATGTTTTTTTAAAATTAGGCATAGATATTAAAAAAGCAAAAGAAGATTTGAGGAATTATTTGGAAAAAATGCCCAAACACCCCGGCCTTTTAAGTTTATCGGAAGATTTGAAAAAGATATTTCTTGAGGCGGCAAATATTTCCGTAAACAGGAATCACGGCGCGATAGGTGAAAATGAATTATTAGTGGCAGTTTCAAAAAACGACATCTTTTTCAAAAAACTTATGATTGATTATGATTTGAAGCTTGAGGATATTGAAAATATTACCCTGTGGTCAGATTCTGCAAAAGAGTCTTTTGAAAAAAGAAAACAATTTTGGTCCCAAGAAAATTTGTTGAGATTAGGGTCTTTGGGAAAAGATTGGGCGGCCGGATATACTTTAACTTTGAACCAATATTCAACAGACTTAAGAGATATTGTTTCAAAATGGACATTCAGGGAAGTTATAGGCCATAAAAAAGAAATAGAAGCTACAGAGATGATTTTGGCAAAATCGGGATTATCCAATGTTTTGATTATTGGAAACTCCGGAGTTGGCAGAAAAAGCATAGTTGAGGCTTTGGCGCAAAAATGTTACTTGGGGAAATCTTTGCCGGAATTAAATAATAAAAGAGTTGTTGAGTTGGATATGGTAAAGCTCTCCGCCAAAATACAGGATTTTGAAAAAATGGAAAGTGAATTAAATCAGATATTTTCTGAAGCATTGCAGGCGGGAAATGTAATTTTGGTTATAGAAAATTTAGAAAACTTTATTTATCAGTCCGAAAAAAGGGCTGGAAGCGTTGATATTACGGGAATTTTATCAAAATATCTATCAATTCCCAATTTTCAATTTATAGGAATAACGACTTATGACGGATTGCACAAAAATATAGAGCAGAATCAGGGATTTTCAGAAATGTTCAAAAAAGTTGAAGTATCAGAAATTACAGAATCTGAAACGATTAGGATCCTGCAGGCAGTTGCGTTGGAATTGGAATATAAGCATAAAATTTTGATACTTTATCCTGCAATAAGAGAAATTGTAAATCTTACAGCAAGATATATGCCAAGCCTGCCTTTTCCTAAGAAAGCGCTTGATGTTCTGGATGAAGTTGTTATTTATGCGCAGTCCCATAAAGATGGTTTTTCGGACAGACTCGGCGCTGTTGTTATGCCCCATCATGTCGCAGAAGTTATTTCATATAAAACAGAGATTCCTGTAGGAAAAATGGAAGTTAAGGAAAAGGAAACCTTGCTTAATCTGGAAAGTCTAATTCATAAAACTCTTATAAACCAGAATGAAGCAGTAAAAGAAATTTCAACCGCAATGAGGCGGGCAAGGTCCGGTATATCTTCTAAAAAAAGACCAATGGGGACATTTTTATTTTTAGGTCCAACCGGAGTAGGAAAGACGCAAACGGCAAAAGCCTTATCACAAATTTATTTTAAATCAAAATCTTCAGACCAAAATCAAGATAAAATGATAAGAATTGATATGTCTGAATTTCAGTCAGTTGCAGACATTCCGCGCCTGATAGGTTCTGTTAGCCCTGTTGAAATGCAAGGTCTTTTGACAACACCTGTCAGGGAAACTCCATTTTCCTTGGTATTACTTGATGAAATTGAAAAAGCGCACCCAAATATTTTGAATTTATTTCTGCAGATTTTAGATGAGGGACATGTTACCGATGGTCAGGGAAGAAAAGTTGTTTTTACTAATACAATAATGATATTTACTTCAAATGCCGGAGCGGACGTTATCTTTAAAGCGGCTGAAAAAGGCTTGAATGTAAAGAAAGATAAACTTTTGGATAATTTATTTGAAAAAGGGATATTTAGGCCTGAATTCATCAATAGATTTGATTCTGTTGTTATTTTTCATCCACTGACAAAGGAAAATTTACTTGATATTGCAGGGTTAATGCTAAATGAGATTAGAAAAAATTTGAAAGAAAAAGAAATTGATTTTGAAATAACAGAAATTTTAAAGTCAAAGATAGTTGAGCTGTCATATAAGCCTGCTTATGGCGCTAGGGAGATGAGAAGAATAATTCAGGACAAGATAGAAAATTCCATTTCAGAAGCTTTAATAGCAGAAGAAATCAAAAAAGGAGACAATATAAAAATTGATCCGGAGTCTTTTGAAATTATAAAAAGTCAACAATATTAATTAAGTTGTTGACAAAAAGTTTTAGGGTGATATTATAAGTTAAAGATATGAAAAATAATATCTGTCAAAAATCAATCACAGTGAATAAGAAATCCAATTTGTTGTTGGATTTGCTTTTGTTAGGCCATAGGCTGGAGGTTTTTGATAAATTTTAAAAATAAAAAATAAAAACTTTGCATCAAAAATCCTCCCAGCCGGAGGATTTTTGATTTTAGGATTTTGTTTAGCACCTTCACAATTAGCAAAAGGGGAAAGAAATGGAAGTCGTAAAAACAGTAAATGTTTTGCTTGTGGACGATATGAATTTTTGGCACAGTACACTTAGAGGAGTGTTGGAATATAGAGGATTTGAAATAATAAGCGCATATGATATTTCTAATGCAAGAAGAGCGCTTAGAGACAGAGATGATATAGATATTATTTTGATTGACGATTGCTTGCACGGACGCGAAATAGATACGCTTGATTTTGTGGCAGAAGTTAAAAAAATGGGTTTTGCAGGCACGGTGATAGCTTTTTGTTCTAATTGCAACAACGAAGGTTTGTTGTTGCAAGCAGGATGCGATAGAAGCACCATAAAAAGCAAAGCTCATGAGCTGTTGATCGTGCTTTGATTTTTATTTTTTATCCCTCTTCATGCCCCGCAATAATACGGGGCTTTTTGTATATATTTGTATGCGGTGGTTTATTTTATTGTGCGACATTTTGGTAAAAAATTCTCTGAAGGTTGGGCTTCCGGTAACGCTTAAGGAAAAGAATATAAGGATATAGGGAAAATATAAATGATTTTAACTGTGGATAAGTAGTGAAAAATTCAGTCTATTTACGACTAAAATTAGTATTTTTGTTAAAAGTGTTGACCTGAACCCATAAAGTGGGCTATAAAGAAGATGTAGTGGATAGATGTGGATAAATGTGGGAAAACTTAAAGAATCTGTGCATAACTTAGAGCCAATTTATTGGCGAGAATCCCGCCCTCTATGCTTAACTCTTTTGTAAGAAACAGATATAGAGCTTAGAGTGTGGGGTGTTCATAAATTCGCATGTTAATAGGACAATATCAACATACAATTGACAGTAAAAAAAGGTTGGCGCTTCCTGTTAAATTTAGAGGGGAGCTTGGAGAAAAAGTGATAGTAACAAAAGGAGTTGAAAATTGCTTGGTTGTTTATACGGAAAAAGAATTCAGGATTGTTTCAGAAAAAATAAGCAATTTAACAATCAGCCAGTCGGAAGCAAGGAGTTTTACAAGAACAATGTTGGCTTCTGCAATGGAAATTAACCTGGATAAACTTGGAAGGATTTTGGTGCCCGATTACTTAAAAGAATACGCGGGGCTAAAAAAAGATGTTGTTATTTGCGGTCTGTCTAACAGAGTTGAGATTTGGGATTTTGAAGAGTGGAAAAAATACACAAAAGAAGCTGAAAAAGGAGTCGGAGAAATAGTCTCAAAACTCGGTTCGCTTGGAATTTAAAAAAAGAAACATGGAAAATATCCACATTCCGGTCCTTAAAGAAAAAGTTTTAGAATATTTAAGCCCATCCGATAATAAAAATTTTATTGACTGCACAGTAGGCGAAGGAGGGCATACAAAATTGATATTAGATCAAAATGCGCCTTCGGGAAAGGTTTTGGGAATTGACTGGGACCCTGCGCAGATAGAAAGCGGCAAATGGCTGATGGCGGATTATAAAGACAGGCTGATCTTAGAAAATAGTTCATATATAAATTTAAAAGAAATAGTTGAAAGAATAGGGTTTGGGCCAATAGAAGGGGTTTTACTTGATTTGGGGATGTCTTCTGTCCATTTGGATAAATCTCATAAAGGTTTTTCTTTTCAGCTTGACCAGGGGTTGGATATGAGATATGACGATAGGTTTAACTTTTTGACAGCTGAAAGAATTTTAAACGAATGGAAAACAGAGGATATAGAAAAAATAATTAAAGAATACGGAGAAGAAAAATTTGCAAAAAAAATTGCGGAGAGAATAACAGAGGAAAGAAAAAAAGGAAGAATTAAAAGCACATTTCAATTGGCCGGAATAATAAAAGAGGCAATTCCTAAAAAAATGCAGAATGGAAAAATTCATTGCGCGACAAGAACATTTCAGGCATTAAGGATAGCCGTAAACCATGAGCTGGAAAACCTAGAAAAGGTTTTGCCTCAGGTAATTTCTATTTTGCCGCAAGGAGGGAAGATAGTTGTAATATCTTTTCATTCTTTGGAAGACAGGATTGTTAAGAATTTTTTTAACCAGAAAGCAAAACAAAAAATAATAAAAATATTAACCAAAAAGCCCATAACTGCAGGCTCAGATGAGATCAGAAAAAATCCAAGGTCAAGGTCTGCAAAGATGAGGGTGGCAGTAAAATTATAAAAATAAAAACAAAAAAATGACAACAACAGCATTGGTTCGTTCCATAAATAAAAATATGAAAGACGGTTCCAAAATTCTCGGATGCTTTTCCGAAAATTGGGATAAGGTCTGTTTTGTCGGATTTATTTTGTGCTCCTTGCTGTTATTTTTCTATATATATCAAATCAATATTTTAACATCAGGGACATATTTAATTTCAAAAAATAAATCATCAATAGGAGAAATTTCAAAGGAGAACAAGGAATTGGAAGTTCTTTTCGCTGAAAATAATTATCTTGAGAAAATTTTGTCCAGAATAGAAGATTCTGACTTTCAAAAAACAGTTTCAATAAAATATATTCAGATTATGGATAATTCTTTGGCAAACGCCAAATAATTTTAAAGTATAAAAATAGTCGGAAAATGGAAAAGAAAAATATCGGGAACTGGCGGGATAAAATAATTATATTTTTGATTTTAGCGTTTGGGGCGGGCATTATCGGCCGCTTGTTTTATTTGCAGGTGATAAAACATAAACTTTATCAGGCGCAGGCGTTGGGTCAGCAGGTTGGCCTTACAAGTATAATAGGCCAAAGGGGGCAAATTTATTGCGGCAACAGCCAGCAGACTAAAGGAGGTTTGTCTAATGACTTTAAAAATTTGGCAATAAACAAGGACGAATGGACAATATCGGCCTTTATAGATGAAATAGGAGATGTGGATGTCTTTTCCCAAGCATTGAGCCAAAGTCTGGGAATTGAAAAAGATAATATCATTTCACTGCTGAACGGTCAGAGCTCTTATGTTGTAATAAAGAAAAACGCATCGCAAGAAGAATTGGAAAAGATAAAAGATCTTAATTTGGCGGGTCTGCAATGGGAGATTGACCATAAGAGATATTATCCGCAAGGCAAATTGGCTTCAAATATTTTGGGATTTTTAGGGGGAGAAAATATTGGGCAATATGGCATAGAAGGGTATTATGATGATATTTTAATAGGCAAAGATGGTATAAAAGAAGAAAAAAAGGGTTTAGAACTTATATTTTCT
>Ga0265297_10006641_pt1 | contig 16633 bp, 5 predicted proteins | sample Munlanlwell13791_FD_192502 | JGI IMG/M metagenome (GOLD analysis project Ga0265297, IMG submission 192502) | Leachate microbial communities from a municipal landfill in Southern Ontario, Canada - Leachate well 137-91 | ecosystem: Engineered > Solid waste > Landfill > Unclassified | place... | reverse complement strand
TGAAGGCGGAGGACGCCGGTGGCCGTGTGACGGCCGACGGGGACGCGGAGAGCGTGGCGTTCGACGTGGACCAGGCGGTGCCTTCCATAGAGGAGACCACCGTCGGCGACGCCGAGCCGGTCGCCAACCGAAGGCTGGCTTTCGCGATGGGCGGCACGGCTTCCGATACGAACGGCATCGCGGGTATCGCGGTGACCCAGAAGAAGGGTACAGGGTCGGCCATACTCATCGACACGAACGGCGTGTCGGGCACGACCAACTGGACCCTGTCCAACCTCCCGAGGAACCCCGCGAGCATCGGCGACCTGGCCACCGACGACGGGGTCTATGAGTACATAATCACGATAACCGACGAGGCCGGTAAGACCACGTCGATCAAGCGCACCGTACGCTTCGACGAGACGGCTCCGAGCCTGTCGGTCACGACGCCGGCTGCATCGGCAGCGATGGCTTCGACACCGATCACCATCAGCGGTCTCCTCGACGACGGCTCGGGGTCCGGAGCGGATACGCTGTCGTACTGGCTCGACGGGACCGGCCCGACGGACATAACGTTCGCGGGCGCGACCTGGAGCCTCGCGGGCGTCGCGCTGGGAGCCGAGGGCGACAAGGTCCTCGAGGTCCAGGCCACCGACGTGGCCGGGAACACGACTTCGGTGGTTACGGTTAACTTCTCCTACGACCAGTCGGCCCCGAGCCTCACGGCGACCATAGACGGCGGCACGACCCAGGTCATCACGAACACCGACATAGCTCTCGCAGGCACGGCGAGCGATACGAACGCCCTGACGAGCGTCACGATCACCGCGACCCTCGACTCCGTATCGCAGGGCACCCTGTACACGACGGGGGTGGCCGGAGCCTGGAACCACACCAAGACGGTGCAGACGGACGGCAGCGAGGACGGCGAGTGGGTGTTCACCATCACGGCCCTCGACGACGCCGGCCGCACCACGGTCTTGACCCGGAGCGCCATCGTCGATACCCAGGGCCCGGCTACGCTCTCGATAGACGACCCCGGAACCTACCTCTCAGGCGGCGCGGGTGCCATCTACGGCACCGCGGCCGACGACGGAGCCGGCCTGTCGCTGGTCGAGTACTCGCTGAACGGCGGCGCAGACTGGGATAGCGCCACCGGCAAGGACAACTGGTTCGCCAGCATCGACCTGGATGTGGACGGTGCTGGTGCTGATACCGGCTATGCGGAAGGCTCGTACACCATCACGGTGCGCGGCGTCGACCGCGCGGGTAACTACACGCCGGCCCTCTCGTACGCGACCAGGGCCTTCAAGGTGGACCAGTCCAACCCGACCCTGAGCCTCTTCAAGCGTGACGGCGTGGACTTCGTGGACGCCACCGTGTACAAGAACACCGCGGTGGTCATTACGGGTACCGCAGAGGACACCAACGGCATACAGTCGGTGACCGTGACCCAGGTGAAGGCCGCCGGCCTCACCAAGACCCTGACGGTCAACATCAACGGCGCCGCGGGCGACACGTCCAGGACCTGGGACGCCACCGCTGACATATCGGAGGGCGAGGGTTCGTACACGTATACGGTCACCCTGACCGACGTGGTGGGCCGGACCTACTCGGTCACCCGCACGGTGGTCGTGGACACCCAGGCCCCGGCCCTGCCGGCCGTTACCACCCCGGCCGCCGAGAACCAGTGGCTGTCCGGCGCCAACTACACGGCGCAGGGCACGGCCGCCGACGTCGGCGACGCCGGCATGGACAAGGTCTACTTCATCGTCGAAGCCCGCACCTATTCGCCGCCGGTCGCCGTGACGGATCCCGCATGGACCCTCGCCGTCGGCGCTGCCTCGTGGACGGCCAGCTTCGACCTGACCGGCCAGGGCGAGCGCGCTCTCTTCCTCAAGTCGGTCGACAAGGCCGGCAACGTCTCGGCCCTGCGGACCTTCGACTTCGGCATAGACCAGGCCAACCCCGACATCACCCTGACGGCCCCCTCGGGAGCCTACGTCAAGGGTACCTTCGTGCTCACGGGCCTGGCCACCGACACCAACGCGGTCGCCACGGTCACGGTGGCCGAGTGGCGCCCCGGCGACTCCGACTACCGTACCCCGGAGGCGGCCTCCTACGACGAACCGTCGGACGTCTGGTCGTTCACCCGCATGGTGGACGGAACCCTGGTCGACGGCCTCTACCAGTACCGCGTCACGGTGACCGACGCCGCCGGCAAGACCGACGTCGTCGACAAGTCCCTGACCATAGACCGGGTCCTGCCCGCCGTGACCATCAATAATCCGACCCCGTACATCGAGGTCCTGGGGACCGTCTATGGCAACGGCACGATCAACTTCACCGGCTCCATCACCGACCTGAACGGCCTTACGGCCCTGCAGATCAAGGTCGGGGCCGACGACTGGACCAGCCTCGGCTCGGCGCCCTGGACGAGCTTCAACTACAACCTGAACACCACGGCCAGGCCCGAGGATCTGGACCTGACGATCACGGTCAAGGCGACCGATTCGGCCGGCAATGACGGCGAGGACAGCTACGTGATCAGGGTCGACCAGGACAGCGACAAGCCGGTGGTGACCATCACCGGCCCGACCGACAGCGAGACGGTCACGTCCGCCAACGTCGTGATGACCGGCACGGTCAGCGACGACGACGGCCTGGACAAAGCCACCTTCCAGTACCGCATCAGTTACGACGGCGGCTCCACCTGGGCCATAGACTGGACGGCCATACCCGAACCCAACATCTCGGGCTCCGGCGGCAGCATGACCTTCAACTATACCAAGAACGACCCGGTCAACGGACCCAAGCTCCTCCAGGTGCGCGCGTCCGACACGAATGCGGTCCAGTCACTGGTCGACTCGGTGTCGTACACCCAGGATACCGGCGCGCCCGAGCTGTCGGGCCTGTCGCCGGCTCACGGAACGACACGCAACTCCGACTTCGCGGTCAGCGGGACCGCGACCGACTCGACCGGCAACGTGGTGTCCATGGAGTACCGCGTGCTAGAGGACGGCGTCGAGGTCGTGGCGTGGACCACCGTTACCCTGGACACGCCCAACCAGCCGAGCACCACCTTCACCACGCCGACCATCGTGACCGAGGACGACGCGACCCACGACTACCAGGTCTGGTTCAAGCCGACCGACGGCACCAACGAGCGCCAGGTCAGCATCACTATCAAGGTGGACAGGACCGACCCGGCGGCGGCCATCACGGCGCCGGCAGCCTCGCCCGTGCCCCAAAACAACGTCATCACGATATCCGGCACCGCCAGCGACGACCGGACCGGCGCCCTGGCCGAGACGCACCTCTACGTCTACAAGGGCGGCGCGCAGGTGGCCGACCTCGGCGCGGTCACGGTGAGCTCAGGCTCGTGGTCGACGAGCTTCGACACGAGGATATACGACGAGGTCGCCTACGCTACGAGCGCCGGCGGCACCGCCTGGGACGCCGTCCTCCGCGTCGTCGCGCTGGACGACGTCGGGAATACGTATTACGCGGAGCGTACCCTCAGGCTGGACCAGGAGACGGATAAGCCGGACATAGCCTTTACGACGACGCCGGACCCGGCCTACATAGCCACGACGACCATCTACGGCACGGTCCAGGACGACGACGGTATATCCAAGATAGAGATATCGGTCGACGGCGCGGCCGCGGTCGAGATACCGGTGCCCATGGGCGGCTGGACCAACCCCGCGTCGTGGAACTACGACATCGGTGGCTCCGACGGGGCGCGCACCGTGGCCATCACGGCCTACGACACCTCCTCGACGCCGGTCACGGAAAGCTCGGGCACGATAACCTTCAACGTCGATCGCTATGCGCCGGACGGCGTCACGATCACCACGCCGGCGGCCAACGCCAAGCTCAAGGCCGGGCAGTTCGCCTTCTCGGGAAACGCCACCGACGAGAGCGGCGTGGCCAGCGTCCAGCTCAAGATCGACGACGACGACTTCGGCGTGGGGGACGTCCGCACGGCCGCCTCCGGCGCCGGCACCTGGAGCTACTCCTTCGCAGACGTGGACTTCTCCGACGGCGTGCACGTCGTCTACGTCCTCGTGACCGACGATTCCAGCTTCGCATACACCACCCTGACCCAGGTGCAGGTCACGGCCGACCAGACGGGTCCCGTCATCGAGGTCACCGATCCGGCGGCCGAGGGCACGAGCGTCTACGGCAAGGTTACCTTCCGCGGCACCGCGGAGGACGCCACGACGGCCGTCAAGGACTTCGCCTCCGGCGGCGTCAAGGTGGGCTTCGGCCTGACCATGCACCCGCCTGAGTATTCGGGCGACACCTGGTACCCGGTGACCAGCGGCTCGACCAGCTGGACCTACGTCTTCAACAACATCAACTCGTACGCAAGGACGGAATACGCCCGCGACATCGGGGACACCAATGAGGACGGCGTGGAGGACGTCGGGGAGACCTGGCAGAACGTCTGGCGCTTCACCCTGCACGTCAGGGCCGAGGACACCGCCGGCGGCGGCACGGGCAACTACGGATACGAGACGTTCATGGTGGAGATAGACCCGCTCCGCGACCGGCCCGAGGTATCCATACTATCGCCGGACGACGGGGCCACCGTGGGCGGCATGCTGCGCATCTTCGGAACGGCCCTGGACGGTCAGTCCCTGGAGAAAGTCCAGATAGCCTTCAACTGGAACTACGAGGACGAGCCGGTCGATGAAAAAGACTTCACCGACGCCGGGGTGGACGTATGGCCGGACAGCCGCGGCACCGCCTACGAGGATGGTGGCGACGCCAACGCCACGATGTGGTACCTCGTCAGCGGCACCTCGAGCTGGTACCGGACCATCAACCAGTACGGCGAGTTCAATCCCACCGGCCTGGACACCACGCGGACCATACAGTTCAAGGTGAGGGCCTGGGACTACAAGACCGTGCCCGGCGACGGCATACCGGGCCTGGAGGAGACGTATACCATCACCTTCGACAAGACCGTGCCACAGTACGAGTACCTGTCGCTGTCCAACGGCGACACGGTCGGCGGCACCGTCCACCTGACGGGTTACGTCAAGGACGAGAGCGGCTTCCAGTCCGTGTGGTTCAACCACGAGGGTCCGAAGCTCGAGAATACCGACATCCTCGCGGACGACCCGGCCGACTGGCTGACCCTCGTACCCGTCATCACCGATATCCCGGTGAGCACGACGGCCGTGGGCACCACGACATCCTTCGTCTCGGCCACCCTCATCGGCAACACCGACCTGGAGCCCGGCCACGTGGCCGACTTCGGCGGCGGCATCACGCGCACGATCTACAGCTTCAACGACGCGACCGGCGAGGTGACCTGGAGCCCGGCCCTTGGCGCGCCGGTGGGCAGCGGCGTCTCGGTGACCCTCAAGTCCGAGGCGGGCCAGAAGTACCGCATCGACGTGCCGATAGGGACCGACACCGACCCCGAGCTGTTCCCCGACGACGCGGGCTTCATGACCGTGTCGCTCAAGAGCTACGACAGCTCGAGCTTCATGAGCCCCTACGTCATCACCCTGTCGGTCGACAACATCGTCCCGTCCAACCTGGCCTACGAGGGTTACGACGAGCTGTACAACGACGCCACCAACCTCGTGAGCGTCAACGGCTCGGTGGAGGACTCGGGCTACGTCTCGGGCATCGACAGCGTGCTGTTCTTCCTGGTCGACTACAACGGAGCGGGTACGGCCGACGACGAAGTCGTCCGCCTCAAGGGCTCCGGCGCGCCGACGCCGCTGCCGCTGACCAACTCCACGAACCAGGTCATAGACCTGTCCAACGCCGCCTACGACGACTACCGCATCCTCATCGACGACTCGTCGGTCGCCGAAGTGACCCTGAAGACCGACTACGACGGCGACGGCTTCCGCGACCAGCTGACCTACTCCTCGGGCGCTTACCATTGGACCGCGCAGTTCGACTCACGCTGGTCAGCTGACGGCCAGTACGCCCTCAGGGCCTACGCCTACGACTCCGCGGGCAACTGGACCGACGTCACCGACTCCGTCTTCGTGGCCAACAACAAGCCCACGGTGGCATCGGTCACCCTGTCCACCGATTTGAACGGCGACCACGACGGCCTGGATGACGGCGAGGCCAGGACGGCCATGACCAGCAACTTCCACGACTCCGACTTCACCATCAGGAACTGGTACCTGAAGGTGGCCGTCGTCGGCGACCCGGGCAACGGCGACCTGCGCTACAGCTTCCGCTACACGACCCAGATAGCGGCCACGGACATGCTCAGCGGGCAGAAGTACACCGTGGCCAGCGCGGGGACGACGGAGTTCTTCGACTACGGAGCCCCGGCGGCCTGGACGGTCGGCACCGAGTTCACCGCCAGCGCCGACGGCACGGGGGCCGGCACCGGCACGGTGCTCGTCGGCTGGCGCAGCACCACCGGAGTGGGCGAGTGGCCCGAGTTCAACGCGGGCACTCTGGAGACCGCCTCCATAGAGCTGTCGGGAGCGCCCGCCTTCGCCTCAATCCCGGACACGACCCTGGCCAACGGCGCGGTCATGTTCCTCAAGCTGTACGACTCCACGACACTGGACGACGATTCCGAAACCGGCGAGCTGTACGCCTTCGCGCCGATTGCCTTCAGCGTGGACAACGACGACACCTCGCCGCCCACCACCGCGCTGGCCCAGCTGTCGGCCCTCGACTACTACGGCGTCGGCTCCGTCAAGTACGGCCATATCGAACCCTGGGACTACAGCCCGATAAACAACCAGGAAGCGGTGGCCTTCCCGAGGACCAACCAGTACTTCGGCAACGACGCCGACGTCTCGGGTACCATACTCATCCACGGCTCGGCCCACGACGACCAGCGCCTGCAGGAGGTTCACCTCTGGATAGACCTGAACGGCGACGGCGTGCAGGACGCGGGTGAGTACGACCAGATAGCACAGACCGATACGGCCGAGGGGCCGAACAAGGGCCTCCTGACCGGCATGACCAACGACCTGAACGGCACCTTCTCCGTGGTCACCCAGACCATAGGCGAGGCGGCCGGCCACGACATTTCGTGGACCTTCCGCTGGAACTCCAAGGCCGTGGACGGCGTGGCCAGGCTGAACGTGAGGATATACACCTGGGCGCGCGACTACCGCGCGACGCCGAACGCTTCGGACGCGGTCCCGTCGGCCAGCCCAGCCGAGACCGACGACCTGTCGGGCGGCTTCAACGTGATGAAGGTGGACGTGGTGCCGTACTTGAGCGCCGTGGAGACCTTCATGGGCAACTCCAACCCGACCAACCCGACGGTGAACAGCCGCACGGCCCTCGGGCACTACCCCGTCTGGCGCAAGCCCGGCGGTACCGCCTCGTACGAGAACGTCACGGTCAAGGGCTTCAACCTGGCGCCGGACGCGACGAGCCGCGTCGTGGTCGGCGCTGACGCCGACGGCGTGAACGCCACCGGCGACGGATATACCGGCACGCTCGTCGACGCGGCGCGCGTCGTTCAGGTGTTGGCCAACGAGACGTACACCGTCAGCATGCAGGACGTGTCGGCCTCCGGCCACCTCAACTTCGTGGTGGTCAACGGCACGGACTACATACCCAGCGTCAACGGCATCAACGACGACGCCATGGCCATCGACTCGGACCCGATCGCTGAACCGAACCCCGAGTACGAGCCGAACACGGAGCCGAATGCGGCCAACAACGACATGCTGGACGACGACCGCTACATCGACGTCTGGGACATCACGCAGATCAACTACGGCGACGTGCGCAACGTGGACATGGAGCTGTACGGAGACCAGGTCAACTTCGGCATGGGCTACGTGGACGACCGGGCCGGCGTCGCCGTCAACGGCGGAGCCGTGACCATGCTCAGGCAGGCTTACACCAGGTACTTCGACAACAAGCTGGCGTTCAACTCGGCCGGCCAGTACTACTTCCTGTCGCAGTGCGCCGACAGCCTCGGCGTGCCGGTGAACACCTGGGGCGAGCCGTCCCACTTCGCGCTCAATTTCGCCCAGGCTCCGACGACGACCTGGGAATACGGCAACACCGACAACAACTACAAGCTGTACATCGAGTCCAACTGGAACGGCTCTGACCTGAACAAGCTCGACCGGGTGCAGTGGCCCGACATCAAGGTGAGCGGCGGGACGGCGGACAGCCAGGTCTACCTCACGTACTACGACAGCGCCCAGAAACTGCTCAAGTTCCGCTGGATGTACCTGGGTACCGGCGCCTTGCCGGCCGGGCACACGGGAACGACCTTCGGCGGCGGCAACACGACCCAGATACCGTACCAGTCCGGCGCGCCCAACTGGGCGGCGCCCGAGCAGACCATAGACCGCTTCACCGACCCCGGTTCCGGCCGCATATACAACCAGGGCTTCGTGGCCATAGCCGGAGCGGATGGGAACAGCCCCTACTCCGCGGTGGCTTACGACCCGACCGACGGCACGGCCATGGTCTTCTGGTTCGACGCGGCGGCCAACAAGCTGATGATGAAGTACAACAGCGACCCGGGCGGCAGCTTCTCCGGCTACCAGGCTTTCACGAACAACGCCAACCCGGCGGCAGGCCTGTATGCCTTCAAGCTGAACGTCGACGGTATCGACATGAACGGCGGCCAGAACATCCAGGTCAATCTGGGCAACTCCACGAACGGCACGAGGAAGTACGAGCTGGCCTACCAGCTGAACAAGGTTCTGTCGGAGAACTACGGGGCCTACGCCGAGGTCGACCCCTTCACCCAGCTCCTTACCGTGCGGTCGTTCGACACAGGCACCAATTCTTCGGTATCCATAACAGCGCCGGACCTGACGCCGGTCGGGGTAACCGTATCCAACACGGCCAACGTGAACGTAACCGTCAACTCGACGAACCCCATCGACACCTTCACGACGGTTGCTCCCCATGGGCTCAACGTGGGCGACATGGTCTTCTTCAACTGGACGGGGCAGCCCGGGGGATTGACGGCGAATACGCCGTACTACGTCATGTCGGGTGCGTATTATTCCGCCACAACTTTCCAGGTGACCGCGACCTACGGCAGCACGACGCGCGTCAACATGACGAGCAACGGCACGGGCGTGCAGTATCGGACACAGATCATGACCACCGGCCCGGCGCATGGCTTGGTTGTCGGAAACACCGTGCAGTTCACCGGAGCGCCTTTGCCCACGGGCCTGACGGCCGGCACCAACTACTTCGTGGTCTCGTCGGGCCTGTCGTCCACGACCTTCAGGGTATCGGCGGCCTCCGGCGGCGGCCAACTCCTGTGCACGACCCTGGGAACCAACGTCCAGTACACCCTCGGCGCCAGCCTCCTGACCACGGCCATGGGCACGGTCCAGGCCGGCGTCATAGGCTGCGGCGATCCCTGGACCACCGTGGAGATCGATGACGACTACACGGGCAAGTACGTGTCGGTCGTGGTCGACGACGACGGCGGCATACACCTGGCCTACCAGCGCGCCTCCACCGGCGACCTAAGGTACGCCTACCTGACGGATTATGCCGACGCGACACCCGAGACGGTGACCGTGGACTCCTACCTCCAGGTGGGACAGTACATCGACATCACGGTGGTGGATGACGCGACGGACGGCTGGAAGCCGTACATCAGCTACTACAACATCTCGAACGCCGACAGCCGCATAGCCGCCAAGCATGCCAGGCTCCTCGTGCCGTTGGCCAGCCTGGCCGACGGCGCGACCGCGGACAAGTTCACCCAGATATGGGAAGTGACGAACATACCGGCCGTGGAGGTGCCCAAGCAGTACCGCGTGAACATCGGCGTGACGACGACCGGAGAGCTTATCGTGGGCTACGCAGGCGACAAGGTGGAGTACGCCACGTACCGGCCGTAAATAAAAATGGCGGGCCGGCTTTTGGCCGGTCCGCGCGACGGACCTACGCGGGGCCGCCCTTCGGGGCGGCCCTTTTTACGCTACCTGAGCCTCCGCAGCTCGGCGCGGGCCGACTCGGCGAAGGTCCGCAGCGCGGCGCCGGCGGCTAGGGGCAGGGCGGGGCGGCGTATGGCCAGGTCGCACGAGCGCCGCGCCTCCCTGGTCTCGCGGTCGGCCGGCTCGTCGGCAGCGGGCACCAGGGGCTCGGGCAGGGCCGCCAGGGCGGCGGCCGAACCGGGGCCGGCTAGGGCCTCCGCCAGCGCGGTGTAGCGGCGGGGGGCGTCAGGGCCGCCAGTCGCTCCTACTCGCAGTTCCCCGGCAACGGTGGTGTAGTCGGTCCTGTCGGCCGCGTCAAAGAGGCGGACGAACCGAAGGCCGGCGTTGCCGGACCGGTCCCGCAGGGATCCCGCGTCGGACCAGAAGCAAAGGGCATTGGCCGCGGTGCCCGTCCTCAGGGCCTCGGCGACGGCGTCCGGGTCCCAGCCGTCCCAGTTGACCGGCAGGACACCGGTCCGCTCCCAGGCCGCGATCTCGGCCAGGGCCTCCCGAAGGGCGACGTGGACGAGGGCGCCGGATTCGGCCACCGTGGAACCGGATACCATGGCCGCGAGGGTGGCCACGGCGTCGCCGCCGCGGGCGTCCACGACGGCCAGCGCGAAGGCACAGAGCACGAGGTCATCGGCCCCGGCCAGCACGACGGGCCAGACGCCGGCGGCCCTGAACGACCTGGCCGACGAGGCGACGGCTGGCCATGACTCGGGTAGGCCGGTCCCCGCGGCCACCGACGCGGCGCGGTCGACGAGGCGTCCGAACGGATCATAGGCCAGGGGTAGGGCGTCCACGAAACCGGGGGCCGACGGGTCGACGAAGACGACGTCGGGATCGGCGTCGGGGGCTACGATCCTGGGCTTGAGCCCGCGGCCGGTGGCGACATCGCTGGCCCACTCCGCCAGGCCCGCGGCGGTCCCTTCCGACAGGGGCGTGGCGACGGCGATGGCCACCCGGGATCGCAGGGTCACGACGACGAGGCCGGCGACTGCCGCCAGCAACGCCGCTCCTATGGCGAGCAGTATCGCGCGTCGCGCGCTGTGCCGCGCACGTTTTTTTTCGGAGGTTACGGTTCCTGTTGCTTTGGACATGGCGGTATTCATTCCCTTCGCGGTAAGGTTCACGTTTAGCATAATCCGGGGTCGAAAGGATTTCCACCCGCGGGCGGTCCGGCCCGGAGCTTGCTCGATAGGGCTCGATACGGCGCGATATGGCGAAACGGATACCGTATCGAGTATAATCACCCCATGACCGACGCAGCATCGAATACTACCGGCCGTCGCGGGGCTTCCGTCCCGTTCGTAGCCCTGGCCGCCGTCGCCGCGCTGGCTTCATGCGCCAGGCAAGCGCCGCTGGACGCCGCGGGTACGGTATCCGCGTGGATGCAGAACCCCGACCCCGCGCTTGCCGCCGTGGCGGATGACTTGCCGGGGCTCGACTTCTCCTTCTACCCGGTGGACACGAAGTGGCGTACGACGCCATCGGCACCGGTGCCCGACCTCGCGTTCGTAGAATGGGGTTCCGACCTGTCCGACGGCTTCGGGGCAGGGACCTACGCGGATTTGGACTCCTTCTGGAAACGCATACCCGCGGTCGGTAGCATCCTGCGGGGGGCCGTCGCGGCTTCCACGTACGCGCCCATGACCGCGGACGATAGACCGCGACGGGCCTTCCTGCCCGCGGGCGTCACTGCCTGGGGCCTGTACTGCAACGAGGCGGTCCTGTCCGGCCTGGACTTGCCGGTGCCGGCCGACTGGAAAGCCTTCGTGGAGACCGTGGAGGCCGTCGGAACCGCCGGCGGCGTTCCCGTATCGCTGGGAGCCGCCTTCGGGACCCCGGCCCTGGCCTGGCTGTCGTTCATGGACATGAGGCTCAACGGAGCGAAGGCGTACCTGGACCTGGTCGCCGGCGACAGGAGCTTCGACGATCCTTCCTTCGTACGCGCCTGCGAGGAACTGGCCCGGTGGCGCGACTCGGGCTGGTTCGGCTCCGGAGCGGGCACCAGGGAGTGGACGGATGCCATGGCCGACGTGGCCGACGGTCGGGCGGCCTTTACCCTGATGAGCGCTACGGCCCTCGAGCGCCGCGGCGGTTCCCCCGGGGTACGCTTCGTGCCGGTGCCGTTCTCGGGCAGGGACAGGTCGGGCCTGGCCACCGTATGGGGTTTCGCGCTGTCGGCCTCCGCCGAGGCGCCCGAGGCAGCCCTCGCGCTGGCCTCGGCCTACGTTTCAGCGGGGGGCACCGGCCAGGCGGCCCGTCCGGCGCGAGTCGGCGTCATGACGGCGGGAGCGGCTGACGGCCAGGCCCCTGTGCCACCGGATGGTTCGACTGTCGAGGCCCACGGCGCCGTCGCCGCTGCCTACGAAATCTGGGCACCCCAGCTGGACAAGGCCTTGGCTCCGCAGGCGGCCTACGATTCGGCACGGGCCATCACCATGTTCTTTTCCGGCGGCATGACGGGAGCAGAACTCGCCCGCCTCCTCAAGGGGATACGACCGTGAATCGCAAACAATGGACATACGCGGCCATAGCTGTCGTTATTGTGGCCGCGTCGGCCGTAATTATTCTACTGGCAACGAATAAGCCCGCATCGCGCATGGTCGTGGACGTGGCCTTCGATGCCGGCCCGTACGCCGGGCGCTGGCGAGAAGGTCTGGACCCCGTCCTGACCAGCTTCGAGGAGACCAACCCCGGCGTACGCGTGACGCTGTCCGCCCCCGGGACGGAAGGCCTCGACTTGTGGGCCACGGCCGACCCGCCGCGCACGGCGGATGGCGTCGCCGCTCCGGCGACGGTTCGGCTGTGGTACACCACGGGCTGGCGTCTATGGGCCCGGCTGGAGGGCCTGGCCGAGTGGGAGGGCAGGCTGTCCGGCGGCATCATCCGTCCCTGGGAGAAACGGCAGTGGACGGTAACCGACCTGGCCGCGCTGATGGGCAAGGTCGCCGCCGCGGGATGGACGCCCGTGGCCGTGCCGGTGCAAGCCGCCGAAGCCTGGTCCGTATATACCGGGTCGGTCGGAGCCGTCCTGGCCGATCTGTCGTCTCCCATGACCCTGGACCAGGCGGTCGACGGCATGGAACGCGCCCGCGTACTGACCGTGTTCTGGAACGACAGCTTCCCCTCGGTCATCCCCCTGGGCACCCGTTCCCACTACCGCGGCTTCCCGCCCCTGTCGGCTTCCGGTGAGGCCTTCGCCGGCGAGGCCGTTTGGCTCGTGCTGTCACCCGATGCCGGACCGGAAGCCAAGGCCCTGGCCAAGTACCTGACCAGCCCCGGCGTGGCCCGGGAACTGGGCGCCTCCCTGCGTGGCGAGTGGCGGTCATGGGACGCGTCGCTGGCGGCCGAGGACCTGCCGGCGGTGGTGGTGCCGTCGGGACTATAAGCCGCTCGTAGTGATTCGAATCCTGCTACGAAGACCGATGCAGGTTGACCCAGCTCACGATACCAACGAATCGATATATGGATAACCGACCAGCGACAGGTCCATGTGAATATATGGGTGGTCCGTATTGCCGAGGATTACCGCTTTGCGCGTCGGCCCCGGCATGATGGCGGCGAGACGATCGACCGCCTTCGAATACTCGGGATTCCAGGTGGCCGATGACTTGATCTCGCACAACAGCCTGCCGGACGCCGATTCCGCGACCAGGTCGACCTCCTCGCCCTTCTGGTCCCGATAGAACAGCAGGGTACCGGGAAATCCGTGGTTGTACTGGATCTTGAGGAATTCGGCTACCGCGAAACTTTCGAAGATATGGCCCCGGAGCGGGTGCGTCGACAGCTGGTTCGCTGAGTATATGCCGAGCAGGTAGCACAGGAGCCCGGTATCGAGCAGGTACAGTTTCGGTGTCTTAAGGAGCCGTTTTCCCAGGTTGCCGGAATACGGGCGCATAATGTATAGAAGCCCGCCTTGCTCGAGTGCGCTCACCCAGCTGGACATGGTTCCATGACTGAGCCCGCAGTCGGAGCCCAGCGAATTCAGATTCAAGAGCTGGCCCGATCGGCCCGCCAGCAGCTTGATGAACGATTCGAACTTCCCGAAGTCGCGTATATTGACGATCTGTCGGATATCGCGCTCGACGTACGTCGAGACGTAGAACGCGAGCGCCTCGCTGGGATCGAGCCTCATATCGTGTATGCGGGGGTAGAAACCGGCGTACAGCATGGCATCGAGGGCCGGCGGTGTCCCCGCGGCATACAGTTCCGCGTACGAGAAGGGCAGGAGGCGGGCGATAGCCGTCCTCCCGGCCAGCGATTGCGACACTCCGGCCATCAGCTCGAATTGCTGGCTGCCCGTGAGTATGAACATACCAGGCACGTTTCGTTCATCCACGATTCCCTGCAAGTACGATGGGAGGTCCGGAGCCCGCTGTATCTCGTCCAGGATGGCTCCTTCCGGGTACCTGGCAAGGAATCCGCGGGGGTCTTCCCTGACCTGGTTGCGGGTGGCCATGTCTTCGAGCGAAACGTATGGTTTATGGGGAAAGAGCGCCTTGCATAAGGTCGTCTTTCCCGACTGCCGCGGCCCCGTAATGGTGACTACCGGGTATTGCGTGGTCCAAGCGAGTATTTTAGGAGCCAAGTGACGTGGAATCATGGCTTCAGTATAGTTGAATGGTGCTATTTGTCAATTCAATTTTCAAGCTGTAATAATGCAGGTAGACAGAAGTCAGAAGTCAGAATAATGCCCTCGAAAACTAGCTGTCTTCATATCGAACCGACTCCAGGCATAGCCCGTGCGCCGGTGCCGCTCCCGGCGCCAGCGACCTGTCCCTGGCTTCCAAGATCTCCCTGATGGCGTCTGCGGTCAACCTACCCGCGCCGGCCTCCAGCACCGCCGCCGCCATGATGCGGGCCATGTTGTAGAGGAACCCGTCGGCCGAGAACCGCAGGTCGACGATGTCGCCGGTCTGCTCGACGGCGGCGGCGGACACGGTCCTCACGAGGTTCTTCTCCTTGTCCTTGAGGTTGGTGAATGACGAGAAGTCGTGCCCGCCGATGAAAACTTCCGCGGCGCGGCGCATCGCGTCCAGGTCCAGGGCCTCGCGCCATAACAGGCTGTACCGTGACAGGAAGGGGTCGCCCCGGGCCCGGTTGAGCACGCGGAAGCGGTAGGTCTTGGTCGAGGGCCAGTAGCGGGCGTGGAAGCGCGCGGGGGCCGACTCGCAGGCGACGCAGGCCAGGTCGGTCGGGAACCCGGCGCCCAGGCGCGTGGCCAGTTCGTCCGGTTCCAGCATAGTGGCGGCGGAGAAGCTGGCCACCTGGCCCTCGGCGTGAGCCCCGGCGTCGGTGCGTCCCGCCCCCGCTATATCGATGTCCGCGTCAAGTATCGTGGACAAGGCCTGTTCCACCGTTCCCTGGACCGTGCGCGCCTTGCCCGGCAGGCGTTGCCAGCCCTTGAACGAAGTGCCGTCGTACGCCAGGGTCAGCTTGAATGTCTTGAGTCTCCGCGCCATGGCCCATGGTAGCGCATCGCGACGGGTCGGGGGAAGCCGTCGGTCCTAGAAAAAAAAACCGCCCGGGGATCGCTCCCCGGGCGGCCGATCGTCATCGTGCAGCCTTACGGCATCACGGTACCTGCGGTATTTTATATATCAACTCGAACCTGGCCGACGACAGGTACCCGATCGCGAAGTCCCAGACCGGCGTTCCGTCGCGCTTGTACTCGATGCTGCTGCGGGCATCCGAGACCGTCGTACTACTGGCCGCGACTATCCATTCCCAGCCGCCCTTGCCGCTGTCGTACCAGGCGGTCTTGAGACCGTCCCTCGTACCTATGCGAGCGCTATTGATGTAGGAGATGTACGGGTCTTGGGTGGTCCTGTCGAGCGTGATGTCCGCGTTCGCGCCTGCCGTCCCGGTCGCGTCCACGATCTGGCTCAAGCCGAAGGCATACGGAGTCGTCGTTTGGTTATCGGGATCGTTGGTGGACTTGATGTAGTACAGGTAGCCGGTATCGTCCGACCAGAACGCGATGTGCAGGAAGCCATTATTGTCCACGACGATGGAGATATGCTTGCCGATGCTCGTGATGTTGCCATTGGCCGGGTTGTTCGGGTCACCCGGCAGGAACACCTCCTGCCGTATCCAGTTGGCCAGCGCGGTCGGGTTTGTCACCGTAGCCCTCGCGAGCCTCAGCGTCTTGTTGGTGTCGTCGTAGTAGACGATCACCGGCTTGCCTTCCTCGTCGAGGGTAATGGCCAGGTACTCGCCGGCGGCCGTGGCCGCGGTGGTCGTCGCGCCTTCGCCCGTTATGCCCCTGAGGGCGCCGTTGGCCGTACCGGCTCCGCCGTCCAGGTTGATGAACGGCGTTATCTCGTTCGCGCTCGCTCCGGTGTTGAGGTAGTAACTGTACTTCACGGCGTTTGCCTGCGTGTCCCAGTAGGCCCAGTGTACGTTGTCGCCGCCGATGGCGGTACGAACGTTCTGGAACTGGAATAGCATATTGTCGTAGTCAAGAGTCTCACCCTGGAAATACCAGTTCGTGAACGCGGTTCCGCCGGCGATGTCACCCTGGTTCACGGCCAAAGCACCGGTCGTAGTCGGGGTGGCGTCGTTCCATACGGGTTCAGCGCCTATCGTCGACGTGGTGGTGAATACCGCGACGTGTCCATCGTCAAAAGCGGTGCCTCCGCTGTAGGAGTTGTTGCCCAGGAAGCCGATGGACTTGCGGCCGGTCGCAAAGTCGATGTAGATGTCCGTGTACTCGGCAGTGTCGT
>Ga0265297_10006640_pt1 | contig 16634 bp, 18 predicted proteins | sample Munlanlwell13791_FD_192502 | JGI IMG/M metagenome (GOLD analysis project Ga0265297, IMG submission 192502) | Leachate microbial communities from a municipal landfill in Southern Ontario, Canada - Leachate well 137-91 | ecosystem: Engineered > Solid waste > Landfill > Unclassified | place... | reverse complement strand
CGACAAATACTCCCATCCCAACAGAAGTACCAGCTAATAGTCCGACTCCAACAGAAATTATTCTGGCTCAAAATACACCTACTTCACAACCACAAGCGGCAGCACCTGTGGTAACAGAAATTCCTTCAGCTGGGGTTCCGATTTATATACAGATATTTTCTATTATTTCATTTTCAGTATTGTTGCTTGGGTTGCTGTTTTAAAACGTGAAAAAAAAAGACTTATTAATCGTGTCACTGCTTTTTTTTGTATGGAGAATATTTTTATTCATTCCTCCCCTTTTAAGTCTTCTTATACCACTTAAAAATAAATATGTTTTTCCGCTATCAATTTGGGGAAATTTCGACGGGGTACATTATTTAAATATAGCTGGAAACGGTTATACCAATAACGCCCGCTTCATGCCTTTTTATCCTTTTATTATTAAGTTGTTATCATTTTTAACAGGACAAACAAAGGCTTTTGGGCAAGGACAATTTATAATTGGCTTCTTACTCAATAATATTTTTTTCCTGTTATCTCTTTTTATTTTATTTAAGTTAATTAAGTTAGATTTTCCAAAGAATATAACTCTCCCAGCAATAATTTCTGTTTTGGTTTTTCCCACGTCTTTTTTCTTTGGTGCTGTTTATTCAGAAGGTTTATTTTTATTGTTAATACTTTTATCTTTTTATTTTGCCAGGCAAAAAAACTGGTTATTAGCTGGAATTTTTGCCTGTTTATCATCAGCCACTCGAATTGTTGGAATAATTATGTTTTTCGCTTTGTTACTTGAGTTTTATTTGCAAAAAGAAAAAATTAATTTTAAAAAATTTATATTTATTTGCATCGCCCCAGTTGGAACGATTACCTATGCAATTTACAACAAAATTAAATGGGGAAATTTTTTTTATTTCTTGCAAGCACATGGAGAATTGGGAAATAGTAGGTCAACTAATAAAATAGTTTTATTCCCCCAAACTATTTATCGTTATTTAAAAATATTACTGACTTTACCAACCAAACAATTTGAATGGTGGATAGCTTTGCTTGAGTTGACTATGTTTATTTTTTGCTTAAGTATTTTATATATTGCTTGGAGAAAAAAAGTAAGGTTGTCTTATCTTCTTTATAGTTTGGGCGCTCTTTTTATTCCAGCTTTATCCGGCACTTTTTCCGGTTTACCCAGATATATAATCCCTATTTTTCCGATGTTTCTGGGTATATCTTTAATTAAAAACAAAATTTTTCGAATCATTTATATCGCAATATCCGTAATTCTTTCCACTATTTTATTAATGTTTTTTTCAAGAGGTTATTTTATCGCCTAAATAAAAAAATATTAATTAAATTTACCTTCACATTTTCTGCAAATTTTGCATGGTCCAACTTCTGTCTTAGTATTACATATCCTGCATTCTCCATCATGATAATCCCATTGTCTAATATTGCGGTATGCAGATGAAAAAGATGAAATTAATTCAGTCGGAGAAGGAAGTCTGAATGTTTGTAATAAATCGCCCAATTTTAAAATCAACTCAATCTCTCCCAAACTTAGACCCTCACCTCCACAGCTACCTCCCAATGTAGTGGTTTCTTTTTCATTACTAACCATATAATTACGTAAGGCTAATAAATAACCTTCTGTTATTAACTGAGAAGTTATGGTTTGCCCTTCAAGAAATTTAATAAATCGATCATTTAAAGAGTCGGTAACCGTTGGCTTTTCACCAACTAGAATATTTTTCATTTCTAATAAAACTTGATCAAGATAAAAATCTTGATGATGAACATTATGATAAACCAGATGATTACTTGCCCATTTTCTGTCAAAAAAATCATTAATTCCTCCTAAACGAAGCGGCATATTTACGATACTACTTATTATTCTTTCTTCGTCTTGATCATTATTAATTAAAAAACTAATTTCCGGAACCATTTCCAACAACCAAGAATTGTTATCATTATCAATGCTGATAGAAACATTATTTAATTTTTGTCCATCAAAATACATAAAGTATAGCTGTCCGTTGTCATATGGTTTCCTTAAAAAATCAAGTCTTTCTCGAGAAATATCTTCAACTATCGTATTATCAAATAATTTTTTGCCTGTTGGACTGTAAAGAACAATCAATTCCCCAGGACTGTCACTGGCAAGCGCAGCTGCTTTTATTAGCCCTGAATAAAATGTACCATTTCTCTCGGCTTGATCAATTTGGTATTTGACATTGTAAATCTCCTCAAATGAAGAAGATGTAAAAATTTGTCCTTCGTTTAACCAATAAGAATAAGGAATTGAAACAGCTCTGTCTTCTATTAAATGATTAACATAGCTTTCTCTTTGTTGGATAAATTCACGGACTCGTTCGGAAGGACGAAGTTTATTAAATCTTTTAGATTCGTTATGAGGATCAAAACCAAATTGTTTGAGTAATTCGGACATAATATTCCCTGCTCGGGGTCCCACGTGTAGATTTGGTCGGTCCTCGGACTTTACCCTTTGCGGGTTTACCGTTGCGGCACAGTCACTGATTTACACAGTGTTCCCATTACCAAATCCAAAAATTAAAACATGATATGTATACTATTTTTAAAAAGACTATGCAAGTGGTATATAATATCAATAATGAAATTAGTAAATAAAACTATTTCCTTAGACGAACTCAAAAAAATGTCCCAACAAATATTTGGGGGGTTAGTCAAAGCGGTCATCGATATTAAAAAAGAGACTATGGTCGTTGACGCCGCTATGCATGCGGATGAGGAAAAATTTTTATTAGATCTTGGATCAAACCAGGATGATTTATGGGGAATTAACTTATACCCGGAATTAAAAGATGAAGATTTTATAGAATTTGATTCTGTTATAAATCTGCGGCCCCGACTAAATAATTTTTCAAGAGGAATAGAAAATGTAAAAATTAAAAATAAAGTTATTAATATCGTTAATAAACTTATTGAAAAATGACTATTTACCATACTGACTTAGTCAATCGCTGGAAAAATTATTCTTTGATTGAACAAATGGCTAATATTGGAGCTGAAGTCGGCAGGACAATTAATTGGCGGAAAAAAAATAATGCCGAGATGAGTAAAAATGCGTTTTATAGAGCTCTTGAATTAATTGATTTTTCTGTTGATGATTTAAAAAACAAAAATTCGCTTAAAGAAATTCTTCGCGTTCGGGAACTATTGGTTGACTATTTTGCTGGAAAGAATATTTATCATTCAACTGATCAAAATTGGGAGAAATATTTTTACTACTTCAACTTTGCCGCAAGGAATAAATAACTTCAACCGGATTTTTTGATATAATTTAAGCGTTAAAACCAGAGGTACCCAAGTGGCCAACGGGGGCAGACTGTAAATCTGCTGGCTTATGCCTTCGGAGGTTCGAATCCTCCCCTCTGGACTTTATATAGGCAAAACGCAAAAATAATATTTTAGCGCTTCGTAATAATCTTTTAAGGTTCGGACCTTTTTGATATAATTTAATCATGGCGGTAAGAAGAGTCATTCAAATTGGTGATCCTAGATTAAAAAATAAAAATAAAATTATTACTGACTTTAATGATAAAAAACTTCATGACTTAATCCAAGATCTTAAAAATACGATGAATAAAACTGGTCTTGTTGGAATTGCATCTCCACAAATTGGTGAAAATTACTGTGTATTTGTTACTCATCCAAGAAATACAAAAACAAGAAATATTGGGAAAGAAGATATTTTCAGAGTTTATATTAATCCAAAAATTAGTTTCTTCTCACAAGAAAAAGTCATTATTTATGAAGGATGTGGAAGTGTTATCAAAGGATTACTATTTGGTCCTGTTAAAAGACCAAAAGAAATAAAAATAGAAGCACTTGATGAAAAGGGTCAAAAATTTGAAATAACAACTGATGGTTTACTTGCTCGAGTAATTCAACATGAATACGATCATATGTTTGGAATTGAGTTTACCGAAAAAATATCAGACTACAAAAAACTTATTTCCCAAACATCTTACAAAAAAAATATAAGAGACAGTAAAGAAACAAAAAAATTTACCAATATCACAAAAATTGAGTATAAAAAGTTCTAACCCTCCGAATCGGAAGATTAACGTCCTTTACCCCACTTCGTTTCACTTCGCTTAACTTACGAAGGGTACAGCGAGTCTAAACCTGATGGGTTTAGAGCTTTAAGTCTATTGTTTTTGATATAATTCGATTCTAATATGTATTTAGAAAAGGGTCGACAAAAAAGTAGTTTGCCTAAACGAGCTCAAGAATTGGGTGTCCCGCTAGATAGTGAGGTCTATGGTTTAGCAACAACCTGTAGTACTCCGTGGAACATACATCAACTTTTGAGTCAAAAAGGGTATGAACCCGAGAAAGTATTGCATCATCCTGAAGATGCAGTAAGGTCAAAAAATCTTCATTGTTTTGATGGCGCAGCTCTTGGTTTTACGCTTGGATTATTAAACAGCCTTAATGTTGGCATTCTTTACTTAGAAGCGATTTCAGATGAAGATCACGCGATTGTTGTTTTTGAAGAGGGTAAAAAGTTTGGTGCCTTTAGTCAATCAAGTGAACCTTCATTAGTTTGGCGTAATGCAGAATTTTTAACAATAGCAGATCTTGCAACCTCATTTAGATGCGATTTAGATGTAAATGGGCCTTATGAAGTAATAGGTTATTCAGAAAGAATTACTGAAGATGGAATAAGAAGAAACTATGGGTTCGATTGGATAACTTCAATAGATTCTTACAGAAGATTCCTTCATGTCTATTCTAATAAATTAAAATGGTATTATTTAGATGGAATAGGAAAAAAGGGTAAAAAACATCATGAGCACCCTTTAATAATAGCTTTACAAAATGGATGGATTGAGTTAACAAATGGTGAATATATCGTCAATGTGCATAGACTTCCGGAAAGAGCTCAGCAATTTTTTACCTCATTAGGAGGTGGTAATAATACTCAAACTGTACGAGAAATAAACCGTCAATTTTTTTTACTAACAGGAACTACTCCTGACGACCTTAAAAGCATGACTTCTTATTTAAATGGTTGGTTTGGAGGAGATGGTTTTAGAATTGGAGATTTATTTTAGAATAAAAATTATTAAAAAGAATTTAGATTAAACTGCGAAGATTTTTACTTTTTTCTCTTTCTTAAGTAGCGTACTATCAATAAAATTGGCAGCCAAATAACTGAAAAGACAGCAATCCAAATCGCCAGCGTACCTATTACTATAAAAGCTCCCATAAGAGATCTTACAGCTTGTTTAAAAATTACCGATGGTCTCCAAGCTTTTGACGGTGAATAAGGTAGAGATAATTCATCGGTAGAAAGATAGATTGTAATTTTTGCCATTTGAGCATTTTTTTCTAAATATTGTTGTTGTCCCTTAATGGAATCTATCTGTGCCTGCAAGTTAATCAACTCTCTTTGGACTTCAAGAATTTCCGACACAAGAGTTGCCCTGTCCATGATCTGTTCAAACTTATCTTTTGTCTTTTGTAAAGTATCCAACCGCGCCTGAAGATCTACATATTGATCAGTGACATCTTGTCCTTGCAGATTTTCCGAAATAACTTTAACAGCTATTTTGCGAAAAGAATCTAAAGTCTGTTCGAGTTTTTCCGCCGGAATGCGGACAACTACTGTAGCTGTAGCTTGATCTTGAGGATTACTTAAGCTTGTACTAACCATGTAACCACCCATTTCTTCAACCCTTCGAAGAACTTCCTTTTGAGCCTCCCCCACTTTATTTACTAAAAGAGACAAATTTGATTCTTTTATTACCAGTCTATCTTTTACTTCAGGAGCCGGAGCTGCTTCATAAGACGGTAAAGTCATAGCACTGTCTAGATTACCTTGTCCAATCATACTCTTATTAGCTATAGCTATTGGTCTTGAAGAATACTGATTTTTTGGTAGTGAATTTATTAAAAAAAAGACAATAATCAAACTTAATAAGACCACTAATTTATTATGTTTTAGATAGCTAATAATTGAAGACATGTGTTTATACTAACAATTTTTTAATTTTTTTTCAATTATATAAATATAGTTCCTGTTTTTTTATCTGGACCTATATAATGTAAGAAATATGATTGATGAATTTGTAAAAAAGCATAAACTTCAATCGTTTCGGATAACTCAATTTAATCAGGCTTATTATAAAGATTTTATTACTTCGTTTGATGAACTAACTACATGGTCAAAAGAGATACGGGAAGAATTAAAAAAAACTGTTTTTTTTTCAACTCTAGTCTCGGTTAAAGAGATTGAATCTTCAGATCATGGGACAGCTAAAGTTTTATTCAGTAGAATTTCTGATAAAAAATGTTTTGAAGCAGTACTCATGCGCCACGGAGACGGAAGAAATACTGTTTGTGTCAGTTGTATGATCGGCTGTCCTTTGGGATGTAAATTTTGTGCTACGGGAAAAATGAAGTTTGTAGGGAACCTAACTGCTCGGGAAATCGTCGATCAGGTATTACATTTTGCCAGAATTTTGAAAAAACAACAGCAAACTATTACCAATATTGTTTTTATGGGTATGGGAGAACCGCTGTTAAATTTTGAGCAAGTGATGGAAGCAATCAAAATACTTAATAATCCAGAACGCCTCGGATTTGGTATCAGACGGATTACCATTTCTACTTCAGGAATTACCCCAAAGATATATGAATTATTAAAATCCGGTTATAAAGGAAGATTAGCTCTTAGTCTTCATGCGCCGGATCAGAAACTTCGTGAAAGTATTATGCCGATTGCCAAAAAATATTTACTTCCAGAGTTAATTTCTGCCGTGACAGCGTTTGCGATTCGTACCCAACTGCGTATAAGTTTTGAATATATTCTTATTGATGAAATAAACAATCAACCAAAACACGCACTCTCCCTTATTCATCTTATCGGCCATATAAATCCCAATCTTGTTCACATAAATCTTATTCCTTATAATCCAGTTGCCGGAGTTGACTTCAAACGCTCACCGTCAAAATCATCCCATGCATTTGCAAAAATACTAACAGACCATGGAATACAAAATACATTTCGCGTTACCATGGGTGATGATATTAAAGCAGCCTGCGGTCAACTTGCAACAATGTAAAAACTTCTATTATAATTAAAGCTATGCAAACTGATATTCATGAAAAGTTTATGCTACTTGCCATTGAAGAAGCAAAAAAAGCGAAATTAAATGGAGACTGGCCATTTGGTGCAATTGTAGTAAAAAATGAAATTGTCGTTGGAAAAGGCTACACGAAAGATAAATCAGGTGGAGATGTAACAGATCATGCAGAACTTGTTGCCGTTCGAGACGCATGCAGGAATTTAAAATCAAATAATCTACAAGATTGTTCAATTTATTGTTCAAACGAACCATGTCTTATGTGTGCGACTGGAATATTTCAAGCATATATCGGTCAAGTTTTTATAGGTGCATCTCGAGATGATCTTCTTCGACTTCTTCGTCCAAGAAATTTGAGGATAGAAGATTTGGTAAAAGATACAGGACATAAGGTTGAAATAATTAGAGGAATTCTAAAAGACAAGGTTCTTGAGCTTTTTAAAGATATTAAGAAAGATTAAATTTTAAGGTATTTGAGTCGGACTTAAGGTTGCGCTGGGAGTTGAAATTGTGGTCGGCGTTGGGGTTTCTTCATATTTTTCCCCACCTGTGGTAATAATAATATCAAATTCATTATCTTTGTCGAGGTGAGTGGAATTAATTTCAATCTCATCAAAACTTGTTTTTAAAGCATTTTTAATTTCATTCGCCACATCATCAAAACCGTCTTTCGCAGTAATGGTTGTCACTGTATTGTTGAATTCCTCTGCATTATCAGCTTTGATGTTATCGGCACTATAGCCTTCTGTTTTAAGAACCTCGACTACTATACCAGCCTGACCAGGAGTACCAGTACCGTTTAGCACTTGGACTTTTACTAAATTTTTATCAATCTTAGGCTTTTCTGTGGGAGAAAGTTCTTTTTTTTCAACGACGACATCTTTTGCTTGGCCAGTATCTTTGGATTGTCTCAGCATGAGCGTACCTACGATAAGGGCAGCAACAATAAAAATTACACTGATCATAATAGCTGTTTTTCCTTTTTTATTACTTACAACTGGTTGATTTGGAAAAGGTGAAGTTGTATCTATCATACTTAAATGTATACCATTAATTTTCAAATTTGCAAGCGAAATAAGCCAAAGTAGTATAATTCATTATCCTATGTTAAAAATAAATAGAGTCGTCATTATTGATGTGGTCAATCCTTCTCAAAAAACAGAGGATGCCTCTAGAAATCTGGGGGAATTAAAATCGCTCGTTTCCACATATCATGGCGTTAATATCGTCAATATTATTCAACACCGGACACGCCCTGACAAAAATACTTTTATTGGCTCTGGTAAAGTGGTCGAGTTGGTAGAGATCGTTAGAAAACAGAGAATTGATATTGTTGTTGTTAATGCCATTGTTAATCCAAGTATTTTGTTTAATCTTACTCAATATTTATGGGAAGTTAATCCAAAAATTCAAGTCTGGGACCGAGTTGATCTTATACTCAATATTTTTGACAAACACGCTCAAACTGCAGAAGCTAAACTGCAGATTGAACTGGCCCGGATGTACCACATGGGGCCGAGAATTTATGGTCTTGGCCTAACTTATTTTTCCCGTCAATCAGGTGGAATCGGAACAAAGGGCCAAGGTGAAACCAATATCGAACTTATGAAACGACATTGGCGCAATCAAATAAAAATTAAAAAGGATGAATTAAAAAAATTATCGACTCAGCACCAACTTCAAATTGAGAGAAGAAAATCCAATAATATTCAAAGCATTTCAATCGTCGGCTATACTAATGCCGGCAAAACTTCTTTATTTAATTATTTAACAAAACGAAAAAAAACAGTTGAGAATGCCTTATTTGTAACTTTAGATAGTGTTACAGGAAAACTTTATCTTCCAACATTAAAAAAAGAAGTAACAATCAGTGATACCATTGGTTTTATCAAAGATTTACCAACTTCGCTGATTGAATCATTTAAATCAACACTATTAGAATCTATCAATGCCGATCTTATTTTACACGTAATTGATATTAAAGATCCGCAGATGGATCAAAAAATACAAGTAGTTGATAAAATCTTGAAAGAACTAAAAGTCCATTCAAGAAAAATAATTTATGTCTTCAATAAAATTGATGCTTTCTCGGGCAATGGAGAAATATTATTAAAAAAAATTAATGACACTTATGCTCCTTATTCACCTCAATATATTTCTGTAACAACCGACTATGGAATTAAAAAATTATTGAATCAGATAGAAAAACAACTAACCATATAATATCTTAAATAAGAGTATACTTAGGACAATTAAAATAAAGACTTACATATGATGAAGAAACTTCTACAAAAAGTTCCCCCACAATATAATTGTCCTTTTTGTAAAAGAGACATTGCGTCTTCAAAGAAAACGGAAGTCTTTTACAGAAGTCACTGGATAAACGGCTGCAACGAATGTTTTGATCTTTCAATAAGCGAGTTGACTATGCGCGAATTTCAAACAGAAAATTATTAATATACGATAAATACTTCTATTAAATAAGTTTCAACCCATTCAATGGAATTAATGACTTTTTAGTATAATTTCCTTATGGATTTAACGGAACAGGTAAATTCTTTCTTAACAAATTTACTGACTCACTTTAGACCATATCTTTTAACAGACGACGATAAGAAAAAAAACAAACTATCGTTTATTGTTGGAAAATTAACAAGAAAAAAATTTAGACGAAGAAAACTTGTTGATAAAACTAAACAAGCAATTACAGAAAAGGTACAACTTAGTATACAAAGTAATGAACCGATTCATTTAGTTGTCCCATTTGGAGGATATAAACACTTCTGGAATCCTTCACATCCAGAACCTGACTGGGCAGAAATTTTTAATTTTAAATATCTTACTGAATTTGTGTCTCCTATATTATCAGTTTATAAACCCGGGGTAATTATTGAATATATATCCGAAGACTTAATTCTTACGCGAATGAACAATTATCCCCAATCAGCGCTGGAAAAATATTCAGATATTTTTAGAAAACTTATTGAATGGTATGGTAAAAAAATTCCTACTAACCTGAAATTTAAATTTTTCAGGGTTAAAGAACATTGCAATAGTCAAAAATTAATTAAGCAAGTTGAATCTTTACTCATCAAAAGAAAAGTTGAATTTGAAAATCTATCTTTAGATAGAAAAATTCAAGAACTGCATCGAAGTAATCGTTCATTAATGTGGCAAGGAGAAAAAGATTTGACAACACTAACCGACCAAGAAAAAAAACAGCGCATTATAGAATCTCGTCTTATTGAACTTGCTTATTATGAAACCGAGGCAAAACCTGAGTTTTTAGGAAATTATCTATCAGAAAACAATCATATTTGTATTTGTTTTTCATATGGAACTACCCATGATAATGACGAATTTGAAGATCTGACAATTGGTTCCTCATATGGATCGATTGTTGATTATTGGATAGGAAGAGGAATTTTTTATAAAAGGGGAGAAAGACTTATTCCTGATATTATTTCACGAAATCAGTATGAATTAATTAAAAAAGATCTGAAAATCGTCGGTACTAAAAACATTTTACCTTATAAAAATTATCAAAATATTGAAGTACTTATAGAAGTATAAAAAATTTTAACTAATGAATATTTTTATTATTATCAGTACAATTCTTGCCCTTATTTCCCCAGTTATTTATTCGATAGCCATCATCAAAGGCAAAGCAAAACCACATAGGACCACTCGATTTGTTCTTTTAATTATTACCAGTTTAACAACCGCTTCATTATTTGCCCAAGGAAATAAAGTTGCCATATGGCTGGCCGGTGTTTCTACATTACAATCTGTTGTTGTTTTTATTTTAAGTATCGAACATGGTATGGGCGGCTGGGCAAGAACCGATATAATTTGTCTTTTGTCTGCTCTTCTGGGAATTATTCTTTGGCAAATTACAAAAAATCCTGTAGTAGCTCTTTATTTTGCAATTAGTGCAGATTTTATTGGTATGATACCGGCTTTAATAAAAACATATCATTTTCCAAAAACAGAAGTGTGGACATTTTATTTACTTGATGTATTTGCCGCTTGTTTTAGCTTAATGGCATTAAAAAAATGGGCACCTGAAGAATATTCCTATCCCGTTTATATTATGCTTATTAATTTCCTAATGGTTTTATTAATTATCCGACCAAAACAAAAACCCCAAGTTTAAACCTGGGGTTTTTGAAATTTACTAACTGAAATTTACTTTAATATCCTCCCATACCTCCGGGCATACCTCCACCGGCTGGCATAGCTGGCGGATTTTTTTCCGGTAAATCGGTGATCAAGGCTTCTGTTGTCAAAACCATAGCGGCAACTGAAGCGGCATTTTCAAGTGCTGATCGCACGACTTTGGCTGGATCAACGATTCCTTTTTCAAACATTGATCCGAAATCCAAGGCAACAGCATCAAAGCCATAATCTTTATCTTTGACATCTTCGATTTTACCCAAAACTCTTCCCGGATCAACTCCACAATTGGAAGCAATCATTTTTACCGGTTCAGCCAATGCCTGATAAACGATATCCACACCGGTTTTTTCTTCTTCAAAAGTCATTGTTTTTTTCAAAGCTGGCAAAGCTTTTCTGGCTTGAAGTAGTGTAATCCCACCTCCAGCAACAATCCCCTCTTCAAGAGCGGCTTTTGTAGCAGACACTGCGTCGTTGACTCTTTCTTTTTTTTCTTTCATCTCAACTTCGGTGGCAGCTCCAACATTAATTACTGCAACTCCACCGGTTAATTTTGCTAATCTTTCCTGAAGTTTTTCTTTATCAAATTCTGAAGTCGTCTCATCAAGTTCGTGTCTGATTTGAGCAACTCTGGCTTTGATTTTGGAGACCTCACCTTTTCCTCCGATTATTCTAGTATTTTCTTTATCTGTCCAGACTTTATCGGCGCGTCCACAATCACCAACTTCAACATTATCTAATTTTTTTCCTAAATCTTCGGAAATGATTGTTCCACCGGTCAAAACTGCAATATCTTCAAGCATTTCTTTTCGTCTGTCTCCAAATCCCGGAGCTTTAACTACCAATGCGTTGAAAGTTCCTCGAATTTTATTGACAACTAATGTAGCCAAGGCTTCTCCGTCAACATCATCAGCCATGATGACTAAATTTTTAGAAACTTTAACAAATTTTTCTAAAAAGGGTAAAAGATCAGCAATGGCAGAAATTTTTTTATCGGTAATTAAAATATATGGTTCGTCGATTTCAGCTACCATTTTGTCTGAATCAGTAACAAAATAAGGCGAGGCATATCCCCGATCAAATTCCATTCCTTCTTTATATTGGATTTCCATTTGCAATCCCTTTCCTTCTTCAACTGTGACGACTCCATCTTTCCCGACTTTTTTGATAGCCTCAGCAATTTTTGCACCGATTACAGTGTCGCCGGCTGAAATTGTAGCTACCTGAACAATCTCCTCTTTTTTATTAATGTCAATTTTTTTAGACATTTTTTTTATCTGCACCACTACTTCTTCAACTGCTTTTTCAATTCCTCTTTTCAAAATCATTGGATTGGCTCCGGCCGTAATATTTTTTAAACCTAAATTAACCATTGATTGAGCCAATAAAGTCGAAGTTGTTGTTCCATCACCAGCTACATCATTGGTCTTTGAAGCGGCTTCCTTGACCAATTGTGCTCCCATATTTTCAAATGGGTCTTCCAAATCTATTTCCTTGGCCACTGTTACACCATCATGAACAACGCTAGGTGCTCCCCATTTTCGGTCAAGAGCTACATTTCTTCCTCTTGGTCCTAATGTGGTCACAACTGCTTTAGCCAAAATATTAACTCCACTGGCAAGTTTTTGTCTTGCTTCTTCTCCAAAATTTATTTGTTTTGCCATATTATTAAAATTTAGAATTTATAATTTATAATTCAGAATTATTAAACTACTACTGCCATAACGTCTTTCTGTTCAATCAAAAGCCATTCTTGAGAACCGACTTTGACTTCATTCCCACCCCATTTTTTATAAAGGACTTTTTGTCCAACCTTAACAATCATTGGTAAAATTTTGCCTTCGTTATTCAATGCGCCTTCCCCCATTGCCATAACTTCACCTATTTGAGGTTTTTCTTTAACTGTATCCGGAAGAACAATTCCTGAAGGCAGAGTTTTTTCCTCTGAGAGAGGTTTGACTAATACATAATCGAACAAAGGCTTAATCCCTGGATTTTGATTTTTTGCCATAGATATTTATTTTTAAAACTTATAAAATGAATTTATAGTGCAATATTTATAATAAAAATTTTGACTTTTGTCAAGTAGATTATCAGTCTGCTAACCAAATGGACCCAACAAACGGCTCATCAGAAATAGAAAAACTTAAAGTTCAATTGCAATCAAGTGATTTACCTGCTAATTTACGCGATAAAGCAGTCCACCAAATTGAGCGGATTAGTTTGGGGTTGAAATATGGCAATTTAACTCAGTTGGACATAACTTCAAAATATATTGATTGGATTACAAATCTTCCTTGGAATAAAAAAACCGAAGATACTTTGGATATTGTCAAAGCTAAACAAATTCTTGATAATAATCATTTTGGCCTGGAAAAAATAAAACAAAGAGTTTTGGAATACCTTTCTTTATTAGCTGTCCATAAACAGAAAATACCAGATACTACTTTCCACGCTCCCTCGCTTTTTTTTATAGGTTTAGCCGGAACCGGTAAAACTACTTTTGCCAAGTCCATCGCCGAATCTTTATCCAGAAAATTTGTGAGAATTCCTTTTGGTGGACTATCTAGTGCCAATGATCTTCGAGGACAATCAAAAATTTCGGCTGAAGCTGAACCTGGAATATTAATAAAAGCTTTGCGCCGTGCCGGATCAAAAAACCCGGTTATTCTTTTGGATGAACTTGATCGAATAACGCCCGATTCAAGAGCTGAAATAATGGGAGTCTTAATCGAACTTTTGGACCCGGAACAAAATATGAGCTACATGGATTATTTTGTTGATTATCCTTTTGATTTATCACAAGTTATTTTTGTGGCCACTGCCAATAATACTAATAATATTGCCACAGCCGTTCTTGACCGACTTGAGGTAATCCAAATGCCTTCTTATACTGATGACGAAAAAATTCAGATTGGGAAAAAATTTGTTTTTCCAAAATATTTAAAAGAAACTGGGCTGACTGAAGAAAATGTAAAGATTGATGAAAATCTTTGGGCTAAACTAGTACGTCCTTTAGGTTTTGAACCGGGGATAAGAAGTTTGGAGCGGATGATTGAAACCATGGTTCGCAAAGCCGCCTATAAAATCGTCAAGGGAGAAGGAAACGGTTTTGTAATAAGTGAAACGAATTTAAGGGAGTTTGTCTAAGTATATCTGTCTGCGACTTTTGACGCTCCGTAAGAATAAGGTTTGATTTTGACTTCATAACCACTGCCTCTAATCATCCCAACAACTTCAGTAATTAAATCCCTAGTTTCTCCATTATGACCGATATCAACATGAATTTGAATATTATATTTTGCAATTCCATTGAGCTTAAAAAAAGAAACAAAATTTTCTGAAGTTTCAAGGGACATGGTTGCTTCCTGATATATTCTTTCTTTTAAGCATATTTTTCTTGTTTGTATTTGTCTTTTCCAGAAATATATCCCTCCGCTGCCGACTCGGTGGATTACCAAAGCTGAAACAAAATCATAAGTATCTTTTTTAACTTTCTGGGAATCAGATCCAACTATAATCTCATATTTGGCTTTTTTATCCTGCGCCATATATGAAGATATAATCTTTTTCAATTTCTCCAAATCAACTTTTCCATAACTAGGGCTATGGTAAAACATAAGCCTCTATTTTATCAAGTTTTATTGAAAATTGAAAATTTTAAATTGAAAATTACTTCTTGAACTCTTGTCCTCCCATCTTGTATTCAAAGATGGGTTTTTTAATGGGGCCGATGAAGATCTGGTAAAGAAATGCTTTTATTGACTTGTAAAAACTCAAGACAAATCCTTCTTTGTCAAATCGGCGGGTGGAGACATAGACAACCGGATTTGAAAACACCTTAAATTTTATTCCAAGTTTTCCCATTCTTTTCATAATGTCATAGTCTTCTCCAAAAACTATTTCGTCATCAAACCCATGAACCTTGTCGAAAAGTTCCTTTTTCATAATCATGCAAGGACCATTGGCCAAAGGTTTAATTCCCTGGAGAATAGATAAACCAATATTCATAATTGATAAAATCCAAAAACCCTTTGTTTTTTTATCTTTGGCCCTGTTCCAAACAGTAAGAGAATCTAAATTATATTTTTCTATATTTTTTTTAATTTCATCTAAAAATATTTTTTCTATTTCAACATCGGCATCAAAAAAAATAAGGAATCTTCCCTTAGCAAGACTGGCGCCATAATTGCGAGCAGCACTCACGTTCTTCATTTTTTTTTCAATAAACTGAAAGTTGGGAATCAAAGTAGTAAATTTTGAAGCTTGATTTTTTGTATCGTCTTGCGATTGGTTATCAACTACAATCGTCTCAAGGTCTTTGATTGTTTGTTTATAAATGGAACTTAAAAGAATAGGCAAATTCTTCTCTTCGTTGTAGGAGGGAATGATGATTGAAAAAAATAAATTGTTCATTTGAGCGGAGAGGGTGGGATTCGAACCCACGATGACCTTGCGGTCATACTGGTTTTCAAGACCAGCTCGTTCGGCCACTCTGACACCTCTCCTTAAGAGGCGCGTGCCGGAATCGGACCGGCGCAATAGCGGTTTTGCAGACCGCCGCGTTACCACTTCGCCAACGCGCCATTTACCTTTATATTTTACCGCAAGCTGGATATCTTAACAAATGGTAAATTTAAGAAGTTTAGCGATATTGCAGGGAATCAAATATTGGCTCAACTTGAATTTTTATTTCTTCGTCAGTTAACGAGTATAGTTCAATTGTATAACCATTTGGAAAAATTTGGTGTTTTACCGGTTTACTACTAATATGAAGCTTGTTTATAACCCACCAGGAATTATCCATTGGTTTTCCATCAGGATATGGACCGGCTATAACATAACTCATCTTTTCTTTATCGAAAGGAGTTGCATTTTTTTCAGGAAATGATTTTGCGGTAAAAATCATTGTATACATCGGAATATAATTATTAATTTGATCAAAAGTATTGATTAAATAACCAAATTTTAAAGGCGCATTTTTAAATAAGTCAAAAGCATATTCTTTCTGACCTAACCAAAAAGACCTAATCGTATTTTTCTTATTAAAATATGAAACTCCATTTATAAGGTTATAAATAATCCCTCCAATTACTAAAAAATAAATAATCTTGTTTTCAAAAGCAGCCACGGCCATCAAGACTGCTCCTATTCCAAGGAACGGCCAATAATAATACCAATGAATAGTTGTGCTGATGAAAAAAAGCATTAACCAAAAACCAAGATAAAAATAAACAAATAATAGAACCGGTAATCTATATTTATACTTCTCTTTAAACTTCATAACTAGAAAGATTATTGAGATTATTGGTAGTAGATTTAAATAGAATTCAATTTTTTCAAATTCAT
>Ga0265297_10006639_pt1 | contig 16635 bp, 13 predicted proteins | sample Munlanlwell13791_FD_192502 | JGI IMG/M metagenome (GOLD analysis project Ga0265297, IMG submission 192502) | Leachate microbial communities from a municipal landfill in Southern Ontario, Canada - Leachate well 137-91 | ecosystem: Engineered > Solid waste > Landfill > Unclassified | place... | reverse complement strand
GCGGAGCTTTTCGGCCATGAGAAGGGCGCCTTCACCGGCGCCGCGCGAAGCGAGACCGGCTGGTTCGAGGCAGCCCACGGGGGGACGCTGCTGCTCGACGAGATCGGCGATCTTCCGGCCGCCATGCAGGTGAAGCTGTTGCGCGTCTTGCAGGAGCGCGAGATCGTGCGCGTCGGCTCGCGCAAGGCGCGGCCGATCGACGTGAGGCTGATCGCCGCCACCAATGTGAATCTCGAGGCGGCAGTGGCCGCCAAAAGCTTCCGCAAGGACCTTTTCTATCGCCTCAACATAGCGACCGTAGATCTCGCGCCGCTGCGCGCGCGGCGCGGCGACATCGAGCCGCTCGCCAATTATTTCCTCCGCCTCTATGGCGCAAAGCTCGGCCGGCCGATGCCCGCGCTCGCGCCCGAAGCCCTCGCCAAGCTGACGAGCTATCATTGGCCCGGAAATATTCGCGAGCTTGAAAATGTTCTGCATAATGCGCTGCTGCTGACACAAGAGGACATCCTCGCCGAGGTGCCTATCGTCGACGCTTTCGATGCGCCTCTCGCGGAAGAGAACGTCGAATTCGAGACACGTCTGCGCAGCCTGCTCGACACGGCCATCACGCAAGGTGAGAAAAACCTCTTCGACCGCGTGATACGCTCTCTTGTCTCGGCCGCGCTCGAATTCGAGCGCGGCAATCAGGTGCGCACGGCGGAACGGCTCGGCGTGAGCCGCAATGAATTGCGTACGCGCCTCGGCCATATGGGCGTCATCGCTCCGCGTAAGAAAAGCCCTGCGGAGAACGACGAGAAGGAGAAGCGGCCCCCCGCACGAAGCGCGCCCAATGTCGTTCGGCTGGGATTTCAGAAATTCGGCACGCTCGCGGCCTTGCAGGCGATAGGCTCGCTCGATGAACGTCTTCGGCCATACGGTTATCGCGCCGAATGGCAGGAGTTCAGCGCCGGCCCCGCCGTTCTCGACGCCATCGGCCGTGGCGAAATCGACCTAGGCGTCACCGGCGAGGCTGCAACTGTTTTCGCTCTCGCCATGGGCGTTCCCTTTTTCTACGTCGGCTACGAATCGCCCGCACCGACAGATGTCGCCCTGGTCGTCGCCAATCCCCGGCTTCGCTCGATCGACGATCTGAAAGGCAAACGCGTCGCTTTCAGTCGATGGTCGAACGCAGATCATTTTCTGACGACCGCGCTCAATATCCGGGGGCTGTCGCGCGACGACATCGAACCCGTCTATGTTCCTCCGACGCTCGATTTGCTGGAGGATTTGCGCGACGGGACAATCGACGCATGGGCGATTTGGGAGCCGCTCTTGAGCGCTGCACGCATGGGAAGCAAAGCGCATGTGCTTCTCGATGGCGCCGGTTTCGTCGAGAATCATCAGTTCTATGTGGCGCGCCGACACTTCGCCTGTGGCCAGCCGCAGATCGTCGACGCGATCCTCGCGGAAATTCGCATGCTCGGCGGGACGCCGCGCGAGCGCGCCGACGCGGAACTCGGCGCCGTCGCGCGATGCCTGCATCTCGATCGACAGGTGGCGCGGCATTATCTCCACCGACTCGATTTCGAGCCCAAGCCGCTCGATCGCGACGTCATCGGCAAGCAGCAATCGATTGCGGACGGTTATTTCGCCGCGGGCCAATTGCACGCGCGTGTCTCGATCGAAGGCGCGGTTTGGCGAGGCGCCTGACGGCGCTCTCGCCTCGCGTCAGTATTTGGCAAGGATCGGCTTCACCGACACCCCGCCGAATCGCAGAGTGACGCCGACGCTCGCAAGCCAAGGATCGATGTTCGACTTCACCCTGACATAGATGTTCTGATCGAGCGCGGAATTATAGATCGTCGCATAAGCAGTCGGCTCTGCCACGATGCGCTTCAAATCGACATTCACGCCGATATTGGGCGTGATCATGTAGTCGAAACCGATTTGTCCCGCGACGCCGATCGAGGTTCCGATCTGAAGCGCGCGCACCGAATTGAAACCGGTGAGGCCAAGATTTGTGACGAGAGGCGTCCAGCTGTTGCCGGGGCTATAGCCATAGGGAACCGCCCAAGTGACGCCAACTCCGACATAGGGTTGGAAGGCGCCGAATTGCGTGAAATGATATTGGGCGAGCAATGATACGGGCAGAAGATTCGTCGCGCCGACCGGAATGCCGGCGAGCGAACCCGTCGCCGTCAAAGTATGCCGCGTATAGCCGGCGATCGTCTCGACGGCGAAATGCTCGTCGAAATAATAGCTGAGATCGATCTCGGGAATGATCGAAGTGGAGGTGTGAACGCCCGCGCCGAAAATCTGGCCGCCGGGAACGCCGGCGGCTATTCCCGTGATGGCCGGCACGGTGCCGAAGCGATCGAAAACCGAAAAACCGCCGTCGGGAACGATCGCCGTCGCACGCAGTCTGATTTGGAAAGGCTGATAATCGAGGGATGAGATCGTCGCCGGCTGCGGCGGCGCTCGTGATGGCAGATCGGCGGCGAAGGTGGCGTTCGCGCAGACGAGCGCGCTCGCCGCGCCGATGAGACGGTGCGGGAGATTCATCTTCTTTCCTCGAAATACAGGGAAAATACGGGACGAAAGGCGAAGGCGCCTCTCGCTACTCGCCGCCTTCGTAGAACAGCTCGAGCGGCAGACCGACCGCCGTCTTGCCGATCCAATCGCGCGCGATGATGTTCGACGGCCCCATGCCGATGCCGGCGCGGGCGTCGCGGAAATAACGCTCGATCGCGCCTTTCTTATAGCCGTAGCCGCCCGTAACGGTGAGCGCGGCCGCGGCCGAGAGATTAGCGGTCTCGGAGGCGTGAACCTTGAATTCGGTGAGCGCGATCAACAGCTCCGCTTGCGGCTTGCCCTCGAACCACAGCGCGTCGAGTCCCGCCGCGAGCTCGCGCCGCCAGGGTCCGAGCGATTCGATCAGCACTTTCGGCTTGGCGAGCTCCTGACGGATCGCCTGATAGTCGGCGAGCCGCTTGCTCGTGTCTTTGTGAATCGAGTTCTTGATATGACCCACGGCGGCGTCGTGAGCGCCGCGGGCGACGCCTTCCCACACGGCGCCGAGGCCGATCAGATAGACCGGCGAGACGCCGTTGTAGATGATTTCCTTGCCTTGATTCTCCTCGCCGAGACGATCGTTCCGCGCGACCTTCACGCCCTCGTAGCGGATAGGACCGGAATGATTTCCGCGCACGCCGAGCGCGTTCCAAGGCCCGGGCGTGATGCCCGGCGATTTGCCGTCCACGATGAAGAAGGAAATGTCCGATTGGTCGCGCGCGTCCGGCGTGCGCGTCTGAGTGATGTAGTAATCCGCCTTGCCGGAGGAGGTCGTGAAGGACTTTTCGGCATTGACGATATAGTCATCGCCGTCGCGCGACGCCTGCGAGAAATTGTACCACCAATGACCGCCGGAGGCGCGCTCGCTGGTCGAATAGGTGCCGAGAAGATATTTGCCGTCGTGCGGCTTCAGCCAGCGCAGCTTTTGATCAGGCGTGCCGTAGAGATTGATCGTCTGCGCGGCGCCGACATGCATCACATAGACGAGGCCCGTCGAGGCGTCCTTCTGTCCGATGCGATAGGCGGCTTCCGCGAAAGCCGTATGATCGAGTCCGAGCCCTCCATATTCCGGCGAGACCAGCGCGCGCGTCCATCCGGCTTCGGCGAGCGCATGGAGATTTTCGACGGGGAACAGCGACTGCTCGTCGTTGCGTTCCGCATTGACGACGATCACGGTCTCGATGACGCGATCGAGCCGCTCGAACGCCTCTGCTCTGTTGACTTCCGACATTTCGTGCCTCGTTTATTCTACAAATCCGGATCGGAGCGCAATTCCGATCGATGAGTCTCGTTTCGCGCGGCTCACGCCGCCGCGCGGGCTTCCTCGGCTTCGAGCGCGCGCACGAGCGGAATGACGCGCTCGCCGAAAAACTCGACCTCCTCCTGGAAATGCAGGAAGCCGAGCAGAACGAGATCGACGCCGACCGCTTTGAGCTCCAAGATTCGACGGGCGACCTCTTCCGGGGCGCCAATGAGATTGGTTCTAAAGCCATCGTTATATTGAACGAGATCCTCGAAGCTCGATTTCGCCCAATTACCTTCGCGCTCCGGAGACGCCGCGCCGGCGTTCTGAACCTCGTGATGAAATGCGCGAAGCGCGTCCGGATCGGCATTCGCCAAAATGTCGTTCAGCGCGGCGCGCGCTTCATCGGCCGTATCACGCACGATCGCGAAGGCGTTGACGCCGATCTTCACCTGATGACCGCTCTGCGCAGCCTTGGCGCGAATGTCGTCGACCTGCTTGCGAACGCCTTCCACCGTATTGCCATTGGTGAAATACCAGTCCGACACGCGCGCCGCCATGTCGCGCGCCGCGCGCGAGCTGCCGCCCTGGAATATCTCGGGCGGCCTGACGGGTTTGGGCTTTAGCGTGTAGTCGCGGAACCGGTAGAAGTCTCCCGCGAAATTGAAATTGTCTTGCGACCACACGCCGCGCAGAGCGCGGATGAACTCCTCCGAGCGGCGATAGCGCTCGTCGTGATCGAGCCAATGTTCGCCGATCGCCTGGAACTCGCCGCGGAACCATCCAGAGACGATGTTCACCGCGAGCCGCCCGCCCGTATACCAGCTGATCGACGCGACCTGCTTGGCGACTACGGCCGGATGCCATGGGCCGGGAAGGATCGCCGCGATCACATTGAGCTTCTCGGTCGCCGCGAGCAGCGCATGGGAAAAGCTCACCGACTCGTGCTGATATTCGGCGCCATAGCCGGCGGTGAAGCGGATCTGCGTCAAGGCGTATTCGAAGCCCGACGCTTCGGCGATCTGCGCGAGCTTGCGATTATAGTCGATATCCCAGCTCGTGCGCTGCTCGACCTTGCTGATGACGAGCCCGCCCGAGACGTTCGGAACCCAATAGGCGAATTTGATCGCCTCTGATTTTTGACGCGCCGAAGGCGAAGAAGCGCCGCTCATCCTTATCTCCCTGGTGGCCCGCGCGCAGTCCCCGATTGTCACGCGACCGCGCGTCGATCGCCTAAGAATGAGCACGGCGCGTGCCACGCTATTCTCGACCGATTTTCTCGATTTTACGCGTAATCACGGGGGCGCCTATTGCATTTGCAACAGCCGACGTTCGGCGCTGCTGCACATGCAGCAATGCGAATTCCAAATGCCGCAATCCGACCGCATCTCGATCCGGCGCCTCGATTGCGACGCGCCGATCCCAAGTCTCGTCGAAAGGACTCTCGAATGACACCATCGAACCGCCCGCGGCATATCGTCGATATGCGAGCGCGGCCGTCATTCCTTCACTCATTCTTCGGAGCAGAACCGGGATCGCCCGACTTCGAAACGGTACGCTGGATTAACCGCCGCCTCGGCTCGAAGGACATCGACCATTTCACGCGAGCGCCCGATCTTCCGTCCTTTCACCGGGAACTCGATGCGGCGGGGATCGACATTGCGCTCATGGTGGGACGCAGCACGCCGAGCGTGCGGATTTCCAATGATCTGCTCGCGACGCTCTCTTGCTCGTCGGAAGGGCGCATGCTCGGCGTCGGTTCGGTCGACCCCCAATTCTTCACCGGCGAAGGTGCGGCGGAAGAGACGGAGCGCTGCCTGAACGAGCTGAAGCTCGTGGGCGTCAATGTCGATCCCGCCTTCTTGGCGGAGCCGATTTCCCATGACGACGAGACGCTGTTTCCCATCTACGAGGTCTGCGCAGACCTCGGCGCGCCCGTCTTCATGATGTCGGGCCCGACGACGCCGGACCTGCGGCGCAATGACCCGCTGGCCGTCGATCGTGTGGCGCACGCCTTTCCAACTCTGCCCATCGTCTGTTGTCACGCCTTCTACCCGCAAATCGACGAGATGATCGCCGTCGCATTTCGCAACGAGAATGTCTTCGTCTCGCCGGACATGTATTTCTTCGCGCCGGGAGGCCTGCGCTACGCGGATGCCGCGAGGGGATTTCTCGCAGACCAATTGCTGTTCGGCTCGTCTTACCCGTTTCGCCCACTCGGTCAGAGCGTCGCCGACCTCCTTCGCCTCGGCTTGGACGAGGAAGCGATCGAGAAGGTCGCGTGGCGCAACGCCGCGCATCTGCTACGGCGCGATTTGGCGTGAGCTGTTGCGCATGCCGCAGAGCCGGCCCCGAATTGCTTCGAATGCAACAGCCCGCGGACAAAATGACCAAGGATTCGCGGCTGAGCGATTGGCCCGTCTCTTGCGGCCGGAAAATCAAAAGAAGTCTCCTATTGCCGCGCTCGGACCGGCGAACAGGGATCGGATCATGGAAATCTTGTGGTACATTCCGTCTCACGGCGACTCGCGCTATCTCGGCGCCGAGGAGGGAGCCCGGACGGCGACATTCGACTATCTTCGGCAGATAGCGGTCGCAACCGACAGTCTCGGCTATTATGGCGTTCTCATTCCGACCGGACGCTCCTGCGAAGATCCGTGGATCGTCGCGGCGAGCTTGATCGAATCGACGAAGACGCTGCGCTTTCTCGTGGCCTTGCGGCCGGGCCTGGTGCAGCCGGCGTTGGCGGCTCGCATGACGGCGAGCCTCGATCGTCTGTCACGGGGGCGACTGCTGATCAATCTCGTCGCTGGAGGCGATGCGAGCGAGCTCGCTGGCGACGGCCTGTTTCTGGATCATGCGTCCCGCTACGACGTCTCGGCCGAATTCGTGCGCGCATGGGAGGCGCTTCTTCGCGGGAGCCATACGGATGAGAGCGTCGATTTTCACGGCGCGCATTTCGACATAGCGAAGGGCAAGCTCCTCTTTCCGCCGGTGCAGAGCCCGAGGCCCCCGCTCTATTTCGGCGGCTCCTCGGAGCCAGCGCACGATCTCGCCGCGCGCGCAGTCGACACTTATCTGACATGGGGAGAACCGCCCTCCGCAGTCGCCGAGAAGATCGCGGATGTGCGGCGTCGCGCGGCCGCGTTCGGACGCGCGCCGCGCTTCGGGGTGCGGCTCCATGTGATCGTGCGCGAGACGGAGGACGAAGCCTGGGCGGCGGCGGACAGCCTCATCAGCCGATTGGACGATAAGGCGATCGCCGACGCACAGGAGATTTTCGCGAAGATGGATTCGATCGGCCAGCGGAGAATGCTCGAATTGCGCAAGGGCCGAGGGCGCACGCGCGCGGATCTCGAGATAAGCCCCAATCTCTGGGCCGGCGTCGGACTGACGCGCGGCGGCGCGGGAACGGCGCTCGTCGGCGATCCAGCGCAAGTCGAGGCGCGCTTGCGCGAATATGCGGCGCTCGGCGTCGACAGCTTCATTCTTTCGGGCTATCCGCATTTGGAGGAAGCCTATCGTTTCGCCGAGCTCATGTTTCCGCGCCTCGGAGTCGAGGCGCGCGGAACATTGCCGGGACAAAAGATCACCGGCCCCTTCGGAAGCGTCGCGGCGAAGTCGAGCGACTCGCCTTCCGCATCTTCCGCGGCGGCATAGGAGCCGAACCGTCCATGTCTGAACGCATCCTCGACCCGACCCGCGAGGCCTCCCCTGCGCTCCTACGACTGCTCGCGGCGCTCGCCTCCGACGCAGCGGAACGGGACAAGCGCGGCGGAACCGCCAAGCGCGAGCGCGATCTCATCCGCGAGAGCGGTTTGCTGAAGCTCTCCATCCCGGGCGAACTGGGCGGCGCCGGCGCCGACTGGACCGTCATTTCCGACGTCGTGCGGCGAATTGCGGCCGTCGACAGCTCGCTCGCGCACCTCTTCGCCTTTCATCATTTGATGATCGCAACCGTGCAATTTTTCGGGACCAGCGAACAAACGCGGCGCGCCATGGAGAAGACCGCGCGGGAGGATTGCTTCTGGGGCAACGCCGTAAATCCAAAGGATGCGCGCCTGCGGCTGCGTCGCGATGGCGAATCCTATCGCCTCGTGGGCGTCAAGAGCTTTTGCTCTGGCGCGAGCGATTCGGACATGCTCGTCGTCTCCGCTCTGGACGAACAGCAAAAATTGAAGATCGGGGCGATTCCGACCCGGCGCGACGGAATTCGAATTCACGACGATTGGGACAATATGGGGCAGCGCCAGACCGACAGCGGCTCGGTGTCTTTCGACGAGGTCGTCGTGAGCGATGAGGAGCTGCTCGTCTCGCCCGGGCCGCTCGGATCGCCCTTCGCCGCCCTGCGACCCTGTCTCGCGCAGCTCATTCTCGTCGCCATCTATGCGGGATTGGCGCGCGGCGCGCTCGACGCCGCCGTCGCCTATGTGCGGGAATTACCGAGCGACGGCGCGGCGCGCATCGGAAGCGATCCGTTCATCCTGCATGCGGCAGGCGAGCTCTGGACTGAGGTCTGCGCGGCGGAAGCCCTCGTCGATCGCGCCGCGCAATCCTTTCAGCATGGCTGGACGCGCGGCGACGCGATCACGGCGCAAGAACGCGGCTCTATCGCGATCGATGTCGCGACCGCCAAGGTCGCGAGCGCGCGCGCGGCTCTCGATGTCGGCAGCCGCATGTTCGACATCATGGGCGCCCGCGCCACGATCGCCCGCGCTGGCCTCGACCGCTTCTGGCGCAATGCGCGCACGCATACGCTTCACGATCCTCTCGATCACAAGCTAAAGGAGCTCGGGGATTTCGCGCTGAACGGCGTCTATCCGACGCCTTCCTTCTATTCTTGAACGATGCGGCGCCACGGCCGGCGCTCGCAAAATGGACGCAGGAGAGGACATGACAACAATAAAACTCGTCGCCGTATCCGGCGGCCTCGGACACCCGTCACGTGCCGCCGCGCTGGCGAAAGCGATCACGGCGGCAATAGCCGCAACAATTCCGATCGACGCCCACGCAATCTCGGTCGCCGATCTCGTCGGAGATCTCGCCGGCGTTGTCTCGGCGAAGGGCGCTCCCGCTTCGGTGAGCGAAGCCGTGACGCGAATCGAGACCGCGGATGCGTTGGTCGTGACGACGCCGGTCTATCGGGGCTCCTACACCGGCCTCTTCAAGCATCTCTTCGATCTCGTTCATCACGAGGCGCTGATCGGCAAGCCGGTTCTGCTCGCCGCGACGGGCGGCAGCGAACGACATTCATTGGTGATCGACCACCAATTGCGGCCCTTGTTCGCATTTTTCCAGTCGCTGACTTTACCGCTGGGCGTCTACGCCAACGATAGCGACTTCTCGAAGTATGAAGTGAGTAGCGACGCGTTGAAGGAGCGCATCCACCTCGCGGTCGCGAGTGGAGTAGGCCATTTGGATCTGCATAGTTAGACGTGCTTCACGTCAGCCGAGAGAGTCATCGAAGAGGCTCTGGTGCAAACGGCGTGAGCGGGACATAATCCTCATTGAACAGGATCACCGATCGGCCAAGCTTCGATTGGGCCCTATGCTCGGGTTCAAGCGATTCCGCCATGCGACGATCGCGATCGCTGGCGTCGAACTCGTGCATCGCATCAGAAAGGGTCAATTCGCACTGAGCAAATTTAGAGACACGGGCGCCACTGTTATTCGGCGTGCAACGAACATGTTCGGCGAGGCAGAGGTCAGGACGTCGGCGTGATTTCGACGGTTGAGCCGTTTCTCATTCGCGGGTTGGATACCGCATACGGAGCTTTCGTCGTCGGGGAGCCTCGGTCTGACCCGCGGAGATCGGTCGTGCCGCTCCTAATTTTCGCGGAGGATCCCTTGACCGGCGCCGACGCCTTGGCCGCTGCCTCGATGTCGTCGTGCGCGTTACGCGCCGATGGTCTTCGGCTCGACCTCCCGCGCGATCGCCCACATGAACCCGACGAGCTCGCGTGCGATCGCGGTGATCACGATCGGCGCCTTCTTGCCGCGCGCCAGCATGCGACGATATCGGTCGCACAAGCGGACCTGCGCCTTCCAGGCGATTTCACGGAGCGAGACCGCGATCGACTGCTGTCGCAGCATGATCGCCTGACCGACCTTCGCCGGCATGCGATAGGACCAAGAAGCCTCGACGATCAGTCGTCGCGCGACGACGCTGCCGGCTTTGGTTATGCCGGTCAATTTCCGCTTGCTTCCGCTCGAATGCTCACCTGGAACGAGACCGATGAAGGCCATGAGCTGACGGGGATTGTCGAAGCGCCGCATGTCGCCGGCCATGACAACACGGTTCGCTACGGCAAGCGCGTGCTGCAAATTCCGCAGGCGCGTCACCGCCATCACTTCGTGAAGGCGAAGGTGAAGGTTCACGAATATGCCGACGGGTCGCTTGCGCTGTTCCACGGCCCACGCCGGATCGCCGACTATGACGCGGCGGGAACGCCACTGCAAGCAACGGAAGCCAAAGAGAAAAGCGCGGCGTAACTCCGCTCCGCGGCGCGACCTGTGGACAGGCTGGACGGAGTGGACGAGCGCTTCGCCCTCGCCCACTCCGCCCACCCTGCCCACAGGGACAACAGAAACAGAAGCGGACATTTGATGTGCTACCTAAACCGGACATCTTCAGAAGCTATCGACACCAAAATTTTTCTAAAGGACGAATTTCTGCATTCTGGACGGTATTGACAGACTTCGGCAGGTTTGGTGTAACGTCCGCCCATGGGGAAGCGATCTCCCCACGAGGCGACATGCCCAAGAATCGCGTCCGGTTCTCCACCAAGGGCGCATCATGTCGTCAATCAACTCCATTTCTCCCGACAAGCTCGCGCGTCTCATCGGCGTCCGCCATTGTCCGGCGCTCGTCGATGTGCGGACGACGGAAGAATTCGAGGTCGACCCGCGCTTCGTCGCGGGCGCCCTGCGCCGCGATCAGGCCTCTGTTTCCGAGTGGGCGTCCGAAGTCGCCGGTCGCGCAGCCATCGTCATCGACCAGACCGGCGGCGCATCCGGCGAAGGCGTTGCGGCATGGCTGCGGCAAGCGGGCGCATCGTCGGCTGACGTTCTGAGCGGCGGCCATGTCGCATGGGTCGAGGCCGGCGGCCCGCTCATCCCGGAAGCGAAGCTTCCTCCGCGCGACCGTCTGGGTCGGACGATCTGGGTCACACGGACGCGGCCGAAGGTCGATCGCATCGCCTGCCCGTGGCTGATCCGCCGCTTCGTCGATCCGAAAGCGGTGTTTCTCTTTGTCGCACCCGCCGAAGTCTCCTCGGTCGCCGAACGCTTCGGCGGCGCGGCGTTCGACATCGACGGCGCCTTCTGGAGCCACCGGGGCGAACGCTGCACATTCGACACCATGCTCGATGAATGGGGACTGACGATAGAGCCCTTGCGAGGGCTTGCCGTCATCGTGCGCGGAGCCGACACGGCCCGCCCCGATCTCGCGCCGGAAGCGGCCGGCCTGCTCGCGGCGTCGCTCGGTTTGTCCCGAATGTATGCGGATGATCTCGAACTGCTCGAAGTGGGAATGGCGCTCTATGACGCCTTTTTTCGTTGGCGCCGCGACGCTCCCGACGAACCTCACAACTGGCCTCCGGCCAAGTCGGGAAAGACGCCATGAGCGCGCTGACGGGAAGTCGTGCGCACGCTCACGGCGTCTCTTTGCGCGAGGCGTTCGACGTATGGGCGCGGATCGCCGTGTCGAGTTTCGGTGGTCCGGCTGGGCAGATCGCTCTCATGCACAAGGTTCTCGTGGAGGAGAAGCGCTGGCTCTCCGAGAGCCGATTTTTGCACGCGCTCAACTACTGCATGCTGCTCCCCGGTCCCGAAGCGCAGCAGCTCGCAACCTATGTCGGCTGGCTGATGCACGGAACGCTGGGCGGCGTCATGGCCGGCGGCCTTTTCGTGCTCCCTGGCGCGGCCGCCATCATGGGGCTGAGCGTCGTCTATGTGCTGTTCGGCGAGATCGGTGTCGTGGCGGCGGCGTTTTTTGGTCTCAAGGCCGCCGTTCTCGCCATCGTCATCGAGGCGGTGATCCGCATCGGGAAGCGCGCGCTCGCGAACCGGGCGCTGCAAGGGATCGCCGCGGCTGCTTTCGCATCGATTTTCTTTTTCGACGTGACGTTCCCGCTCATCATTCTCGGCGCAGGCCTCGTCGGCTATTTCGGCGGAAGGAGGGGATGGCCGCAATTCTCCGGTCGCGCTCACGCGAGCGGCGCGAAAAGCGACGACAGCCTGCTCGGCGACCTTCTCCCTCTCCATACGACAGCATCCGCTCGAAAGACGTTGCAATGCGTGGCTGTCTGCCTGTTCCTCTGGCTAGCGCCTGTGACGATCCTGGCGCTGACGCTCGGGCCGACGAACGTCTTCAGTCAGATCGCTGTGTTCTTCAGCAAGATGGCGATGGTGACTTTCGGCGGAGCCTATGCGGTTCTCGCCTATGTCGCACAGCAAGCCGTCGATGAATTTCACTGGCTGCATTCACACGAGATGCTGGACGGACTCGGACTGGCCGAAACGACGCCCGGCCCTCTCGTCATCGTTCTGCAATTCGTCGGATTCCTCGCGGCGTATCGGCAGCCCGGCGTCCTCCCGCCGATCCTCGCCGGGGCTCTCGGAGGCCTGTTGACGACATGGGTGACCTTCGTCCCGTGCTTTCTCTGGATTTTTCTGGGCGCGCCCTACGTCGAAAAACTGCGTGACAATCGCGCGCTCGCCGGGGCGCTCACGGCCATCACCGCGTCGGTCGTCGGCGTCATCCTCAATTTGGCGATCTGGTTCTCCATCCATGTCCTGTTCCACGAGACGGCGCCCGTGCGGGGGCTCGGCTTCTCCTTCGAGATTCCCATGCTCGCGAGCCTCGATCCTCTGGCGTTGCTGTTGACGATCGGCGCGGCGCTCGCGTTGTTTCGTTTCGGTCTCGGCGCGCCGCGCACCCTCGCGCTGTGCACGGCGGCCGGGATATTGCTGTTTATCTTCGGCGCGGCGCCGGCGGCGGCTCGGACTCTGGCCGCGCCTGAAAGCGCAGCGATGCGGGCGGTCGTCGATGACTCGCTCGCGCCGAAGGTCATGATGTCCTTCGCCACGCTCTGGCACGCATTCGCCTTCGCGGCCGGCGGCGTCTATGTCGTCCACGCCTATCGGTCTCTGTTCCTCGGCGGTTACGAGGCGCGTTGGGCGCGGATCATTCGATCCGCCGACTGGCAGCTCTGGGCGTCCGGCTTAGCGGTCATCGGCCTCGGGATTTGGCTTTCCGGCGAAGATTATCTCGCCAATCCGAAGCTCTGGGCCAAAGCGACGCTGGTCTTCGTTTGGCTCGGCGCGACTCGAGCCATGCGCCTGTACGCGCTTCCGAAGCTCCGACGAGGCGAACGCGGCCCGATGCTGGTCGCTTCCTCGATCAGCGCAGCATGTTGGGGCTATGGCGCTTATCTCGGCGTGGCGAAGCCGCTGGCCTTCGGCGTCGCGCCATGCTGGGCGCTGCTGGCTGGCTTCCTCGCGACGATCTGCGGCATTCTGCTCATGACGCTTCACTTCGACAAGCGCCGCTCGAGCAGCTTTCCATCCAATGGCTTCGACCGCGATGCGGATGAAGGCGCGCCGCCCTGAACGAGGCGTGGCGAACACTGACCGAACATTCTCGAGGAGGCAGACGATGACCCATCAATTCGACCGCAGAGTTTTCCTCGGCGCCGCCGTGACGGCGAGCGCGGCGCTCGCGACAAATCCCACGCGAGCGGAAGACGCCGCCGCGTCCACGCGGAAGCCTTTCGTTCACCCCATGAAGCCGCTGCCCTTCGATCCGAAAAGCGTCAAGGGCTTCTCGGAGAAAATTCTCGTCTCTCATTACGAGAACAATTACGGCGGCGCGGTCAAACGACTGAACGCCATCGCCGAGCAGCTCGCGGGGCTCGACTTCGACAAGGCGCCGGGGTTCCAGATCAACGGGCTGAAGCGCGAAGAGCTCATCGCGACCAATTCCATGATCCTGCACGAAATCTATTTCGCGGGCCTCGGCGAAGCCAGCAAACCTGGCGCGGCGCTCGCCGAGGCGATCGAGCGCGACTTCGGCTCCTTCGATCGCTGGCGCTCGGAATTCACCGCCATGGGCAAGGCGCTCGGCGGCGGATCCGGCTGGGTCATCCTCGCCTATGACAAGCACGGGCAGAGGCTCGTCAATTCATGGGCGAGTGATCACACCCAGAGCATCGCCGGGGGCGATCCGATCCTGGTTCTCGACATGTTCGAGCACGCCTACCAAATGGACTTCGGAGCCAAAGCCGCCGACTATGTCAAAGTCGTCATGGCCGCGATCAATTGGTCCAACGCCGATCGCCTGTATGAGAAATATCGCAAGTCCTGACGAACGGGCGCAGCTCGTAGCGGCGCGCCTCTGCAGCGCGCTCCGGCACGCCTTTCGGCCTGTAGGGTCGTGGGCGAGCCTGAGGATCACGTTGAAACACCCCGGGGTTCGCTGGAGGCCAATTTGTTTGAGTCAGACCGGCATGGCGGGCTCCTCGAGTTGCGCGTGATAGCGCGCTTCGGCGTCGGCGAGATGTTTCCGATCGGCTCCAGCAGTCTGTGCTTGTCGAACCGAACCCATTCGAGCCTGGCGAACTCCATGGCCTCGTAGCTTCGCCACGGCTCGCATCGTAGAGTCCATTGATCGTCTCGGCGAGCACGTTGTTGTAGCCGTCGCCGGCGCTGCCGACTGAGGGCTCGACGCCGTGGCCTCGGGAGGTGGAAGCGGCTCGACCTGCCCGCGGTTCAAGATGGCCTTGCCGAGCTTCTCGACTCATCATCCGGAGCCGATTGAAACAGACATCTTTTCGAGCCGCGATATGCCTTCGCTTCTAACGCCCATGGCGCAAAGAGTTCAAGCCGCCATCCCATTCTTCCGAGCATGCAACTGTTCCGGCTTGAGGTGTGTATATCGACGAAGCATCTTCCAGTCCCGATGCCCGGTGACGAGCGCCACTTGCTCGATCGAGAAGCCCGCCTCGAAAAGCCGGCTCGCGCCTTCATGCCGTAAATCATGAAAATGTAGGTCGGAAATCTTGAGGGCGCGACATGTCCGACGAAACGCGGTCCCCACCGATCGACTATTGTATGGAAAAATTCGACCCTTGCTGCTTTTCGAGGCTCCCTTCTGCTCGTGAACGAGAGCGCATGCGTCATAGCCGCTCACGTCGAGAAGCGGAATTTTCTGGTTGTTTCCCGATTTCCGACGCGGGTCTTTCCGATCTCTGACGAGAAGCATCTTATCGTCGGGATCGAATTCGTCCCAAGTTACGCGGCAAATTTCATCGAGGCGCATCGCAGTCGCGATCGCGAAGCGCACGATCCGTCCCAACGGAATTGTCAGTTTCGGCGTCAAATCGGCTCGCACGATAATGCGATCGATTTCGTCCTGCGTCGGTCGGCGATCACGTTCGTTTCCTTTCCCGACCAATCCCAGACGGTTCAGCGCGATGCGCGCGAGTTCGGTCGGCTCCGTCGAAAGCTGAATGCCATGAACCGCCGCCGCGTGTGACAAGATCGTTTTGACATAGCCGAGGTCGATGCCGAGCGTGACGGGACCGGCTCCTTCCTTCGCTCTATCGCGACCGAATTGAATGAGCCGCTCTCGATCTAGCTCCGAAATCTTCAATCGCCCGAGGCGACGCTCGAGAGATTTGAGGCTCGCGGCTTTCGACCGGCCGATCCGCTTTCCAACCTCCGCGAGATCGTCTCTATGGAGCCGGACGAGATCGCCGAATGTTCGAGCTCCCTTTCGCGCGCGCTTCGACGGCGACTCGCCACGGTCGATCCGGCGCTCTATGTCGAGCGCCCACTCCTCGGCGTCGCGCCGGCGGAGAAACGTCTCGTTGACGTATTTCCCCTTGCGTCGAACTTGAGCGCGCCAGGAGCCGGATTTGAGCCTCGTGAAGGTCGCCATTTCGTGTGCGCTCTGTGTGCGCTGAGAAGTCGAAAAGGAGCGAAAAGTGTCGTATCGAGGCGTGCGGGAGAGTGCGCACGACCCGACCTATGGCCTTGAGACTAAAATGAAATCGCTTACAAATCAAGACATTAGATTCTCTACCGCGCCTATGATGGACTGGACCGATCGTCACTGTCGGTTCTTCCATCGCCTCATGTCGCGCCGCGCGCGGCTCTATACGGAAATGCTCACGACCGGCGCCGTGATCTTCGGCGATCGCGAGCGGCTGCTCGGCTTCGACGCGGCGGAGCGCCCGCTCGCGCTGCAGCTCGGCGGATCGGATCCGGCCGAGCTGGCGAAAGCCGCGCGCATCGCCGAGACCTTCGGCTATGACGAGATCAATCTCAATGTCGGCTGCCCTTCGGATCGCGTGCAGAACGGCGCTTTCGGCGCCTGCCTCATGCTGCGGCCCGAGCTCGTCGCCGATTGCGTGAAGGCGATGAAGGACGCCGTCGCGCTTCCCGTCACTGTCAAATGCCGCATAGCCGTCGATGACCAGGAGCCGCGCGCCGCTCTGTTCGGCCTCGCCGAGCGCGCCGTCGCCGCGGGCTGCGACGCGCTGATCGTCCATGCGCGCAAGGCCTGGCTCTCCGGCCTCTCGCCCAAGGAGAATCGCGACGTTCCGCCGCTCGACTATGGGCTCGTCTATGAGCTGAAGCGCGCCTATCCCGATCTGCCGATCGCGATCAACGGCGGCATAGCGACGATCGACGACATGCGCGCGCATCTCTCCCATGTCGATGGGGTGATGATCGGCCGCGCCGCCTATCACGAGCCGGAGCTTCTGCTCTCGGTCGATCCGGAACTGTTCGGCGAAGCGGCGCCGCTCGCCGATGGTTTCGCCGCGGTCGAGGCTTTC
>Ga0265297_10006638_pt1 | contig 16642 bp, 15 predicted proteins | sample Munlanlwell13791_FD_192502 | JGI IMG/M metagenome (GOLD analysis project Ga0265297, IMG submission 192502) | Leachate microbial communities from a municipal landfill in Southern Ontario, Canada - Leachate well 137-91 | ecosystem: Engineered > Solid waste > Landfill > Unclassified | place... | reverse complement strand
CAGGGATATTCCTGCGCTGATTGAATTTAGTTTTCTTTTTCTCTTCCAGCTCTCTTATCGCATCTGTTGCTATCCATTTGGCGGATTTGGAATCCATCTTTTGAATATCCCTGGCTACTTTCAGGGCTTTTTTGTTCAAAAAAAGGTTCCTTTTTCCTATCTGCCTCAAAGCCCAATTGACCGCCTTCCTAACAAAGTTTCTTTGATCGATCGAATGTTTTTTTATTATGGGAAAAAACTTTTCAAAATCTTTGTCTTTAGCAGATTTATCGTGGACGGACAAACAAGCCATCATAACAAAACCTGCCCTTTTTATAAATTCTTCCTTCCTTTTCGTCCATTCAATCGCTTTCTTATAAGCTGACTTCGTCTTGTCAAAAAGGCTACTGCAAACCTGGTCGCAAATATCCCAAGAATCAAAATCCTTTACCCATTTCTCCATCTGCTTATCAGTCACCTTTTCCGGCACATCTACAAACCCAGCCAACAACCTTGCTTCGTGGATCCCCGAAGCCCATAGCCTTTGAGCGAGTTCATGGTCTTTCCCTATTTCTTTAGCCATATCTCTCAAAAAATAAACTGAAATCCCCAAAGTGCCTTTTGGGCTGATTCCGAATCTGACCATACCTTCAATGTTTTTCCGGTTGGCTTTTGATTTTAGTTTTTTAATTATTTCTTCATATTGATTGGCCAGTCCGGTGGAAGACAAAGGCTTTCCATCTTTTCCCAGAACAAACTTAATCTTTACTATCTTTATTGGTTTCCTCCCCACTTCCTTTCTCTTTTCGTTAATTTCCAAAGCTGTTTTAAAAGTGGCCGGAGATACGATAATATAGTCAAAATCTCTTTCCAAAGTCATTCCGTATTTGTCTTCTATCTTTAAAATAACGGCCTCTTCCTTTAACCCCTTTCTGATAAAATCCTCCAGTGCTTTCTTCCTTTTCAAAAATGCATTTACCTTTCTCTGTCTGGTTTCAGAAGCCATTCTGTCGGAAGTCAGACCTATTGTAACGCTACCTAAACTAAAAGCCTTTTCCAATAAGGCCTTGTGCCCGGCATGCAATATATCAAAAGTACCGCCAACAACTACTCTTTTCTTGAGAGATTTAGCCATTAAGAGTTCAGGCTAGTAATTCCCTCAAACCAGTGACCATACTGGCAATCCGGACTGTGTTTTGCCGGCTTGTCTCCCCTTAATAGATTCACCGCTTCCTTAAACACTCCCTGAATATAGGTAGGGTCTGTATCTATCATCACTATTTCTTTTCTGAAGGGCAATTTATCATTGAACCCGTTTTCCTTATCCACTATGTAGAAAGCCAAACATCCCTTTCTAACAGTTTTGTATCCCATCTTTTCCAACAGAAAAGTGTAAGTATCCAATTGCAGCTGGAACCTGTCATAAACGTTCGCCGCCTTGCTTCCGGTTGATTTGTAGTCTAGAGGAGCTAGTTTGCCGTCTGAAAATTCCAGAACATCGTCAACCGCCCCGAAAAGCGTAGCATCCAACTCGGCATCATAATAGCGAAGGCCTTTGAAGTTATTTCTCCATTCGTCCAGCAACTGCTGCTTTGGGAATAGTTTGGCCGGAATATTATTGGCAACCAGCAAAGGATGCAACTCTCTTTTCTTTCTGTATTTATCAAACTCTTCTTTCAAAAGATAATCTACCGCCGCGTTCAGAGCATATGGATAAGGCTGAGGCCGGCGAATTCCCATCTTCTTTTCAAACCAAAAACAAAGAGGGCACTCGTAATAAAGGTTCAGAGAACTCGGAGACAAGTTTATTGGTTTTTGCATATTTATATTAATCCCTTTTTAATTTTATTTCTTATTTCTTCAACATAGGAATTGAAAAAATACAGATTGTGGAATGTTAATAATTTAAAAGCCGTAATCTCTTTTGACAAAAGGAGGTGGCTTATATATCCTTTGGAATAATTCTTACAAACGGGACAAAAACATTTCCCGTCTAATCTGCTTTTATCTTTCAAAAAGGCTCTCTTCGCTAGATCTATTTCCCCGGCAGAGGTAAAAGCTATTCCCCTTCTAGCATAATGGGTCGGAACAATACAGTCAAAGGTATCCACCCCAGCCTGAACAACATTTAAAATATCCTCTAAATAGCCGATCCCCAACAAATGCCTTGGTTTTGTTTCGGGCAATTCTCTTATCGTCCAGTCTAACATCTGGCCCATTTTGTTCTTATCGTCTCCGAATTCTCCTCCTATCCCGAAACCATCAAAAGGCAAAGAGCCTATAAAATGAGCACTTTCTGATCTCAAATCTTTGAATTTTCCTCCCTGGATTATCCCGAAAAGTGCTTGCTCTGACTTTTTCTCTTTTAAACAGATCTCAGCCCATTTATGGGTTCTTTGAAGCGATCTTTTGGTGTATTTTTTATCTGCCAAAGGAGACGTACATTCATCAAAAGCAAAGATAACGTCTGCCCCCAATTTTTCCTGGATTTTAATAGATTCTCTCGGTCCTAAAAATAATTGCCTGCCGTCTAAAAAAGATTTGAATGATACTCCCCTATCAGTAATCTTTAAAAGTTTTGGCTGCTGACCTAAATTTATTTTTCCTTTTATTTTTTCTTTGAGAATTTTCCCAGTGCCAAAATCTTTCCCAAACCCAAGTGAAAAAACTTGATATCCTCCAGAATCTGTCATCAAAGGCTTTGGCCAATTCATGAATTTATTAAGTCCTCCGAAATTAGCGACAACATCTTCTCCCGGTTTTATATGCAAATGAAAAGTGTTGCAGATTAAAACCTGGCTCTTCGTTTCTTCCACCTCTTTGCTGTCCAAAGTTTTGATCACTGCCTGGGTGGCCACCGGAACCAGACAAGGAGTTTCTATCAAACCGTGTTTAGTTTTTAAAAGGCCTGTTCTGGCCTTGCTCTTTTTTGATTTTTTAAGAACTTTAAATTCCATTATATTCTTGTTTCTTTAATATAGACTTTGTTTATTATCACGTCTGTTACGGGATGGTCGTTTTCATTAGTCTCCACTGATTCTATGGCGTCAACAACATCCATACCTTCCATCACTTCACCAAAAACGGTATGCTTTCCATCCAACCAAGGAGTACTTTCTGCAGTCACTACAAAAAACTGGCTTCCGTTAGTATCCTCTCCACTGTTTGCCATAGCCACTACTCCTCTAACTAACAGTTTGGAATTAATCTCATCTTCAAAAGCGTAGCCCGGTCCACCGTATCCGTCATCTGACCAGTCATTATCCTTGCTGTTTGGATCTCCGGTCTGAATCATGAAATCTTTTATCACCCGATGGAACTTAACGCCATCATAAAACCCTTGGTTGGCTAAAGTCTCAAAATTCCCAACCGTCTTCGGAGCCAACTCCTCAAACAACTTTAACTTTATTGTGCCGTAGTTTGTCTCCAAAACAGCTACTTTAACTTCTTCCGGATAAAGGAACTTCCAGCTGAAATAAGCTGAAACCATAAGAATAAGGCAAACCGCTATAATAATCCCCTTCTCTTTTCTACTCTTCTCCCTTAAAAAGTCTTCTTCTTTCTTAATCTTCCTTTGTTCTTTTATTTTTTGGATTTTCCCCATAATTTTACAAGCTATAACCTATCCGATACGTTTATCCGATAGGGATTAGGTGTAATAAAACCATTATAAAAACGTCATAAATATAAGAAAAACTAAAAGACCGGTCTTTTGTGCCACCTGTAAAGGGTGGCTTTTTATTTCCCGAATCTTCGTTGACGTTTTGAGTACTCGACAAAAGCCTCATCCAGGTCTTTTTCCGAGAAATCAGGCCAGCATTTCTTTAAAAAATAGAGCTCCGAATAAGCTGACTGCCAGAGCAAAAAACCGGAAGTCCTCTGTTCTCCGCTTGTCCTAATGATTAAATCGGGAAAGGGCAAGCCGGCTGTCCAAAGATTTTCATTCACCATTTCCTCCGTTATTTTAGAGAAAGGAACTTTTTTCTTTATTATTTTATTTATTGCTTGCAATATTTCCGCTCTACCGCCATAGCTTATAGCCAAATTTAAGATTCCTTCTTTATTGTTTTTAGTTCCTTCTTCGGCATTCCTTATTATTTTCTGCAACGTCTTCCCCAATCTTTCCTTTTGGCCTATAACCTGAAGTCTTATCCCATCTCGGTTCAATTGTTTAACTTCCCTTTTACTCAAAGCCTGGCCCAATAAACGCATCAGATAATCGACTTCCTTTTTTGTACGCTTCCAGTTCTCCGTGGAAAAAGCAAAAATCGTCAGAATCTTAACTCCCCTGTCTTTACACCACCTCCCGACTTTTCTCAGTTTATCCAATCCTCTCCTGTGTCCTTCCAAAGTAGGCAGGCCTTTTTCTTTGGCCCACCTTCGGTTTCCGTCTATTATTATTCCGACGTGATAAGGAATATTTTCCGCTTTTACTGGATTCATAATAAAAAATCTCCTTCTATTGTTACTTTCCCAGGCAACAACCAGGGAAATTTAAATCCAACAAAATAGGCCAGTTTCGTACCGAGCCTTGAAATTTTCATTCTTGGCAAAAAAAACTTTTCCATACTATTCTTATATTTTAAGAGATCGGGGAAATTTTTCAAGAGGATATCAGCCGCAATCAATCCCCAGATCACTCCTCCGCCAGACCAAGCTTTGGTCAGACCGGCCGCATCCCCACAAAGAGTGACAACGGGGTTTTGAGGAATGACAAATCCTTGAGGTACGACAGATGACGCAATCCTCTCTAATTTAAGATTCTTTTTTCTTAAAAATTCGTTAAATATTTCTACTGCAGATTTCGGATTGGAAATGATGCCGTATTCTATCTCGTTTCCCCTTGGTATTTTCCAGATAAAACCGTCCTCAACCGCCCAAGTTTCAACGCAGTCTGAAGAATCTTTTTCGTCCAAAAAACCCTGGACAGTAAACCTAAAAGCAGGATTTATAAGGCCTAACTTCCTTCTTACGACAGAATCAAACCCGTCACAGCCTAAAACTCTGTCAAAACCTGAAGGCAAAGAATCTATCTTGCTGCCCAGTATAATTTCAGCCCCTGCCTTCATGGCCAGCTCCGCAACCTGTTTATCCAGCTCTGCATGGTTCATTAAATAGAACTTCTGTCTGTATTTTACCCTGACGGTTTTTCTCGGAAAATGAACATTAACGTAGTTTATTTCGTTTAAAATAAGCTTCCTGCTTTCCGGAATAAAATCCAGAATCCTCTCAGAAAAAAGCCCGGAGCAAGCAACCTTACCTATCTCCGTCTTTTTCTCAAAAACAGTCACCTTGTTCCCTAGTTCAGATAATTTCCAGGCCAGGTACAATCCGTTAATACCCGCCCCGATTATTGCTATTTTCATAAGAGATTTGTTCAAATCTTAATGGCTCCTTATCTTGCTGTTTTGAGACTATATAACCCGCAGCAAAGGAAATTAGAGAAATCAAAATAACGCCAACTACTAAAATTATATCATCTGAATTATCGTTGACAAAAAGTTTTATTCTTGATAGCATATTAATATTATGGCAAAGACTAAAGCTTCTGGAACTACAAGACTAGGAAGAGATTCTGGACCCAAATATTTGGGAATAAAACTGTTTGAAGGACAGCCTACTAAAATTGGTAGCATTATCATCCGCCAAAGGGGAACTAAATTCCATCCCGGTAAAAATGTAAAACAAGGAGGAGACGACACCATATACGCAATGAAAGAAGGAATCGTCCATTTCTCGAAGAAAAGTAAGAAAGGATTCAACAATTTGCAGAAAAGGATAAGAGTTGTAAATGTAGAAACAAAATAACTATTCGGAAGACAAAAAAACGAGAATCAAACTCCTCGTTTTTTATTTTATGGCCGCTCTTATAAACTCCTTGAACAATGGATGGGGCCTCAAAGGACGGGATTTAAATTCAGGATGGAACTGGGTGCCCAGAAAAAAGGGATGGTTTCGAAGCTCAATAATCTCCACTAAATCCCTTTCCGGGTTAACCCCTGAAACTACCAGCCCCTTTGCCTCCAAAGCTTCCCTATAAGCGTTATTGACCTCAAAGCGGTGTCTATGACGCTCTGACACCTCAGACTTGCCATAGGCCTTAAAAGCTATTGTTTTAGGGGCTATTTTGCACCTGTAGGCGCCTAATCTCATAGTTCCGCCCATTCTCTTCTCCTTTATCAGAGCCTTTTGTTCTGGCATCACATCTATCACCGGATAAGGGCATTTAGAATTAAACTCTGTAGAACAGGCTCCTTTAAAGCCACAGACATTCCTGGCAAATTCAACCACTGCCAGTTGCAAACCATAACAAAGTCCTAGAAAAGGAATTCTCTTCTTCCGGCAAAACTCAATAGCTTTTATCTTACCCTCCACTCCCCTCGTGCCAAATCCCCCAGGAACAATCACCCCATCGTACTTTTTCAACTCCTGGAGTTTCCTCGGATTCTTTTCATAATCTTCGGCCGACAACCAGTAGATCTCTGGTTTTCTTTTTAGAGACCAAGCGGCGTGCTTTATCGATTCAATGACTGAAATGTAAGAATCCATTAAAGTGAACTTACCGGATTCAAAATATTTCCCGACCATGGCAATCTTCACCGGCTTTTTGAAAGTATTAATAGCTCTGACCAATCTGTTCCAGTCATGCATGTTGTTTTTCTTCGCCCTCAATTTAAACTTCTTTAAAATCCGATTGCCCAGATTGTCTTTTTCAAAATTGACCGGAATCTCGTATATCGTTTTAATGTCCGGAGCGGAAATGACGTCTTCTTTAGCCACGTTACAGAAAATGGATATCTTCCTTTTTCTCGGTTCGTCTACCGGATAGGAAGAACGGGCTAAGATTATGTCGGGCTGTATGCCGGCCGCATTTAAAGTTCTGACTGCCGTCTGAGTGGGTTTAGTTTTCATTTCCCCAATTATTGAAGGGACTGGCAAATAGCTGACCATAGCAAAAAGAACATCCTTTGGATATTGGAGTTTTAACATCCTGGCTGCTTCCAGAAAAAGCATGTTTTGGTATTCCCCCACCGTTCCTCCGATTTCAATTAAAATAAAATCAGCCTTGTGTTTCTTGGCTGCTTTCTTTATTCTGGAGATAACTTCGTTAGGAATATCCGGCACCACTTCCACACACCTTCCACCGTACTCCAAATTCCTCTCCTTGTTGATGACCGTCTGATAAACCCTGCCAGTTGTTATGTAATTGACCCTGGTAATATTCTCATCCAGAAACCTCTCGTAGTTGCCTATATCCTGGTCGCACTCGTCTCCGTCTTCGGTCACGAAAACCTCCCCGTGCTCCACTGGATTCATAGTCCCGGCATCTACGTTGATATAAGGGTCTATTTTTGTGGCCGTTACAGAAAATCCTTTGCTCTTTAAAATTTTGGCGATGGAAGCCACCGCCACACCCTTACCTATGCCAGACATTACTCCGCCTGCGACAAAAATATACTTAAGCATCAATTTCTTTTTCTTCCTCGTCTTCTTTTTTATTGATGATTACTTTTATCTCAGCTTCCAAATTATGCTCAAACTTTATCTTGACCGGGTATTCCCCCAATTCCTTTAGGGATTCTGGCAGCTCTATCTGACTCTTTTTTACCTCAAACCCTTCTTCCTTCAATTTTTCTGAAAGTTTTTGGCTATTTATGGATTCGAAAAGCTGGTCCTGGTCTCCCACTTTAACTTGAAATATTATCTCCCTGCCGTCAACGGAAGTAGCCGTTTCCTGTATTTTGCCCAGATCAACTTCTGCTTTCTTTTCGGCTATTTCTTTCTGGGTTTCCAGCCATATCAAAGCTTCCTCGGTCGCCTGTTTGGCCAAACCTTGGGGAATCAAAGAATTCCTGGCAAAGCCGTCTTTAACATCTTTCACCTCAAGTTTCTTTCCAACTTTTTCTACGTCTTTTAATAAGATAACTCGCATAATATTATATTCTAATTTAACTCTTTCAGAATTTCAATAGCCTTATCCAGCTGAGGATCTTTGCCGGAATTATAATCGTCTTCAGTCATTTCCACTTTGTAATCAACCTCCAAACCCTTGTCGCTTATCGAATAACCGTTAGGAGTCAGCCATTTGGCCACTGTCACTTTCAAAGAAGAACCTTCTTTCAGTTCTTCCAGCTGTTGGACCGAACCCTTGCCGAAGGAATCCACTCCTATCAATTTTATTCCCCTTAAATCTCTCAAAGCTCCGGCTAAAATCTCAGATGCTGAAGCCGAACCTTCATTTATCAAAATAACGATAGGATATGAAATTAATTTAGCATTACCTCCGCTTTTATACAACTCCTGTTCTTTACCCTCACCAAAATCCTCTATGGCTACTACCGCATCCTTTTCCAAAAACCAGCCGGCTATATCTTGGGCTACTTCCAGATATCCTCCAGGATCGTTTCTTAAATCCAGTATAATCTTTTCAGCCGGACTCTCTAAAATCTTTATGGCTGCATTGCCGAAATCATAACCTGCCCTTTCAGAAAACTGGTAAAGATGAATATAAGCTATTTTATCCTCCCTGATTACCAAAGATAAAGAAGGAACTTCGATGACTCCTCTGGTTATTTCTATGTCTCTTGTCTCTCCCCAGTCTTCTCTGTAAATACTTAATATGACTTTACTGCCCTTAGGCCCTCTGATGCTCTTTATAGCTTCATCCACCGTAATGCCGGCTGTAGAGGTGCCGTCTATCTCTAATATCTTGTCCCCCGCTCTCAACCCTGCTTCTTGGGCAGGAGTGCCTTCTAAGGGCGAAACAACCTGAAGCTGGCCATCCCTTATCCCGATTTCCATGCCTACCCCTTCAAAGCTTCCTTTTACGTCCTCCAAGAATATCTTTGCGTTTTCAGGCTCTAAGAATACCGTATAAGGATCCCCTAATGATTCTACCATGCCGGAAATTGCTCCGTAAATCATTTTCTGAACATCCAGACTATCCTTGTCCACGTACTTTTCAAAAAGCCTGTCCCAAGTCTGCCAGAAAAGGGAAAAATCCACGTCAGTCGGCGGACAGACTTCGCAAACTACCTGGGCTTTTCCGAACCAAAAACCCAGAGCAAAAACTATCAGTATTAATACTATCAAAAAAAAGAAAACAAAATTTTGTTTTAATTTTCCGAGCATTAAATCAATATACCACAAGCCAGAAAAACAGACAATAGAAAATAGAAAGCTGGGCCGCAAATCAGGAGTACAACTCAGCAAAAATATAATTGTGCCCCCGCCGCGGCTCGAACGCGGAACCAATAGCTTAAAAGGCTACTGCTCTACCATTGAGCTACAGGGGCCCGTAATATCCATTATATACCTTCTTCTCTCAATTTTTCAAGTAATTCTTTCTGCCTTGCCGTAACTTTCTTGGGAGTCTTTAAAACCAGCTCAACGTACAAATCCCCCCTGCCATATCCTGAAAAACGGGGAATGCCCTTCCCTGATATTCTTAAAACCTTCCCCGATTCCGTACCCTGTGGAACTTTTAACAAAATACTTTTCCCTTCCAGCGTTTGGATTTCCACTTCCGCACCCAAAGAAGCCTGAGTGATGGAAACAGGCAAAGAAACATACAAATCATCCCCCTCTCTCTTAAAAAGACGGTGGGGCTTTACAAATATCCTGATGTAAAGATTGCCCGGCTTTCCTCCTCTTTTTCCGGAATTTCCCTTTCCCTCAACTTTTATCACTTGGTTTGCGTCAACTCCGACCGGGATAAATAATTTTATTCTTTCGTTGGCCTTCACCCTTCCTTCACCTTTACAGACATTGCAGGGTTTTTCCGGTCTAACGCCCTCGCCTCCGCATTCAGGACAAACAGCTACCCTGGTAAAAGAGCCAAAAGGGGTTCTCCTTATTTGTTGGACCTGGCCTGTTCCGCGGCAAGAAAAACATTCCTTTACTTTTGTTCCGGGTTCAGCTCCCGTCCCCTGGCATCTGGCGCAGGAAGACAGCTTTTCTAAAACTATCTCCCTTTCACCGCCATTTAAAACATCTTCCAGATCAATCTCCAATTCAACTTCAATATCTTTTCCTTTCCTGGGGTCTTTGGTCTTTTTAGTAGCGCCAAAACCGAAAAAATCTTCCATCATGTCGCTCAAATCCCCGAAATCAAAATTAAAACCCTGGCCTTCTTGGAAACCGCTGAAATCAAAACCAGCTTCCGGATTAAAACCGGCTCCCCCTTCAGGAACACTGCCGAATTTATCGTACTGAGATCTTTTTGAGGCGTTGGACAAAACCTGGTAAGCCTCGTTTATCTCCTTGAACTTTTTCTCGTCCCCTCCTTTATCGGGATGATGCAGATGGGCTAATTTGTAGTAGGCTTTTTTGATTTCATCCTGGGAAGCTTCTTTGGCAACGCCCAAGATTTGATAATAGTCTTTAGCCATTATTGTTTATCTTTATACTCGCCTTCTTCAGGCCCCTTATTTTCTCCGTCGGGCGCAGTTTGACCGCCTTGCTGTTTGTACAATTCTGCTCCCACTTTCTGGACAGTTTGAGATAATTCCTGAGTCTTTTGTTTTATTTCCTCTAAGTTGTCGCCGTCTTTCACTTTTTTCAAAGCTTCCGTTTTTTCTTCCACTTCTTTCTTCACTTCAGCGGAAACTTTATCTCCTGATTCTTTCAGAGTCTTTTCAACGGTATAAACAAGATTATCAGCCATATTTCTGGCCTCGATCAGATCTCTCTTCTTTTTATCTTCTTCAGCGTGCAAATCAGCTTCCTTTTTCATCTTTTCTATATCTTCCTTAGAAAGGCCTATGGAACCTTCGATTTTAATAGACTGCGTTTTGCTAGTCCCTTTGTCTTTAGCGGTAACAGTCAGTATGCCGTTGGCATCTATATCAAAAGCAACCTCAATTTGGGGAATCCCTCTCGGAGAAGGCGGAACTCCGTCCAGAACGAATCTGCCTAAGGAACGATTATCAGTAGCCATGGGCCGCTCTCCCTGCAAAACGTTTATTTCCACTGATGGTTGGTTATCGGCAGCGGTGGAAAATATCTGGGATTTGGAAGTGGGAATGGTGGTATTTTTCGCTATCATCTGAGTGCTCACCCCTCCCAAGGTTTCAATACCCAAAGAGAGAGGTAACACATCCAGCAGCAATACGCTTTTAATATCCCCTTCCGGAGCTCTTCCTTCTTTCCCCGCTCTTAATATTTCCGCCTGAATGGCAGCGCCTATGGCCACCACTTCTTCAGGATTTATGGATTTATTCGGTTCTTTGCCGAAAAGACTCTTCACCGCTTCCCTGACGGCCGGGATTAAGGTTGTTCCTCCAACTAAAACCACTTCTTCAATATCCGCTGTTTTTAATTTTACTTCTGCCAAAGTCTTTTTTACCTTTTCGATTGATCTTTCAATCAAATCCCTGATTAGATTATCAAACTGAGCGCGGCTTAACTTATATAGAAGGTGTTTCGGTCCAGAAGCGTCAGAAGTTATAAATGGCAAGTTTATTTCCGTTTCCAAAGCTGAAGATAATTCAATTTTGGCTTTTTCGGACGCTTCCTTTAACCTCTGCAAAGCCAGGGGGTCTTTTGATAGATCTATCCCCTGCTCTTTTTTAAATTGTTCCACTATCCAGTTTATGATTCTCTGGTCAACATCCCTGCCTCCCAAATGCGGTTCTCCTCCTGTAGCCAAAACCTCCACCGTTTCCGGAGTGGTGTTTAAAATGGAAACATCAAAAGTTCCGCCTCCAAAGTCGTAGACCACTATTTGTTGATTTGATTTCTTGGTAAAACCGTAAGCCAAAGCAGCAGCTGTCGGTTCGTTGATCATCCTCAGCACGTTTAGCCCGGCTATCTCAGCGGCCGCCTTTGTCGCCTTTCTCTGGGAATCGTCAAAGTTTGCCGGACAGGTAATTACAATGTCAGTAATTTTCTCACCCAGTTTCTCCTCGGCATCAATCTTTAACTTCTGCAATATCTGGGCTGAAACTTCAATGGGAGTTAACCATTTGTCTCCCATCTTCACTTCCACTCCTCCATCACTCCTCTCCCTTGTTTCGTAAGATAAAAGCTTCAGTTCTTTCTGAACTTCCGGGTCGGAATATTTTCTACCGATGAATCTTTTCACGGAATGAATGGTGTTTTTGGGATTGGTTATAGCCTGTCTTTCAGCTAAAATACCAACTAACCTTTCGCCAGACTTGGCCAAGGTAACGACTGAAGGCATTAAAACAGACCCTTCCCTCGTTTCAACGCACTTAGGTTCACCGTTTATTATTGAGGCCATTTTTGAGATTGACGTGCCCAGGTCAATACCTAGAATCTTTGACATAATGAATTAAGAATAAATTATGATTATTAAATTATGATTATTTTGCGACTTTGACTTTTGCTGGTCTTATTAATTTCCCGTTTATTTTGTATCCTTTTTGGGTTTCTTCCAGAATAGTACCTGACTCCGAATCTTTTGCCTCCACTGTTTCTACCGCTTCGTGGAAGTTGGGATCAAACTTCTCCCCTTTTGTTTTTATCTCTTCTACCCCGTTTTTCTTAAATAAATCCAGAATCTGGTTTTTCAGTTGGAGGATTCCCTTTATATTCTCGTTTTCCTTTAATTCTTGAGGCAAATTCTTTTCCGCTGTCTCAAAGTTATCCAGTAAAGGTAATATCTTTAAAATCATCTCCTCTCCAACATATTTTAATAATTCCCCTATCCTTTCCAGTTCTTCTTTCTTATAGTTTATGAAGTCGGCTCTGGCCCTTTGCCAACCGGCTAGATATTCGTTCTTCTTTTTTTCGCACTCTTCAAGCTTTAATTTCAGATCTTCCCCTGGCGTTTCTTTATTCTCCTTTTTTTCCGGTTCTTTTTTTTCTGACATTTTTATTAAAAGAATTAATAATATTGACGTTTTTGTTGTAGTCCATTCTTTTTGGACCAAGTAAAGCTAGAATTCCGTCTTTCCTATTGGCAAAATGGACTTTTGAAATAACGATGGAAAATTCAGGGCCACCCAGTATCGGACTCTCCTTGCCTATAAAAATCTGGGTCGAATCAAAACTAGAAAGGACGTCAATGTTTTCCTCCATGCGCTCCACCATCTCGGCAAACTTTGAAGCCAGGTCAGTGTCTTCAAACTCCGGCTCTTTGAAAATATTCTCCCACCCTTCCTTAAAGATTATGTCTTCTTCCGGGAAATAACTCAAAGCTAGATCAGAAGTCAAACAAGCTATCTTTTTCGTTAAATCCTGGAAAAAGCTGAAGGAATCATCTGTTTCGTCGGAATCCAATTCCCTGCCTATCCTGTTTTCATGGGTACCTAGCTTCAAATTATCCACATAAAAACGGTATCCCTTATCCGTAGGCACCCTGCCAGCCGAAGTATGGGGTTGAAAAATAAATCCAGCATCCATAAGTCTCTGCATTTCATTCCTGATGGTGGCCGGAGAAACACCAAAATCGTGCTTCTTCTGGAGTTCTTTCGAGCTGATCGGCTCGGCCGAAGAAATATATTCTTCCACCAAAGTATTCAGTATACCCTTTTGCCTATCAGTAATTTTCATGCCTTTTATTCTATCATACCCAAATTAGCAGTCAAGGTCTGAGAGTGATAAGAAAAAGAGGCAGAAAATCTGTGGGGTCACCATAGACTTTTGCCTCTTAGAGGTGTTGGCATTTACGCCTTCCTCTTTGCCTTAAACCCAGGCAGGGATTAAGACCTGATTAAAACAAAACTGACCGTTTGTTTGGTCAGGTTTATTGTTTTTTCTTATTTTATTATATGTTTATCCAATAAAACTAACCAAGCGTCGGCCTAAGACGACGTTCAACAACAAGACCTGCATGGTTAATTTATTATCGGGTCTCATATTTTCAATTTACCGCAACAGAAAACCTTGTCAATACTTTTTCTACTGGTAAAATGAATTAATACAGTATATTCCCATGTCAAACAAACTAACATATATTATCGCTGGGTTTCTTATTCTTATAATGTTCCTGACGGCTTTCTTCAGCATGAAGGAAAACTCCCTGACTTTTGACGAACTGGCCCATATCCCGGCCGGATATTCCTATTTGACCGAACAAGACTACAGAATTAATCCAGAACATCCTCCTCTTGTGAAAGATATCGCCGCCCTGCCTTTGTTGTTTTTGGATTTGAATTTTCCGAACGAAAACCAAACCTGGCTGCAGACGGATTCCGCTCCGGCCTGGTGGGTTCAGTTCGACCTGGGTACGAAGTTCATCTACGAATCAAATAATAATCCGAAAGAAATCATCTTCTGGTCCAGGATTCCAATGATAGCGATTCTGCTCCTTTTCGGACTTTTCCTTTTCAAATGGGCAAAAGACCTTGCCGGTAATAAAGCAGCCTTGGCGGTTTTGACTCTTTTTTCCTTTTCTCCGACTTTTCTGTCTAATGGCATTCTGGTGACTAACGATGTGGGAGCCGCCTTTGGAGCGGTTCTATCCACCTATTTCTGGCTGAAATTTCTGTATAACCCGAAATGTTTAAACGTCATTTTGGCCAGCTTGTTTTTTGGCCTGGCCATGTTGTGTAAATTTTCAATGGTTCTTTTGATTCCTTTTTTCGGAATCATCACCATAATATATTCCCTGCTGATTTCCCAACCGCAGAAAAAGATACGGGACTTGTCTATTTATGTCGCTAAAGCCGTACTTGTTGGATTAATCGCCCTGATTTTCGTAGTCTTACCCGTTTATCAGCTCCATATATCAAACTACCCAATAGAACAACAGAAAAGAGATACCATTTCCGATCTTACTTCCGATGAATTCAAACCTCTGAATGCTCTGGATATATGGATGTCCGACAAACCAATTCTCAGACCATTTTCCCAATATCTTAGAGGCATACTGATGGCTAGCCAGAGAACTATTTTCGGCAATACCGTGTACTTCCTGGGAGAAATTTCCTCTTCGGCCTGGTGGTATTATTTTCCGGTAATATTCCTGCTAAAGATCCCCTTGTCTTTCCACCTACTAGCTTTGCTAACCCTTGTAGGATTAATATTTTTAGTATTCAAAAAAAGGCCCTCGGCTAAAAACTGGATAAAAGAAAACTTCACTGTCTTTTCTTTCTTTGTTTTTATTATTATCTATTGGGCGACTGCCATGACCAGCAACCTTAACATCGGCATACGCCACCTTCTGCCGACCTTTCCTTTCATCTTTATGATTTTAGTTTTGGGATTAAAAACAATAATTATGGAGGCGAGCCAGAAAATGAGAAAACTCCTATCTACAACAAGCTGCCTTCTTTTTGTCTGGTATATTGCCTCTTCGCTCTCCGCTTTCCCGTATTATATTCCCTATTACAATGAAATCGCCGGAGGGACGGAAAACGGCTACAAATACGCGGTAGATTCAAATTATGATTGGGGCCAGGATTTCTATTACCTTCTGTCTTTTGTCAAAGAAAACAACATTAATAAAATATATGTTGACTATTTCGGAGGGGAAAGTCCTAAATATTGGCTGGGAGAAAAATATGTGCAATTGAATCCTAAGGAATTAGAAGAACCACCCAGGGGCTGGGTGGCGGTATCCTTAAATCAGCTTCAAGGCGGTGTTGCAAAACCCGTAACCGGTTTTGATCAGGAAACTGGATACTACGATTGGTTAAAAAACTACACCCCAGTCGCGAGAATGGGGTACTCGATCTTAGTATATTATATAGATTAATTTCAAATTCTCAGTTCCCCTTGTACTTAAAGGGAGCCAGGTTGCCGAATCTAAGCTCAATGTATTCCAAATCCCCTCTTTTGTCTTCGGGGATTTTTTCATCTAAAACAGCGTTTAGTTTGACAACCTGCCAGTCAATATCGCCCTGAATATTGAAATAGGCTTCCCAACTCTCGTTTGTTTTCACAATTAACTTGTCCTCTGAAAAAACAAGGAATTCTTTGATATTAATGCCCAGATTCTCAAGTTTTGTTTTGATCATCAGGATCTGCTGAAGTTCTGTTGAACCAAATACCGCCCCAGAATCCAAAATGTAATCCTGTTTCGTAAGGATTGCCAGCCCTTCTTTGTCGTAATCGTCCGCCTCTCCGAAAACCTCCCCGTTTTTATCTATCAGAAGAAATTCCTCTCCCACCCGTAAAATAACTACACCTTCTTTCCTGCTAACTGAAATGTTCAAAGTCTTGTTAAAAAACTTCTTCTCAATCTCCACCGATTCCAACTGTAAGATAGCAACTGAAATATCCTGTCTGACTTTTCTGGAGTTAAAAAGGAATATGCTTCTTGTCTCGGCAAAAAGAATTTTCCTGTTCGCTGCTCGATCAGCCATTTCTTTGATTTTTAGAACATCCTCGTCAGACACCATTTTTATCCCGGGGGATACTGTAACTATTTCTCTTTTGACCTCAATGTTTTTTATCTGAAAAAAAGAGGAAAAATATAAAAAATAAAAGGCCGTAAAAAGCAAAACGACCGCTAAGAGACCCAACCAAAAAATTCTGTTTCTCAGAAATGATTTTTTTCTTTTATAGCTGTGGGGCTTCCTGTATTTATTTTGCATTTTACAGCCCTCTTTTTATTTTTCTTAACCTTTCGAAAATATAGGTCAGATAATATTTCCAGGACAAAGGATAATCCTGAGTCTTTAAGTACTCGTGTCCTTCTCCCCCGAATCCCATCTTAAACAAGGTAGGACCGGCCCAAGGGTGACGGGGATTT
>Ga0265297_10006637_pt1 | contig 16642 bp, 14 predicted proteins | sample Munlanlwell13791_FD_192502 | JGI IMG/M metagenome (GOLD analysis project Ga0265297, IMG submission 192502) | Leachate microbial communities from a municipal landfill in Southern Ontario, Canada - Leachate well 137-91 | ecosystem: Engineered > Solid waste > Landfill > Unclassified | place... | reverse complement strand
ACCACTGAAAAAGAGAAAAACGTTCGCGACCTGCGACGCATCTGGGAACGTCTCAAGACTAAAGCCGCCGTTGCCATACCTCTACATATTATGACAGAAATAAAAGCCGCGCTGGTTTTCGATATTGAATCAGCCGACTTTTTTCTGGATGAATCAAAGAAAATCACTCTGGATCTTTTCGGTAAATTAATCAGCCTTGCCTTAAGACCGATTTTTGAAAAATCTACTCCTGAAAATCCATAATATTTATGTTGCGTTCAATCAGCGTGGCTTTTAGATTCTTTTGTTATTAAGTGGTAACCTGATGATTGATATTTACAAACTCCGCCGTGCATTGACAATCTGCCTTTCCTTGTTGTTATGCTCATGCTCGCAAACAGTCACCCTGAAAGTTGTCGTCGATGTCCCCGCTATTCGCAAATCCCGTCAAGCGGTAAATTTTTACTTATTAGATAATAAAAAGCAATCTGTGATTGAAGAAATTCGGAGTTTAAATCAGGAGTATTTTTATAAACCACTCAATGATGCCAGAGATTCTTTGCAAAATCTAAACCGTGAACGCGCCTCAAAAGAAAGCGCTTATCGACGATTATCTTCAGAAATCGAGAGCAATCGACGTCAATTAACGGTCGATTATGGTAAGCAATTAAATATTGAAATAGTACGTGTGCAGAAATTTGGCGATGTCTGGAAATTTTGGGCTAAGATTAATAATCAAGGACTCGAAACAATCGATGGGCTGTATCTCACTCTAACCTATGAAAAAAGCAAACTCGTGAACTCCGGTTATTATCCTGTACACCTGTTACCCAACCAATCCGGTGTCGCCGATCAGATCAATCTGGATCTCAGCCAAAACACACCACTCATGATCCGCCTTTCTTCGCACCCGGCAGGTTTTTCAGAATTACCTAAAGCTATCAAGTGTATAATCGACTCGGTCAAATCCGACTTCAACCATTATCTTGAAGATAGCAGGGTTAAATTGAATATTTTGCAGAACGAAATGCTTGAAATCGGTCTTAAAATCGACGAATATCCTGCTCAAAAAAGCACTGAACTTCAGCAAAGAATTGCTAGTCCCATCAATAGCGTTCTGGAAAGTAATCTAAAAGAACTCGTTACTCCACAAATCTCGAAGACTTATCCAGATACAATTCGTTATACCGATCTGAAAAAGGGAAGTTATCAAATTATTGCCTATACCACACCCGCCAGTGTCTATCAATGGCATCAAAATGTCAACCTAAACACAGATCAGTTAATTAAATTCACCTCGAAGAATTACAAGCAGTACTTTTTTAAAGTTTCTGAACAAATGATAATGACTCTCCCATCACAAAATGACACTCCTAAAAAAAGAAAATAATTACTACGATAATGGATTGGTCGATTTCGCTAAATATCCATTAAAAACACTTAATTAATTAAGAAAGTCGACTTGTCACCAGCAGATTTTCTTGACATTATTTAAATATTTTGATTAATATTGCGCGCTTTTTAATAGCATTTACCAATCAGTATGCCAGATAATGTCGTAAAACTATTGCTCCAAAATGAGGTTATCCAAAAGGATCAACCGGCAATTATTTATGCTAATCAAAGCATATCCTACGCCGGTTTATTCGCAAAATCGGTCCAATTGTCTGGTTTATTAAAACAACACCAGATCGTCTGTGGACAGACCATTGGTCTGCTACTTAAAAGTGGCCCACAATATCTTATTACTTATTACGCTGGTCTTCTGCTTGGCGCCATTCCGGTACTTTTGCCGACCTATTTATCAACAAACAAACTGACCTACAATTTTATTAGATTGAAAATTGATGCGGTGATATTTGATCCCGAATATCAGAAAATAATTGATGAAGTCGAATTAAAAAAAGGAACACCTCTTTTAAAATTACCTACAACTCACTGGAAAGAGATCACCGCTCAGAAGATTGATAATCCGGTTATTTCTGCCGACTCATTCCCCGGTTTAAATAACTTCGATGATCCGGCTGTAATTTCATTTACCGCTGGTAATTCGGATTTCCCTAAAACTGTCGCCCATAGTCAGCGCAGTTTATTGGCTAATGCTCAGAATTGTTTTAAACTTTTGAGAGGTATGCTTGATATTCGGCTTCTCAGTACTTTGCCACTTTTCCATTATATTTCACATAGTTTTATTCCACATACCCTGGTATTAGCCGGCGGTACGATCGTCCTGCTTGATAATTTTCACTCAGAAGAAATCATTCAAGCCATAATTCAACATCAGGTGAATGTTCTTATCGGAACACCGGAATTTTACAAACAGTTAGTCCATAGCCCCGACGCTAAAAAACTCGAATCCTTGAAATATTATATTGTGGCCGGAGGCAATCTCCCGGAGGATATCTGGCAAGCGCTAACAAAGACGCATAAAGTCTTTATCACTGAACTATACGGAACAACCGAAATCCAGATGATAACCGCCAGTTACGTTGAAAACGATCGCCGGGAATCAATTATCGGGCGACCATTTCCAGGAATCGATTTTCGTATTACTACCCCATCCGGAGCATTAGTTACACCAGGCAAAACCGGCGAGCTACAAGTTCGCACTTCGGCTCTGATGCTGAATTATTTCGACAAACTAAATGAACAACATTTAAATGAGAATGACTGGTTCGCCACCGGCGACCTTGTCAGAGAAACCGAGGATGGCAGACTTACCTTCGAGGGTCGAATTAGCGATCTGATCAATCGATACGGTTACAACATCAATCCAGAAATGATCAAGCATATTGTAAAGCATCATCCGGCTGTCAAGGATGTAGCGGTTGGTCTTTTAACCGCCGCCAATGGTGATGAACAACTAAAACTTTTTATCATACTGCGGGAATCGGAATCTGCTGAGATTGAAGAACTAACCGAATTTTGCCAGAAAAATCTGCCCGTCTACCTGCGACCAGATGCGATCGAGATTGTATCTCATTTTGAACATGATCTGTCTGGAAAAGTTCTTCGCAATATGCTGAATAAAAGTTAAATTTCCGCAATTATATGGAGGCTAATTTTGAAAGAATACCAAACTGAAGAAATCCGAAACATCGTATTATTAGGACATGGGTCATCCGGTAAAACCATTTTGACTGAGGCGATGCTTTATGCCGCCGGCGCTACAACGCGGTTAGGAAAGATCGAAGAGGGGACGACAACTTCCGATTATCATAATGATGAAATTGAGCGTAAGTTTTCTATTCAGTCTTCTTTAATGAATTGCGAATGGAATAAAATTAAATTTAATCTCCTTGATTCTCCCGGTTATCTCGATTTCGTTGGTGAGTCCAAAGCCCTGACGCGGGTTGCTGATCTGGCGCTTATTTCTATTAATGGCCAGACCGGAGTCGAAGTCGGAACGGAATTGGTATTCAAATTCGCCAAAGAAGACGAATTACCCGTCTGGTTCATTATTAATATGTTGGATAAAGAACATGCGGATTATGATAAGGCGCAAAGTTCCTTACAGGCTTCATTTACCAAAAAAGCCGTATGTATGCAGATTCCGGTAAACAGCGGGCTAAATTTCGATACGATTGCCGATGTAATGACTCAAAAGATCCTAAAATACAATAAGGATCAAAAAGGCACCTTCACTGAATCCGAGCCAACCGGCGATCTCAAAGATAAACTGGCTACTTTAAAAAATGAATTAATTGAGTCCGTGGCTGAGTCAGACGATACTCTACTTGAGAATTATCTTAGCCAGGGTGAATTGACTGAAGAAGAATTTATCAATGGCTTACGTAAAGCGATTATCAAACGAGAACTCTTTCCGGTTTTTGTGGCTTCCGGTCTGAATAATATCGGCGTTACCAAGATCATGGATCACATTATTGCTTATGGACCGACGCCTACCGCTAAAGTTGCGATGAACGGTGGATATAAAGGTAAACCATTGACTCGCAAAATCAGCGACAGCGAACCAACTTCCCTTTATATTTTTAAAACTATCAGTGAAATGCACGTTGGTGAATTATCGATGTTCAAGGTATTTTCCGGCTCTTTAAAAACCGGAGTTGATCTGCTCAATTCCAATAATGGTAAGACCGAACGTATCGGACAAATCTTTTGTATCAATGGCAAAGAAAAACAGGAAATTGCCCATTTACACTCCGGAGACATTGGTGCTGTTGTAAAATTGAAATTTACCAAAACCACCGATACATTGTGCGATTCCCGCTCACCAATTACCTATCCCGGTATTTCCTTCCCGGAACCGGTCATTCAAATTGCGATAGAGCCAAAATCACGGGGTGATGAAGAAAAAATCAGCACCGGTTTACAATCATTAACCAGTGAAGATCCAACCATGTCCTGGCATTTCGACCCGGAATTGAAACAGACGATCTTATCCGGTCAGGGTGAATTGCACCTGGTAATTATTTTACAGCGTTTAAAACAAAAATTCGGCGTCGAAATCAATCAGCTCCCGCCGCGTATCCCTTATCGTGAAACGATCAAAAAACGCGGTGATTCGAAATACCGTCACAAAAAACAAACCGGCGGCGCCGGACAATTTGCCGAAGTCTGGATGTACGTTGAACCGGCTCCTGCCGGCGCTGGCGTTGAATTTACCAATACGCTCGTTGGTCAAAATGTCGACCGGGTTTTCGTACCTTCTGTCGAAAAAGGAGTGCGTTCAGCCTGTGAAGAAGGAATTTTAGCCGGTTATCACGTCACCGACGTCAAAGCCGTGTTTTATGACGGCAAAATGCACCCGGTGGATTCCAAGGATATCGCCTTCCAGATTGCTGGTAAGAGCGCCTTTAAAGAATGCTTCATGAGTGGTAATCCCATTCTGCTGGAACCGATTTACAACCTCGAAGTAATCGTTCCTGAAGAATTTATGGGCGACGTAATGGGTGATATTTCAGTGCGACGCGGCAAAATTCAGGGTATGGACGCCGAAGGCCCATTCCAAAAAATTAACGCGAAAGTACCGCTGGCCGAGCTATATCGTTACAGCACCGCCCTGCGCTCAATGACGCAAGGTCGCGGTATGCACCGCCAAAGCTTTTCACATTACGAACAGATGCCCAAAGAAGCGCAGGATAAGGTCGTTGAATCCTACAAAAGAGAGCGCGAGGAATAGTCCTGATGGAGTTAGATAAACTCTGGGCTCCCTGGCGAATAGGTTATATCACTAATCCTAAAGCCGAAGGTTGTTTTCTCTGCGAGTATAGCGCAGATTCCGACGATAAAAAGCATTTGATCCTTCATCGCGGTAAGTCGGCTTTTGTGATTATGAACTATTATCCGTATAACAATGGTCACCTGATGGTGGCGCCCTATCAACACGTCAGGAATTTGAACGATCTCGATGAATCTACCCGGCTTGAAATATTCGATTTAATTGATAAATCTTGTCAGATTTTACATGATTCATTGAACGCTGAGGGTTTTAACGTCGGCCTTAATCTCGGTTCAGTCGCTGGCGCCGGATTAAAGGATCACCTGCATTTTCATATTGTCCCGCGCTGGACCGGCGATACCAATTTTATGCCGATAACCGGGCACACCAAAGTACTGAGTGAAGGATTGACTGAGACCTGGCAGAGACTCAGACCTAAATTCGAAAAATAATTTTTGCTATTTGAATATAGGTGTTGAATCATTTAAATTAAGTTTGCTTTTTAAAACATTATTCTGGAGTAGCTCAATGGTGGAGCGGGTGGCTGTTAACCACTAGGTTGGGGGTTCGAGTCCCTCCTCCAGAGCAGTCTTTCGTAAATACTTAGTTTACTGTTGCGAAATAAATCTCAGATTTATTTCGCGATCGCAGGATATACTTATCTATGCAAGCTGGGATGAGAACACTCTCACCTTTTTTTAGTGATAATATTTCATCGCGATTCCATATCAAATCGATCTGACCGGACAGCACTATTCCGATCTGGACTTTATCATTGGTACTGATTGTCTTTTGCTCTTTATTCTGCAGACAAATATTAATAACGTAAAATTCATCGACAGGCGTCTGATAAGTCGTAACGCCTTTATCCGACCTTGGTTTATATATTTTATAAGGATTCGGCGAATAATCGAGTATCTCAAGCAAAGCTGTCACATCTTTATATTTACCCGTGAGTCCGACCCGGACAACGTTATCGGAATTGGTCATACATTCGATAAGATTTCCCGAAATGTAAGCGTGTGGAATGCCAGCCGAAGTAAAAAGCGCCTGGCCGGATTCCAAATGAACTAAGTTCATAAACAGCACCATAATCAATCCAATATCAGAAGATGGATACCGATTTTTTAATTCTAAAAACAGACGCTCCTGTTCGGAAATTTGACCACTACGTTGCAGGATACTACTTTCGATTAATTCGATTAATTGAGCGTAAGAATGCGGTTCAGTTTGCGCTTTTTGAATTATCCCAGAATAAAATTGTTTTATTAAGCCGCTATTGCTTTCACGCATTTCACTTCTATCGATGGCTGAAGTTAAACCGGTAAAGGTCTGAACTTCAGCGTATAGTGCCAGTCGTTTGATTAATTCTGAAGGATTTAAAAAACCTACTAAAGCCGTCAACCGGTCCAGCGCAATTGCAATTTCCGGTTTATGGTTTTCATCCGGGTAATGCACTGGGTCCAGGTGATGTAATTGTTTGGCTTGCTGGATATTGGGATGGGCTTGAATTGAAAGCGCTTGTTCGGCTGATAGTATTTTCAGTAAAAATGGTAAACTGGCGCCGAAACGTTCAACGACCTTTTTCCCGAGTACTTCAATTGGGTGATTATTGATCAATTCCATCACTCCGATAAAATCACCGGAGATATTGATTTGTGAAGGTGAGGTTGGATGAGCGCCCAGCCATAATTCGGCGTAAGGTTTGTCATTTTCGGCTGGAATTCCAATCAAATCAGGTATAAAAGCCAGTTTCCCTCTTGTTCCCCATTCGTAATGTTGGATCCGATTTTTTAATATTGACGGCTTAATCATGTTCATATCCATGCTATCTAAAATAAGTCCCACGAGAGTAATTTGACAAGATATTTTTCGATAAAAAAAAGAGAAGGTCTGCGGAGAGCAGACCTTTGAGTGAGGAGGAGGAAGATATTAATTTTAATTTCAAATTACATTTTCTTGGACTTACTCATAATCAAGAAAGTTGTCTTTATTTTACGACTGAGATAAAAATTGGTTCACCCGATGCGAAAATAGTTTTAAATTGCGACGTGTTATCGATCGAAATAAATACCAAAAAAAGGTAAAATGTCAGTAATAATCGTAACCGCGGCTTATATAGCTACGCAAATGTTATCCGACATAGCAAGTCTGAAAATCATTACCTTTCTGGGTTTTTCAATGGACGCCGGAACCTTGATTTATCCTTTAACTTTCACCCTGCGCGATCTGATGCATAAAGCTGTCGGTAAAAAAGGCGCCCGCCTGGTGATTATCTGTGCGGCTGTGGTGAACCTGTTTATGGCTTTTTTATTCTGGCTCGTCGCCCGTTTGCCAGGTGATTTGGCCGTTGGTCCTCAGCTGGAGTTCTCAATCGTACTTTCGCCGGTCTGGCGAATTGTGATCGCCAGTATCATCGCCGAAGTTGTTTCAGAATTACTCGACACAGAGGTATATCATTTGTGGGTCAATAAAATCACGAAACGCTACCAATGGATGCGGGTGCTCGTCAGTAATTTCGTTAGTATTCCGATCGATAGTCTGATTTTCGTTTGGGGAGCATTTGGCGGACTTTATACCCAGTCGGTAATCTGGTCAATTTTCTGCGCCAATCTATTTTTAAAAGGTGCGGTGACTTTAATCGGATTACCGCTGATTTATCTTATAAAAGAAAAAAATACCTGATCAATCAGGCTTTTCTTATTCCTATGCCTACGCTGTTAATTAGGTATAAAAACATTTCATATACAGTATTGATACAATTCAAGGTAATATAGGAATGACCAAACCTATTTGATTCACATTGAAGATGGAGGATTTTTTACTGGTGTACCCCCAACAGGACTCGAACCTGTGCTCCCGGCTCCGGAGGCCGGTGCTCTATCCATCTGAGCTATGGGGGCTTGAAAAAAGCGACTAAACTTACACCCAACAATTTAATTTCTCAATAGGAATCCATCGATAAATGACTTTGAATTAATTTAATTCTTACCTAAAATCGACATGTTTTTAGAAAATGCAATAATAAAGGAGTAGATTGATGAAAAAAGTACTGCCAGTTATATTTGTCGGGCTCTTTATTTTAGGTTGTGGCACGAGTGAAAAAAGCACTAAACTCGAGAAGGGTTCGTCGCTGTATCAATTAGCCGTGGAATTATCCCAGAGTGTTCCGATGCTCGATCCTGCCAAAAACGCCGTGATTGTTTCGACAAAAAAATTCGACGTCACTATTGGCGACGTATTCGCCACCTTCCAGTTGATGTACGGCGATGGCATTCAACAATTAAAGACAATCGAGCCCGGTCAATTAAGTGAAATCTTCATAGCTAATGCCGAAGCGCTGGCTGAGAAGAAACTGCTCTTGCAAGCCGCCAAAAAAAGTAAAATTCGAGTTTTTGATACGGAAGTTGATAGTATCCTCGAATTACAGTATGCTCAAATCGGCGGTAAAGAAAAATTTCTCAACTACCTAAACAACGCCAACATCAATTTCAAAACCTTGCGGGAAGATGTACGTGATAATCTGACAATTAATCATTTCATCGAAAAAACACTGCTCGATTCAGTCCTAATCACCGAAAGTGATATCCAGAATTATTACAATACCGTCGATGTTACCGCCTCCGTCCGGCATATCTTAATGCTCACTCAGGGAAAAACTCGCGAAGAGAAAATTCAAATCCAAGCCAAAATGGATGAAATTCTGACGAAAGCCCGTAAGGGAGAAAATTTCGAATCCCTGGCCAAAAAATACTCCGAGGATCCCGGCTCCAAGAATAACGGCGGTCTTTATAGAGACTTTAAACGAGGCGATATGGTTCAAACCTTCGAAGATGCCGCCTTCAATCTGCCCATCGGCCAAATCAGCGACCTGGTCGAAACGCCCTATGGCTATCATATCATTAAAGTCATCGGTCGTAACAAAGAGACCCGCCCGCTGGATTCCATCCGTAGCGAGATCGAGACTAGTCTTAAAGCCGAACGTCAGAATGAACTGCTATTCAATCTGATCGATGATTTAAAAGCCGAAAATGACTATAAAGTCTTAATTCCCTGATAAATTTTTAAAGTTCAATAAAAACGGGGCTGGCGATAAAGCCCCTTTTTTATTAATCCAGATCAAATATTTGGAATCAGGCATAAAAACACCAACGGTTCATCTCCAATGTTTATGAACTGATGTTCTTCATTGGGTAGAACCAGAATGGCGTCGTGTGGCGCTATTTCGATTTCGGAATCCTTTCTCCGCACTTTACCCCTGCCGGACAGGATATAAATTTCATGTTCATAATTATGCTGATGAAACATAGTAAAACCACCAGGCGCCACTTCGAAACGACGCATGGTAAAATTTGGCGCGGCTTCACACGGCGAAAGCAGGATGCGGCGGGTGACCTGCGCGGCTCCCGGTTCGGTAACCGGTTCGGCAGGGACATCATTCACTTTGCGGATTATCATGTTTTAACTCCTCAATAATCGATAATATATTTTCAATGATAGAATCACAGAGAAACCAGCCGCCCGGCGTCAACGCCAGTCGTTTGTTTTGCATTATAAATAAAGCTTCTCGCCCGCCAAATTTATTGACGAGTTCCTGCAAAATTGGTAAGAACTTAAAACCGGTTAACTTCTCAAACCTGGCAATATCCAGACCTTCGGCAGTCCGTAAACCTAAAAATAACACTTCGGTTATTTTATCCGAATGGTTCAATTCTTCACGCCCTGCGATTGGTAAGTGATTTTCTGGTAATGATTTAATATAATCATCCACCGAACGTTCATTCCACCAGCGTTGTTTACCATTAAAAGAATGAGCCGATGCTCCTAATCCAAGATATTCGCCTCCCTCCCAATAATTAGAATTATGACGGGCTGAATATCCGGGTTTGGCCCAGTTGGAAATTTCATAATGGCGAAAACCCGCCTGGGCAAGCATCGTGTGCGCGGTTTCGTACATTCGCCATTCGAGTTCCTCATCGGCAGATTGCACTTCTCCCCTCAATTTCGCCTGATATAATGGCGTACCGGGTTCATAACTCAGACAGTATAGCGAAAGATGCGTAGCATTGGTTTGAATGGCTTTATCGAGAGTATTTTGCCAGCTTGCCAGCGTCTGTCCCGGTATCCCATAGATAAAATCCAGACTGATGTTTGAAAAACCGGTTTGCTGGAGTTGATCTATTGTCCTTCTGATTTCACGACTTGAGTGGATTCGCCCTAAAGTTTGTAATTCATCATCGTTGTAGGATTGACACCCCAGACTGATGCGGTTGACGCCTTCGGCTTTTAAAGTAGTCAGGAATTTATCGCTAATATTGCCCGGATTGATTTCCACCGTAAACTCAATTACATTTTTCGTATTAAAATATTCCTGGATTGCGCGGGTGACCTTGCGGAAATTTTCTATCCCGCATAAATTCGGTGTGCCCCCGCCGAAGTAAATAGTCTGCACAACGATTTGTTCAGGGAGTGAATTTGCCACCAGATTCATCTCGTAAATCAATGCATCCGTATATTTCGGCATCCGTTCCAATTGCCAATCTTCGGAGGCAAAATCGCAATACGCGCATTTGCGTTGACAAAACGGAAAATGAACATACAGACTAATTTTCTTCGAGAAATTAATAATCACAGGTCAGAATATATTCTGGCAAAACGATCACATCCAAGCGTTTTAATTTATCTGATTATGAAAAAATCAGGAACTTACTGCCCGGAAATTTTCAACTGTTTTCGCCAAATCGTTCATAAATCCAGCTGTCGATAGAATATTTACCAGCTCCTGCCAGGGCGATTACGATAAAAATTGCCGCGTAGAGTAACGGCAATTCCTTTTTAATAAAAGGATCAGATGCATGGGTGATCAGCGCCGCCACTAACATCGTGACGAGTAGCGGAATGACTGCCAGGCGTGTCGCCACTCCCACAATCAGAAATATTGAACAAAACACTTCGGCAAAAACCACCAGAATCAGCGATGCCGTTACGCCCAGTCCGATGGGATCGACAAATCGTATCGGTCTATCGCCCACCAGCATCATAAATTTCCCGATTCCATGCGTCAGCATGAAAATGCCCACGATCATACGCAGTAATAATAAAGCAGATGAGGCAATATTTGAATAATCACCCGGATTGAATATAATATCAAAAATTCTCTTCATGCGCTTCTCCCCCTTTCAATACATCAGAATTTCAAGACATTTTCAGACGACGATTCGCCCAATTCGCTACCAACGGATTTTTTCTGTTCCTGCGGAACTTATACTTTGCCAGAATTACATTTATGTTTTTCAGATTGAAATACTCCGGATCAAAGCCCCCGCCCAACCATTCGAGCATTTCGGACTTCCCGGGATGCTTCTTGTCGATGCCATGCAATTCTTCAAAAGTGGCATTGCTGTCGACTTTAAAACTGCGCCAGATTTCCGGCTCGGAGCCTATCAATGATATTTTCAGTTGATGTAACATATAGACCTTTCAAGTTTTGACGTTTTATGGTATAATGTCGTGCGGAATTGTTCCTTTTTTTAGACAGGATTTACAGGATAGCACTGTAAGTATAAGAGGCGGGCATTATTCTGTTCTTTTGCCGATATAAAACGCGTAGCCGTAATACAGCTTGTATTTTGAGTATAACTCGGCCTCATACCTCATATTTGAAATAAAAGACTCAACGGTCTTGTTTCCGGCATATTTTTTCAGAAACATTTCATTGACCGCTTCCTGCGGAGTAAGATAGGTGTCAGTCCAGCAATTTTCCGACAGCGTAAAGGCCGCCACCGGAGTAAAGCCCGCTTTTTGGATTATGGAAATATTCTGTCCCATCGTTCCCATGTCGGGAACCGCATTAAGAAAATACTTTTCAAGTTCAGCGGGGCGTTCAGCGGTAAACCAGGTCAGATTGGTTACGGCCAAGTAACCGCCGCTTTTAAGAAAGTTCTTCCAGTAATTCAGGCATTTTTCAAAACCGACGCTGTCAATCGCCCCTTCCGACCAGATCAGATCGAATTCGCCATGCTGAAACGAAAGATTATCCATCGAGCCGACAATCCCTTTTACTCTGTTCTGCAAACCAAGTTTTCCGGCAGTCAGATTGAGTCTATCGATCGCACCGGGAAAAAGGTCTAAGGCGGTAATGGCGCCTTTTGCATTTTGGGCTAAAATCATAGTCTGCCCGCCGGTACCGCAACCTAAATCGGCGATTTTGGATTCACTGGAAAGATTGCCGATAAAACTTAACGCTTTCAGGGTTGTTTTGGGGCTGCCGGGTCCCTGCCTTTCAAAATTAATGAAATATTCCCAGATCAGGTTAATATCAAATTCGTGGATCGTTTGTTTTTCTGCGCTCATTTTCTTCCTATTAATATTCTGTCTCTTCGGTTCATCTTTTCAATTTATAGGCCTGGTTGTAGGCTTGCTGGTAACGGTTGTGGGTATGAAATGGAGCGGAATTCGTAGCTAAATCACTATCCACCGTTACAGAATTTGTTGCGAGCTATAACGTTCGCAAATTCCTGCAACCGCTATGTTTTATACCCATTGTTGTGTGGCGTTTTTTCCATCGTATGATATACTTTTTTTCTTGATTAATCATATTACCTTATCTAAAAATAAAACTTAAAATTTGAGACCTATAAAAAACATTGGTATCGGTGAAATATAAAGTGATCCCCCATCTACTTTTTTGAATCTCTCGGGTTTAGGATTAATCAAATGATAACCAGCAAACCATTGTAAATTTATAAATAATGGGAGTTTCTTTATTTTAAAATCAAATCGGTATCCTAATCGAATTTCAGGGGTTAATCCAAAACCATTGTATGTTTTATTCTCAATAGTGTCTTTACAATTGAAATACTGCGGGTCTATTTGTATTTCAGCATGTAGATTTCTCCATAAATATTTTCTATATCCCAATTCTAAAGTCAAAATTTGTTCAGTTCCAGGATATTTTATAACGTTAAGAATTTCAGGATTTGTGTAACTTGCTCCAACAATCAGTTCATTAGTTTTAGAAATTTTTCGTCCATATTGGACAATGAAAATATCACCCATTGGACCAATGGCAATAGCGTTTACTTTATCAATCTTTTTTATTGTATCCTTTTGTTGAGCACTCAAGTTCTGAATGCTTATTATAATTAATGCTATCAAGGCTAACCTCATTATCAAATTCATTATTTTCATCCTTGTATCATTAATCTATATTTTCATTAAATTTATTTTTTTTATCACATTTTCAGTTTCCACATTTATCGTTAGCGCGAGAAATTAATCGGTTTCTCTGATGTGGGAAATGCCACACAACGGTTGTAAATATACATTGTTCTCTTACTCTCATTTTTGCGGAATAAATATAATTATTGATATTTCTCCTGCAAGAACAATCGATATTTTAAATTTAGAATACCTTGCCAAACCTAAAATACTCCCTCCTTTTATATTAAATATCAACTTAGGCGGATTTTAGAAAATAATCCGGCGAAAGTCAAGATAAACGAAGATGGATATGCTAAACCGCAACAGGCGGCTAAGAAAGTGTTATTAGGCGACGATGCGCCCGATCCGGTTCCAGCGAATCTTTTTTGTAATTTGATAAAGCGGACGCTCCTTATCCCAGGACATATAGGTAATCAATCCCTGTCCCATGATAGAATCAAACGGCACAAAACCCCAGAAGCGGCTGTCCCAGCTGTTGTCGCGGTTGTCACCCATCATGAAATAGTGATCCTGTTCAGCGATATAATAATCGACAGTCTTACCATCGATGTACATTTTACCCTGATAGATACGAAAAGTATGCTCTTTCAGCTCGGCAACATTTCTGATGATCTCAGTCTGGATTTGGCCGTAACGCAGAGTATCCCCTTTGGCTGGTATATAAACCGGACCGTAATTGTCTTTATTGCCAATGCCGTCGGGAAACATTTCAGGATCGTTCCAGCTGGTTGGATATGTATATTGTGAAATGAATTGCGAATGTTTGGGATTGGAAAAGACTTTGCCGTCCACATAGACCACTTTGTTGCGGATTTCGATTGTCTGGCGCGGACCGGCGATACAGCGTTTGACATAATTCAACGACGGATCGACCGGGTATTTGAAAATGACAACCTCGCCCGGTTGAGGTTTTTTAAAGGAAGGTAAGCGAAACCAGGGAATGTGAAAACCGATTTTGGTCCAGGGAATTCCAATCCAATCCGGGGTTCGAGCTCCATAAACAAATTTCTTACCAAGAATGAAATCGCCGATCAGGATCGTACTTTCCATCGAGCCGGTCGGGATCTGGTAGGCTTCGATGATCGTAGCCTTCAGACCTAATGCAATTAAAAGTACAATACCCCAGGATTTGACTTCCTGCCAGAACTTACTGTCACTAGTTTTCTTATCTTCCATTTTCTCTTTCATAATTTTAACGGCGTGAATTTACAATTTTTAGCCCGGACTGCCAATTAAAGTTCAATGTTTTATTGTTACGAGTCATTAATAGTCATTTGCCGCTGGCGCGGCGTCATTCATAGTCATTGATAGTCATTCATAGACATCCATTAGTCCGGAGGATTTACAATGAATGACAGCCCCGATCTTCATCGGAACAAATGACAATAAATGACGTTTCCTTTCTCATCGCGAATTACGTCTTACACTTTACGACCGTTGAGCGGAGCGAAGTTCCTTCATAAGCCAGTCATAGCCTGATCTTCGACCGGACTTTGCCGGGCTCTTGACGGATCATTTGTGGTCATTTTTTGTCAACCTATTTCAGGACGTGACACGTGACATAGTTCCGAGTTGCGAGTTGCGAGTTTAAAGTTACCAGTTACCCGATACCGGACACCGGACACCCATCATTTCAGCAGTGTCATCTTGAGTATCTGTCTCTCATTGCCGCGTTGTAACAGGATAAAATAAATCCCGGAACGGGCTTCGATGCCGGCTTTGTCAAGGCAATTCCACACAAAAAGGTATTTCCCGGGCGATTGATTACCGAATTTTTCAGAAAAGATTTCTCTCCCGAGAAGGTCGAAAATCCTCAGCTGGACAGCGGAAGTTTTCTCCAAATCATATTCAAAGGTCGTGGATGAATTGAATGGATTGGGGTAATTGGGATAGATTTTAAATTGCTTCGGTATAGCGTCCGTAACGGATTCTTTTATTCCTAAGAGTCCCGCTTCAGGCGTTTCGAGTCTCTGATCGGTAAATATGTGAAATTCACCCGGCACCAGCGTCAAAGTATCCGAACCGGTTGCGGTCATACTTTCACCGGAGAAATAATCATACCAGACGCCGCCATGCTGAAACGACGGATTGGTCGTCGTGGCAGTCACTCCGAAATTGCCAATGATAACCACGTTCATACTGCCAGTCATGGCAATTCGCTTTACATTATCACTCAGCGTCATACTGAGTGATGTACCGGCGCTGGAAAATACATCATTCTCCATGCGGAGCTTTATCAGCGCCTGGAAAGTTTTGTATAATCTCAGGCGATTGGGATCCTGTAAATAATCCCAGCGGATCGGTTTTTCTTCGAGGCGACCGTTATAATCAATCGAAAAATCATAACCCAGTTCGCCAAATTGCCAGATCATCTTCGGACCGGGCAATGTCAGGAAAAAGGCGGCTGTCATTTTCATGCGTTCCAGCGCAGTGCTCAAGGTCTTGATGCTATAAGAGCCGGAGGAATTGCCGTAGGTCAGATTCTTATACATCAGACGTTCTTCATCGTGGCTTTCCATATAGGTAATCAGTCCCGGTTTGCTCCAACTGCGGTTTTTATAGAATCCCCAGGAAAAATCCGAGTCATCAGTGTAACCCATCGCCGACTGAGCGTAATTCCAGTTCATATTTCCCCAGAGCATCATACCGTAATCCGCCAGTTCTTTCTCTTCTGAATTTTCCGCAAGATGCTCCAGAATTACATAAGCCGTGCTGTCAACTTCCCAAAGCGCATCGGCCATGCGCTTTAAAAGTCGAATCCGGTCGGAATCATAAATACTGCCCCAGGAATCGCTGGATGATTTAATATTATTGCCGATGCCTTTGGTAAAATCAAAACGATAACCATCAATTTTATATTCCGTCACCCAGTATCTCGTCACCCGATCGACAAAAACCTGGGTCGCCGGACTTTCGTGGTCAAAATCATAACCCCACTGGGCATCCGGATTGGTGAAATTGTGTTGCTCATTGTACCATGGATTTTCCGGCGAGGTTGTATGATCTCCGTGATCGTATAGCCTCACCAGCGGCGATGAGCCAAAGGAATGATTCAGCACAATATCCTGAATAACAGCGATCCCGCGGGCGTGACAACTGTCGACGAGTTCCTTCAAATCATGCGCCGGTCCATAATATTTATCCGGCGCAAAATAAAACGACGGATTGTAACCCCAGGATGAATTGCCCTCAAATTCGTTGATTGGCATCAACTCAATCGCATTCACACCCAGATTTTGTAAATAATCAAGCGTATCG
>Ga0265297_10006636_pt1 | contig 16642 bp, 21 predicted proteins | sample Munlanlwell13791_FD_192502 | JGI IMG/M metagenome (GOLD analysis project Ga0265297, IMG submission 192502) | Leachate microbial communities from a municipal landfill in Southern Ontario, Canada - Leachate well 137-91 | ecosystem: Engineered > Solid waste > Landfill > Unclassified | place... | reverse complement strand
TTCCTCCTCAGATCAGGTTCAGTTATCACCGGGAGCGGCCCACCGGGACCGCCCCCAAACATCTCGTCGACCGGTTACGCCAGTTTTTCCAACGACCCGGCGCCCTTTGCGTTCAGCGAGATGTACCCGCTGTTCGTGTTCGCCTTCAGGTCGCCTTCGATCTTGCCGGTCCCTTTGTACACATCGCCGTTCACGAACGACAGCGTGAAGATGCAGTACCCCATGCTGTTTACGGTCCCCTGCAGGAACTCCAGCACGCCGTCTTCCATCTCTACCGACAGCCCTTCGATGCTCCACGGCTTTGCCGAGAGTTTCGAATGCCCGGTACCGTTGCCGTTCATCTGGGTCTCGCTCGAGTACCCGCCCAGATCGATGTTACAGTCTTCGCCGCCTTTACACGGCATCTCTCTCTGCTGTCCCGATATCTTGTCCATCACGATGAGAGACGCGACATCTCCATAAATCTTCGCCATAGCGCACCTCCCTTATTCGCCGTAATAGAACGCGGCATAGACGGTCGTCGCCACGATACCCGCGCAACTGGTGCGCTTGTACGGGAATGTCGCCTCTATCCGCTTTGCGTTGGTGGACGATATCTCCACCTGCGTGTTGTCCTTCGTGTAGCCGGGGTCGGCGATGAGCGCCAGCGCCGCCAGATCGTCGGCGAGGTCGTATATCATCGACTTGACCTCTTTCGGCTTTGCCGTGCCGGTCACCGACACCACCGCGTCGTCGGGCAGGAGCGTCTTGTCGATCAGGTTGTTTTCTACCGCCAGTTTGTAGTTATAGCGGACATTGAAATCAATACCCAGCAGGGACCGGACCTCCTTGAAATCGACATTGAGCGGATCCTGATCGTCGGGGCGCCGGAAGGTGACAAAATCCTCCACGATGTACCCGGTCGACGGGGTATAAGTCACCGTCGAACAGCCCGCCTTCACCAGTTCGTCACGAACCACGATATCAGCCATGTCGCCGATATCATCGGTCGCCTCTCCGGCGGTATCGAGCGGATCGGGCATATCGGGCAGATACTTGCCGGAACAGGTGCGGTGCGGGGTGTTGTTAAAGGTAGTGGCCGCGAGATAAGTGAAGTTCGCGGCGACCTCGAACGAATACCCCGGCGACAGCGGAGCCACGCCCAGTGCATTGGTCAGGTCAAGTTTCCGGTCGGCCATCAGCGTTTTCAGCGTGTCCTTGTCATCCTCGGTGGATCCGGAGATGGCGACCAGCGGTTTGACCACACCGGCATTCCACCGGCCGGTCCCGCCGGTATCGACATCGGGACGACCGTTAAAGGTTTCGATGGTTTCGAATGTTTCCGATCCGTACAGGTTGACCAGTATCGTGTCCCAGTATTCACCGATGGCGGCCAGAGCGGTCGCAAAGTTGGTGGCATGGGTCCCGGCCGCGCCGGTCGGCTGGACGACGGCGTAGGTGATACCGGCGTCTTCGTCGTTATCCTCGATCGCCACGGTGATCTCGTTGCCGGTCGTCCCTTTCCAACGGGCGGTCAGATCGACCCGCGCGATATCGGCAAGGCCGCCGGACATACCGGCTACCGTCATGCCGTCGCCGGTCTGGACGATGGATACATTACCCGCAGTCCCGGCGGCATCATTGGTCAGCGCCACTTGATAGGTGAGATCACCGGTCCCCAGCACGGGAGTGATGGCCAGATCGGACGCGATGATGGCGTCATACAGGTTCTCGGCGGTCGCCGCGCGATCCACTGCCGCACCGTCCATAACGATGATGAACGCAGTGTTGCCGGGTGTCACTCCGTCGCCTGAATCGGCCTCAAAGGTCACATCGTTTCCCTCGCCATCCTGTATCCGAACGGTATCACCGTCGACAAGATCGGCAAGGATATCAACGGTACCGGTCGCCGCGACGCCGTCATAGTCGACGGCCGTGACGGGTGCATAGAGCATCCCGTTGATCGCCGCGACGATCTTACCTGCGATGATCTCCGCAGTGTCGCCCGACGCAACCACATAATCGGCGCTCCGGCCCTCTATGGACTGGCGGCCGTTGAACACGACGCGGTGGGTGGTGGTCGCCGTGGCGGTACCCGACGGGGTGATGGTCCCGGCCGCTGCGGTAGCGCCTCCGGCGTCTTCGATCGGGAACACATCGAGCGGGATACTGCCCAGACCACCGCCGGCGGTCGGCCGCAGGATGCGGGTCGCCAGCCAGCCGGGGCACATCCCGAACAGATCATAGAACGCCTTAAGACTGGTGATCTCATGGCGCTGGTTGTAGGCGGTAAAGCCCGATTGTTTTGCGGTCGCGATATTGGTGACGATAGCCACCCGCTGGGGCAGATAGCGGCCACCCGCGACCAGATCCTTGAAGCCGAGCGCATACCCGATCGCGCGGGCCAACTGCGTCGGCTGAACGGCCAATGACAGGGTCATGGGTTATCCTCCGTTGTTATGGTTCTTCCGGCTCTTCCGGTTCAGGTTCTTCCGGCAGGTCCTCCGCCGGATCATACGGCGCGCCGGAATATACCCGCACCGCCTTATATCGACCATCTGTCCCCACGAATGATACCAGTCGCTCCAGCGTTACCGGGGCGCCCACGATCTCCGTGTCGATGTACCGCACCTCGACAGATAATATCGCGGCGGTTACCCCGCCGGAATTTTCTTCGTTACGCGGTGTCATGATCTCCATTTCGCCGATCTGCACTCCCCCGACCACGGTTCCCGGCGTGTAACCCAGTGTCTTATATTGCTGGGCCATGAGAATGGCGCGGCACATGCCGCCGATGCGTTGAGCCATGACGGCTGCCAGAGCATCGCCGTCCGCGGTATCGGTCGCCGCCGACCGTGTCAGCACCGCCACCATGTAGCGGCCGGTCGCGTTTTTCGACGCCACACTGCCCGGCTCCCACTGGGCCGTCTGACAATTTACCACGATAGCGGGCATCTCCTTCTCATCAAGTACCACGCCACGATCGAGGAAGATATTGAGTTCACTGTCGCCGTTCCAGAAATCGGCGAGTATTTCGCCGGTGTCGTCGCCTGTAGACCGTGAAACATCCTTCTGATAGGCCAATTCTGTGGACAGTATCAGAGCGATCTGTTCTTTTATCTGTTCCTGTCGCGTTTTTGCGATGGGGGCAGTCAGATATGCGGTCATACCTTATCCCCCAAGAAACAGGTCACCAGTCCATAGGTCTCGTCGGGTCGGGCATCGACAATAACAAACGACCACGATTTCCCGTGAGCGTCCGCAAACGCCACTCGCCAGCCCTTCATCGACACTTTTCCCGGTTTTTTCGTGTCGGCATACGGATCCAGACCGGCCGCCGTGATGGCGGAGGTCGCAAAAAGGCAGTGGGCCTGACGATCATTGACGGTCAGGCCCGTATTGGTATCGATGCGGGTGTTGTGAAGCGTCGCGACACCATTGACGACCGCAGTATTGTCCGACTTATCGGTCACCGTAATGGCCGTCTCGAACCCGCCGGATGTCACCATCGCTGCGGATGCGGCGCGCATACTGTCGAGAAGCGCTCCCATCCGTTATCCCCGTCTGCCTCTTTTGTTTCTGCCCGTTACCGACGGTTGCCCGGTCGGTCCCAGCGGGAGTTCCGGCTTCATCGTCGGGGCTTTCGCTTCGATGATGACTGCCGCGCCGGTACGCACATGCGTCTCGGCGTCTTTGCGCGGGAACCCGTGGATGAGGTCGCCGGCGGCGCACCCCTTTCCATACGATCTCCCGCCGTGGAAGAACACCCCTTTCACCACTTTGATGGTCACCGTATCCATGTGTCGCCTCCTGCCGTCATGCGGCCGTTTACGCCATCACCGTCAGCCGCCCGAATGTATCGACCGTCCGGGGGACATACAGCGGGGACTTGGTGACTTCGAGATATACCGCGCTGGCCTTTTCGTCCTTGCGGGTGCGGACATACAGCGACGACGCAATGCTGTCGCCGATGTCGCGGATGAACCCGTTGGCGGGCAGGAACGACGCAAGTTGCGGATCGCTGATGTCTTTGATCACATCGATGCCGGCGTGGTACAGTTGGTAATCGCCGTCGCCGATGAAATAGACGCTCTTGGGATCGAGGAAGTCTTTCACGGTAGCATTGTCGCTGGGGTCGATGTAGGTCTCGTCAAACATCCAGAAGCGAACCTTTTTGCCGCCGAGCAGGTAGGTACCAAGAAACGCCATGCCGTTGACATCGTCCGCTTCCTGAGCGTCTATGCCGCCCATATTGATGCGGAGATTGTTCAGTTTTGCTTCGGCATCGGTGGTGCTGAGCATCGCGCTGAACGCTTCGTATCCGAAGATGATGTCGCGGACAAAGGTGCGACCGCCCGCGTTGGTGCGGATCAGGCGACAGAAGTCGTCGAGGTTTTTGAACGGCACCGCAGAGGTGTTGTCCCAGTACAGGGTGCCGGTTGAGTTGGTCAGCGTGGCGAAGTTTGCGCCGGGAGCGCCGAACGAAAGATCGGCCACATATCCTTCGGCCATGCCGTCGGTTTTGAACGGGATGGTGCCGCCGTGCAGGGTCTTGGCGACCTGCAGGAGTTCGGCGTTGGCAATTTTGTCAAGGAGCGGAGCCACCGCATTGGCGGCGAATTCCATGACGAGCGCCGTCTGGGTCTGGGGATCGTACTTGTCGAACCCCGGCTGGCGCTTCTTAAGATTCTCGATGGTGAACGGGACTTCCTCCTTATAGATCGGAGGGGTGTAGGAAAGCGTGGTGAACACATCGCGGCCGTTCATGGTCGGTTCGCCCGGACGGGGCTTTGCCTTTGCCACGACGGCGCGCTGTTTCAGCACATCGAATTCGATTACGGTCGCTTCGGTGACATTGCTCGGGGTCGCCGAGAAGAAACCGAGCAGGCCGTTGGCGGGCTTTCTCATCTGTTTGACAAGCCCCATGAAAGCGGTGGTCAGTTCGTAGGTCATGGTGTTCCTCCCTTATTCCTGCGTCTGGATGACGGTCGTGACCTCGAACCCGGCCGCCGTGAGCATCTGCGTGACCGACACGGTCTTGAGCAGGTACTGCACGACGAGGTCGAACTCCGGGAGATCAGCCGTGTTGCCCTGCGTCACGGCGATGTTGGCGATGCCGCCGGCGGCGATATCGCAGTTGGCCGGGGTCACCGCGCCGAGAGACGCATAGTCTTTCGTCGGCGGCTGGGTGCCGGTATTGTAGGTCTTGCTGACGATGGACTCGGCCGCCTCATTGGTGATGTCGATCACACAGGTGTTCGAATCGTCGATGCCCGTGGGGGTGCCTTTCGTCAAAATGCCGATCGCCTTGATGACCGATGCCACGATCTTCGAAAAGAACGGGCGGGCGACGATATCGACACCGGCGGTCAGGTGCGGGAACGGGATCTGCTCTTCGCGGATCTCGTCGCCGACCATCGATGCCAGCGTGATGCCGTCGGGAAGGGTGATGAGATCGCCGTCGATCTCGCCGCCGACTACGATGTACTCGTTGGCGCTGGTGCCGCCACCGCCCATCGTAAAAGCGCGGGTACAGAAACCGGCGATCTTACCGCAGGTCTTGTCCCACTTGATGTAGGTGCCGTCGGTGTCCAGCGCGAGCGCTTCGCCCAGAGCGAATTCGACGGCGGGGGTCGCCTTGATGGTGCCGACGATCTGCCGGTTGTTGCCGAGCCGGAAATCGCCGTTGTTCATGGTGGTCATGGGGTTCCTCCCTTGTTATTTACCGTTGTCGGTCTTTTCGACCTTGTAGCCCATTTTCTTGAGAGCGTCCAGCGTCTTGGCGGATTCTTCCGCCTTTTTCGCGGCCGGATCGGGATCGGACCCTTTCTGTGCCGCCTGTTCGGGCGGCGCATCGGCGATACGCTGGGCCGCGACCTGCTTGGCGGCCGCGCTCTCGGCGTACTGCTCGACGCAGTCGGCATACGATTTACCTGCGGCGATGTTCGCCGCGATGCTTTTGTCATCCTGTACCCGGCCGATGTAGGCAAGATGCTTGCCGATGTCGGCTCGCAAGGCGGTCACCGCCGCCTCGACCCCGGCGGAAAATTCCGCCTGCGTGTAGGTCTGGTCTTCTTTCGTCATGCTGTCACCTCGTTTTTCCGTGGTTATGGTTCCGGTTATTGCATCGATCATACCGATCTTGACTGCATCGGCGGCGATCACCACCGAACCCTGTCCGTAATCAGACTCGACTTTTTCAGCGTCGGTACCGCGACCGGAAGCCACCGCCGCGACGAATTCATTGAATATGTCGTCAAGATTTTTTACAATATCAGCGCGACCTTCCTCAGTCGCGGGGTCGCTGTACTTTTTCGGGCTTTTCGTGTTGGTGATGATGATGCGTTTTACCCCGAAATCCTCCATTGCCTTTGTCCAGTCCCATGTGGCGACGATGACTCCGATGGACCCCACCATGACCGTGCCGACTTCCGCCTCTATCCGGTCGGTCTGGGCCGCCAGCCAATATGCGCCCGATGCAGCCAGATAAGAAACCCGAGCAATCGTCGGCTTTTTTGCGGTACGAATGGCCAATGCCGCCTGCGCGACCCCCTCCACCGTGCCGCCGGGAGAATTGACGCCGAATACGATCTTGCGAACGCCGGGGTCTTTTTCCGCGCGGCCGACCGCCGCTATGATGGCGGCGTAATAGTCGGGGTCCAATTCGCCGTCCATTGCGATATGCGCCTCATCTCCGACGCGGGTATAGATACCGTCCGGCGATACCGGCTCGGGCCATTCCCACGACGCTCCTGCGGCGCGCGCTTTTTCACGCGGCACGATAACGGTATCAAAATAGTGCTCGGTCACCGCATAGAACTGGTGGCGTTCTTTCGTCATGCTTTTGCTCCTCCACCCATTTCTTGTATTTTTTCAAGGATTTCATCTAGTTTGTCGGCAAGAACGGCAACCGCTGCGGCATTCACCTCTGAGTTATCGTTTGATGCCGTGCCGGTATCGGCGCCACGGGAACCGTATAGGTCGCCTTGCGCCTTTTTCAGCGCCGCATTCTCATAGGTGAGACGCCGGACATTGTCGTCAAAGTCGGATCCGAAGTATTCGTCGGCGATGTTGTCACGGGTGGCAAAACCCTCTTGTATCGCTATCACAAAAGACTTCACCTGCTTGAGCGTGTCGATATCGGTTTTGGGGAGCCCGCGCCACTTGGTCATACGCCATGCACCGAGTATGTCGAACAGCCGGATATCGTAGAGGGAGCGTAAATACATCGCCGCGACGATGCGGCCGCTGTACACCATGCCGTCAAGCCACAACTCATAGATGGGCTGGTTGAACTGCGTGGTGAATATCTGGGTCGCTTTCTTGATGTATTCGTCCAGTTGAAGAACCGACTGGCGGCTGGCGCTGTAATTCGAGTTGAATGACAGCATGAGTATCTCGGGCGGGATCTCCAGCGCATACGACATAGTTTTTATGCAGTGCTCGGCGAATGCCGCGAAGTTTACATTGGGGCGCTTCGTGTCATGCGCCGTGATCGTCTCGCCGGGGGCCAACTGCGTAGCGAGATAGCCGGGGCCCATGCGGCTGAATTCCACCTTTTGTTCCGGCTGATCTCCGGATGCCGCCTGCGTGGTGACAGTGGCGGTTTTGTACATGGCGCCTTTCAGCGGATCGGTGCCGACCGGGGTCTGCTCACCGCGGGTATGAGTCATGGCCACATACGAGTTTACCAGCGCGGCGCGCTGTTCGGAATCGAGGTATTTACCTAACTCATTAATATTCTGCATGACCACGGACAGCAGGGGGAGGCCGCGCACCTCATTGATCCGGCCTTCGGTCATGCGGACGAGCCACGCGCGGCGCATCCCAGACGGGGTATATGCATCGACCCGGCGCGGCGTTTTGACGATATCGTTCTCATTCTCGACATAGTAGGCGACCTCACGACCGGCTCCGTCCAACTCGACGCCGTGCACGATGCGGTGACCGCGGATCGTGCTAGCGGTGACCGGCTGGCGCACATTGAGGCCGTCGACCAGTTCGATGACCGGCAGGCCCATGTCGTTTAACCCTACTATGCACAGGCAGTCGCCCGATATCATGGCGGCCATGAATGCCTCGCGCTGTAGCGTGGCGAATACCTTATCGGCCCGGACACTGCACAGGCGGCGGTCACGGCTCCACACCTCCCAGAGCGCCTCGGTCTTGCCGGTCCAGTCCTGAATGACCTCTTCGGTGATGATGCCGCTCAGGATATCGGATGACGGCGCACAGCGGAGCCGGAGCCCGGTGTTGATAATCTTGGTCTCCAGCCTGCGGAAGATCGCGCTGGCATAGCCGTTCTCTCGGGCCAGTTGCAGGGACCGTATTTGCAGAGTGTAAAGATCGACGAACCGGATGTCGGTAGTCAGGCCGAACCCGTCAAAGAAATTCGATTTGTCGCCGCGATACTGCGACACCGACGAGAGCATGTCGAACAGCGACACGCGGCCCCGGATGTATTCATGCCGAACGGTGCGGTATTGACGCCACGCCCTGATGCGGCCGATGAGCCGGTCAAGAAACATAGCGGCCCCCCTGTGGATAGGTAAAGGCCGCGATCTCGATCTGTGTTTCTTTGCGCATTTGCCGAAGTTCGGTGAGCGACAGTTTCTTGACCCACATCTCGACCTGCTGGTCGTTCAAGCGCGATTCGGATGCACCGCCCTCAATGATGGCGTCAATGGCTGCATCGATCTTTACGAGTCGCGCTTGAAGTTCGGCCAGCGTCAAGATGCAATCTCCTGTTGATACTCATGCGTACACTTCAGATTACACTATATTTCGCGCCGAATGTAAAGAATTTTTTATATGAGGAAAAACGGGAAGTTAGGATCAAACAAAAAATAGATAAAATCGGGACGGCTTTTCAGCACATGTAGCGCTCTGTTCACTCTCCTATTATTTTTTTGATTTGAGCAACTGCCATGTGAACAAAAGCTATACCATCCGGATCCTTTCCAAGCAGATCGCCATCCATGACATGAAAAAAACCATGTATTCCCTGATAGTAAAGATATAAGTCTCTTTTTTCTTTTTTGTCTTCCGGCCACGGCAACATCGATGCCAACGCTTCCTCTTGTGTTTTTCCATATCCTATTTTTCCAAGTGTGATCACGGCAACACCGGTGTTGCCATAAAACAGAAATCCGTGATGTGGATACATCATCTCAACTATTCTTGATACTCTCATGGCTTCACCTCGCTGTTTATTTTCTTCGGTCGGCCGCGTTTTTTGCCGGGTGCGCATGGACTCTTGCCGTTTTCACGCGCCGCCGCCGCTTTTTTCGGCGTGACGATCTTGGCCAGTTGGGCCGCCGCATTGATCGGCTCACCGCACCGGGGGCATACGATACCCGCGCCCCTCGGCTCGATATGGTGCAGGTGCGCCGGGATGAGAGCCAACACATCGGCCGGGGCTATGAGGTCACCACCCTCGGGGTTGACCTGCGCATAACGGAGCATTTCACGCGCCCCGAAGGCCGCCGCATCCTCCGGTGTGCGCCCTGCCGACGCGCCCTGATACCCGCCGCCATACCGCCCCGACGCATCGCAGGTATACCCCGCGCCGCGCTTACTGATAATTACCGTGCTTTTCATTCCTCATGCCTCCTCAAAAATAACTGTTATTCTGGGCTCTTTCTCCGCGCTTTCTTGCGCTTCTATCCGCTCTTTCCACGCCAAAGCCACCCGCTTGATGGCCGACCAACAGGCATCAGTACAGCCGATCTCATCGCCGCCACACCACCCACCACCATCGGAGGTAACAAGCGCGATATTATCGTAGCCGGATACCAAGTCTGAGTCGGAAAGATTATGCGGATTTTTCAGCGCGACCCACATACCGTCGGTGATCTCCGGCGTGTAGATTTTGAGCCCGGGGCGATTTCCTTTTTTTGTTGCCGCCTCTCGAAAATAGATGGCTCCGCTGAGGATCCCGGCTTTGAGCCAACCGACTGTACCTTTTTTCGTGCCGATACTTTTGATCTTGATCTCCATGATGTTCTCCGTCAGTTCATGTTTTTTATTTCTTCGGCGGCCCTCGCCGCTACATCCTTGAGTTCCTTCACGCCCCACTTCCGCGCCATTGCCGAAAGCACCGATTGGATAGTGCCGAGGTTGCCCACGCCAATCGCCTCGCGATTATCGATCCACCACTTGGCTGAGGTACAATTCCCGGCCGCGACCACAAAATCAAATATTTGCTTTTCGGCGTCGCCGGGATTGTGGCCGCCAGCCATTGCTTCCTCGCCGCGCTTTTTCGCCGCGACAAAGATATCATAGTTATAGGCGCGGAGTTTTTCGGCCCACGCGATCTGCTTTTCTGAGCCTTTAAGCGCGGGGCGAGTCGCGTTTTTCTCGGCGGCGACGACATCGGCCTGCTTGCGCTCCTCATCCTTCTTGGCCTTATAGCATTCGGGGCATACGCCCGATCGCTCAAGCCATTCTTTTTTTGATTCGCGATCCTTGTGGGGGCCGTACATCTGCAAATCAGCTGTGTGCCCGCAACTGTAATTGATCGTTTCCCACGCCATCTCACTCTCCATCTCGGTTGTTATCTCATGGCCCACCGGCGGGCCACAAATACACTATAACCTACCGCTTGGTATTTGTCAAGAGATTTTTTGTGCTTTGGTCAAAATAGTTGTAAGTGCGCGAAACCGTTGTAAGATATTTACCACGCACGGGTACGCCATGCGTCGGAAAATGTGCGGATATGACCCCACGGCGGCATTTCATCGTGGTCGTATTCTCGCACAAGATCGGTCCAATCATAGCCAGCCGCCTTACAAGCAGATTTGACTATTTCTCCATCCTCTGGTTTCGTGGATTCGATGACCGACCATGCCTTTGTCGCCAGCCAGAAAATAACGCGAGACAACCTTTCATCGCCTCGGATTGTCATCATTTGGCAAAGGCGCGGTGCAGGCTTACGCACGGCACCACGCGAAGCAATGACGATATGTTCAAGGCGCGGCCGGTTTTTATCGAGCATCGCTTTGAACGGAATTTCAAGATTGATCGGACAGCACCACATCGGCGTGAACGGTGACGGCGTGAAGGATGATACCGAAAGAAACAGCGTAAATTTCTGCTTGAGTTGCCTGTCAATTTCGATCATCTGTTGCCAAAACTCGTCAACATCCGCTTGACCTTCGCCGGGCAGATCACCTATCATGTACATGGTGGCCGTTGTCAACGACTTTCCTTTCGGCGTTTTTACATCGGAAGCCATGCGAACAAATAGCCTCTGAAAATCAGCGTTGCTTTTTACCTTGCGAAAACGGCGGCGCGTTTTTTCGGAAAAGCCCTCAAGCCCAAAGCGCATAGCGTTTGCCGTGCTGATTTTGTCGAGCATATCGAGACGAACATCGGTGCCGGTATTATTTTTCCCAAGTTGTGCGGCCCGCGCAAGAATCTTTTCGGCTTGCGAGTGTGACCATGTATCGGGACAAAACAGCGCAACATTCTTGGTTTTTGCGGTGACGAGTAGGTGATTGATCTGCTCATATCCCAACTCACGATATGGCTTGCTCCATGCCAGTTGGCAGAAATCGCACATCTGTTTGCATCCGCGCGCGATTTCTATCCGCGTCGTTTTATTCGTGCGGAGGTCGATATGACAGATCGGTTCAAGTATTTCCTTGTTTGCGTGTTCGCATGATGTTTCGTTCCACACTCCGACAAGATCGTCCACCGGCTCCCCGGCCTCAATTCGTTTCAACAACGGCACAATAACCTCTTCGCCGTCGCCTATAACGCAGTAGTGGAAATAACCTTTGATCGGGCGAGGGTTAACAACCGCCATTCCACCAATTATGATTGTCGGCTTTTTTTTTCGCGGGTCGATTCCAAAAGTTGCGAGGTATCGGACAAGTTCAAAAACATCTTTCCACCAATAGAGCGAAACGAAAAGGTAGTCGGCCTCTTTGGCAATAGACGGCTCTGTCGCCCACTTTATTTCGGCCTCGGGAAACTCTCGGTGTACGGCGTCCGATACTATCGTAAGACCGAGGCTCGATTCACTTCCTGCAAAGGCAAGCGTGGCAATCTTCATGATATCGTACCTCCGAAACGCCCCATCATTTCGCGCAACTCTTTTTTGACTTGAAACGCCTTGCTTTTCGGGTAGAAACAAGTTGTCTTTTCCATCGTTTCTTTTTCTTCTATTTCTCCGGTACCAAGATCAATTGTTGATCGTTGATCCGGAGATTGAGCATCTGCATGGTCCAGCATGCCGAGCGACTCCATGTCGAGGTCCGGCATCTCGATGCAGATCTGCGCAAGTTCGGAAGCCAGCCGGTCGGGGTCAAACCCCGTGTTCATCGTCAGTTTATTGTGAGCGATGATGTAGGCGCGCCGTTGCTCTGGCGTGAGGTGCGACAGGTCAATGACCGGCACGGTATCCATGCCGAGTTTCCGCGCTGCGTAGAGGCGGCCGTGGCCCTCGATGATGATATTGTCGCCATCGATGGCGATCGGATCGTTGAAACCAAACTCGCGGATGCTCACCGCGATCTGGTCGATCTGCTCCGGCGTGTGGATTTTTGCATTGCCTTCGTACTCAACGAGTTCATCGAGTCGCATCGTCCGGCCGGTATCGACCATGATGATCTCGCCGCCGCCCGGCGCCTTCACTTTTTTCGACTTTCTTGCCATGATCTGCCTCCTTTTTTTAGCCCCATTGCACACCGTTCTCATCGATAAAATCCGAAAGATTTCTCATGAGCAAAGAGGTGTCGAGATTCTTGATTTTCGGGAATGCGGTCCGGGCCAATATTTCCAGATAGATGTCGCGCGCCGCATAGCCGTACACAAGGCAGTCCCAGAAGTGGGTTGGCGCGCGGCTGTACCTCTTACGCCAGCCGATCACCTTGCCGGGGTCGCCTTCGTCCAGCGGATCCTTCTGAATGATCGGCGCCTCCGCGCCGAACAGCTTGAAATAGTCGTTGTCGAATCCTTTTCCGGCGCATTCGATACCGTACTGCGCCATGAATGCCGCATCCTCAAAACCGCCAATATGCTTGGCGTCGGGAAAGTTCATGAACAACGGCGGCATCGGCGCCGGGGGACCCTGCCACGATATCATGCAGTTCGATGCGATGAGGTTCTTGTAGTACACCGTATCGATCCACCAGATATCGCCCTTCGTAGTGTGGGTCACCGTGAGCACCTTATCGTTTTTTACATTCTCGCTTTTACCACGCACCGCGCGGGACATCGGCAGGATACCGGTGAACCAGTGAACTGCATAATCCTTGAACCCCGCGTCGACCGCAACGAAATTGACGCGGTAGCGCATACCGTCATCGCTGGGGTACTCCCGCTCGGCGATCTCCTTCAAAGCCAGCCATGCGCCGCCGCCCGGCTCGGTGATCCCATGTATCTCACCTTTCGCGATGCTGTAGGTCTGACCGTTGCGACAGTGCCCCCGCAGATCGACGGCGAGCCACCCCTCTTTTTTATTGTACTGTCCGTTGACATCGACTGCCAGTGTGAGGATCACGATGCGGCCTGAGCCATCCTCGATCGCCAAACGATTCGGCACCGTCGCCGGGAGATATCGCCGCAGACTGTTGCGCTGCGCCGCTTTGCGGTCTATTGCCTTGATCTCCTCTTTCCATGTTTCACCCAGCACATTGTTGACAAAAACCTGTAGTTTTTCCTTGCGCCCCTTGCACTGCAGAAACTTCTGAACGATCTCTTCCCATGATAGGAAGTTACTGTAGAGCGCCGAAATACTGAATGACCGGAATCGGCGGGACCGCTTGGGCACCGTTGCGATCCACCGGCCACCGATGAGCATGTCGTATTTGAAATCCTCCGATATCTTACAGCCCTTCTCGCAGAGGTAATACACGGTATCGGGTATCAGTTCACCTTTCTCGGTGCGTTCGAACTTGAGGCCAAAGGTATCGTCCGGGGTGCCGAAAAGCAGACGCTGTTCGTGACCGCAGTGAGGACACTTCACAAAGTAATAGCTCTGGTCACCCTGTAAAAAAAGCGACTCGATATTCGACTCCGCATGAATGAGCGGGGTGCCGCCCCACGCGATCTTTCGGGTCTTACTGAATGCATCGGTACGGCTGCGGATGAGCTCGGTCGTGGAACCCTGACCGCCGAGGTTCTGTTCAAAGGTATCAACCTCATCGGCGAGCACCACGGGGAAACCGAATTGCCTGAACTTATTGGCGTTCTTCGCGCCGAGCGCCGAAATGAATCCGCCACGGAACTCTTTACGACTCATTGTGTCGCCTGTACGCCTGCTCGCTTTTTTCATCGTAGTCGGCATGATCTTATCCGATAGATCCGATGATGCGATCATGGCGTCGATACGGGTCTGCATATTCGCTTCGGTAAGTTCCTTGTCGGCCGATATGTAGAGTACCGGCCGCGGGAACACATCGATGATATAGCCGAGCACCGTTTCGAGGACCATCTGGGTATAGCCGATCTGCGCCGGCTTCATGACGGCGATCTCGCGGACGGGAGAGAGCGGCGAAAAACAGTTCACGATGTCGCGGAGGTATGGACTGTTATCGTAGGTGACCCGGCCGGGACGCTGAGTGTATTCGCTGGGTAGTATGCGTTTCTCTTCGGCCCATTCCGACGGCAGGATGTCCAACCGCTCGGGGATGCACGCCATCATTATGTCGATGATCTCGGCGCTCTGCTCCTCGGCGCTCCGGACTATCTGCTGACGCGGCGGGGTCGGCATATCAGGTCATCAACCTCCGCAGGTTTGTTTTCTGTTTTACCTCTATATTGGCGCTGACCAACTGCTCGATCAACTGCACGATCTTGTGGGTTGTCGGTTCCGGAAGATCGCGCTGAGATTCCTGGCGGCTATCGGCGCCGATATTGACCTGCCGGGGACCGGCCCCGATTATGAGCCCCGCCAACGTATCGGGGTCAAAGTCCATGATCGGCTCAACCGTCACGAACTTGATCAGCGATACCGGCGCGTGCTCGAATGCTCGAGCCCGTTTGTACGGATGCGGTGCGGTGCCCATTGCGGCATGGTGGATATTCGACTCGATAGTGGTCCCGATATAGGTGGGGGTCTTGTCGCCGCCGTATGGTTTCCAGTTGTCGCGGTGTATTTTCACCAGATCGATCATGCGCTGAGGGTTCTTTGATTGGAACACATAGGTGTTTTCGTAGTGGTCGGCGTAACAGTGCTGCAGGGTGGCATTGATCCATGCAATAGGAATTTCTGCGGCGAACAGGTCGCAGGACGACCCGACGAATATCTTGTTGCCGCGGCCAAGATTGGTCCGCAATTCACGCTCGTCGAAACGCGCCGGCGGCTGGTCGCCCCAGCGCCGCATGTAGCAGTAGGTGCACCCATGTGGGCACTGCCCCTTGACCGTGTTCCAAGTGTGCGTAACCCAATCGTACATATTGCCACCCGACTTATTCATGGACATGCTATACCTCCCCGCCAATGTAGGACCATATCAACAGGGCGATGGCACACATGATCAGGAACACGATGATGAACCAGTCGACCAGAGATAGATGCTTCATTGTTCCTCCGCTGTTGCGCCGTCAGGCGACTGTTTTTTATCCTCGTTTTTCAATGTCGCCAGCCGCTTTTTGACAGCTGCGCTGATCCTCTTGTACTCGTGCAGATAGGACTCCTGCAGGAGATGCACGATCTCTTCGCGTTCACGATCGGCGTGAGTAATCCTCAGCGAAAGAAGGTTGTCAACAATCGACTGCGGTATGTACATCGCGGCATTGACCATCTCAGACATGATCCCGCCCACCACGGCCGACACGATTTTTTTTTCAAATAGTTGGTTCTTGCCTTCGAGGAGTTTCTGCTGTTTTAGGGCATCGTCGCTCTGCATCACCTTGATCCGCTGCATCAGCATCATGCGACTAAGGTCCACCGGATTGCCCTGCTTGTCATAGTAGGTCGCAGCGGCCGGATGCGGATCGTGCTGATTACGCCGAGGGAGAGGAGCAGGAGGGACAGCGGGCGTCCCTGTGGCGCTCTGCGGCGATACTGCTGTGGCCTGTGGTGCGGACGCACGGGGGGCTGCCGGGAACTGTGACATGTCGGCACTGTGATCGATAAGCCACTGCTGATTTGCGGGATCGTCGATATCGATCTCGCCGGCGGCGTTGCGAACCAGTTCGCCGTTCGTTACCTTCTTTGCGATCGCTTGTTTCGAGACGCCGATCGAGCGACCGATCTGCGCCAGCGACGCAGGTCTGGTCATGGGGTGTACTCCGGGGTGTGGATCTTCGCGTTGTTCTCGTACTCAACGAGATCATCAAGCGCCATGACACGCCCGGTATCGACCAGCCGGATACCCGGTCCCAGTATAGGCTGTTTTTTAGACTTCTTCACCATTGGTCACCTCACTGTTGATAGTATAACGTGTGATTTTTAGCCGTCAACCATTCTATAACACCCCGAAAAAAGAAACAGTTCAACCCGAACACGCCAGCGGAATACGGACAGTCCGTCAACCAGCCGTCAACCGATTGGATAACCGAACCCTTTTCCGCCGTTTGAACCATAGGTTCAAGCCGTCCACCAATCGCCGAAAAAACAGCCTGCAGAAGGGCCATCCCAGACCCCACCGTCAACCTCAAAAATCCTGAATAAAATCGAGCGACCCGCCGTCGCGCAGACAAGCTGTGCATC
>Ga0265297_10006634_pt1 | contig 16644 bp, 38 predicted proteins | sample Munlanlwell13791_FD_192502 | JGI IMG/M metagenome (GOLD analysis project Ga0265297, IMG submission 192502) | Leachate microbial communities from a municipal landfill in Southern Ontario, Canada - Leachate well 137-91 | ecosystem: Engineered > Solid waste > Landfill > Unclassified | place... | reverse complement strand
GGGGCTTTTTGTTTTTTTTTGGCAGTTTAGCTAATCTCTTATGAAAATTCATCATATATCTTCTAAAGCCTTCAAGGTCTAAACTTCTTTTATAATGATTCACTATACGGCATGATGGGAGAAGGTTGGTTATATCATCGACTTTTTTTAGTTCTTCTTTAATTTCAATGATATTGTAATAATTACCATATATATTGTTTATATGTTTTAATTTGCTGGTTACGTGGTCAACTTGCCAATCACTTCCTAGTGGTTTTCCTGTATATGCACAAAGCCCCTTATATTTATCAAATACCTTTTGTCTTGTTTCTTTTTTCATTGTAGTCTTTATCACGTTCTTCTAATAGTTTTTTTATTGCCGAAATTCTCAATCGGCAATAAGCACATTCATGCAATGCCGAAATATCTGTTTCTATACTTTCAACTCTCAAAAAGTATTTTTCATTTTCCAATTCTTTTTTCAAAAAACCAGTTGTGAATTCCTTATATTCCTTGTATTGTTCTTCAAAATAACTCATTGTGCATTTTCCTGCTTTTATTTTTTTTCCCATAGCATTTTATAAAATAGAATTTCCCCAAATATACAAAATATATCTGAGGAAACCAAGAATTTATTTTTTTTATAGGCTTCGCCTTGGCCTTTATTTATTAAAATCGGTTAGATTGTAATTTATTGGCTGTGCTATTATAGAATAAAGTCTTTGTTCTTCTTTTTGGCTTTCAAATACTTTTATATCATATTTGTTAAAATATTTATTCATATATTTAAGCAATTTATCTTGGAGCATATGTGTTTCTATATTGATATGATGATTGGTTTTGGAAAAAAAGTAAGGAACATTTATGATAGTTATATCTGGAAATTCTGCAACATATAAAAATTCAACAAATGGTTTTTTATGGAGTTCTTTTATCAAAATGTCAACATCAATATTTTCCAATAAACTATCATTAATTTCGCCTTCTTTTAGGCATTCACGTATAGTATTTGCTATAAATTCTTTCAGTTTTATCTTGTTCATATAGTTTTTCTTTTATGTATAAATATCCAAAAAAATCCCCCATAAATTAAATTTATCTATGGGGGGGGATTTATTTTAGAAGGCTTCGCCTTTGGCTTGTTATATTGTTCTATTTCATCCTCATTATTTTAAAAACTCTAGGAATTTTGGGTTCTTCTTTTTGTGGGGGGCATGGTTTAAAATCTTTAGGGTCTCCGTTATACCATTGTGGAACTTCATCATATTTATATTCTTGTAATTTTTTTACCGTCATTGGCTCATAGCACCATTTATTTTCATCTGCGCCTGTCATTACAATACCGTTATCGTAAAGAATTTTAACAGCATCGTTTTTGGCTGTATTTAATAATTCATGTGCTTCATAAGATGAAATGCTTGATTTTGTAAATTTTGTAAATTCTTCAATTATATATAGGCCACCATTTACCAATGAATTAAGAAGGTCACAATTTGGAAAACGCCCTTGCTCATGTTTGAACAATGTAGACTCCATATCCCATGCACATTCCGCCGTCAACTTTAAAATTGCCCACTTTGGATATGAAAAATTAAAATAACATGTATTATAAATAGTTTTAACGAATTCTGCTACAGATTTTGCTTTTATAGTTTTTGTGTCCTTTTCGTCATAATCTGAAAAAAAATCAACCAGCGATATTATTTCCACAAATGACATATTTTTAATTTTGTCACTTAGGAGCGTAGTGTCATCATAAATAATTTTATGTAATAAACGCAATCCAGAGATGTCGTTTGAACTCAGCCCCACATAAATCTCATCATTGGGATTTATTAACCATAAAACTGCGGGATAATTAGCTATACAATTTTCTTGATTTAGGATTTGAATTTCACGCTGTATTGTTTCTGCGGCTTCTTTTGAATTAACACAATCTTTAACACTACGTTTATGGTAATTATGTACTACTCTAATAACACTCATATTGGTTTGTTTCTAAAAAATTATAATTCCAATTACTTATACGAAAAACCCCCATAGAAAGTTTCACATGTAGGATTCTTTATATGGGGATTTTATTTATAGGCTTCGCCTTGGCCTTTATTACCATTTTTTAATTATGGAAATTATTTCTTCTACGCTCATTCCATCACGTACTAATTCCCAGACATCAGTTTGTTGAGAAGTTGTAAAATATGGTTCATCTTCTTTGAAAGATTTTACCCCATATCTTTTTTCCATTAATTTATTTTCTTTGGCAACTTTTTCAACTTCTTTATAAATTAACTCTTGTTTCATTTGTTTAGTTCGTTTCTATATTATACGAAAAACCCCCATAGAAAGTTTCACATGTAGGAATTCTTATATGGGGGGATTTTATTTAGAAGGCTTCGCCTTTGGCTCGTTATAATCTATTGCGTCTATCATACGTTATGCACAATTATCAAGTGCTACCCTATACATTAGTTCTTGTGCTTTATCTTCATCACCGAACCGTATATACATAATTATCCAATTTTCCCTCAATTTATCGTTTTGAATAATTTCACCGTTATTTTCGGTGATGAATCTAAGCACGTAATCATATTGGTGCTTTTTTACATTTAGGTTTACTCCAAACATATTATAACTGTGCATAACAAAGAATATAAGTAATAACCGAGTTATGCGGTTTATTTGAGTTATTACCTTTTTATAATCATTTATACGTAAATTAAAGGTTTTTGTTTCAAATCTGTTACTACTTATATTCTCAACCGTTATACACCTTTTTTTTGTAGTTCATTTGCTTCATCTATCCAATCCTTACAAAATTGGCATTGTTTTTTGCACATAGCTTGTCCATTTTCGACAACACAGCAAAAAAACGGTTCGTTTGTCAACAATTTGAACTTCTCATAAATTTGAGAAATATCAAAGAACATTTCCTTGTCGTTATCAATATATCTTTCTCCATCATCTTCGTTGTAATAGGTAGTAACACCATTCATAATACACCATTCTGCAAATTTTAAATGTTCATTGGTAATTTTTTCTGTAGGGGCTTCGCCTTTGGAGCCGAACAGTAATATTGGCATAATTTCTCCAGTGTTAATCAAAGCGGATTCAATTTGTTGCAGTACTTTTGCTTCATCACCATGCCCACCTCCAAATTCAATTTGGTATTCTAAATATGTTTTAGCTGCTTTTAACGCATTAATCATTTGTGGTATTGCTAATTCTTGTTTTTTAGAATCAGCGTCTACAAATGTTGTTTCCTCCCATTGTTGGGGGTAAAATTTTCCAGTAAGTTTATCGAATCTTGTTTCTTCAATACCATTTTTTGGGCATTGCATTGTTTCATGATGATGCAGTCCTTCATCAGCCCCACAAATGTAACATTTTTTATAATTCATAATGTTTATTTTCTTATTATACGAAAATCCCCATATAAAGTTTCAGAGTTCTTTAAATGGGGGGAATTATTTTTTAGGAGGCTTCGCCTTTGGCTTTTTTATGTAAATTGTAAAATCATTTTTTACATATTCATCAATTAATTTAACAATATTTGGTTTTTCAAATTCTTGCGAAAATGTTTTATATATTTCTTCTTTATCATAACCCCTTATTGCTTGTAAATCAGAGTTTTTTGCATGTGTGGATTCTAGGAAATTAACAGCCACACCATATTTTGCTTGTGAAAAAGCAACTTTAATAGTTTCCATCATATTTTTGATGGGGGTATATACTGTAAATGCACCTGATGCAATAAACCAATCATAGGATTGTTTTACATTCTTTATATCATTTATTTTTTTGAAAATTATATGTGGATATGTTTGTTTACATTTTTCAATAAATTCATCATTAATATCAACACCAATGTATTCGAAATCATCATATTTTTTTGTCATGTATTCATATAATGCGCCCAGGCCACATCCAAAATCTAAAACAGTATCTCCTTCTTTAAAGCCTATTTTTAACAAAACGTCAAATCTTTTATATTGTTCTTCTTTTGAAGGCCAGCCAACAATTTCAGAATTATTTTTTGCATCTTTATAATATTCTGGGTAGAAATCTTTAATAGCCTTTAAATTTGACTTTGAGTATTCTTCATTTAAGTATTTTTGTATAGTGTTTGCTATAAACTTTCTTAATTTTGTATTTTTGTTCATATCATACTTTTTACATAAATATTCAAATATATTTGAATATTCCTACATATTATTTTTATTGCTAAAAAATATAGCTTTCAAAAGTTTTTAGCCCTTATATTCCAGCATTCAATGCAAATGTTATCATCAACAATACTTTTTACTTTATCAAATGGTAATGTTTTTGTTCCAATAATTATAATTATTTTCTTCTTAAAATTTTCTTCCATCTCTATTCCTTGAGCGATTACTATATTACAGCTATTATTTGGAAAATCAAATTTGAAATCACATTCATTTGCTATTATTTTTGTATAAAACAATAATTTCTCATCTAATAACAACTGAATGTTTTCATTTGAATCTTGAAATTTATAAACTGGAATTTTTTTAAGGCAATTTTTTATGTCTTCAATCTTATTCATGTGGAACAATCCTCTCAATAATAAATCCCTTTTTATCAATTCTATATAAACACTCTCCGATATGGATAAACAATCTATCATTGTTAATCATTGAATTTGGGTCATCCACAATCATCATTGATAATTCTTGGGATTTAAGTACCACACCAGTTGCGTCAATTGATTCTAATTTAACCTCAAATTTTCTCGTTTTAACTTTATATTTTAATGTCATTGTATTCAAATTTTGAATATTCTCTTTAGGGGCTTCGCCTTGGCCTTTTTCTTTTTTGAAGTATTCGGTCAAAAGAGAATCAATAAGTTTAGATTTATTATAATCCCCCGCTTCCAATTTAGATAATATTTCTGGAGACAGAGCGATTGATATTTTTTCGTATGTTTTCTTTTCTTTCATATGAGAATTTAAATTTAGCAATAATTCGTACTCTTCAAATGTAAGTTCGGATATTTCATTCCCAAGTTCATCATATATTAAGAACTCATCAAACGGACAAGTTTCGCCATCTGGTCTTGGTAGTTCACCAGAATATCCCTTATAAGTTTCCATAGTTAATCCATTAAACAAACCGCACACTGCATTAAATTTATCGTCTTGTTTATATTCTGGATAAATTACATTATCTTCAATAACACATTCCGTTCCTTCAACAAACCATTCATCTGGTTTTGAAATAAACTTACATTTTTTTATTACTTCCAAATACTTTTCATTAACCGTTTTCATAATTAAAAGAACCATTTATTAAGTTTTGAAGAGAGCCAGTTATAATATTCTATTTCTACATAGATTCTTGAACATTCAAACATTTGGTCTACTATAGTAATTTTGCATGGGTATTTGGTGAGGAAATTTTGCAAACATTTTCGTATTTTTTGTTTTGAAACCCCGTACTCACTATCATTTGCACCATAAAAATCATATAGTGCATTGTTTAAACCATTTTGATTTTTTATTTTGTATCTATGTCCAGTTTCTTGTTTGAAGTTCATATAAAACAAAATTTCCCCAAATATACGAAATATATTTGAGGAAACAAAGAGCTTGTTTTTCTACATGCTATCGCCTCAGCTATTGGCCATTTTTTTTCCCAAAAGACCTTCTCTATACATTCTTGTTTTTATGTTTCTAATCCACTTATTGCGTATTTCATTGCCAAATGAATTATATATAGCACTTAACGTTGGAGACAAATTTATCAAATCTTCGAATGAAAGTCTATCCCAGATGATTTGATATTTATTATATAATTGTTTAATATTATGAATCTGAGCTTGAATTTCCAATTTTGAAGCATTCATAGGTTCATTTTTTTTATCTTTTGTTCCCAATTCTTGTGCTTTTTTCAGTCTTCTTTTTATGTGTTGATTGTGTAATGTATCATCAATCCAGTGCGACAGTTCATGATGAATTGAACCCTTAATTCTTTCTTCTTTAAATTCAGTAATTATTTTGCTATATCCAAAACGACTTGCTGCTTTTTTTAAATCTCCATTAGAATCATATAATACATAATCTATAGCGCTTTTATTTGCTGAGATATTAATGGTTTGGTCAAATGGGTTATAATAACTACCGTAGCCTAAATTTATTGTTATTGGGCATCTGTTTATTTTATCAGCTTCTACGCTTTCAGAATCTTTTAGAACAGAAGTGGAAGTTTGATTTTTTTTGAACATATCTGTGGTTATAATTCCAGTTTTCTTGATGGTATCAATATCATCTTTGAAGTAAGTATCATACAAAAAATCAACATCATTGTCAACATTAGCCAATGCTTCATCTATTAACTCATTAAAGGATTCGTTTATAATAGCTCTTATTAATTTTCTTAATTCCATGCATATAAATATGCAAAAAAATTCCCCATAGAAAGTTTCGCACGTAGAAATTCTTATATGGGAGATTTTATTTTAGGAGGCTTCGCCTTTGGCTTATTACACAATTTAATTCACCGTCACCAAATATTCTTCACCAATATATCTTCCAGTAATTGTAAACTTCACACCTTTGGGTAAATATTGTTTACGAAGGTGCCTTACAATGCCTTTAATGGAAGAAATGTGCGCTGTGTTTGTATTGTGTGGATAATAATTATCGTAATGTGTCCAAATTTTTGTTCTTTCATGATACGAAAAATTGTCCTCACATTGTAGCCACCACTTTGTTTTACCGTCGAATGGTTTGCTGTGTAATGGAAATCTTGTATCCTTGTTTCTTGTGATTATAATCTTTCTGTTTTGCTGGAATTCTTTTGGAGGAAATGCGGTCAAATCAACAGTTAAAAATTTGCTATAAGCATCTTCTCCATAAACGTATTTCATTCTGTTTAAGATGAATTCAATTTTACAATTTTGTATCAAATAAATATCCAGCCAAGTTGGTGAATTTATTATAGGAATTTCTTCACCATCAAAATCTTCCTTTTCGTAGTCCCAGACCCAATTACCAATACATACTTTGTAGCCATTAAAAAACGTTAATTCTTGCTTGTCTGCCCAGTCTTTAAATTCTTTATATTCTTCGTAAGAATCTGTATAAGTTTTGTCAATTCCTGCCATAGCTTTTTATTGTTTTTTTATTATACGAAAAACCCCCACAAAGGTTTCAGAATTGTTTATAATACATCATCTATTTTTCTGTGGGGATGGGTTAAAAAAAACATGATATTACATGCTAATTTAGAAAAAATTATTTTAACGAAATTGATTGGAGATGTTAGTATAGATTTGGCTTTATATTTAATTATTTCTTTCTTATTTGCAAGAACAAAACACTCTTTTGGAAATCCTGGTTTATTAAAATATCCATATTTGCTTACACCAGATATAATTATTATTCCTTCCAATGAAGCATATTTGGGAATATAATAGTTGCTGGATGTTAATTTGAGCTCATCTACACATTTATATAATTTACCTTTTTTTATCTTAAATTGTTTAAAGTTATCGTTGTAAATTTCGTGTGTATTGTTTACACATTTAACTATTCTGTTTTTCATGGGTTTTAAATCAATGCCAATCTGAATCGTCACAATTAAATTCTGGTCTATAATCTGGGTCTGGTTTAACAATGAGTCCTTTATATTCTTTTTCCCATTCTTTTTGGTGCTCAAGCAAGTATCTCCAATTATATCTTTCACCTTGAGACAATTCCTCAAATGATACCATTATGTAGTTATAATGGTCTGGGCTCAAATGTTCACTATAATCAATGGTCTTAACTGTTGCCAGCCCACCTTGTATATCATCTTTACCACGATATACATGAAGAGATGTTGGAATGTAAACCTTGGTGCCTTTGGCTAGAACTGGCTCATTTTGTGTCTTTGAATATTTTACAAACTCCACTTCTGCGTTTTCCAAACCATTATTATCTACGAAGTCCCATGCTTCTTCTACGCTGGGGAATATTGCTACTGCACCTTCTTTGTTTAAAACAAGTAGGTCTTCTGGTCGTATTACACCCGATTTTTGTTGTCTTTTTAAAATATAACAATCTGTATAATTTGACATATGAGTTTAATTTTTTTGCATTGTATCGGCAATGGCGCAATTCCACCGTTCCATCAGTTTATCATCTGCTTTATTATGGAAAATTTTAATCATTTCCATACTTGTAAATCTTTCAGGTGAGCCTTTAAGGTAGAAATGTGAATTGCCCCTTGGGTCATAATCAGGGAATGATTCTGTCTTATAGTGTTGCACATCCATCCCTACCAACCAATCTAACATCTTTTCTAAATTTTCCATGATAAACATGTGTTATTTTGAAGAGTGATTTGCACGTTCTGCGCAATATTTACAGTTTCCTTTGTGGGTAAATAAAGCGCCTTCGTCTACACCTTCATATGAATACAGATATTCACAGCTATCAATTACTACTGTTTTGAACTCTTTTTCTTTACTTGGTTTATGGTTAACACATGATGTACAGCAGAGTGCAGCAAATAAAGCATAGCCCACCACAACACTCATTATAATAAGTGCATTTGTAAAAGTTTCTCTTCTCATGGTCGAATTTTCTCTTTCCATATTAAAAATTTTTTTATTATACGAAAAAAACCATATAAAGTTTCATAGGTATAATTCGTTCTGTTTAATTATAAGTTGTCAGTCGTTTTATGGATACAAAGCACTCCTGAAATTGTGCCATATAAGCAACATGCAAATAAAACCCAGTCATACCAAGTGTAATGCATTCCGCTTCTTAATTGAACTATATGAATAGTTAAACCTAATCCACAAATTATTACTAAAAGTAATCCCCAAATGAACGTTCTTGTTTCTTTATCCATAAGTATAATTTTATTGAAAAGCGTCGTATATTTCTTTTGCTTTAGCTCGACAAATGCTAATGGCTTTTTCTGCAGCTTCTATTACTGACAATTCTTCGCCCAAGTATTTAGTATCAAAACCAAGTTCGTGGCAATGAAAAACCCAGGCGGGTTTATAATGTATATGTCCACAGGTAATTGTTATTCTGCATATGCCAACATTGGTACTAAAAGTCGTCGGTATTCTTTCTGCTGTATTTCTGCTATGTGAGGTGCTATCTTTCCAAGTCACGCCAGCAGCCAACAAGTTTTCTGCAAAAGCAATACAACTTTTTTGCAGTTGAGTTTTTTCTTCCATATTGTTTAAAATTAAGGCATCATTACTATTGGACGAGTATCACGATGAATGTATTGTTCGAATGCCTTTGTTTGGTCATCTGACATTTGACATAATTGTTCAATAATTTCGTATGGGTCTACATCTCTAACAAGCATTTGAATTACTCTGTTAAAAGTTGCTGATGTTTTGTACCGTTCTTTCCCGTTTTTAAATCGGGAGATACATTCATCTGTTTTTTGGTAAAATTCTTGTTCTGTCATTTTTTTATCTTTAGTTTTCAAAGTTAAGAAGAAAATCCATCAAAATTATTTTCTAATCCACTTATCATAGTTTTTAGTTGTCCAATTAATGATTGTTTGTCATCACCACATTGATGTAATACAACTAATTTTTTCCGTCCTCCGCCATTATTCATTTCACCCACAAATGTTTCTATTTGTTCTGTTTTAAACCAATTATCAGTATTACATGAGTTGGATTTTTGAGTTAGATTTTCGTCAACATCAAAACTACTACCTGATTTATTAATCGTTATTGTGGTATTGATAAATTCAATTTTATTCTTCGGTTCAACCAGCACTTTTAAGCCAAGACACTCACCTTTTACATAAAGCGGTTCGAGCTTGAATTTGTTAATTTCATATCCAAGTTCTTTTTCAATCATTAATTTTGTAATTTCCATGTGTTTAATTTTTTCTATATTGTGTATTATCTCGCCAGAATAACCACCATTCTATTTTTTCAATAAAATTGGTTTTTCGTATATAAGATACACCAATGGTGTCTTCACCATAATCAACTACACCCCAATCCATATCTGCTTTTAATACTTTAAAAAATTTATTGGGTTTTGGTCTTTCGAGAGGATAATTGATTAAATCATTTTCATACCCTGTGTATCTGACTATTTCACCAACTTTATAGTCAACTTGTTCTCTACTTTGTTGTAAATTCATAATAAATTCAGTTTGTTTTTAAACATTTTGCTTTTAGGAGGTTCTGGTAGGTATTGCCAATGTGTGATAGCATCATTAAATTCAACTTCTTTACACCCAGAAAAAGGTATTATAAATTCACCACCCTTTTCACTTATTTTATGTAATGATGCTATTTCAATTGGTGGATATTTATTTCTCTTGAATACTAAACAAGATTTGCCGAAATCTGGCAATTTGTCTTTTACAGAAACCCAATCATTAGTATTTGTATCCATTTCCATTTAATTTATTATTTCGCTTCCGACTCCTGCTCCGATGAAGTTTTTCCTTCAAATTCATCTTTAATTTGATTGAGCCTTTCAAATTCTTTTTGCCATGCATCCAAGGTCATACCATTTACTGAAATATTTTCAAGTCTATCACTACCATCACCATCCCAATCAATAGTTACTTCTCTGCTACAACCCATCTGCCCAAGACTTCTGAGCTTTGAAAATAATTCAAGCAACGGGTTTAATGCTTCATCAGAGCAAGTAAATGAAATAACATTTTGAAAGGCGATGTTTGGAGTTTTAAATTTATGTTCCATCGTTTCTGTGTTTTTATCCATATAAAACAAAATTTCCCCAAATATACGAATAATATTTGAGGAAACCAAAATTTATTTTGCCAGGCTACTGGTTTTTATCCAATAGGTGGAATCCAATTCTCAGGAAAATTTTTTTCAGGTGGACTGTCGTCATATTCCACATATTTAATATCATCAAAAATCACATCAAAACACTTTTTAAAAAACACATTAAAGCGTTCTGTGAATGTTTTGTTTAAAACAGAATCCAACAATTCTTTACATTCGGCCATTGTAAAGCAATAGGCGTAAGAGTTAATTTCTTTTCGTAACATACTCAAAGATTTCAATCTTGGATATTTCAGCTTTCCAAAAGTTTTGATTTGATATTCTTTCATTGTTCTAATGCTTTTTTGTATCTTTTTTCATTTCGTAAGAATCCTTTTAGAATTATCGAAAATCCTAAACCATTGCATGCCATCAACATGTGGATTACAAAAAATCATTGTTATTTTTTCACCTTCATACACCCATTTATTATAAAATCGTTGTTTATAAACTTCGTCTGTGTAGAACATCCCATCTCTTGTTTTGAATTCCTCTTCTGAATCAGCGTAAAAAACACTTTCTCCGTCTGTGTCCCAGAATTTATCTGTACAATCGTCAATTGGAGCAATTACCCAATCTTCTTTAAATCCTACATGGTCATAAATTGCTTGTAATGCATTTTCGTAATTTGAAATAAGTTCCATATTGTGATGTTTTTTATTTATACGAAAAACCCCCAACAAAGTTTCACATGGAGTTCTTTACCACCAGGGGTGAAACACAGTTTTTCCACTAATCCAGTTGTTAATAAAGTCTTCTGAAAGACCTCCTTCTTTTACTAATTTTTTAATTTGTGCTTTTTTGTCACAGGTTACGCAGTTTCCAATTGCTTCAATAAGTTTCCAGCCTTTATTGTTGAGCCCTTTTCTTTGATACGCAATTTCCTCAGTATCATAGAAATAAAACTGTTCTATTTTCTCTATTATGTATTTTTTTTCTACGTCTTCTATTGAGATGTTTATAGATTTATTATTATAATCGTCTCTGAAGCTATAACCATCTGAACCCCACGCATAGCAGCGAATAGTTTTTTTATCCATTTCATAGTCTTCAGCAATTTTTTCAAGGTTGTGATATTTGGCAATATCATCTTTAATTACCGCAAATTTTTTTATGGTTTTACACTCTTTTTCATAGTATTCAATACCTATTCGATTTGTTCTATTTCCGAATGTGGGTGCAGAGATTTTTTCAAGATACATGTCTAATCCCATAGTTGTGTCTTTTAACTGTTAATCTATTAATTCAAATTGAACTTCTTGTGCTACAAAGTGAGTGTAGTCATAAACTTCGTTTTTAATTGGCTGGTCTGGCTCAATAATATAGGTTCCACCTATAATTGGTTGTTCTACCAATGCCATCCCAACAATTTTTCCTTCTCCCATTAAGTCTCCAATGTGAAATTTGACTCGCTGTCCTTGTTTCAATTCTTTGCTCATATTTTTGTTTTTTTTAGGTTATTCCTATACATTTTTTTGTTATACGAAAAAAATCCTCATAAAGCTTCACTTTCATTTAATCAATGCCACAGCCTTCCTTAAAGCAATCTTCGCATTGATTAAGTCCATTTTGTTTGTTCCAATTTTCGTCAAAAACTGGAAATTTTTTGCCGCTTTTTTCTTGACCGCAAATGTCGCATGAAAACAAACGTTTGTCTATATCCATAATTTCATAGCAATCATAGTGTATGGCTACAAGATTTTCATCTTTACTTAATACTGGAAAACAACTTTTTAAAGTTCCACGTTCTGTTGTTTTAATAAAATCAATATCTTCAACATAGTCCTTTTTATATGCCAATCTCCCGTTTTTATTCATTGCTTTGTCTTGCCACTTTTTAAAAAACAGTATGTCAAAATCATTATCCAATACAATGACCAATTCACCTTTTTCGTTGTATCTTCCTTCAAAGATTTTGTTGTTAATTATCAGCTTCATTTATTATGATTTTAAATGTTTTTATAAGTCAAAATACTCATTAAAAGAATCCTCATCTACAAACAATTCTTTTATGTATTGAATGTGATATTCATCCCATTCATCATAATCATCACAAGATTCATCTAACAGTCCATCTTTTAACAGTTTAAATGCTGCTAAAGTTATAGTAGAGTTAATAATTTCCTCATACATTTCGTAACTGGGATGTGTATAATCGTTGCCGTATTCTTCGTATTTTTTCCCATCATCCAATGCAAATCCATTTTCATCAAAATCAAGAAATGAGCAAGGTGCAAACTTTCCATTTATATATTCATCCTTTTTACTTAGTAATTTCTTTACGTGTTCAGGTTTGAATATTTTTTTCAACAAGTTTTCATCAAAAAGTAATCTGGTTATAAGACCAGTCATGCTGTATTCATAAGCTCCTGATATACTTAACAAACCATAATCCTCAGAAGATATTTCTGAATCAACATCTTCAATTACTGCAAAAACTCTTGGCAATATCTTTTTTACAATAGATGCAACAACTTCATTGCTTGGAGAATTAACTTCAAAATATTTTTCTGCAATATTTTTTTCATTTATATCCTGAGCCTTTGCGCTGCTTTTTTTACTTCTTCTTTTCTGCTTTTTCATATGATGTTTTTCTATTTTAACAATGCTTCTAATTCTTCTATAAGAGCTTTGCATTTTTCAATGCTTTGTCTTTGAGTGGGTCCATTAGTTTGTTGAATCCAGTTTTTATTCGTTACACGTTTATATTCTTCACGCAATTCTTTTAACCTATTTTTAATTTTTTCTTTCATATCATTAAGGTTTTTTGCCTACAAACAAGAAAAATAAACTAAATGGTAATCCAAAAATCAATACCAGAAACATCCATTCCTCAAAGTTATCAACGGTTTTGTTTAATGCTGCACCCATCATGCTAAGTAACATTATTATTGAAAATCCGAACCAATTTAGTTTTTTCAAATAGCGGATTATAGCATTTTGCTTATTATTTTTTTCCATTTCGTTTTGAATTCATTAATTTTATTGTTTTGTCAATCATTTTATGATATGACACATTTCCTTTTGGTACGTCACCCATTTTAATATCATACTTTGTTGCTAAACTAATTTGAATGTGGTTTTTTCCATATAAGTTGGCAAAATTTTCATTTCTATATTCATCATCATCGTATGATATTGAAAATGCGCAAATATCATTATCATCTTCAGGTTCACGCCATATCTCTATTGTTTTATTTATTATATCATAAACATCATATGAATCTGGTAAATGTGTGCCATATGATATTTTGGCACCCAATGCACCAATATCATTTAGCATTTTAATGCCGTTGATTAATTCATCCTCCGATTTTATTCTTACTAAAAAATCATTCATAATTCATTGTTTTATAATGATGCACAAAAGTACAAAAAATTTTCACTGAGTATAAATATCACCACCACTTGTTTAAAATATATACACTTAATCTTAAGTTCCTCGAACATTGTGCATAATTTGCATACATGTTTGTATAATTTTCGTGTAAAATATCATTTGTATCAGTTAAATTTTTTCGTTTTTCTTCCCAATACTTCGCTTCATTTTCGAGAAGTGTGTTTAAATCTTTTACACGAATTAATCCGAATGTTCTTAATATGTATTTCATATTGTTAATTATAAACACGAAACCAACCACGTTTTGAATTGGCCATGAATCTTTTATTACAATGACAGCATTCATATTGTCCCACTTCTCTTCCATCAACTGCATCAATGAATTTGCAATTTTCAATAGTCTTTATTTGATGAAATAAACGGCATATAATGCCACTTATCCAAAAACGATGACCTGGTGATTCTTTGATTGCTAATTGTTTTTCCATATATTTTAGTTTTTATAGAAAAGTTGCATTTCCTTGTGTATGGTGAACGTTATCAGAGTCTAACATATTCATCCATTCTTCTTTAGTCGTTTTGAAAGTTGCAAAAGTTGAAGCATTTTCAGCGCACCATTCACAAAGTTCTTCAAATGATTTAAATACTGGTGAGATTGGTGAGCCTTCGCTTGTCGTTTCCCAAAGTTGGAATCCTTCGCCTGTTGGCGGTTCGTAATTTTTCCAGCTTTCATATAATTCTTTTGCTTTTGGGTGCTGCCAGTTTACGCCTTTTCCCATACACTTGGGACATAAATGGGATTTTCCTTCTTTTTTTAATCTTGCCTCTATGACAATTGAACAATTTATTGAATCATGTCCTAAGCCTCTTAGATTCCATTCGTTTACTTCTTCGGGTGTTGGAATATATCCATTGTCAAAAGGAAGCCATGAATTGCCCCCACCTTCAATTTTTTTCCTTATTATTTCTCTGTGCTCATCATTCAAAGCAACCCTTGTAAAACTCCAGAGTCTGTCTTCTTCAATTAAAGCAGCAACGTCTTCTTTCGTAAGGTTATTATGCCATGCTGTCGCATTATATCTTGCCCCTTCTCTAAATGGATTTGGTTTCCAATCTTCATTGTACCATCCATACCATTCATTTTCATAGTCTTTATATTCCTTACTATATCCCGAACCCTGGCAGTCTTTACAATCATGTCTTACATGTGGGTTAACATACCCACTCCAAACTTTACCTATTTCCCAATTAAAATCTATTGGTACTCTTTTCATTGTTCGTCCCATATTTTTTATTTTTTCTAGAGGCTTTGCCTTTGGTTTTTATTAATTTACTGCGTCTACCAATTATAGATAGTCTATTTCTTCCATAAGGTCAGCATAGTCGTTACCTGTAATAATCCAATATCCAAGTGGTATAACAAGTGTTATTACACTAATAAAAAATAGTGTATATAATGGCAATTTAACAAATAATCTCTTCAACATAAAATAACGTTTTTTCATATGCTATCAACAATGCGGGAGCAGATACTTAATGACTGCAACCCAATTTTCAAATGAGCAACAAGGCTGTGTATCTCCTTTAATAATTGACCGCATTTCTCTTGCCTTATCTCGTTCTGACCAATATTTCTTCCAATTTCTACCAAATAGAATATGAAATGCTTCTGTAAGAATTTCATCTGATAATTGCCCCGCTGCTAACACTACATTGATGTTGGGGGTGGGTTTTGTGGGTGTTGATATTTTATCTGCATCATTTAGCATTTCAGCTGCTTTATAGCTTACATTTTTATTCAACACATTTATTTCTCCATTCACCATTTCCACCATGCAGCTGCCATAAAAGAAAGAGCAGTTATTTATTTGATTGTATCTTTTTTCTGCTTCGTCTTTATTGTTTGCCTCAATAATTTGGTAGTCCTGGTAAGTTATTTCGGGTTGCTCCATTATACCCCCGACGCTCAATGCAACTAAATATTTATTCATAATAAAGTTTTACTGATGGCAAGGTTGAAAATACAATGTATCTCCTGCTTTAAATTTACCAGCACTGTCCACAAACCAGGTGCTACTCATGTTCAAATTCAAGCTTTCAATGGGAGAAACCAAATAAATATTCATTTCTTTTTTACTCTTATGTGGTTCAGTTTTCTTCACTATCCATTTAGAAGGATTTTCTGGATATCCAGATTCTCCACACGAAGTAAGTGCTACAACTAAAATAATACTTGCAAAGGCAAGGATTAGACGACTAATTTGAACTTTACGTTTCATACTTTTAATTTGTTTCTATATTATACGAAAAAATCCCCATAAAGTTTCACGGGAGGATTCTTTGTAGGGATTGTTATTTTATTATTTCAGAATCTATTTCATTGTTTGTTTTCGCATCATTACGCCTCCACACTTAGGACAGCCTGGCTGTTTGTTTTGTCCTATGACATCAGATTTCTGATTTTTAACGAGAACCTTTTTACAATTTTCTATATTCGGAGATTGATGATTCCCACATTTTGCATATATTGTTT
>Ga0265297_10006633_pt1 | contig 16644 bp, 31 predicted proteins | sample Munlanlwell13791_FD_192502 | JGI IMG/M metagenome (GOLD analysis project Ga0265297, IMG submission 192502) | Leachate microbial communities from a municipal landfill in Southern Ontario, Canada - Leachate well 137-91 | ecosystem: Engineered > Solid waste > Landfill > Unclassified | place... | reverse complement strand
AAGAATGTCATCGGCATGGAAGTCACGTTTTCTCGTTTTGGTGTTACGTTCGTTACGGAACACGGAAAGGGAATTGATCCTGTAACATATACACTGTACCACGGGATGTATGATCAAAACGGAGAGGTCTCCACTGGAATCTCCGGAGATGGTGACGGCGCAACGTATGTATTCGCAGACATCGACACCATTCTTCGTGTTACCGCCAACTCCATCGAGCGCGCAAAAGAGGTCCCGCCCGCCATTCACAAGAAGCGTGAGCAACTGCTGGAGAAGTTCCACCGGTTTTATACCAAGTGGCGTGTGACAGTGGACGATACGCACGTACAGGCCCTGTGCGAGGGGTGCGAGACGATCGATATTTACGAAACGCCAACGGGAGTCGCCAAATACTTCAAGCCCGACGGAACTTTCAAATCCAATGGAGCGTTCGTTCGGTTCTTTTGTGCCTACATTGAGGAGGAGATGGAATGATCGTATATCACTCGATTGACATGGATGGATGGATGAGCGCTGCGTTGGTTCAGCACTTTCTACGTGACACATCCAACCTCGTGTTCGCCAACTACAACCAAGACGAAAAGGCTGTCGAAATTGTTCTTCGCGAGAAGCCTGAAACGCTGTACGTCGTCGACTATTCCTTCAAACCGGACGTGTTCGATAAGATCATTGACGCGTGTGGACAGGTGTACTGGTTTGACCATCACGTTACAGCCATCGATGGAGCGAGCGAGAAGATGAATGCGCTGCCGGGCCTTAGGCGTAGCGATGGAATTAGTGCGGCCGGGCTCATCTGGGAGTACGTAAACAAGAAGAATAAACGTGTATCCGATCTTGTAGACCTTGTGTCGAGGTATGATACCTGGGACTTCGACGACAAGAATCCGCTTGAGTGCGATCCGCCAAAACTGAATGAGCGGATTAGCTTCTGTCAGGGAGACTCGGTTGAGATGGTTGGCCGCGCGTGGGAGTTGATTCGTGATGTTCAAAAGAATAAAAACGCGCTCAGGAATGCGCTGCTGGATGGACATCAGTTACTGCAGAACACCCTGTCAAAGTGTGATATCGTCTCAAAGACGGCCAACTTCGGAACGGTTGACGGCCTTAAGTTTGCAGCCGTCAATGTGCAGGGCCTTAATCCAAGCTACGTTCTTAGCCGCCATTACGATGTTGTAGATTTCGCGTTCTGCTGGCATGTTCTAAAGAACGGCAAAGTAAAACTCGATCTGCGTTCTGACAAGACGACCGGGACAGATGTGTCTCGGTTGGCAAAGGCATGGGGCGGAGGTGGACACGAACACGCAGCTGGGTGCACGATTACGATAGATGAGTTTCTTGTTATATTGAGCAATAAAGCTTGAACTCGATGATTGTCAGTAGCATAATGCGCTTGCCTATATAGGCAGGAGGTTTATATGACGAAGGTTTTGTTTGCGTTTGTTCTTGTTTTTGGAATGTTTGCCTGTGGTGAAAAGAAGGCCGAGCCGACTACTCACGTAGTTGATCAGCCGCAGGTCGCCGCTCCGGCTCCGACACCGGTCGTAACCAAGGATGCGACTCCAGTTATTACCGCACCGGCCGCCCCTGAGGCCATGCTCGAAGAGGGAATGAGCATGGACGCCACACCCGTCCCTGTGATGTAAGCAAGCCGATTTTGACACAGTGGCAGAACTAGCGTTCCGCCCCTGTGTCTTTTTTAACTAACACAATAAAGTGGTACAAGAGGGATAGAGATGGATAGATATCTATCGAACGCATTTTTAATTTACACAGGAGAAAAGCACATGACTATGTCACCGTTCCCAGAAAGAATCTGCGCAGATGTAAGAATCGGTCTTATGCATTTTATGCTGGACCATCGTAACTATCTCTGGTGCCTGGAAGATGTAGAATGGAGGCGCCCGGGCGAAGAAGAATGGAAAAGGGCGAAGAATAACACACATTTTCGATTAAATGACACTGACATTGAAATAAGATCAATCAACCATCCCAGGACAGTCTATCTCGTAACCAGAGATGGTTACCGAAAGCTGTATGAAGAAAACCCGCTTTTGCAAAAGGTTAAACACGTGAACACTTTTGATAAAAAGAATGCAACGTTTTTTGAGTTTCATAATACGAGGTTTGTTGTGAAAGATCACGAGTTATGGGCGATAAATACGGTATCGTGGAGGTATGAGCGCGATACGACCTGGAATTTAGCGCCACAGGGGACAGTGTTTTGTCTTCGCGCTCCGGTTCGGCGTATTCGAACCGGAGGCCATCAATTTCGTGTTAGTGAAAATGGATGGGAAGAAGTTTTTGAAGGTCCGTCACCCAGCGAGATGATCGACAAGATCATCAACCAGCTGCACGATTCTCAAACCGTACTTGAATGGGTGGTTCAGACGGGGACACTGAGCGCCCTTATGCCAGACCGCGCCGTGAGACTGGGGTGCCGCGAGCTGCTTAATCGTCTTGCAAACTTCGAAGTGATCGCGGCGTTTCATAATCAAAGCAGCACGCGAACATTATACCGCGTCGTCAACGCAAACTGGAAAAATGCTTTAACGAAAGAGTTCGTTGAGGCTAACAAAAGCGAAATCGAAAGGATATATCATGAAATCTGTAAAAAGTAAGTCGGCGATAACATAGGTGGTTACTGACAAATAACACATTATCGCGACGACTGGGAAAAGATGGTCGAGTGTGGCGCACTCAAAATACTTCATGAACATGGTAATCGGAAGTTAGCCAAGATGGTCAGCAAGACAGATCTTCCAATTAGCGCGAGCTATGAGAAGGAATTGTTGGAGGTGTGTAAATGAAAGGGGACGTTACGGTTCTTAGCCTGGGCGGAAAATACTATAAGTTAGAGCTAAACGGAGGTCTAACTCCACTTGATCCAAATTTCAGAATTCCAAAAGGAGACAACAAGATGAAATATCCAGAGAAAAATGCCACCATGCTCCATATCGGAAGCATCCCATTCGTGCTTGATGAACAAGGAAGACTGTGGGGTTTATGGGATTATGAGTGGAGGCGGCCTGGAGAAGAAACATGGAAAGAAGGTGTTCATAATTGTTTTCTCCCGGTCGGAGACAAGGCATTTGAAGTCAGGAAAACTGGAGGAGATAAAATCTACCGCGTCGATAAGGATGGCTACGAACTCGTCGAAGAGACGCCGCTTGATCAAATGCTCAAGGAAATCGCGGAACGCATCGATATACTGGAATTCAAAGACAACATCTTGTTCGCACTCATGAGCGATAAGAGCGCAAATATAGGCTGCCCTGATCTCCTAAATGTTCTTGTGAAAAATGATATTGTCGTACCGATTCACGTTACGAAAGAACGCGCACTGTATCGCTTGAACAAAGAAAACGTAAGAGTACTTCCATTTTTTGAACAATACAAAAGTAGAGTGAAATCTCTTTATGAGGCGCTGGTGAAGCCATGATGGCAATGCATCCATCTCAACGCTTTTCGGGACCGCCAACTATTAGAACAGAACCGAAGTTTGCAAACTCGTTCGGGGAAGACAATGCGTACATGTTCTCGTTTCACGGGTACATCTTTTTGAAACAGAACTCCTTTCTTATAACAACGCGAGATATTCGCTGGAGGTTCGAAGGGGAGTATATGTGGCAGCCGTGCCTGTCGGGCGCCATGACGTCGATAAGCGAACACCCAAAAGAAATCCTGATTGATGAAAAGCATGCATTCAAAATTGATGATTCCGGGTGGGAGGAAATCCCATTTCTGTCTGTCGCTACCATGGTCGCAAAGATCGTTGAGGCAGTCGATTACGTCGAGGTGGTGCACGGCGACTATGTGTATGCATTACTCAAGGACTCCTGGGAAAGCCTTGGATGCAAACAGCTACTGCATATCATGACCGTACACGACATGATCGAGCTGGTCCACCTTGGTCAAGATAAGAGCATATACATGCTGGTTAAAGACAAGGTAGACCCTAGGGAGTTTTTGCAGTACGAAAAAGAAGTAAGACAAGCATACGAAAGGATTGTGAAATGAACGCCATTATGCACATCACGCCATATCGCACGGGTCACGGAGGCTGGGCCTTCGATGACGCAGAGAAAGAACTGGTCCATGAGCCGTTTGTTGCGGGGATACCGGAGATAATCGACATCTTCGCTGGCGAACGTAACGAAGTGGACATCTACTTCAGTGGAGCGGAGTTTCCTGGGTGCCAAGGGCACCTGGAGAAGATCGGAAAGCAGTTCGGCGGCGCGGACTACAAGTTGGTTGCCAACGGATACGAGTCTATGGTCGGCTGGCTGTGCCCCGCGCTGTTCAAGTATTTTGACACTGCGCCGGAGCAGCTGTGGTTCCAGATCAAATAAATGGAGGGCACAAATGGACGCAATACTAGGTACTTTGCATGCACGCGCGGCGGGGGCCGGCGCGTGCAGACCGGATCTGGCGGCGATCGCCGAGTGCGGCACGTGGAAGCGCGCGCTTGCGCACGAGCGCGCGCCGTACTGGGCGTACTGGTACGCTCGTGATGTCATCAATGGGCCGTGGGCGCCAGGCGAGGCGGCGATCGCACAGAACGCGGAGTGGGCGCACTGGTACGCCCGCGATGTCATCAAGGGTCCGTGGGCGCCAGGCGAGGCGGCGATCGCACAGGACGCGGAGTGGGCGTACTGGTACGCTTATAATGTCATCAAGGGGCCATGGGCGCCAGGCGAGGCGGCGAGCGCACAGAACGCAGGGTGGGCGTACAAGTACGCCCGCGATGTCATCAACGGTCCGTGGGCGCCGGGTGAGGCGGCGATCGCACAGGACGCGTACTGGGCGTACCGGTACGCTCGTGATGTCATCAACGGTCCGTGGGCGCCGGGTGAGGCGGCGATCGCACAGGACGCGTACTGGGCGTACCGGTACGCTCGTGATGTCATCAAGGGTCCGTGGAAAGGGTACAATGAATAGCCGCGCGCAGCGCGGCGCCAGGGGCGTTAGCCCCTGGTTTTTTAGGTATACATATGCTAAAGTTGTCCCCATGAATTTGTACGAGCTTCACAAAATTGCACTCGATATTTCCGATCTGGAAGATAAGTATGACGAATTTGACGAAGGCCACGACAAGCGTCACATGAATGAGGTTTCCGATCTGGCAGTTCGATTAGCAAAGAAACATGGAGTCAAAGATCTGGAACTTGTCGAACTAGCTGCAAAACTACACGATATCGGTCGAGTAAAAGGGCGTGCCTACCATGCGGTGACCGGCGCAAAAATGATTCGAGATGATGAGCGGTTCGATGATCTCGGTGAAAGACGAAAACAAATACTTATTTCTGCAGTTCGCAATCACATGAAACATACAGGGAATCATAAGGGTATGATTGCCAAGGTCGTTAGCGATGCAGACGATGCAGCTGGATGGAGATCTCCACAAGCTGCCATTCATCGTTCATACTTATGGGGCAAGAAGAACCATCCGGAATGGAGCAATAAAGAGAATCTATTAAATGCAGTAGACTACCTAGCTGAAGAATATGGAAAAAATGGTCCGGGGCGTCACACATATTTCCCGGAGACTCGTGCATATATTGAGAAATCGCATAAAACAATTCGCGAGCTGGCCAGGAGCCATGATCTTGAAAAGATACGATCGCTATTGAAAAAAGAGAAAAAGAATGACCCCTGAAGAGTTAGCGCTATTTGAGCAACGCGTCTTTGGATATAGGCACGACAAGCCGGATCCGAAGATCGTGAAAAAGATATCGGAGCAGCAAGTGTTAACGGCTCTTGCAGAGGACGGCAGACTTAAGGGATATCTTCGCTCTAGAAAGCGCAAGGGAATACCGCACATCGATTCTCTTGTCGTTGATCCGGAGTTTCAGCGTACGGGAGTTGGATCTCAGTTAATACAGGAGCTACTTGCGAAAGGGTCTCCTGTATCGCTTGGTGTTTTCAAAAAGAACAAAGACGCGATACGATTATACGAACGTCTAGGGTTTGAGAAGCAGCAGTCTCCGGACTGGCCAGATTCTTATTTAATGACGTATTTGTGATACAAGAACAGTATCTAAACCCACGTTCGCAGTTCTAGTGGGTGGAGCTCCGGGTCAGGACATCACTGGCCCGTCTCTGTTTTTTATACGGGTCCGTACCGGTTTCGACGGGGTGATGAAGCGATAGGTTGCGTCCGAGGTCTCAGCAAGGCCCTCGTTAAACAGGCTGAACAACTTTAAGTGCCGCTCCGATGCGCGCTGCCGCCTAACTCGCGTTAGGTTGCCGGGAAAAGAAAGACTTGCATACAGTCAATCTGAGTACCGTCGTTTTGAGTATGCAAACCCATGTGTGAATGAAGCATAGCACATGGGGCGTCTCAGCTTCTAGAACGTGTGCAACAATGGCCGGATACACACACGCTTGAATGGAAATCCGTAATGCCTATGACGTAGATACCTATCGAATACTCGCTTCGGACGAGGGTTCAACTCCCTCCGGATCCAATTCTTTTTCCAAGATACACGATATCTTGTTCAAAATATAAAAGGAGCTAAAAATGTCCACCATCATCAAATACAACAACCTCAGATTCTCATTTCCAACCAAGGTCATCGCCCAGGAGGCGCAGAGACGAGCCGATGCATCCAGGACACTCGTCGATGCGTTTGACGTCATGACGGAGATGGGCGTATGTCTTGGTGAGTCGATCATCTACGCCGTCGGCGTGATCAACGGTAAGGTGATCCGTCTCATCGGGTGTACATCCATCGATGGCGCTCGTGACGTACAATACCCGGTGAACGTGCAGAAGTTTATCGTTACGCCGGACGGTAAGTGGTACGTGCCGGCCGGAACAAAGGTGGTGCTACATGCCGCATCCACTCAACGCTAAATTTCCAGGTATCATCGTACGCGTGTCAGGAGAGTCGCTGGTTCTGGAAGACCAGTGGACAGTGCACGCCGACGAAGGGGCAATCAAACAGGCGCTCGGTTGCCAAACAAGGAGACAGGCGATGCGAGTGTTGAAAGGAGATTTCAATGCGATGCGTAGTTTGCAAAACAGAAACCAATGACCCGCAGTGGTGCATATGGAACGGGCGACGCTGGTGTATGTGTCCATCATGCTACACTGCGCGAAGTGGGTATGACAAAATGGTTGACGCGCTGAAGAAGGCGCCGTATAACCAGAAGCATGAACGAGGAGTACCTGTATCACATTGACGATCGATTGCTTGGCGTTTTTGGAGAACCACAAGAACGTGCGAGGTTTATTGTTGATATGATAGAGGAGGAACGAGCCGATGGATACATTGGTCCGTTCCGCGAGTTCTGGTCTGCCCTGTCAAGGCGGCACCGGAATCTCGTTCGAAGAGTTGCAGGTTTAACTCAGCGGTAGAGTGTCAGCCTTCCAAGCTGTTCGTCACCGGTTCGAGCCCGGTAACCTGCTCTTGTACAAACAATATAACAAGGAGTAAATAAAATGGCGCATCTACTTGAATACAACAACAAAATGTACGCGTTCATCAACAAAGAAGAAAAGGAGACGGCGCAAAAAACGCTGGATCATGGGATCAGCGTCGGGGATGATTCTCGACTGATCGAGCACATGCTGAAGTACAATGGCGTTCCGCTTCATCACTCGAAGGCCGTCATCGTATGCGTCCCGAAGAACTGTCACCAGGTTGCGGAGTATGCATCCTCCATGGATACAGAAGTGGCTCTGTATTCCTACGACATCCTCTGGGGCAAAATGAAGAACACCCACGACGTGTACTTCATGACGCCGATGGGTGAGGTACTGGAGGAGAGCTCCATAGACTACCTGAGAAAAACTATTACCAAGGAGGTTCCGTTATGAAATGCGTATGTGGATATGAGACAGGATACGACTACGAAAAGGAAGAGGAGATCGGTTACGAGAAGTTCGTGAGGCTCAATGTCATCTTCCTGACGCCGGAACAGCGTGGACTGTACGACGGATATGATCAAAAAACAAACGCTCTCTACATGTGCCCAGAGTGTGGCACGGTGAGAGCAGAAAGGGATTAATATGACAAACAAAGAGATCTTCGAGAGTCTGAAGACGGCGAAGTGGCAGCGCGTCGTGTTCTCAGAGACGACGATAACGACGCAAGGAGATGGATGGGCTGCTGCGGTACATATGGATGGCTCTCTGCATATAGCCGGTGGCGTCGGTGGGGCAGTTTCGTTCCAATACGGAGTCATTCCTGCCGTTGATGAGGTCGTAAAAATTGCGCGTTATGCGCTTGCTGACTTTTTCTATGAGTGGCTTGAAAAGTAACACAACAAGTGTTACAAGTCTTATGTACCCGCTCTACCCTGTGGGTATCGGGCTGAAGTCCTATGGAAGCATGGGCCGCCATATCTGATGCGTCGGGTATGGCGTCGGTTGCCCCTGTAGCTCAGTCGTTAGAGCAGTTCCCTTGTAAGGATCAGGCCGACAGTTAGATTCTGTCCGGGGGCTCTTCAGACGTGTCCGCCACGCGTTAAGCCCACACACAGTCGTAAGCGCCTGGTGCGCCAGGTCTCATAAAGGCTGCTACGTGTGTGGGTAGGCGGTAAATTTTACAAAGAAATGGGGGTAAATATGGATACAAACGAGATGATATTACAATATCAACAAACAAAAGATGTGTCGTTACGGAACAAAATCGTAATGGACAACATCAAGCTTGTTTATCACGTGGCAAAAAAATATAGAAGAAAGGACGAGATTTCTTCCTCTGTTCATGACGGTGTAATCGGCATGATACGGGCAATCGAAAGTTATGATCCTAATATGGGCGCGGCATTTTCCACGTATGCCACATACTGGATTTCGTCTAAGATACTAAAAAGCACATATCGGTATTTGCACATCGTCAAAGTTGGAACGACGACACCCGAGCGCCTTCTTCTTTCGGACTGTAGAAGAATGGACGATCCATCGATTGCGGACAAGTATAAGCAGTCTGTAAAAAGGGCATTCATGGACGCTGTTAGCTTGTCCGGAAAATCGACGGCTGACTTTTACATGGAGATGCAGTTCCCATTTGTGAACGGAGAGCCATGCGCAGTTGATTGGAGAATGGGACAGAGAATGGTTCCGACCAGGGAATGTATGGGTGACTCAATTGCGGACTTCAGGCCATCTCCGGAGTCTGTGGCTATCAAAAAAGATGACCTGCGCGTACTCCGAAAGATACTGCGGTCGTATTCTCTAAACGAAAGGGAAAGAGATATTATACTGTTTTTGAAAGAAGGGAAAAACCTCTCTCCCCTTGCACAAAAGTATAAAGTCTCCAGGCAGCGCATATCACAAATAAAAGACCGACTTTTGTCACGTTTAAAAAACGAATTACAACTGGATGGTACGATATGAGATGACTTGTACGCAGCTCGGCGTACATTATAACCGGATGCGTGAGATTGGAGCCCGTCCAATATACCGCTGCCCACAGGAAAAACTGAGTCCCTTCAGCAAGGATAGGTCCTGTAAGTCCGGATTGGAACGCTGGAGGCTCGGTGTTCCATATTCTAACGTTACCCTGCAAGCCTCTGCCATACTGCAGTATGGTCATGCTCAAACCGCGACCCGAGAAAGCCAACACGGGTATCGCTCCATGGACGCATGGAGAATGGGTGGTCATGGGGACGCGTAAGCGCCCCCATGTTTTTTATCGCGAGGATGGCGAAATTGGTAGACGCGCTGGATTTAGGTTCCAGTACCTCGGTGTGGGGGTTCGAGTCCCCCTCCTCGCACAACAAGGAGAAACAAAATGACAGACAAGCAGAGGGTAGCATTCCTTAGATCTTTTTGCAGAAAGATAAAGAACTACTTCGGAATTACACTTATTCCGGGTGATAATTTCTTTGAAGTTGATCTGATGGAGTACAATCTAGACACGAGAGAGATTTATTACACGGCGCATTACTCAAGCGACGCTGCGCCAGTCGCACTACTTTTTCACGAGATCGGGCATTTTATATTTGACCCAAGCAGTGTGACGCTGTCGACGATTTATGCACATGAGAAACGCTGTTGGGAGGTTGGATTCGCGATCATGTCTGGTGCGTTTGGAATCGAGAAGACGAAGGACATGGAGAAGGTGATGAAAAAATGCTTGAAAACATATAGGATATAGGAGGTAAAAATGCCGCAACTAAGAATCGTTGAAAGAAGAAGAATTGACGGTACATTCTTCATCGTGCAAAAGAAACGTTGGCTGTTTGGTTGGTCCGGGGCCGATATGTGGGAGGATTGGCCGATTGACAGTTTCAAGAGCCTGGAGGAGGCAAAGAGCAACCTGTGGCGATGGGACGGAAGCCGCAAGCGTTCTGAAAGGGTTGTATGGCCGTAGGGAATATGGTACAAGTCCAGTGGAGGAGTGGCCGAGTGGTCTAAGGCGGCGGTCTTGAAAACCGTTGAGCCGAAAGGCTCCGAAGGTTCGAACCCTTTCTCCTCCGCAATTACTAAGGAGTTAAAAATGCTGTTAAAAGATATCATTTTTTCTGTTCACGACTATGATCAAGACGGGGATGCTGTTGACAGGGGAATATTCCTTCATTTTGGAGAAACTCGCGTTAAGGTGGCGGACAACCTGAACGAATTCAGAGAAGTTGTAGAACGTATAAGCAAAATGGTAGATGAAATTCGAGACAATTACCCAGATTGGTCATGAGTTAGGTCCCGTCGTCCAGCGGTTAGGACACCGGCCTTTCACGCCGGATTCGAATTCCGTCGGGATCACATCGGGCGGTGAGAAATGAAGCTTAATGAATATAGAGTCATTAGACGTGAATTTGGCAATTCTGCTGGCGGGTTTCCCAGATTTTAAGGTAGGTTGTGAATCCTACTTGACAACGATGGTCAGTGTACTAAGCTGACCCTGCGGAGGTTCACTCATGAAAACGACGTTTGTTGCTACATTCACAATTTTTTTGGCGCTCACTTTTGGCAACTGCATTCCAGATGACCAAACCAGCCAAGGCAAACTAGACAAGTTGAACAGAGAAATTGGTCAACTGACTATCGAGGGCGCACAAAGGGAGGCGAAGGACTTAAAAAATATTGAAGACAATCTCCCAGAATATTCGTTAATCAAGAAGATGGAATTATATAAAGAAAGTCTTCGCTCTGTAATTTCAAGGATTGCCAACGAATGGAGGTCCGCAATCAAATACGAGAAGAATTTCTCAGACGAAGTGGACAAACTAGTTGGATACCTTCGGGACGCCGAATATTATGTGACATCTAATAATGTTTTTTCTGCAATCCGAGAACAATTAAAGGAAGGCGACAAGGACAAATATAAAAATACATATGAACTTTATGCGATTCTTTCACAGTTGAAGGAAATGACGGAAAAACCTTCCGGTAGTTATATGACGTATTTAGAAAATGCTCAGGACCTCCTGAAGAATTTTACCAAAACGAAAACTCTTGCTGAAATGGAAGAGGAAGACTCAGAGGAAAAGCCAGTTGCAGTCAAGGAACCCGCGCCGGAAGTTCCAGAGAAGGTCGAAGAGCCGGAAAAGCCCAATCCGAAGATTGCTTTTTGCCAGAACTTAGAGGCAAAACTGAAACAATGTTTGAACGAAAAAGACATAAAAGAAATGGGCGTTCCCGCAAAAGATTTTATGTTTCATTGCTTTACGTATATGCCGACTTCTGAGAACGCAAATCCGAAGTTCTTCACATACATGGATTGTTTCATCCGGAACGACAAGTCCGAATGTCCAGACTTCAAAAAATGCTACGCTGGGAAGTTGGCAGAGAAGGCCAAGGCGGAAAAAGACGCCAAGGAGGCGGAACGAAAAGCGGCGGAACTGGCAAAAAAAGAGTTTCAGAAAAAACCGTATTTCAAAACTAAACAGAAGTTCTGTTCCGTTGTCGTTCAAGTCTATAAAAACTGTTCTCAATATGCATACGAGAAACGACTTCAAGAAGAGAAGGTGACCCAGTCTGACCTGGTCAACCGTTGTATATATAACGACATGGAATACGAACCCGAGGAAAGCAAGTGGAAAAATTGGGCGTTCTGCTACAATAAGACCGGCGGAAGTTGTAAACAAATGAATTCTTGTCTGGAACAGGTCTCGGAAGAATAGCGAAGCGGAGATAGTCAAGAACAAGTTGAAGAACCAAGCCGACCGGGAAAGATACTTCGCCAGATACCGAGAAAAACCCATTCAAAACTACAAACCAGAATAAACTTTTCTAAGGGAGAGTTGTGTACGTAGTTCAACATTTTTTTGTATACTGCACCAATCCATATAGACATAAATGGGAAGATGTACAAGAACATGAAACAGAACAGCTTGCACAAGAGGCAGTTGATAAAATATTGGGGGTGTGTGTTGCTGCGGAAACGGAGATCTAGTGGATGCTAGAAGAGAGGGGAAAATGGAGCCTAGTAAATATAGAGTCATCAGACGAGAATTCTGTAACAGAAGAATTGTATACGTGGTTCAGTCTTTGTATACGTTCTGGGGCAGGCCGGACGAACATCTCTGGAAAGACGTTCAAGAGTGCGAGACAGAGCAGCTTGCGCAAGAAAAGAAAAATGAGTTGCTTAGTCAAGTTATTGTAAGCGAAACAGTAGTTGGCAGAACCGTTATTTTAAAAAAAGATAAAATCTGCGCAAGATGCGGCGCGCAAGTTTCGAGCGATGACATAAACACGCTAGAACATGGACTAGACTATTATTGTGGAGAGCGTTGTTATGGTCTCAATGTTTTATTGTGGGGAAGAATGACGTAGCTGCATCTTCGGGCGGGTAGCTCAGCCGGAAGAGCAATTGGTCTACACCCAATAGGTCGCAAGTTCGAACCTTGTCCCGCCCACAACAAGGAGAATACAATGGATCAAAAACTAGCTCGCGATTTTGTAGTCGCCATATACAGCGATATCGAGTATGCAAAAACAAATAACTATCGCTGTATATTGTATATCAGCAAAAGGTGGTACTGCGTCAACAGGATGATTTTATCGAAGATGACGCGCGAAGATGCGATAAAATTCGCAAAGCGACAGATCGCGGCGGTTATAATCGAGCCGTGTGGAGTCGTGTATTCGAAGCTACCGCAGGAGATACAGGAGGCATCAAAATGCTCGATATCGGAACAGGCCCACCAGACTTCATCAACGAAAAGGGAGTGAAATGGTGGCTGAATAAATACTCCACCGAATACGCGAGAAGACCAGACATCCACGGCACAAGGCTGAAGACGATTACGTGTTATTACACGGAGGAGCCAGACGGAAATAAGGGTTATGTGCTTGTAGATGAGAAGAAGGGTATTCCTGTCTGGCACGGATCGACCTTCGAGGGTGTCGGAGTATGGATCGACATGATGAAGTTTAAAAGGAGAAAAAAATAATGGGAACTAACTACTATCTGATAAAACCCGAGACGTCACCTTGTGAGCATTGCGGTCGCTTCGATATTGAAGATCGCTGGCACATTGGAAAATCCTCTAGCGGATGGTGTTTCGGGTTGCATGTTCTTGAGGACTACGCTTCTCCAACAGGCAATACCGTCGATTCGCTGGAGAAGTGGAAGGAGTTATTCTTTGATAAACGGTACATAATCCTGGATGAATATAAGGCGCAAATCGATCCATTAGAGATGCTGAAAACCATAACGGACCGCAAGGACTACGGCGGCCTGAGGTGGACAGATGCTTGGTGGTATGACTCGTATACGACAGCGTATAAGAGCGAAGAAGATTTCCATGCAAAGAATTATTCAGAGCGTGGTCCAAACGGTCTGCTTCGCCATAAGATCGACGGATTCCGTTTTGTCGGACACGGAGATGGCACGTGGGATTTGATTAAGGGAGAGTTTAGCTGATGCTGGAAGAATTCAACAACCAAAAAGGAGAAGGACCGATGAAGACTATGCTGGTAACTATGCTAGTGCTGTTTATGGCCATGGTGGCTTGCGGCAAGGGAGGGAAGGAAGAAAAGCCCATATGCGGAATGCAAAAGGCGGAAGCAGAAGCGATAGAGAAGAAGATCAACGATGAGTATGAAGCGGCAAACAAAGCATTCAAGGATTACATGGCTTCAGATGAAGAAACAAGAAAGCTTGATGACCTTGAAAAGATTCAGGCAAAACTTATGCCCCTTATGTCTATCAGTACATCTGCTGAGCCGTTTGTTGAAGCCTTTGACCTTAAGAACCCCTATGAAATTGCTGACAAACTGTTCATTGGTACAGCCAGACTAATAAAGTTCACTACCCTGATGCCATGGAACAACGCAATAGAAAACAAAAAAGAACCTTCCCTTGAAGTGGCGATTTACTGGGGAGCAGCCAAAACCTACCAACTAAACCAGCTGCTGGATTGCCACATTGAAAACCTGAAGCAAAAGGTTGCCAAGTTGGATAAGGCAAAATATGCGAAGACCCTAGAATTGTATTCCCTGTTGATGCAGGCAAAGAACCTTTATGATGATCCGAAGGGAAGCTATATGAGCATGACCCAGGGGTTAAATGAACTTGCAGGTAACTTTAACAAGACAAAAGCCCTTGCTGAACTGGAATGGGAATAGCATTATTCTTTTTTTTGTTACAAGACAAATAACGCGAATATAATTCCGTATTCGCATAATGCAAAGGAGAAATAAAATGTTGAAAAAGAATTGCTATGGAAAACCCATGTATCTGCGAGTGAACGAAATCAACGTCGACAGAACCTACCAGCGCGATCTCGATGAAGGACACTCGAAAAAGATCGCCAAGAAGTTCGACAGGAAGGCCTGCGGGGCCATCATGGTGGCCAGACGGAAGGATGGAACCTACTGGGTCATCGACGGTGGGCATCGCCTGGATGCAGCCAAGAAGGCTGGCGAGGAATTCATTCTCTGTCTCGTCTACAACGTAGAGAACGCGGGAGAAGAGGCGTACCTGTTCGTTTCACTCAACTCCGGACGAAAAAACGTGCACCCGGTCGACAGATTCCGTGCGGCACTCGTGTCAGGAGAACAGCTCGAAACTGCGATCTTTTCGTTTCTGAAAAAGAAGGGACTCTCCGTCGCTCGCGGAAAACATGAAAACAATATCGGTTTCGCCTCACGTCTCATCAGCACGTGGAACAGTAATGGCGAGGCGGCCATGAGCGCCATTCTGTATCAACTCTCTATCAGAGAGGGTGAACCCCTGTCATGCGATGTGCACGAGGGTCTGTGGTACATGCTCAAGAACGGCCAGAAGATCAACCAGCGTGACATCGAGAAGCTTCGTCGCGCCGGAATCTTCTCCATCGAGAAGACGATCAAGATGATGGCGGTGACGATGGGCAAGAAGCGCACCGCCCAGCTCGATGCGGCTGGAATCGTGAGCATCATTAACAAGGGACGTTCCAAGGAGAACAAGTTGAAATCTCCGTTCGAGTACTAGTCTGAAATTCGGATACCATTTTGGTTACCAACAAAAGTCCGAAGACAAACGCAGCGGCTTCAGCGTTTGTCGTTTTTATGCTACCATAGCCTATGTCCTGCTTCCACCCTACCAAAACCAAAGGCGACATCGGGGTCATGAAGGCAAAGATGGATATGCTCTTGCGTAGTTACATGATTCTACAGCCTGAGACGGAGCATGCGCCGTTTGACTTTGTCGCGTACAAAGACGGCGCATTTCTCCGCATTCAGGTGAAGTACGTAGCCATGAAGAAGGATGGTACCATTCGCGCTCGATTTACCAGGCGATGGTGCAATACGAAGGGAACACAGACGAGGCCTATTGACAAAACGGCAATAGACTGGTACTGCATATACTGTCCTGATACGGATCTATGCTACTATGTAGATCCGAAGCAATTTGGCGAGAGTGTAAAGTTGCGTGTGGAGAAGGGGAAGAACAAGGATCATAGAACACACGCGGCAGAAGAGTTCCTGAACGTTGGGGCTATGGTATAATGGGCCATTACGCATGGTTTGCATCCATGAAATTGCAGTTCGATTCTGCATAGCTCCACAGATATTCACCCTTAGTTTAACCGGTAAAACAGCGATTTTTGGTGTCGCCAGATCTACGTCCGAATCGTAGAGGGTGAACAATTTATATTACAAGGAATACAGGAGGTAAAAGCTATGTATTACATTTTGGATAATGATAAAAAAATTGTTAAAGCTACAGACAAGGAGTACACGGAATTTTTCAAAAACCCTGACGCAAGGCGCGTCGCCCTCGATGAGATCAATGGTTCGCGTATTTCCACTGTGTTTCTTGGGTTAGATCACAGGTTCGACGAAAAAGGTCCCCCGATTCTGTTTGAGACTATGGTATTCGGTGGGCCGCTTGATCAAGAGCAAGAACGCTGCTGTACGTGGGATGATGCCGAAATGATGCACACCATGATGGTGGAAAGGGTAAGGAACGCATGATCGACAATTTTATCAAAAGATTCGACGAAAAACGCGAATGGATCAAATCAAGGCTTTTGGAGTGCAATGATGGTCTTCCGAGCTACGAAACAAGGGATCAACGACTACGTGGATAGCGAATACACCGAAGACGAGATTCGCTATCATCCTACCAATGAGCACGCCGAGCAGTGGCTGGCCCTGATGCTGCATATGCTGCAGCACATGGTCGAGATTGTGAGCTAACAACCACGGGGGGATACGGACGCAAGTCCGCCCCCCCCCCGTGTTATCCAGGAGTCCCCATG
>Ga0265297_10006632_pt1 | contig 16646 bp, 16 predicted proteins | sample Munlanlwell13791_FD_192502 | JGI IMG/M metagenome (GOLD analysis project Ga0265297, IMG submission 192502) | Leachate microbial communities from a municipal landfill in Southern Ontario, Canada - Leachate well 137-91 | ecosystem: Engineered > Solid waste > Landfill > Unclassified | place... | reverse complement strand
TATCGTTCGACTTGCATGCCTAAACCACGCCGCCAGCGTTCACTCTGAGCCAGGATCAAACTCTCCAATTGAATATCTAGAGAATTCCATCTTGGCTTATTCCCGCACATATCTTCATAATCAATATGAAATACTGCGAGCACTTGATCGGCAAAAACTAAACTCGTCTATTTGAAAGAACAGAATAAAAATCCGCCAAGGGCGGATTTTTGCAATAAAAAAGAGATCGAAGATCTCTTTAAAATTCATCCTCTACTGGCTTTTTATTCCAAAATTGTTAAGGCGAAGTTATCAATACCTTCTCCCCTTTGCGAAACTGTTATCCACGCCTTACGGCCTGCAATCAGTTTTGTCGCGAGGTCTGAGTATATCAAATTTCAGCTTTTTGTCAAGGATTATTTTGTACTTTTTTATCTTCGGAATTTTTACTAGGAGTAAAAAAAATTAGAAACTGCCACGTATTTTATATTGACTACTTCGGGAAAATAGGTGTCTGTCCCAACTTTTATACAAAAAAGATAGTATCAAATAATGTGCTTACCGGGTTCCTTTAAAAATATTCTGGCGAATCTCTTCCCTACTCTAATTTTAAATTCTCGACCACTGTTTAAATTAAATTTTATATCTTGTATCTTTACCCCGTCTATCTCTACTGCCCCTTCTTGTATTTTTCTTTTAATTTCCCCTTTACTCATGGGAGACAAACTTTTTATATGCGTAAGAGTTTCAACTAGTGGCACAGCATAAGCATTAACGCCCATCTCTTCAAGTTCAATCTCTTCGCGTTCAATGTCTTGTGGAAAACCTTTATCTTTGAATGCCCTGTCAAATTCTACTGCCTGTTTCAGCGCTTCTTTTTCACCATGGTATTGCGAAACTATTATCTTGGCGAGATTTATCTTCGCGTCTTTAGGGTGGAGCGACCCACCCTCCACACCCGCCTTCATCTTAGCTACATCTTCATCTGTCAGAAGCTCATAATATTTATACATTAATTCATCCGATATGGACATGATCTTGCCAAACATCTCTTTGGCGTTCTCGTTTATGCCTACATAATTTCCGAGAGACTTGGACATCTTATTTATACCGTCAGTGCCTTCGAGTAACGGCATGGTAATAACTATCTGGGGCTCCTGATCATAAAGACCCTGAATGTCCCTGCCAACGAGCAAATTGAATTTCTGATCCGTGCCGCCCAGTTCAACATCGGCTTTTAGCGCAACGGAATCATAGCCCTGCAGCAACGGGTAGAGGAATTCCAGCATGCTTATCGTTTTGCCTTCTTTATATCTATTAAAAAAATCATCGCGTTCGAGCAGGCGGATAACAGAATATCTGGACATCAGTTCCGCTATCGCCGCGATGTCCATCTTACCGAGCCATTCGCTATTAAACCGAATTTCGAGCTTATTAGTATCGAGTATCCTGGATATTTGCTTTTCATATGTCTTAGCGTTATCCCTGACCTCTTCTTTATTAAGCCGTGGTCTGGTCTTTGAAGCGCCTGAAGGATCTCCTATGAGGGCGGTATGGTCGCCTATCAAAAAAATAACTTTATGTCCGAGATCCTGGAAATGCCTCATCTTCCTTAATAATACGGTATGCCCCAGATGAATATCCGGTGCCGTGGGATCGAATCCCGCTTTTACGACAAGCGGCTTATTTGTTTTAATAGCGTTTTCGAGCTTCTTCTTCAGCTCATCGAGCTGAATTATCTCGACCGTTCCGCGCGCTATAAGCTCCAATTGTCTATCTATATTCTTTTCCATAATGTGGGTATTTTACAGAGTAAAGGTACATTTGTCAATATCCGCCTTCGCATTCAACTGAACGCAACTCAATGCTTCGGCGGATTGTTTGCCACCATCAAGCAACAGCAAACAAAAAACAGAAAGCCCGGCAGAATACTACCGGGCTTTCTGTTTTCAACGATAGGTTACAACTTGTTTACTTTTGATGCCTGTTCTCCTTTTGGACCTTTGGTGACCTCGCATTCGACGTCCATACCTTCGTCCAGAGTCTTATAGCCATCACCCTGAATCGCGCTGTGATGTACGAATACATCTGTGCCCGAATCAAGTGTAATAAATCCATAACCTTTTTGGTTGTTAAACCATTTTACTTTACCCTTTTCCATTGCTTCTTGTTCCTCCTTTCAACCAAATTAAGCAGCGCCTGAGGTGCATCCCGCCAAAAAGCGGCGGGATTGTTTTGCCAACATAACGCTACAGCAAAACAAAAAAAACCGCAAGGTTTAGTCTCCGCCTCACGGTCCAAGATGCTAATAACCTCAACTACTACTCGGGGGACAATATACACCATCGGATCGATTTTGTCAATAACTATTTTATAATATTTTTAACAGATTGAGTCCGGTGGAGGAATCGATATCTTTGACTGCCTTAACACCATTAAGCTCAAAGACTATCGCTTCTATGACCAGAAAAACCTTGGAATCTTTACGCACGCATCCGGTGATGACCTTTTCCCCCTTCCCCATCGAGGTATGAACATGGATCTGAGGCTCCCGTACCAGTCGTCGCCCCTTCGCGGTTCCTCCGGTACGGGACAGGCCTTTATTATTCGTAAATATAGTGCCTATACCCATAACCTCCCATCCGTCCTTAAACTTCTTCCAATTCGGCTCCGGCGGTATGACAGGTTCCTTTGGGCCGGTAACTATATGGCCCTTTTTAAGCGCGCCTAAGAATACGAACGTGGCGGCCTTAAGCTTCTCATGCCTTGCGAACTTATCTAATTCCTCCAGAAGGATATCGTCATCTTCGAATTTCAGAAGGAATATCCTGCCGATCGTGCCTTTGGAATATCGCATATTTATTCTATCTCATCCTCAACTTTATAATCTAACCGTCGTAGACCCCCGGGGTATGCAACGGTTTCTACTATTCTATCTCGGCCTCTATCCTGTCTATCAGCATCCTAGTCTGCTTAAGTACATCTGATGGCAATACCTTGGTAACCTCTATCTCGGTCTTGAGCGATCTCAGGGTAGTCAGGAGCCTCTTTATGGTGGCCTCTCTCTTCTTCTTCCTGGCCTCATCCGGTTCGAGCTCTTCCCTCTGCTTGATAAGAGCGGTGAGATCCTTCTTTACTTCACGGGCATCCTTGCCCTTTTCTAATACATCTCTTCTGAAACGCTTATAATCATCCTCACCCAGAGTCTGTTTCTTCTTGGCAAGGCGAAGCACATCTACCGCCTCATAACTCGGCACTTCGGAAGCGTCCTTGGTCTCGACGTAGCCTTTATCTAATAGATGCGGCTCCTCTTTCTCGAGAAAGTAGTATGTCTTTAAGAGCTTCAGGGCTGTATTCTTTCTTATACCTATCTCTTTAGATGTGTAAGCGTCAAATGTAAGAAAACCCCAGTCCTTAAATAGCTTATCCTTCCAGACGCTATAGAGCGACTGCCCCAGGTCTATCCACGAGGTTTTGAAACTCTTGGCGCTCGATAAGATCTTGTATCTCAGCGACCCCTCGTCAACATCCGCCATCTTCTCTTCAATGGCACTTAGCGATTTTGTCTTATATCTGTCCACAGGTAATCCTTTCTTTAGAGCTGAAATTATACCGCATCGAGAACAATTTTTACAGAGAATTTTTCACACTCTCCTCAATCACCCGTTAACTAATTTTTATGGGGCCTGCTGCTCCTTCAGCTTTTCTTTTCAAGGGCTCGCATGGGGTTTGCAATAGAGCGGAAAAAGTCTAAGCCGCGAACAAAGGCTTGCTAGTGGTGGCAAGGACGGCTTAGGTTTGGATAGAGCTTGGAACCCATAAAAATTGTTTAGCACGTAATTGAACATATAATAGGAAGGGCTTGCCTAGAAAACACTAAGCAAGCCCTTAACCCATTCTTCTACTGAAAGTAACTATGCTGCACTATAGACTCTAATCTTTACATGTTGTCCAGTATTTCGCCTGAGTCAATAGCAGGCTTATACTTTCAGGCTCAACGCTATCTTATGAGTAGCCGGATCCACCTTGACCACTTTAATCTTAATTTCATCCCCTACTTTAAACTTCTCCTCCAGCTTCTCGCCTTCGGCCAAATTTATCTCGGATATATGAGCCAGGCCTTCAAGATCCGGAGCTATCTCTACAAATAGCCCGAAGTTCGCGATCTTCGTTACCTTGCCGGGCATCTGGCTGTCAGGAGCATACTTACCTGCGATCTCGTCCCACGGATCAGCGCTTAACTGTCTTACGCCGAGAGAAATCTTCCTGTTTGCCGGATCCACGGCCAATACCACAGCCTCAACCTTCTCGCCTTTTTTAAAGACATCCTTGGGGTGACCTATCCTCCTGGTCCAGGATATGTCTGAGACGTGTATCAGGCCGTCAATGCCGTCTTCAAGCTCAACAAAGGCTCCATAGTCGGTCAGATTCCTGATCTTGCCTTTAACCTTGGCGCCGACCATATACTTTTTGTCAACATCCACCCACGGATTCGATTCGAGCTGTTTCAGGCCGAGAGAGATCTTACGGTTGGTTTTATCCACATCCAGGACCTGCGCTTCTATCCTATCACCTATTGCAAGCAGTTCGTTCGGATGATTATACTTTTTCGTCCAGGAGAGTTCGGATATATGCAGTAATCCCTCAACGCCCTTTTCCAGTTCAACAAAAGCGCCATAAGGCATAAGATTCACAACCGTCCCCTTCACCTTGGTCCCTGCGGGATATCTCGTATCCACGCTCTCCCACGGATTGGGCGTCTTTTGTTTTAACCCTAATGAGACCTTCATGCTGGTGGGATCAAAATCCAATACCATAACATCTATAGTGTCGCCTATCGCGAGAACTTCACTCGGATGAGATACCCTGCCCCAGCTCATATCTGTTATATGCAACAGGCCTATAATGCCGGCATCTATCTCAACAAAAGCTCCGAAGTCGGTTATATTCCTCACTATGCCGCTGATTACGGTAAGTTTCTGCAGAGTCTCGAAGACCTTCTTCTTGTCCTCATCCTTCTGCTGCTGCATAGCGTCTTTTCTCGAGACGACTATATTTTTGCGCGGTTTATTTATCTTAATAATCTTAAACGGAAATACCTGGCCTAACATCTGGTTTAAGTTGCCGAATGTCTTTAAAGCGGCCTGGCTTGCGGGCAGAAACGCCTCCACGCCTATATCGACCATGAATCCGCCTTTCACTTTCTTGCTAACCTTACCATCTACCACATCGCCTTCGCCATATCTGGATATGACCATGTCCCAGCCTACAGCGCGCTCGGCCTTCTGTTTCGACAGTACCACCATGCCGTTTTCGTCTTCTTTGGACTCTAAATAGACTTCTATATCGTCGCCTATCTTCAGCGCGTCAGGATCCGAGAATTCCGAAATAGATATGGCGCCTTCTGATTTATAACCGATATCCACTACAACTTCTTTGGGATTAATCGCGACTATCTTACCGGTGACTATCTCTCCGTTGTTAAAACTCTTTATCGATTCCTTATAGAGTTTTTCGAATTCGCTTACGTACACCTCCTCTTTTTCAGTCTTTTCTATTTCAATACTGTTCTTCTCTTTTATCATGTAGTCTTTGCAACCGTCCTTTCTTTTCCGCTTTTACAGCGGATGATTTCAACACTTTTGCAACGCGCCTGACTATTGTCTTGGGCGTCGATGCGCCGCTTGTGATACCTACTACAGAAACATCCTTGAACCACTGACTCCTCAAATCGCGCTCGGTCTCTACAAGATACGATTTGCGGAGTGTCTTTTTACATACCTCAAATAATCTTTTAGTATTGGCGCTGTTCTTTCCGCCCACTATTAGCATGAGATTTACCCTGCGTGATATGTCGCGCGCGGCAGCCTGCCTTACCTGGGCGTCCTTACATATGGTATTAAAGACCCTTAAGCTCTTCGGCTTGGTATCTCTTATCGCATTTACAACGCCCAGAAAATTATCCATCGATTGCGTCGTCTGCGACAATACGCCTATTCTTTCATTAGGCTTCAATTTTAAAGCCTTAAGACCCGCGGCATCTTTCACCACATAGGTCTTTTTACCGGCAAAATCGTAAAGCGCCTTAACTTCGGGATGGTTCGCATCTCCGACTATTATAACCGTATACCCTTCTCTACCAAGAGAACGCGCGGAGCTTTGGGCGTTTCTCACAAAAGGGCATGTGGTATCCACCAGTTTCAAAGAACGTTTCGAAATTTCCCCCGCAGTCTCCGGACTTATCCCGTGAGACGATATTACCAATACGCCTCTATCCGCCTCATCTATACTCTTTATAACCTCGAGACCCTTTTTAGAGAGGCCTTCAACGACCTGCTTATTATGAATTATAGACCCGAGAGAATACGCCTTGCCTTCGGTCTTAAGCACTTCTTCGGCCATCTCAACGGCGCGCCTGACCCCAAAACAGAAACCCACTTTCCTGGCTATCTTCAGGCGCATATATAACTTAATATCTTTTCCGCAACTCCGTCTATCGACAGGTCGGTGGTATCGATAAAGATCGCGTCATCGCATCTTTTCAACGCTCCCACGCTTCGCTTCATGTCGGAGTTGTCTCTTGTCAAAATATCCTTTTTTACGCTTAGTTCGCTTACGGCCTCGCCCGACTCGATCAATTCCCTGCAACGCCTCTTTGCCCTCTCCTCCGGGCTCGCGTCGAGATAGAACTTATAGTCGGCGTTGGGAAATACTACCGTACCGATATCCCTGCCTTCAAGAATTGCTCCGCCGTATTTTTGGCCTATCGAGCGCTGAAGCGCCACCATCTCATGCCGTACGCCCGGAACACGCGCTATATACTTCACGTTCGCCGTAACGTCGGGTGTCCTGATAGCCAGACTTACATCCTCGCCATCCAAAAATACGTTCAGCTTATCTTTCTCTTCCAGGCTTATCCTGGAGGATTTTGCTAAAGACACGAGAGCGTCTTCATCTTCTAAATTAAGGCCGAGTCTCATAGCTTTAAGAGTAAGGGCTCTGTACATCGCGCCCGTATCTATATATAAAAGAGCTAGTTTCTTCGCTACTATTTTTGAGACAGTACTCTTACCGCTGCCGGCAGGACCGTCTATGGCTACAATGATCTTAAGAGGACGCCCCATGGACAAATTTATCCCTCTTTGCTTTTGCCTTGCTCAGTAACTTCACAAGCGACGGAGCGTCTTTCTCTTTCAGGATTCTTATAAGCTTCTTATTGGTCTTATCGAAAGCGATCGCTGAGGCAAGCACTTCTTCCTTATTCGTTAATAATATGTCGGCCCAGAGATGAGGATCGCTCGACGCAACCCTGGTTGTATCTCCGAAGCCTTCAGCCGCATATTTTATATACTTATCAGGAACTGTGCCGGCGATACTAAAGGCAACGAGGTGCGGAAGATGGCTCACAAAAGATACGCTTTTGTCATGCTCTTCGGGCGTCATCACGCTGACCTTGGAACCCAGCGCAGACCAGAAATTTTTTATCTTTTCAAGCGCCTTCTTGTCGGTATTACGTGTTTTTGTTACTATACACGGCGCGCCGTTCAGGAGATCGCTTCTCGCGGCCTCAACACCCGTCTTCTCCGAACCCGCCATAGGATGCGAACCCACAAAATAAATTTTCCGGAATTTCGCCAGGCTCTTTTCAACCGAATTTACTATCCAGGACTTTGTGCTTCCGGCGTCGGTAATGATGGCGCCTTCCTTGGCACACTCCGCCGCCATCTTTACGATCTTCGGTATCGAATGTACGGGCGAAGCCACTATAATGATATCCGCTCCTTTGACGCCGGACCCAATGGATATGGCCGCCCTATCCACGGCTTTGCATCTTAGCGCTCTCTTCAGCGTGGACTCACGCCTGAATACACCCACAACTTCCCGGGCGAGCTTCCTCTTCCTGATCGCAAGGCCTATCGAGCCGCCGATCAAACCAACTCCGATTATCGTAATCTTATTAAACCGAGCCATATCTACAACTCTCTATCGACCGCTTCGGCAACACGCTCAATTTTTTTCATGAGACGCTCGAAATTCTCCGGCAATAGCGACTGTTCTCCGTCCGACATCGCCTCTTCCGGCTTGGGATGCACCTCGATAATAAGCCCATCCGCTCCTCCGGCGATTGCCGCCATGGCGCAAGGCTCCACGAGCCCCCACTTACCCGTTGCGTGCGACGGGTCCACTACTATAGGAAGGTGGCTTAATGACTTGACTACCGGCACGGCGTTTATATCGAGCGTAAATCTCGTTGCGTCCTCAAACGTCCTTATGCCCCTCTCGCAAAGTATTACATTAAAGTTCCCCTCGGAAAGAATGTATTCCGCGGACATCAGCAACTCTTTTACGGTATTGGACATACCCCGCTTTAAGAGCACCGGCTTTTTCGTCTTTCCCACTTCTTTCAACAGATTGAAGTTCTGCATATTCCGGGCGCCTATCTGGAACATATCGGCATACTTCGCTATAACTTCAACATCGCGGGTATCCATGACCTCCGTAACTATCGGAAGTCCCGTCTCTCTCTTCGCATTGGCCAGAAGCTTGAGTCCTTTTACGCCAAGCCCCTGAAATGCATACGGAGATGTTCTCGGTTTAAAAGCGCCTCCCCTCAATACGGTAGCGCCGCACTTTTTAATGCGCTTTGCTATATCGATCAGGAGTTTCTCGTTCTCAACCGAACAGGGGCCGGCCATAACCACTATCCGTTTTCCCCCGATTTTAACGCCCGAACCTATGTCTATTATGCTCTCTTCTTTTTTGAAGTCTCTGGACGCTAATTTGTACGGTTTTAATATGGGGAGAACCTTCTCAACGCCCGCGTAGGCCTCCAGCGGCTGTATACGCAACACATCCTCTTCGCCGATTACACCTACTATGGTCCTCTCGACCCCCCTCGAAATCCAGGGCTTGAGCCCCAACTTCTTTACTTTTCCTATAAGGTGGTCTATCTCTTTTTTAGACGCACCGGATCGCATTACTATTATCATGCGTAAACTCCTGTTTAGCTTTCAGCTGATAGCTACTTTGATAAAACTTTCTTCAACGTCTCTATAAATATCTTATTCTCTTCACGCGTCCCGACGCTGACGCGTATGAATGAATCATAACCCCATGCCTTCATATCGCGCACTATGACGCCTTTACAAATAAGCTGCTCAAAGACTTTTTCCGAGTTTCTCCTGACATTGATCATCATAAAATTGGTCACGGTCTTCACATACTCTAATCCCATCTTATCGAGCGCATCGCAAAGGAACTGTCTGCCCTCCCTGACCGTACGAAGAGTCTTCTTAACGAACTCTTTGTCATCCAAAGCGGCGCAAGCGGCAACCTGTGCCAAAATATTCACATTAAATGGATCCCTGTACTTATCCAGGTATCTTACGATACGCGCGCTTGTCACGCCATATCCTATTCTTAAACCCGCAAGGCCATAGACTTTTGAGAAGGATCTGGCCACTATAAGATTGGGCCTGTCGAGATAATCGAGACCATTCGGATAGTCCTCGCAAACATCTCTTGCCAGGTCATAATAAGCTTCGTCAAGATAGACTATCAGATCTTCCGGCAGGCCGTCAAAAAATTCCTCGAGCTCTCTCTTCGTAACATAAGTACCGGCCGGATTATCGGGATTCGCTATAAATATAATCTTCGTCTTGTCGGTAATCGCCCTCTTCATAGCCCTGAGATCGTATTTGAGAGCTTTTGTCAAAGGAACAAATTTTACATCTGCCCCTACTATCCCCGCCGCGACCTGATATATCAGGAATGTCGGCTTGGCTACGATAACTTCGTCGCCCTTGCCGGCAAAAGCCTTCAGGGTCAGGATGATGATATCGTCCGAACCGTTCCCGCATATTATCTTGTCTATCTCCGTCTTGAGTGTAGTAGATAATTTGGCCTTAAGATACCAGGACGCCGCATCGGGATAACGGTTTATGCCCTTCAAGGCCTTCTTTATCGCCAAAACGGCTTTCGGCGAAGGCCCGAGAGGATTCTCATTCGACCCGACTTTTATTACACCTTTCAATCCCAGCATCCTCTCTACTTCTTCAATAGGCTTGCCAGGTATATATACAGGTATATCCTCTATCTCTTTACGGAATAGTCTGTCAATTTTAGCCATATTAAACTCCTTGTATCTTTTTGACACGGATAAAAGTTATCCGCGATAATTCGTTGAAATCCGCGTGCATCCGCGTTTACAAAACATCGGCTGCGGGATACGAGCCAAGTATCTTTAAATACGTCGTATTCTTCTTCAGCATGGAGAGCGCTCTGGAGATCTTACTGTCAAGATGATGCCCCTCCATATCTATAAAGAAGTAGTATTTCCACGCCTTGACCTTGGACGGCCTGGACTCTATTTTAGTCAGATTTATTCTGTACTTTTTGAAAGGCATTAATATATCATGAAGAGCGCCCACTCTATCTTTTAGGGAGAACATCGCCGATGTCTTGTCTTTCCTTGTCTGTCCGGCTTCAGTCCTGCCTATCACTAAAAATCTCGTTACGTTGTGGGCATTGTCCTCTATTGAGTCATATAGATCCTTAAGGTGATACTTGGCCGCCGCGAGCCTACTGGCTATGCATGCCGCACCCTTCTCTTTTGAAGCTATTTCGGCGGCGCGGGTGGTGCTTGCGACCTCGACCAAAGCAACGCCCGGAAGATGCTCTTCGATCCAAAGCCTGCACTGCCCGAAGACCTGGTCCCGGGAATATATCCTCTTTATCTTCTTTATATCGGACTCCCTCGATAAAAGGCTATGCGATATCTCCAGATATATTTCAGAACATATCTTCAGATCGGAATCTATAAACATATCCAGAGTATGATTCACGGCCCCTTCTACCGAATTCTCTATAGGAACTACCCCATAATCCGCTCTATTCTTTTCTACTTCATCAAAGACTGAAGTGATCGTACTGCAGCCGGAGTACTCCACGCTGGAACCGAACTTCTCCATGCTTGCAAGATGGGTAAAAGTAAACTCGGGTCCCAGGTAAGCTATCTTGATCGGTTTTTCGAGCCCGAGAGCGCTCGACATAATCTCCCTGTATATAGCCTGCAGAGCGGCATTTGAAAGGGGGCCGCTATTGTTATCGGACAATTTTTTATATACCTCGGACTCTCTTTCGGGGACATATATAGACTTATTACGTTTTGACTTTACTTTGCCGACACGAAGCGTAATCTTTGCCCGTTCATTTAAAAGTCTCAATATATTCGAATCTATAGAATCTATCGACGTTCTAAGTTTCTTTAGACTCATTCTGCGTCTCCTTCTCTGTTTCGCCCGTTGAAAGTTCACCCGTCTTGGTGTCAATAACCTGCGTCTTTTCCTGTTCCTTCACAAAATCGAGATCGCTCTCCTGGAACTCCTTCAATTTAGGGAGGTCTTCGAGCGACTTCAAGCCAAAATGCTGTAAAAATTCGTTAGTAGTGCCATAAAGTATGGGCCTGCCCGGGCCGTCGACCCTGCCCCTCGTCTTTATAAGAGACCTCTCTTCAAGCGTATGTAAAACTCCATCGACATTTACCCCCCTGATCGCTTCTATATCGCTTCTCGTGAGAGGCTGTTTATACGCTATGATAGCAAGAGTCTCCAGCGCCGGGGCCGTCATTCTGTCCGATGGTTTCTTGTACAATGAAGATATCCATGTGCTATATATGGGATCCGTCAGCATCTGGAATCCGCCGGCTATCTCTTTTATACTGAAACTTCTTTCTGATGAATTATATTCATCGTTAAGCTCCTCTATAGAGGTCCTTATCTCGGTCGGATCGATCTCCTTTAACACGTCTTTCAGCGTAGCTATCGATACCGGCTTATCGCTTACGAATAGGATAGCCTCAATGATCTTTTTTGCCTCTTGTTTATCCACCCCGTTAAACCTCCCAATTCATCCCGTTATACCTCCAGATATTACCGCGTTTAATACAACTATATTACAAATAATATCTTTTCCTATTAAATAGACATTATGCAATCAAGAGGTTTAACGGGGTCCATTACTCTCACCTACAGGTTTTATCTCCTCCACGCATCTTATTATCTCTATATCTCCGAAAACAACGGCCTGCTTTATCACTACGGCCTTAAGCCTTATAAGCTCTAACAACGCCAAAAATATCGTTATCATCTCTCTCTTGTGTTTCGCCGCTCTGAAGAGGTCGAGAAAAAATGTCGATTGCTTCTCGACCATCATATGCAGGATATCGTGCATCTTCTGCGCAACGGTAAATTCATCCTTGATGACCTGATGAAATACGTCTTTTGGGATATCTTTTAAAACTTTGGTAAACGCGGTGATCAGGTCAAAGAGACTCGCCTCAAAGAGTATATCCTTCTGGATATCGGCTTCATCCGTCTGGATGGCGCCGATCCGCGGAAAGAGGTGCTTGTGCTGCTTCTCCATACTGGCAAGCTCGGATGCCGCTTCCTTGAACTTTTTATACTCCAGGAGCCTTCTTACAAGTTCCGCGCGCGGATCTTCCTCTATCTCATCCTGGGCGGTCTCTTCGGGCGGAAGAAGCATCTTTGATTTTATATGCATCAAAGTCGCCGCCATAACCAAAAACTCTCCGGCTATACCGAGATCCATCAACTGCATCAGCTCAAGATACTCCAGATATTGATCGGTGATCCTGGCGATCGGAATATCGGATATATTAAGCTCTTCCTTCTTTATCAGATATAGCAGAAGATCGAGGGGGCCTTCAAATACCTCTAATTTTACCTTGTATGTCATCTATCTCGGTAAACCCAGTATGTCTTTTACTTCGTCCATCGTCCGTGAAGCAAAATCTGCCGCTTCCCTGGCGCCTTCGGCCAGGATCTCTCTTATTTTAGCATCCGTAAGAAGAGCTCTCCTGTCGCGTATCGGAGCAAGATAATCTATCAACATCTTCGCAAGGTTCTTCTTGCATGCGGTACAACCCACGGCAGCTGATTCGCATAAATTCTTGATCTCTGAACTTATCGCATTATCCCCGAAATTCGTAAGATAACTAAATACGGTACATATCGACGGATGTCCTTTATCCTTAACATGAATACGCTCGGGATCCGTGATCATCTGTGAAACCTTCTTCTCTATTAACTCAGGCGTATCGGAAAGAGCTATGAAGTTGCCGTAACTCTTGGACATCTTTCTGTTATCGAGCCCCAGAAGCTTCGGGGTCGAAGTCAATATAGGTTCGGGCTCCGGGAACAGATTCTTCTTATACAGAGTATTGAATCTGCGCACTATCTCGCGAGTAAGCTCAAGATGAGGAAGTTGATCTATGCCAACGGGAACCGCATTGGCTTTGTAAAGAGCTATGTCGGCCGCCTGAAGAACGGGATAACCCAGAAAACCATATGTAGTGATCTCTCGCCCTTTCAGCTCGCGTAATTGCTCTTTATATGTCGGGCACCTCTCCACCCACGCCAGCGGCGTCAGATCCGACAATATCATCGCAAGCTCCAGATGCTGCGGCACCTGCGATTGTATAAATATGGTGCACCTGTTGGGATCCAGACCCGAGGCTATAAAGTCTTTTGCCACTTCATAAGCATATACCTGCATATCTTTGGGATTCTCGTATTCGCTCATGAGAGCATGCCAGTCGGCTATCATATAAAAACACTGGTAGTCGTCCTGGAGATTAACCCAATTGTTTAGCGCGCCGACAAGATGCCCCAGATGTAGTTTCCCTGTCGGCCTCATTCCGCTGAGTATACGTTTTCTGGTGGTCATTGTCTTTTAGAATCGAGCCTGCGAGCGACCTTCTCTATCTGATACTGTTCAATAATGTCGCTCTCTTTTATATCGTCGTGCCTGTCGAGCGATATGCCGCACTCGACGCCCTCATTAACTTCACGAACATCATCCTTGAACCGTTTTAAGGAACTTATTTTGCCTTCATATACCACTTCTTTATTTCTTATCAATTTCACGACACCGTGCCTGCCAATCTTCCCCTTAACTACCTGAGAACCCGCTATCGTGCCCGCCTTTGTAACTTTGAATACCTGTTTTACAACAGCCCTCCCGACAAAGATCTCTTTCAGAAAAGGTTCTAATAATCCTTCCATAGCCGCGACGATATCCTGTATAGCCTCATATATTATACCGTATATCTTTATTTCGATCTCCTCTTTGGCCGCAAGATCCGCGGCCCTTTCATCTATCTTCACATTAAATCCCATGACCACGGCGTTCGAAACCATCGCCAGCATTATATCGGATTCGTTGATATTACCGACATCGGCATGAACTATTACAACTTTAACATCCTTGGTGTTCAATTCAAGCAATGACGCTTTTATGGCCTCCACGGATCCCTGCACATCACCTTTCAGCAAAACCGAAAGTTCTTTTACGGCTCCGTCTTTCATCTTCTTATAGAAGTCTTCGAGGGTCACTCTCTTCGATGCCCTCAGCCTGTGAGCGCGGTCTTCATCCTGCTTCAGCAGAGAGAGCGTCCTTGCCTTCTTTTCATCCTTTACTACAAAGAACTCCTCACCCGCCATAGGAACTCCCGATAATCCGAGAATACTGACCGGCTTGGAAGGCGGAGCCTCTTTTATACGCTCGCCTTTATGATTGATCATCGCTTTCACGCGGCCATAATGACCGCCGCTCAATACCATATCCCCCAGATGCAGCGTTCCGTTCTTCACAAGAACGGTCGCCACTGCCCCCTGTCCGCTCGACATCTTGCCTTCTATTATAACTCCTCTTGCCCTGAGGCTCGGATTTGCCTTTAATTCCAGAAGTTCGGATTCTAATAACAACATTTCCAGTAATTTATCCACACCCTCACCGGTCTTGGCCGAAACCGGCACGGTTACCGTCTTGCCGCCCCAATCTTCCGAATTCAACCCTATCTGCGCAAGCTGCCCTTTAACCTTATCTATATTAGCGCCGGGTAGATCGCATTTATTCAATGCAACGACTATTGTGGCTTCCGCGGCTCTCGCATGGTCCGCGGCCTCTTTCGTCTGCGGCATCACTCCGTCATCTGCCGCAACAACCAATACTACGACATCCGTGGCACTGGCGCCGCGCGCTCTCATGGCCGTAAATGCTTCGTGACCCGGCGTATCGAGAAACGTCACGGAGCCATTAGCCAGCTTCACTTCATAAGCGCCTATATGCTGGGTAATGCCGCCTCTTTCTTTATCCGCGACGCATGTCTTCCTTATAAAATCCAGGAGACTCGTCTTGCCATGATCGACATGCCCCATGAATGTAACAACGGGCGGACGCGTTACGATATTCTTCACATCCTGCCTTTCCTCCATATCACGGTGCTCTTTAACTACCTCAGCCTCTACTTTGACAGGTTTCCTTAACTCTATACCATAACCTTTAAGCAGTTCTTTTACTATCTCTTCTCCCAACCCCTGATTTATGGTGGCAAATACATTTCTCTCCATCAATTTCATTATGAGTTCGTTGGATCTCACGCCTATTTTTGCCGCAAGATCTTTCAGGGCTATCGGGAGATCGAGCTCAAGAACCTTTGACTTAACTTCTTCCGCCTTAGGTACGGTCTTTTCCGTAACGGGCGGCGTTGCCGGTTCGATCTTAGGCGCGTCTTTCTCTTTTATTACCGGCTGCTCTGCTATCTTGGGCGGCTCAGTTTTGATACTTGGTTGGGGCGGAGGCGTTTTAACCGTCTTGACTACGGCCGGAGCTTCTTTCTTTATAGTCGGCGGTACCTTTACAGCGGAAATTTTTTCTTTTTTTAGAACTTCTTTAACGGGCTTCGGCGCCTTCTTTAACGGTTTTGGTTTAAGATTGGACGCTCTCTTTACCCCTCCGGACTTCGCCGCGGGAGTCTTAGCAGGCGTTTTCTTTGGACCTTCATCCGCCTTTGGCGTACTTCGGCGGACAGGTTTTACCTCTTTTATCTTCTTTTCTTTCGCCTTTTTTATCATATATTCTTTACCATTTTCAATATCTTCTCGGCGGTCTTCTTGCCGACCCCCTCAAGCTTTACCAGCTCTTCCGCCGTCAAAATTTTTATCTTTTCAGGCGTATCGTATCCGGCGGCTATCAGCGCCTCGGCGGTCTTCTTGCCGACCCCTTTTATATCAATAAGATTGAAAGCCTTCTTTTGGTCTTTGATTTTTGAATCTTCTTTGGTTTTTGTGGTTTTCTCCGCTGTCGTCTCCGGATCGCCGGCCTCTTCCTTATCCGCAGGCTCTCCTGCCAATAATGCTTCAGCCGCTTTTTTGGCCTTCTCTTCCTTACCCCTGATATCGATCTCCCAACCGATGAGCCTTGACGCAAGCCTCACATTCTGGCCATGTTTTCCTATGCCTATCGAGAGCTGGTCATCGGCAACCATCACCGCAATGTGCTTATTAGTTTTATCTATCGTAACTTCTAACGGCTCCGCCGGGCTGAGAGCGGCCTTCACGTATTCTTTAATGTCGTCGCTCCATCTAACTATATCTACACGCTCACCCTTAAGCTCATTAACTATATCTTTAACGCGCGAACCTCTCATGCCTACACATGCGCCCACAGCGTCCACCTTTTCATCTTTAGACCACACTGCCAGTTTGGTCCTTTCGCCCGGCTCTCTTGCAATAGCTTTTATCTCTACGATGCCATCCATTATCTCGGGAACTTCTATCTCGAATAATTTTTTTACAAACAATACA
>Ga0265297_10006631_pt1 | contig 16648 bp, 19 predicted proteins | sample Munlanlwell13791_FD_192502 | JGI IMG/M metagenome (GOLD analysis project Ga0265297, IMG submission 192502) | Leachate microbial communities from a municipal landfill in Southern Ontario, Canada - Leachate well 137-91 | ecosystem: Engineered > Solid waste > Landfill > Unclassified | place... | reverse complement strand
TTCAAACAATTTTTTAGTGCTTAGATGTTTAAATCCAAACAAATCGTAACTTTGCTCACGGATATGCTCGTACACATATACTTTGGCTTCGTTACCAACAACTAAATGCGCCCAATCCTCTTGTGGGACCAACAGGCTATACCCGACACCACCGACCTCTAGCACTACTGCTTCATCGATCTGCTCGGTTACGGTGCCTTTTAGCGTTGCAATCATTACTTAGAGTATAACAGAGACGCCGTGGCATGTGTGAGAGCTGCCGCCAAGGCATCTGCGCAATCGTCAGGCTTTGGCGTCTCCTTAAGCCCTAAGAATATTTTAACCATTTCTTGAATCTGGGCTTTATCGGCACGGCCATACCCAGTTAATGCAGATTTTATCTGTAGAGGAGTATACTCGACCATTTCTAACCCGGCCTGCTGGCCAGCAAGCATAATTACGCCCCTTGCATGGCTAACAGACATAGCGGTAGTTACATTGCGCGCAAAATATAGTTTCTCGATAACCATCACTTCTGGTTTATCGGTTTTTATGAGTTCTCGGATGCTGTTAAATATAGTCTCTAACCTTATGCATAATTCTTGATGGGCTGGAGTCCTAATGACGCCCGCATCTACCAATTTGTGTTTGCGGCCATCACTCTCAATAACCCCAAAACCAACAATTGCTGTCCCTGGATCAATCCCTAAAATTCTCACGTTAGGTAGACCTTTTTATAATCTTTAATAACTTTTTGCATCATAGTCGAGAGCTCCACAAAACTTAGTTCAATATTAGGATCCACAACAACAAACCCCTGTCCTTCATATATTTTAAGCCCTTTGTCATCTATATTTTTAACAATAAAATAATATACCCGGCTATTTTCACCGTAGGCTTTTTTGGTTTTTCTATATTTTTTAAAAAAGTTTAAACGAGCTGGGTCTATGACAAGATTTGTTTCTTTGTTAATTTCTCTTATGGCAGCTTCTTTTAACGTTTCGCCTGGCTTAACACTACCGCCAAAAGCAGTGACACGCCCGCTATTGACCAGACCTTCTTTCTCGTCCCTGAGCTGCAAAATAAAACTGCCATCACCGCGCACTAATATTACCTGGACAACACTAGGTATGTTGTTAGCCATCAATGTCAACGCTGTCTGCGATGTCGAAATTAGTATGCGTAGCTACAACATCATCAAGCTCGTCCAAAGCATCCATCAGGTTCATGACTTTCTTAGCAGTTTCGGCATCACTTATTTCAATTGTATTTTTTGGAATATAAGTAAGTTCTGCTTCTGTCACTTCAAGGTTTTTAGTTTTAATGGCATCACGTACTTTGGCAAGTTCTTTTGAGTCTGTGTAAACAATTATTTCGCCGTCTTCTTCGTTGGCATCTTCGGCACCAGCGTCTAAAACCTCTAAGATTGCATCATCCCCGCTAGCTTTTACCCTGATTTGCCCCTTACGACTAAACAAAAAAGCTACTGCGCCTGCCTCAGCAATGTTACCACCTTTTTTACTGAAAGCATGGCGCACTTCTGGATAAGTCCGATTAAGATTATCGGTTGCGCATTCTACTAAAATTCCGACACCACCCGGGCCGTAGCCTTCGTACGTGACTTCTTGCAAAACGGCCGCATTTTTATCAGCCACGCGTTGAATAGCGCGCTCGATATTACTCATTGGCATATTGGCTGCTCGAGCTTTATCTATGGCCATAGCCAAATTAGGATTTATCTTAGGGTCTGTACCACCACGGGCAGCAATAGCTATTTGGTTACCGATTCGCGTAAACAAAGCACCTCGTTTAGCATCATTTAAACCTTTTTGGCGTTTTATGGTTGACCATTTGGAGTGTCCGGACATTATATATAAAACCTATTTAGTTTGCTTTGACTCTATTGTAACAGATACGGAACGCTTTCTTAGACCTAAAATAAAGATCATTGTTATCGCATATAGTGCTAATAAACTCCCAAGGGTTATCAGTACGTTGGCTTGGGCTAGTGGCCAATGTGCAAACCATGCAATCAACCAAAGCATAACGTCTAATAATATTCTTGCTGGCAGAGCAATCCAACCGGCTATTTGGGGCATGATCATTCCCGCCAATCCGGCTATAAGCGAAAAGAACATTGCAAATGGTACCAGCGGTACAATAATAATATTAGCTAGCAGGCCAACAATCGAGATTCTGCCAAAAATCAGCATTATGTATGGGGTCGTCATAATTTGGGCCGATAAACTTTCTATTGCCACTAAGCCAATAAGGGGGACTTTTTTATTACCAAATAGTCGGGTTGTGATTAATGGAGCCAATATAAGTACCCCAAAAAAAGCAAAAAATGATAAGTACCAGCCAACATCACCCCAAACGTAATAAGGATTTATGAATCCGGTTAATGCCGCCGCCAGTGCTATCAATAATATTGGCCTAAATTGACGGCCAAAGTACCAGGCTGTTAGTCCAAACACGCTTACAATTGTCGCCCTGATAATTGACGGCGAGAAACCGGTAATTAACAAAAATAAATATATCAGCAGCAAAGAAATGGCAAGTATCTGAAACCGTGATAATTTTTTGAGAGATTTTTTAACAGCATCAACAATTATTGTTAAGTTATAACCAGATACAGCCACGATATGGGTGAGACCAATTGCTACTAAGATAGCGCTGACCTCATCTGTCATTAAACTGCGCTGCCCAACAAGTAAACCTACCGCAAAACTAGCTGCTGGCTCTGGTAAAGAGTTTTCTATGCCCACAATAAATTTACGCCTCAAATTATCCATCGTGCTTACAGCTCTGGCCTTAACATCAATTGTCGCAAAAGAGATATTTGCCCGTTTACTACCCATGGATGGGTAAAGTTTACCTTTGACCGATACAATATCGTGCCTATAAACCATAGCCTCACCAAAGCCTTTTACTTGAATTTTACCGGGCAATTTGGTGTCCCCAACGTGGGGGCTTTCTATCATAAACTGTAGTTGGCTTCTATCGCCATAATAACTATCTTCTGTCGCTCTGCCAGTGACGGTAACCGTTTTATAAAATAATTCTTTGTAAACAAGATTTTGACTTTGCAGAATTCCACCTCGCCACCAGCCTATCAAAACACCCAGGAGCACCAAATAAACTACAAGTACTTTTTTGGATCCAAAAACTAGGGGTACTAATAGCAATGCCAACAACAGCCAGCTTGCAGACAGGGGCTGAGTAGTTTTTGATATAAATAGTCCGCCCAATAAAGATATTAGAAAAACTAATATTAACGTAGTGCGTCGAATTTTTGTTTTTTGCAGCAGCCGCATTTAGAAAAATGATAGCAAATTGCTGATATTTTGCTAAGTTTTTACTTACAAAAACGAAACCCTATTCTCATGGGGCATTATTATTGGAGGGCCCAGTGGGACTCGGTCACCTTTGGCGACCTCAAAACTTCATCTTTGCAAACAAGTTTGCAAGAGAAGGTTTCCTTGCGAACTGCCACAGGCAGTTCTCACCCACAACACCCCTTAGGCGTGTCGTGGATTCGAGTCCCACGCCGAAACGACCATGAAAAAAGCCAACCGCAAGGGTTGGCACTTTCCATGGAGGGCCCAGTGGGACTCGAACCCACGACACCCTGCTTAAAAGGCAGGTGCTCTAACCGGCTGAGCTATGGGCCCGTATTTGGCTCGTAATAGACAAATACAGAATTTGTAAAAAAGCAGGTCTATTCTCTCTTATTTACAACGTTTTGTCAATCTGTTAGATAGGGGTTCTACTATTTATGTTTTTTGTCATGTTTGTCATGACGCGGTTTTTTAGACCATAAGTAAAAAATGCTTGCCAACAAACCGGCAGCTACCGTTACACCATAATAAGGCTTTATGGTGCCGTATAAACTTGAGTCTTGGATCTTAGCTTGTAAGTCATACGGCAACATTGACGTAACCGTCATAAACAAAAGCACCGCAAAAGCTAGGGCTGGTACTATATGCAGCAACAAACCAGCACCACTACTTTTACGATATATAATCAAGATTATTAGTGGAGCGATAGTCAGTAATATAATCTGTACGATACTAAAAGTTGGTATATTGACTGAGGCTACAGAATTTACGACTTGCGTGACGTCCTTAGCCGTCGATTCAGCCAATAAGCTCCCAGCGCACAGCGCAAAAAACATAAATACGGCATTACTGCGCAGCAGTAGAGACGCCAAACCAAAAATTGCAGCTATTATACCGAGAATTAGTGCTGCATTCATAAGCATAAGAATATCATGATTAGAAACTAGATGTTAGATGGTGCGTGATAGAGACAAGATAGATAGATAGATAGATAATCTATGGATCAAGCATTTGCTATCTAATGTCTATTGTGTCGCCTTCGTGCACATTTTGGACTTCAAATGTACCCGGCGGAGCCTCGATCACATACCAGTTTGGGGTATCGGCGTGATAAGCCTCTGGGAATGACCCGGGTGTTGCATTCGACTTTATATGTACGATTTTGCCATCTTTCGACAGCCAGGCGATGTCAATATTAAAATGCATGTCTGCCATCCATATTCGCCAGTCGCCATTGGCTTTAAAGTCAAAAAGCATCCCACTATTGCTAGGCAAACTGTCTCTATAAGATAACCCCCGAGATCGTGTTGCATCAGAACTAGCAACTTCGAGCTTAAATATTTGATTACCAATTTTTACATTTTTATAAGCTACGTAATCAGTGCGTTTTTTAAGTGCCCAAAAGCCAGCCACTATCAATACAACGATAAAAACGGTGGCCAATATGTAGATAATAGGACTTTTCTGTCTACGCACCGATACGATCTTTGCGGTTTCTTTGTTTTGCATTTTTTTCGACATATTCGATTATTTTACCGCTAACATTACGGCCTGTTACCCGCTCAATGCCGAAGCCCGGGCTAGCATTGACCTCTAAGACCAATGGGCCGCGATCGGACCTAACTATATCAACACCGCAAACCTGTAAGCCCATGGCTCGAGCTGCTTTTAAAGCCGTTTTTTTCTCTGGTTCGGTCAGCTTGATAGATGCACCCTCTGCCCCCTGATGCAAGTTGGATCGAAAATCATCATCCAAGCTTTGGCGCTTCATACTGGCAACTATTTGATTGCCAACCACAAAAGCGCGTATGTCTGTACCAGCGCTTTCGGTGATAAATTCTTGTACCAAAAAGTTCACACCCTCGACATAAAAGGCCTGCATCACAGCTTTAGCAGCCTTTTTAGTTTCTGCCAAAACTACACCCTTGCCGTGTGTGCCACGAGCTACTTTTATAACAACTGGTGTACCACCGACTTGCTCTAAAACGTCGTCTATCTCTGGGGTCTCACGGCTAAACACAGTTTTTGGGATGCCAACACCAGCGCGGGCTAAAATTTGCAAACTACGTAATTTGTCACGAGCCCTTACTAGTGCGATAGATTTGGTTGTAGTGTAGGCGCCCATCATCTCGAACTGACGGACGATTGAACTGCCATACATGGTATAACTAGAGGCGATTCTTGGAATAATTACGTCAACATTTGATAGATCCTCACTCTGGTAACGAACGCGCGGCTTATCTTGCTCCACGCTAATGTAGCACTGTGCATAGTTTATTACGCGGACACTGTGGCCTCTATTTTTGGCCTCTTCTTTAAGACGCTTGGTAGAGTAATTGCCTGGACCTTTAGATAAAATAGCGATATTCATAGTTTAAATTTCCCCCACCAGTTTAGCCTTTGCCAACCTAAAGTGCACATTTCTTTTAGTCACATCTACTACAAATCTGTTTTTTAACAAACTGCGGCCCAGCAGCACCGGGTATTTATTTACCGAACGATTAGCCAGGGTAAAATCAGTCTCATAAGTGTTGTCTCCAACGATTATCTTTAACGAAATTCGATATCTTTCTTCGTTGTGCCCAAAAGAGCTGCGTATCTTTTGTTTGCAAAAACTATTTACAGTAACTTTTTGGCCTGTGAAATAGGGCGAATCTTTATCAAACAACACAAACATTAGCTTGTCGTTCTTTTCTACAATATCACTGGCCCAAATTGAACTATGATAAGCCCCGGTATCTATTTTGGCAGGAATATTTAACATACCAATATCTGGTATGTTAATTACTTCTGTGGTGCCGATAACTTGTCGGTTTTTTGGTAAATTCATATCAATAAAAAAATTTAGTTGCCCGCTTCTATTTAGGTAAATTATAGCATTTTTAATCTGTTATGTCAATCATTTGTTAGCGTGCAATACCCTGATAAACACAAATACTATTGCTACAATTAAAGTCAACAGAATCATTATGAGCATTGGGATAAAGCCTTTTTGGTTCAGCTTTTTCATGTCTTATCAGATTATCCTGCTTAAGTTTATATTTGTCTAGCTCATTTAAGACAAATATTTTTCGGCCAATGCTAGCTGTTTTGGATTCGTCGGATCGTATTTACCCCTAAAAGCCCTCCTGATTGCAGCCTCATCTGCTGATTCAATAAATTTAATGGCCTTTATGGCACCATTTAGATATGCTAAGTCTTTATTGTACGTTAGCACCCTCAATGACCCATCAGGATTTATTCTTGCTAAGTCGGCAGGAGTACCCCTAAAAATTCTTTCAACATTTCTATAAGTATCTCTTTGCGCCTTAGCCTGTGATTTATCAGGTAAATCCTCTCCGTTTTTAGATAACATTAATACCCTAAGTCTTATTAGGGTTTCGTAAACCTGCCTGAAATCATAGCCCTTATACGCTAAAGATATAGCTAAAGTTTTTTCAAAATCTTTAGGTATCCATTTTTGCTGACCGCCTTTTATTGCCATCTCACAAATATACGCAAATCCTTCTTCGAAAGTTAGGTAATCGGCGTTATTTTTTGCATCTGGTTCGGTAAATATACCTGTGCCAAGAGTAGGAAATTCGCTTTGTGCACCTTTTAGGGAGCGTCCGGCATGCACGGCATACTCGTGAAATATTTTTCCAATCATCTTATTTTTATCTACAACTGGTTCGTGGCGTCCGCCAACTATAACTGCGCCTCGCTCAGTATCCCATGACATCGGTGCTACATCTGGATCCATAATAATCTTTGCCTGAGAGATGGGGCTCGTGTCAACAGACTTAATCAAATTAAATATTTCAAACATATCTTTAGCGGCAAATGCTCTTTCTTCTTCTGGTTTTGCGTTAATTACTGTCTCGTAATAGTCGTTGACAATATCTAAAATGAACGGGAAATCTTCTTTAATTATTTCTCCGACTTTTTCTATACCGTCTTCTGATAATGTTGGGAGTCTTTCTCTAAAACCTATCGCCAACGGTGGCACCGTTACGGTGTCTGTACTATCTATGTCCACCTTAAAACCATGGAGCAAATCTTCGTACAGCTGCTGGTTGCTGGGCGTCAGCTGTTTTTCGCTAGTTTGCGTAAAAACCTCGCCAATAATTGCTTCTGTTTGTTCTTGGGATGGAACACCAAATAACTCTTCGTTAAGCTCTTGATGTTGTTTAGCAGCAACCTGTATCTGCGTTTCGGTTCCTCTTTGAGCAACTTCTTGAAGATATATTAAACTTTTTAACCAATACATATCTGCTGCCCTATAAGCAGCGCTGTTCCAAGCCGTATCTTTAATTTCGTCCTCGAGCCCTTCGGACATTGCCATAACATGCCATAAGCTTCTGATGCCCAAATCTAGTTCAGCCTCATTAAGTCTTGGGTAATCTAAGCCAGGGTTTCGGATAATGCCTTTAAAAAAGTCTCCCCTTAATTGTTCTCTTGTTTCTTTTTTGCCACCAAGCATCTTATAAGACTCAAATCCCATCTCTGGGGTGTTTTGAGGGTTTAGAATCTCCATAATATCAGATGTCGGTAGCTTTTCTGACATGAAGTATATTATAGAATTTATTTGCGTTTTTGTCTATTTACTAGTTAAAGAGTCCGCGCTTGCCGCCATCTTGCTTGAACTGCTCGAGCAGCTCCCTTTGCTTTCTGCTGAGTTTAGTTGGAATCATTACTTCTAGGGTCACAATATGGGCTCCACGTCGGTCGCTCTTCATATGAGGTACTCCGTGGCCAGATAATTTAAAATCGCTACCGCTTTGGGTGCCAGCTGGAACCTTCATAGTTACTGAGCCATCAACGGTATCAACCTTTAGTTCACCGCCTAACACTGCGGTTACCATATCTACTTCTTCGTGCGACAATATCAAATCGCCTTCACGGGTGAATTTTTTGTGCGGTTTTACTCTGATGTGCACATACAAATCGCCTTTGGGGCCGTTTTGAATGGCTTCGCCGTGTTCGCGCAGCCTAATTGTGGCACCATCATCAATACCAGCAGGTATCTTAAGATCAATTTTTTGCTCTTTACGCTTAACACCCTTGCCATTACACTCTGTACATGGCTTTTCTGGCACTTTGCCTTGCCCGCGGCAAGTTGGGCAGACTTGTGCTTGGCGAATGTTACCAAAAATCGTGCGAGTATCTGTAATGATTTGACCTTTGCCTTTACAGGTTTTGCACTCTACCATTTCATAATAAGGTTCTGCTCCTGTGCCATGGCAATGCTCACATTCGGCATCAACGTTTAATTTAAGAGATTTTTCTACGCCAAAAACGGCTTCTTCGAACGTTAAGTCAATTACCGTTTCTATATCGCGACCGCGGCGAGTTTTTTGCTGCTGTTGTTGGCCACCGCCAAAAATGTTGCTAAAAATATCGCCAAAACCCATATTGCCAAAGTCAAAATTAACGTTTTGACCCTGAAACCCACCATAATTATTAAAATCGAAACCACCGGTGCCACCCGGCCCACCGCTAGCCCCGCCAACTCCAGCATGGCCAAATTGATCATAACGCTTGCGTTTTTCGCCATCTTTTAAGACTTCGTAGGCCTCATTTAACTCTTTAAACTTGGTCTCGTCGCCACCTTCTTTGTCTGGATGATGGAGCACGGCTTGGCGGCGAAACGCTTTTTTTATCTCATCAGCACTGGCATCTTTACCCACGCCTAGTACTTCGTAATAATCCCGCTTAGCCATTTTGATCCAATATATCCTTACCCATTAATAAGTATCCTTCTAACTCACTATAGTCATCATTATCTACGACTTTCACAGACTTATTTGCGTGTTGAAGCTTCATGGCATCATCGGCCTTTGATTCATCAAACACGCCATCGCTAAAATCACCCATGAACCTAAAAACACCTTTGATTGCGCCCCTACCAAGGAAAACATAGCTTGTGGTACGTGCCATCTCAAGTTCTTCATCTAACGGCTCAACAACTGTCAATCCAAAAGTTTGTTCTTTATATCTTTGATCATTTACTAGCACAAAAGAGCCCTGGCATGGATCTTCCCAGGAGACAAGATCACCTGCACTTGGGGCTAACTCATGGCTTATACGACTAATGGTTTTTTGTTGTTTTTTCAACTCTCGGTTTGCCATAGCTCGCCCCCTAATATTTCGTAATAATCTCGCTTAACCACCGCCATCTCCGCTAAAGTGAATTGCCTTTCTGGATCTGTTGGATATCTTGGTGCTTCGTGATCTTGTTTAGCCATTATTTTTTCTTCACTCTGTAAATTTGTTTAATTTGCAGTGGAGTAAAAACTCTCGATTCGTTCGAGGCTTTTATCATAGCGTAGTTTGGCACTTCGGCATGGTGGACATAAATTATCTTTGATTTCTTTGAGTATCTGGCCACTTTTAAAGCAGGCAATAAATCGGAATCTGAACTAACTATAATTTGCTTTGTGCCTGGCCTTGCGTCTTCTATAAAATCAACAGCCAATCTAACATCTACGCCCTTTTCTTTGAACACTAATGTGGTTTTTTTACATTTACGACAATGTGTTTCTCTTACCCTTAAAGAGCCGGCGGCAATGAATTCTACACCCTGGTTCGTAAGTGATCGCTTAAGTCTGCGCTGCGACTCAACGATGTTTTTTGCATGCTTTAAGATGTCTTTGTCGACTATATCCTTGATTCTTACCCTTGTACCATAATATCTAATTTCTGGGCTTTTATATTCTGGGAAGAGTTGTTTGAATAATTTAACAATATTTAATTGCGTGATGTCTTCTTTTTTGGAGATGTATTTAGCATCTTTAAGAATCTCCTCGACTCTATGCAAGAAGTTTTCGCCGTCTATATAAATTATTGTTCGATTAATCATAACTAAAAACCTCGCCGAGTGTTACCACGAGGGCGAGGTGCTGTACTCCTAACTTAGCAAATACTCGCCCATTTGTCAATGGTCTAACAGGGATGGAAATCACTCTTACTCTTTCTGGTTGGTGGGTATGTCAATAACCTCTTTGATGGCTGTTTTGCCGGGATTGTGCCTGTTACATTCAAGAGCATATTCATCAAGCTCTACGGTTTCTTGCGGCTTCATCGCCTGGAACCCGCTTTGCCCTAAATCTCTCGGGTCAACTTGCGCTTGCAGTTCTCGCATTTCCTCGAAGTGAATTGACATTCTTACCCTCCTTTTTAAATATTATTTATCTTTCTTATCGTCGTCGACGACCTCCCCCTCTACCGGACCCTCTTTATCGTCAGTTTTATTATCCTCTTTTTTGTCGCTATCAGGTGTTGTAGTTTGTTCATACAACTTGGCGCCAATCGGCATAATCTTATTAGTCAATTCTTTGGCGGCGGCTTCTAGCTCATCTTTATCAGTGCTATCAATCTTCTTTTTAGCTTCTTCAATCGCCTCGTCCAAAGCTTTTTTATCGTCATCGCTAATCTTATCGCCATTATCGTCTTTTAGCTTTTGAGCCTGATAAATGGCGTTTTCTAGCTGGTTCTTAACATCTATAGCTTCACGCTTCTTTTTGTCTTCTTCGGCGTGAGCTTCGGCCTCTTTGCGGGCCTTTTCAACATCATCTTTACTCAAATTACCACTATTTTGGATGGTGATGCTTTGTTCTTTGCCGGTGCCCTTATCTTTGGCGGTAACATTTAAGATTCCGTTGGCATCTAGGTTAAAAGTCACTTCAATTTGTGGAATACCACGAGGTGCAGGGGCAATACCATCTAGCAAAAAACGGCCTAGGCTTTTATTGTCAGCGGACATTTCGCGCTCGCCCTGCAAAACATGGATCTCTACTTGTGGCTGATTATCGGCTGCTGTGCTAAAGGTCTCGCTTTTAGATGTTGGGATAGTGGTATTGCGCTCTATTAATTTAGTGCTGACACCGCCCATAGTCTCGATACCAAGGCTCAAAGGAGTTACATCGAGCAGCAACACATCTTTTACGTCGCCAGCTAACACACCGCCCTGTATGGCAGCACCAACGGCAACAACTTCGTCTGGGTTTACACCCTTCATCGGTTCTTTGCCAAAAATCTTCTTAACTTCTTCTTGCACTGCTGGCATTCGGGTCATACCGCCCACCAAAACAACTGCGTCAATTTCGCTGGCTTTTACACCGGCATCTTTCATGGCTTTTTCGCATGGGCCGCCAGTACGCTTAACTAGGTCGCCAACTAGGCTTTCTAGTTTGGCTCGGGTAAGTTTTGTCTCAAAATGGACCGGGCCGTCAGCGGTTGCTGTCAAAAATGGAGTGTTTACTGTGACCTCATTAGTTGTACTAAGCTCAATTTTGGCTTTTTCGGCTTCGTCGCGTAGGCGTTGCATGGCTGCACGGTCATCAGTAATATCTATGCCGTTTTCTTTCTTAAACTCATCAATAAAGTAATTAACTAAAACGCGGTCAAAATCGGCACCGCCGAGGTGTGTATCACCGTTGGTGCTTTTTACCTCAAAAACTCCGTCGCCTAGCTCTAGAATAGAAATATCAAAAGTACCACCACCTAGATCATAAACAGCGATTTTTTCATCTTTTTTGGTCTTATCTAAACCGTAGGTCAAGGCCGCTGCAGTTGGTTCGTTAATAATTCTTTTTACTTCTAGGCCTGCGATTTTACCAGCATCTTTGGTGGCTTGGCGCTGAGCATCATCAAAATAAGCAGGCACAGTAATGACTGCCTCTGTGACTGGTTGACCTAAAAAGGCCTCGGCGTCGGTTTTTAGCTTGGTCAGAACCATAGCACTTAGTTCTTCGGGGCTGTATTCATCTTTGCCCATCTTGATTTTGACGCTATCGCCGCTTTTGACCATTTCGTAGCCCATAAGCTTAATGTCGCGCTGGACTTCTTTATCCTCCCAGCGTCGGCCAATTAGACGCTTCATTTCATAAACCGTATTTTGTGGATTCGTGACAGCTTGGCGGCGGGCTAGCTGCCCAACCAGGCGTTCACCGCTCTTATTTATAGCAACCACGCTTGGGGTTGTTCTGTTGCCCTCGGCATTAGCGATAATTTCGGGCTTGCCGCCCTCCATTACTGCCATTGCGCTGTTGGTTGTTCCTAAATCGATTCCTATAATTTTACCCATAAAAAATCTCCTTTTCTAAATAAATTAAACTCTTTTAACTTTAACTATTGCGGGGCGAATGATAGTGTCACCAAACTGATAACCAGTTTGAATAACTTCGGCTATCACTTCTGTGTCACCATCACCGTCTTCCATTACAACCGCTTCGTGGCGATTTGGGTCAAAAGGTTCACCAATATCACATATGGTTTTCAGCCCTATTGCATCCAATTGGCCATCAAGCTGTTTAGCCAATGCTGTTACCCCCTGGACCCAAGCGTGATTTTTAATATCTACCGGTTCGTGAGTGACCGCTCGTTCGATGTTATCAATAACAGGGAGTAATGCTATCACAGCCTGTTCCTTGCCAGTTTGGATGAGTTTTATACGCTCATCTTCTACCCGGCGTTTGTAATTCATAAATTCAGCTTGTAGGCGTTGTAAATCAGCAGTTAGCTCTTGCGTCTTAGCGTCTTGCTTGGCAGGATCTTTAGATTTTTTTGGCTTATCTTTTATCATCTTTCTACCTCTTAATATATTGCTGCTTCTAATGTTTTGCCGGCATGGCGCACCAAGTTCATAACCTGGCCATAGCTTTGGCGAGTTGGCCCCACTAGGCCGATATAACTACGATCGCTATAAGGACTCCTAAACCTGCTAACTATCAAACTACAGCCGCTGGTTTTACCAATCGGGTTCTCGTGCCCAATATAAACACTTAAAGGTTCGTTGGGCTGGGCCTCTCTTAGCCACGGTTCTAAGTTATCAATTAGCTGGGCAACTTCGTATACAGCAGTGCCATCAGCGAATTCTGGCTGGGCGAATAGATTGGATATACCGCTCATATATAACTGGTCGCCGATGGTGGCCAGGCCAAAATTTTGGGTGATCTCTACCAGACTATCGACAGCCGATTTTATGGCTCTTGTAGCTTCACCAGCGCCCCTTACCCTGGTATCAATCGCTCTCGCACTGCGATTGATTGCCGAAGTTACAGCTGGTTCTGGCAAATCATTTAAACGGTTGACATAGAACCTGTAGCCTTTATCTGTCGGTATACGACCAGCGCTGGTGTGGGGCTGCTCTATATATCCCATCTCTTCTAATTTAGCCATTTCGGCGCGGATTGTGGCCGAAGACACGCCAAATAAATTAGCCAGCAACACCGAACCCACAGGGGCCGCAACTTCGGCGTATTGCTCAACTACTGCGCATAGTATTTTTACTTGTCTATCTGTCATAATTGTCACTCTCGCTAGCCAAGTGCTAACTAACAATAATGATATAAAAATTAGCAGTCTCGTGTCAAGAGTGCTAGTTATAAGTGTAATTTGGGTGATATTGGCGAGTGCAGCTTATGAATTTTTTCGAGGATCTGAACTGGCTGTAGCCGTAGCTACTGCCAGTTGAACCAAAGTAAAAATTCTTAAGATGTGCCGATTAATATTGCCCGAGTACATTTATAACTAGCACGTTTGACACAAGTCAAGAGTGCTTACCGCAGTTATGCGTACCCATAACAGACGTTAGCTGGTACATAATAGTGTGACTAGCTGGTTATTTCTCTGGGTTCAAATAGTCCAAACCGCTTGCCAGCAGCATGGCCTCGGCGTACGGGTTTGTATCTACAATAGTATGGGGTGATTTGGGCATGACTAAAGTTTTGTAGCCCTTTATTTTTTTGGACATAACCTTAACTTTATCGGTGTCGCTTACACCACTAGCTTCGGCTCTGAAGCTGACTACGTGGCACCCAGCATCAGTCGCAGCGATAACGTCATCCTCAAGACCTTCTCGACTCATAGCTAACTCACGGCCCATTAAACCAGTCTTGCGCAACAGAGTCCTTCCTACTTGCGATGCCACCTTAGCTTGATCTCTTTTTTGTGCTTCTACCATAACCTTGTCTGGAGTATTTGCCATCACTTCTTTTTGTCGCTTAGCTTCAGTCCTCATAAAACCTTTTGCGAGACGGCCAAAAAACATCCTAGAAGCACCCGGGTCGTCTATGGTTATAACATTCACATCACCCAAGACGGCGCCCAGAGCCGTAGCCTCTCGACCGCCTTCGCTACGACCAAATATGGCGGCCACTTTGAAATCTGCACCCTTTAAACAACTAGCTATTTGCTGGGCCATTGGCATATAACTGCCCGTATCTTTCATGGCTTTTAGGTCTTCTTCTGCAACTTTTGTGGATTCCCCCATACCGGGGGTGTCTATGTAGACAACTTGGTAGCCTGGTAGCAATAAAGCCGATGCCTCTACCATTGCCTGAGTATTTTCCCACGTAGAATCAGTAGTATATGGCGAAAACATTATTACCGTAGGTTTGTCATCGGCTCTGTTAACTACTCTGGCTGAGACTATCTCGCCCTTGTCGCTCTCGAATACTTTTTGGTCTTCGTATTCTTTATCAATTCGCTCGATTTCTTTGGCATAATCTTGACGGAACTTTTCTATGTCTAATATATTGGCATCGGATCGCCCGGTTTCACTGATGTAATCCCGATAGTGCTCGCTAGTAGATGGAACATGCAGTAGCGACATAAGTAGCTGGCCGTTTTCGTCTGTTATATCTGTTACAGCTTCGTGAAAATGTGGTGTGTAATCTTTTTGTTTTTCTGACATACAAATAATATTATATACTATATTTTCTATTTTTCAATGCTATTTTAGATAGGTCGACAGGTCAGATAAGACTTGTTTGGCGTGGGTGTGGGCGGTTATTTGTTCTGTCTCGCCAAAGCTGCCAGAAATTATATGCTCGTGGAGTTCTTCTACCGTCAGGCGTAAGTCCCAATTTATTACAAATTTAAAATAGCTACGCTCTAGAGCTAGTTGGATTTCTTCTGCTGCACTATTTAAACGACGTTTTTTCTCGGCCGGATCCATTACCCCACGACTATCTAGACGGTGCATCCATTCTTTAAAGTCGGGGGGCAATATAAAAATTGGTATGGTGCGGTCGCTATAGCTTTTGATGCTGTCACAGCCATGGATGTCGATATCGGTAATCGCAATTTTGCCAGATTGTGTTGCGTGGCGCATCTCGTTTAGGCTAATACCCGCCACTTGCTGATTATGCACGATAGCAGCTTCTATATAGACTCCGTTTTTTAAACCCTGCAAAAACTCTTCTTCGGTTTTAAACCAATATTCATTACCATTTTTTTCTAGAATCCCATTGTTAACCCGCGGCCGCCTGGTGGTGTCCGAGATGACGTAGTAATATTTGCCGGTCATTATCAGATTTTTAATTAAGGTGTTACGGCCAGCGGCTGTTGGGGCTGCCAGTAACACAAATTGTGTTTCACGCAATAAATCCAGTATCTCTAAACTAGGGTTATAATGCTTTAAAACATTCTCGAAATCTTTTAAATGTTTTAGTGGTGAATGAGGTTCGGCCATAGCTATACTATACCCGAAGCCTTAATCTCTTTTTAGCATTACCTGAAAGGCGTCTGCCGGGATATCAACTTTACCGAACCTCTTCAAGCGAGCTTTACCCCGTTTTTGTTTGGCCCACAGCTTTTTTTTGCGTGATACGTCACCGCCGTACAAATAACCTGTTACGTCTTTTTTGAGCATTGGGATGTCTTCGCGAGCGATAAACCTAGTACCAATTGCTGCTTGCAAGCTGACTTTAAATAATTGTTTTGGTATGACGTCTTTTAATTTTGATACGATTTCGCGGCCAGTTTTTTCGGCCTCGCTGCGGTGTACTATCATGCTAAGAGCATCTATTTTTTCACCTGCCACAAAAATATCTAATTTAACTAAATCGCCAGTCCGGTAATTATCTAAATCATAATTAAACGAGCCGTATCCAGAGCTCACGCTTTTTAGTTTGTCATAAAAATTGGTCAGCAGGTTGGCTAATGGTGCCTCAAAATTGATAACCGCTAGCTGGGCATCAATAAACTCAATGTTGTCTTGCAAGCCCCTAGCTGCGGCAATCAGCTGGATAACTGGACCAACATAATCTTTGGGGCAAACAATTTCGCCTTTAATCCATGGTTCACGGATCTCTTTTATATTTGTCGTTTCGGGTAAATCGCTAGCCGACTTTATGTCAATTTCTTGACCATTTAGCATGCCGACCTTGTAATCAGTGCTGGGATTGGTAATTATTAGTTCTAACTCGTATTCGCGCTCTAATCTTTCGCGAACGATATCCATGTGTAAAAGGCCCAAAAAGCCTACCCTAAAACCAAAGCCCAATACCGGAGAATTCTCTGGCTCGTAGGCAAGCGCGGAATCGCTTAATTTTAATTTAGCT